>Ga0105046_10017405_pt1 | contig 10994 bp, 13 predicted proteins | sample MAT03_FD_78385 | JGI IMG/M metagenome (GOLD analysis project Ga0105046, IMG submission 78385) | Freshwater microbial communities from Lake Fryxell liftoff mats and glacier meltwater in Antarctica - MAT-03 (megahit assembly) | ecosystem: Environmental > Aquatic > Freshwater > Ice > Liftoff...
GCAATGGGGTGGGCTTATTTATCGAGGGGCTTGGACGACACCTTGGGCAGCTTTGGGGCCGGGTGTTTGCCATCTTGGAGTTCCTTCAGCACGGGAGCGATCACGTCGGCGGGGAGAGCCCACGTTTCGACGCGCCCGGCCCGAGCGATGTTCAAACCCACCACGCGGCCATCGAGATCGACCAAAGGCCCACCGCAATCTTTGGGGAGCAAAATCGTGTCGTGCTGGATAATTTGCGGGAAGCCGCTCCGGCGGCCGCTGAGTCCGCCGCCGCCGCCGTTGGCTAAGTCGTCTTTGCTCATGTCCGAACGGGGGCTCAGCGTCACGGTGAAGGTGAGGACTTCCGTTTCTTCTTCGTCTTTCAATTTGCGTTTCACTTTGACGACGATTTTATCGCCCGGTTTGTACAGGTCGAGGATCTCGGGCAGGTGATCGCGGTTGCGGACTTTCTCACCGGCCACTTCGACCAGCACATCGCCGGCTTTGATTCCGGCCTTCGCCGCGGCGGCTTTCGGAACCACCTCCGTCACGGACACTTCGTCTTTCTCTTTCGGGCTGATGCCGAACATGATCCCGATGTACCCTTTGTTGGCGTTCTCGATGATCGATTCGAGGCCGAAGAGTTTCCGGGCGGAGGCGCTGATAATGCCCACGGACACCGGCTCGGAGTTGATTCCAGTCGCGGCGACCCAGTTGCCCGGCTCGGCGAGTTTCGCACTCGCGAACTTCACCGTCGCCAAATCTTCGGCGTCGATCTTCAGCAGCGCCAGATCGGTCGGTTTGTGGTAGCCGACATATGTCGCATCGTAAGACGTGCCGTCGCGGAACTTCACGGTGATGGTCGAGCTCCGGAGCTCACTCCCTTTGGTGAGGATGAACCCGGTCTTGCCGACCACGGCGCCCAACGAAGCATCTTTGCCATCGACTTGGATGCGCGCCGTGGCGTCGACCGCGTCGGCCACGGCCGATTCGAACAGCTTCGGCAACAGCTTCTTGCCTTTGTCCGGGGCCGTTTCCGCGGCCGCGACGACTTGGGCGAATGCCAAGGCACTCGCCAAAGCCAATATCGACAGAAGGGTCTTCATGGTGGGTTGGCCTCGGGATGATGAAGAACGAGCGATCTCGGACGATGAATTTTATTCGGTCGGGCTGTCAGATGGGAAGTCAGTTGTTCGGGCGGCGGTTTGGCCGGGTGGGCTTGGTTCCGCCGAGTTTGATTTCGACGCCGAGCGTCTCTTCGCCGCGGCGGATCACAAGCTTCACTTTTTCGTCCGGTTCGTACGACGAAAGTATTTCGGGAATGTCGGTGGCGGCTTTCACGACGTTACCGTTGAATTTGAGGATGACATCGCCGACGGCGAGGTCGGCTTTGGCGGCGGCGCTCGTTTCGATCAACTCCGCGACCACCGCACCGTTCTTGGTTTTATCGTCGAATTTGATGCCGAGGATCGCGTCGGACTTCTTGCCGATGGAATCGCCGCGGATCAGGCGATCCCACTCCGCGCGAAATTTGTCGATCGGCACATGCATGTTCGATTCGATCAAGAACAGGTTGATTTGACTGTGAATGCCGATGACCTTGCCGGAGAGGTCGAACAGCGGGCCGCCGCTGTCGCCGGACACGAGGGTGCAATCGGTCATCAACAGAGCGATTTTGCCGACGTCTTCGTTCTTGGTGTTCAACCGACCGGTGCGGACGGGCGGAGGGCGATCTTGCTTCGGCCCGCCGGGGTGCCCCATCGAGACGACCCACTGATACTGCTTCAGCGCGGCCGATTTGCCCATTTCGGCGACGGGCCATTTGCCCTCTTTCGCGCCGGGCCAAGTGGCGTTCTTCGGAGGGGGGTCGATGATGCGGGCCATCCCGCTGTCGGCGAGCCGGTTGATGCCGAGCGATTCGCCCTTCACGAAGGTGCCGTCGGACAACACGAAAATCACCGGTTGGCGCGGTTTGCCGACGACGTGGGCGGCGGTGAGCACGAGGCCGTCCTCGGAGACGATCACGCCGCTGCCCGCGGCATTGCCGATGAGCAACCCCACCGTGGTCGACAGCGATTGCTTGTTGACTTGCTTCACCAGCGTCTGCAGCGCCTTCATCTCGGCCACCGACTCCGGCGACGTGATGCGGGCGATGTCCCACTGGGCGGTACCGGCGACTTTCGGAATATCGGCGGCGGAGGCGGGAATCGCGAACAGGATGGCCGCGAGGGCGATGCCACTCATTCGGCCGGCGCGCTGGGAGATCATGGAAGTGGCTCCTCGATTGATGACTACCTGAATGCTACGCGGGCGGGGCAAGAGTCGGGAGAAAAATCTTCGCACCTTCTTCATAGATTGACCTTAGCACGTTCCCGACGCAAGTCTCCAACTGAAAACTCACAAAAGATTTGCCCTGCGCCGGACGGACATCGCACATAGATATGACGGTCGAGTGGGGAATCTATCACGAAACGCGGCCACTCCCCGATGGGAATGGCCGATAGTCAGCGACTTATCCAACGCGTTGCCCCATCAGACTTGCGATTCCAGCAGGTGTTTCAGCTTGCGGATCTCCGGCTCCACCGGAAAGCTGTTTTCCAGCGAATCGCGGATGTCCACCGACAAGGCGCGGTCGTACCGGCAGCGGTCGAGGTGGCTGATGATGCGGCCGTATTCGATCATCCCTTGGCCGATGCGCAGTTGGAAAAGCTCCGGTTTGTTGCCGGAGTCGCGCAGGCGGACGTGCCTCACGAACGGGTAAAGCGGATCGCAGCCATCGTCGGTGTGGTTCCGCGTCGTGAAGTCGCTCGGATCGAGCGTCAGGCCGAGGCCGGGAACGCGCCGGCAGAGATCGGCGGCGCAGGCCACGTCTTCCGTGACGGTGCCGATCTTCGTTTCCACGGTCAAGATCACGCCTTCGATCACGGCGAGTTTCGCCCACGCCTTCAACCGCACGGCTTCGGCGCCGGGGTCGCTGCCGACGGGCGCCGCCGTCACCGTCACCAGCGGCACGGCCATCGTCCGGGCCAACCGGCAGACGGCGCGGAGCTGGTGCCGGGTGGTTTCGCTGTCGAACTCGGCGAATTCCAAATGGAACGCGGCGAAGGCGACGTTGGCCGCTTTCAACTGCGTCGCGGCCTTGGCCACGTCGGCGAGCACAGCGCTCGGGCGCAGGTGCGACCCGGACTCGTGGATGGCCAAGTCGGCCTTGGCGAAGTGCATCTCGCGGATGGTCCGCAAGGCGTCGGATAGGGGCATCTGGCTGAAGCAAAGAGTCGAGCAGGCCACGTACATGGCGGTGCCCTCCTGGCGAAGCGCCGGGGGCGGCGCATCGGAATTCGGACGATGGAAGCTTCCCCCAAGCTGAACAGGACGCGATAGCCCACGGGGCGAAATCCCGCAAGTAGGATTCCGGGAAAGTCCGCTTGTTTTTGGAGCGCCACCTTCGCTATAGCGCGCAGCTTCCGCAAGAAATCGCGAATCGGGGAATACCATGCCAGCGGCACGCGCTTGGGAGACGTCGCTCGGGGCCATCGCCGTCGCCGTGGGCGATTGTTTGAAATCGCTCGACCGCTACGAAGCCGCCTTCCGAACCGCCTATTCGGAGCGGGGCGGGCCGGTCGAAGCGTTGCGAATCCACGTCCCACACGAATTGATCGACGAAGCCTGGGACGAGCACTTGGCCGGCGCCGACCGCTCGGCCGCCGACGTGGAACAACTGTTGGCGGAGCAAGAAATCGTCTGGGCGCGTTGGCAGGAGCTCGTGGCCACTTGGCGGCAATCGCTAGAACAGACCCCGGAGCTGACCCCGGAGAGTAGCCGTGTCGAATTTCGCCGTGATCCTCCCCGCCGCCGGGCAGTCTAGCCGCTTCGGCGGGCCGCAGAAAAAGCCGTTTCTCTCGCTCGATGGCAAAGCCGTCTGGCAACGCTCCGCCGAGCTTTTCTGGAGCCGGCCCGATGTCAGCCGGGTTTATGTCGTCGTGCCGCCCGAAGATTGCGAATTCTTCACCGGCCGTTACGCCGGAGTTTGCATCTTCCAAAACGTGTCGATCGTGAAGGGCGGCGCCGAGCGATTCGAGTCGGTGGCGAACGCGCTCGCGGAGATCCCGGAAGAAGTCGAGTACGTCGCCGTGCACGATGCTGTGCGACCGCTGGCGACTCCGAAAGACATCGACTCGGTTTTCGCCGCGGCCGCGATCTACGGGGCGGCGATGCTGGCCGTGCCGGTCGCCGACACCTTGAAGCGCGTCGAGAGCGCGACGCATCGAATCACCGAGACGGTTCCCCGTGCCGGGCTGTGGGCCGCCCAGACGCCGCAGGTCGTTCGCCGCGATTGGCTCGTCGAAGCGTACGCCCAGCGGAGCCAGTTCCCCGCGACCATCACCGACGATGCCCAACTCGTCGAGGCGCTGGGGCACTCGGTGTACGCAGTGCCAAGCTCACCGACGAATTTCAAAATCACGACGCGGGCCGATTTCGAATTGGCCGAACTGGTGTTGAAAGCCCGGAATGCCAAGCCCGAACGCACGTCTAACGCTCCGTTCGACGACGAAGCCGGCTGGTAACAGCGGCACTTCGCATTGACGGAGCCAGCATCGCACGATAACTTTGCATTGCAAAGCGAGTCGCGCGGCTGGGAGTGACAATGTCCGAATCGATTCGACTGACGCGCCGGCGATTGAGTGCCCACGGTCCGGCGGCGTTGCTGGCACTGTTGGTGCCGGCGCTGGCATTTCCCTTGGGGCTCGTCCTGCTGCGGAACGACGCTCGCTTCGATTGGCTGGCCAGACCGCAAGACTATCCTTGGCAATTCTGGGTGGTGGCGGTGTGCGGTTCACTGGCGACGATTGCCGGCGTCATCGATTGGCGGATTCATCGCTCGGGTTCCACAGTCGTCGGGCGACGTGAACACCGCGCCCATGTCGCGGCACTCGCCGGCGGCGGCATCCCACTGTTCCTGCTGATGGCGGTGGCGTCGATCGTTCCGCGGCCGGCGCAATTACTGGTGCCAGTGTTGATCGCCCTGATCGCAACGGTGATATTCATCTGTTACGACGAGTTCCTGTTTCACCGCCGCTGCGCTCGGGGCGAAGTTCTCGCCCATCGCACGCTGACCCTCGGCAACGGCGTGGCTTTCTTGGCGTGGGCGCACTGGTGCTTCGCACGGGGTGCGATCGATGGCTGATCGCACAACTTGGAGTTCGCTTTTGCGCCGGGCCGCGGAGCTTTACGATGCGCCTGAAAGCGAATTGTCCAATACCGCAGGTGAAGCCGGACGGCACGGCTTCCGTTCTGGCGCGATGTGGATGCGCAGGGCGATGGTGCAAATTCGCGGCGTCCCGATTCCAGAGCCGATAACCGCGAATTTCCACGCCTTGGGTTGGTTGAAGTACGGCGCCGCCAGTATTGTCGCGTTGGGGTGGGCCATCGCGATGATCGCGATCGACTGGCCAGTATTGGCGATCGGTTCGATCCCGTTGTTTTACGCCGTCGAAGCGCAGGGCGTGTTCCTCTTCCCCGTGGCCATCGACGGCGAGCCGCGGCCATTCCGCGCCGCGCGCCGGTGGACCGTCCGCGCCGGCGGCACGCTGCGCGTCATGGCTATCGTCATGCCCATCGCCGTGACCATGCTCGCGGGCGGTTTCGCCGGCCGTGGATTTCTCCGCTCGTGGTGCTTGGGATGCTTGGCGATCTGCATCTGGTACGAGCGGCTCCGGAATTCGCCACCCGAGCCATGGGGAACTTCGGATGCGATTTGAATTCGGCGCGTACGGCCCGCTGCAAATCCGCACTGAGCGAATCGAAATGAACCTGCCGGCGCCGCTGCGACTGCTCTACGCCAGCGATTTGCACCTCGGGCACCGGTGGACGAAGACCGTACCCGCACAACTGATTGCTGCAGCGACGGAGACCCGTCCGGATCGCATCTTGTTAGGCGGAGACTTGGTCGATCGCACGAAGGCCTTGCCCGAACTCGGCGATTTGGTTGCCGCGCTGATCCGTGTGGCCTCGGTCGGCGCCATCCCCGGCAATCACGATGTTCACCTCGGCGCGGAGTCGGTGCGCAGCGCCGTCTGCGAGGCGGGTGGAACGTGGCTGCCGGATCAACCGGTCGATGGCCCGGTTCGAATCGACGGGTCGATCCTCGAATCGGCCCGGCGACCGCGAATCCTCTGCGCCCACGACCCGGCCGATTTCCCGGCCGCAGTCGCCGCCGGGTACGATCTCGTCTTCGCCGGGCACTTACATGGCGGGCAATGCGTATTGGCGAATCGCCATGCCAAGCAATACCCGGCCGTTTGGTTCCACCGCTGGCACGGCCTGCGGTTCGCATCGGGTTCGTCGCGGATGCTCGTGAGCCGCGGCGCCGCCGATACGTTCCCGTTCCGTGTCAACTGCCCGCGCGAAGTGATTCTGTGCGAACTGTTTTGATCCCGCCCGCAGATTGGCGTTGGTGGGCCTCCGTCGCACAACTAGAATTCCGTATCGCCGCCCTCGTAGCTCAGGGGATAGAGCATCGGTTTCCTAAACCGGTGGTCGCAAGTTCGAATCTTGCCGGGGGCATTGGTCAAACCCTATCCGCGAAAGCGTTTTTCGCCAATTCCGAAGTTGCAACGTGCACACGCGGTGTCCGAAGCAAGCGAACGGTAACCGATCAATCTTCTCCCAATTTGTTGGGCGAGTACTGCGCGAAGACCTTGTGACAGCTCGCGAATTGGGTCAGGCCGGCGAACGCTTTCGTCGCGGCGGCTTTGTCTTTGATACCGACCGCTTTCTCAAAATCCTTGGCTGCGTCTGCGTAGCTTTGGTCAACTCGGCCCACTTCGCATCGTCCCCTTTGTGCTGCATCAGCTTCGCCTTCGCTAGCGCTTCGGCCAATAGGGTGACCGCTTTCGCGGCGGTCGCGATCTTGTCCCAATCGGGCTTCTCGGCCTTCAATTCGTGATTGGCGACGGCGGCATGGCCCGCCTTGCCGTTGACCTTTTTCATCACATTCTTGGCGGTGATCTCTTTCTCGTCCTTCTTTTCGTCGAGCGCCCAAGCGGCGCAAGCGGTTAGCGATGCGCGATCGTCAGACCGATGATCGTCCCGTCGGTACGAGAGAAAGACCATGGTCTCGCTTCCGACATGGATCGCCCCGGTGCGAGTTATTGAACACTGCCGAACGCTTCATTCCAGAATGGGGAATTCGTCGGTGCGGCCCTCGGACGGCGTCGTGATGGGGGTCTACCACTTGTATTCGTCCGGGATGCTGGTTCCAGGGCCGATCAGCTCCGCTTGCGGGCCGTGTTCCGGATAAATAAACCCACCACAATACCGAGCCATGCGCGGGCGTCCACGCGCTGCGGGTGTGAAACCGCAAATCGCTCAAGTACGATTCCGCCAGCGTGATCGCTGTACTCCAATTGGCTTCGCTTAAGACTTGCGCGCCGGTGGCTTGCCCATCGACCACTTCGGGCCGACTGCCCTCCGCTAAAAGTCGCCGCGCACGATTTCGCAATTCCCGGCTCATCGTGATTCCCCTGAAGAAACGCTACGAAACCCAAACCGCCGGCGGTGCGACCGCATCGAGCGGGCGATTGCCCGGGCCGGCGCGGCCGCTCCCGGCGAAGCGGCTGATCGCTTTCACAGTCATATCGGCATCGCACGTCAACTGGCAACTCAGGCGCACGCCGGTCAAGCCCTTGGCGGCGAGCACGGCTTTCTCGGCTTCGGTCATTTTCGCCGGCTCCCCCGCGACGAACTCCACCTTGCAGGTGGTGCACTTCGCGTTGCCTCCGCAGGCGTGCAGTTGATCGATCCCGGCTTCGTCGCTCAAGGCGAGCACGAGCCGCTTGCCTTCGGGGACGTCGAACGTCCCGACATCTTCGACAGTCAACATCGGCATGGGAAACTCCTCGGGTGCGACGGTTAGGGTACCATCGTATTATGAACTCCATGTTCAAGCTCTACATCGATGCCGACGCCTGCCCCGTGAAGGACGAATGCTATCGAGTCGCCCAGCGCTATGCGTGGCCCGTCGTCGTCGTGGCCAATTCGCAGATCGGCATCCCGGCCGACCCGTCGGTGACGATGGTCGTGCAGCTCGGTTTCGGCGCGGCCGACGATTGGATCGCCGAGCAGATCGGCCCTGGGGATATTTGCATCACGGTCGATGTGCCCTTGGCGGCGCGATGCGTGGAGAAGGGGGCTCTCGTCGTCACGGGGAAGGGCTACCTGTACAACGCGGCGAACATCGGCGAAGCGCTGGCGGTGCGGAACCTGAACGAAGAACTCCGCCAAGCCGGCGTGTTGGGCGCCGGTGGGCCGTCGCCGATGGGGCCGAAGGACCGATCGAAGTTTTTGGCGAAGCTGGACGAGGTCATCAACGCGGTGAAACGCCAGTTTCCGGGAACGAAGTGACGGATGCGGCCTACAAATAGAATTGGAATTTCTCTCTCCCTTGGAGCTACCCGTGTCGAAGTTATTTCTCCGCATCCTCGCCGCGTCGACCATCGCAGTCGGTTTCCTCGCCTTGGTCAGCATTCCGAGCGCCCGGGCCAAAGACGAACCCGTGGCCACGGCAGCGCTCACGGAGTCGGATCTCGCGTTCTTGAAGAAGGGCTTGGCGAAGAAGCCGAAGGACAGCGAACTCGGCACCCTCAAGGCTACGGCGATGATGCTGGCTCTCTATTCCCAAAATGAGCTGACAGGCTCCGATGCCGCGAAGGCCGCCGGGCGACGCGACTTGGCGCTGACCATAGCGGCGGCGCTTGAGAAGAAAGATTTCGCCGCCGCGAAGACGGCACTCGAAGGTTGGGCGACCGCTAAGGACGGCGACCCCAAAAAGACCGTGAAACTCCACGAGCAGCACGCGTTCGAACTCAGCGAACTGATGGCGCAATTCTCGCTCGGCCGCAGCGGTGGCCGGCACATCGAAGCCGACTTGAAAGCCCAAGCCGCGAAACTGACGGACGTGAAACTCGCCACGGAACTCGGCGGCCGGGTCGCCACCATCGGCCGGTACGCCGCCCTGATGCCTGCGGGTGACGCGGTCGGCCCGAAAAAGCAAAAATGGGACGACCTCTGCAACGAAATGATCAAGCTGGGCAACGACGCCGCGGCGGAAGGTGCCAAAGGCGACAGGGCCGACAAGCCGGCGCTGGCCAAGAAGCTGGCGGCGATCAACTTGAACTGCAAGAACTGCCACGACGTGTTCAAGAACAATTGAACGGCCGGGGATGGGGGAAGTAAGCGGATTGGGATACCGGATCGGGCCGGTTTCCCCGCTTCCCGCAACCGAGTGTATTTACCGAACCCCGGCGGCGCTCTATACTTCACCAAATTCAGGATACAGGCGTCAGGGGCCGTGGCGTGAAGGCGATCATCAGCGACATCCACAGCAACCTCGAAGCCCTTCAGGCCGTGCTGGCGGACATCAAATCTCAAGGGATCACCGAGATTTACTGCCTCGGCGACGTGGTCGGCTACGGCCCCAACCCGCGCGAATGCGTCGATTTGATCATGGATGCCAAGCTCGTGCTCATGGGCAACCACGACCAAGGCGCCATGTTCGACCCGGACGGCTTTAACGCCTCCGCCGAGCGGGCCATTTTCTGGACGCGCCAGCAGTTGGAATCAGGGGCCGAGGCCCGTTCCTTGCGCGAAAAACGCTGGGATTTCTTGGCCGAACGGCCGCGATCCCACAAAGAAGACGGCTACCTGTTCGTCCACGGCTCGGCCCGTAATCCGCTCAACGAATACGTCTTCCCCGAAGACATCTACAACCAGCGGAAGATGGAACGCATCTTCACGCTGGTCGAGCGCTACTGTTTCCAAGGGCACACGCACGTGCCGGGGATCTTTACGGAATCTCTGCAGTTCCTCAGCCCGGACGACCTGCAGTTCGCCCATAAACTCGACGGCAAGAAGACGCTCTGCAACGTCGGCTCCGTCGGCCAACCGCGCGACGGCAATTGGAAAGCCTGCTACGTCGTCCTCAAGGACGACACGATCCACTTCAAGCGGGTCGAGTACGACGTGGAAAAGACCATCAAGAAAATTTACGATATCCCCGACCTCGAAAACTTCCTCGGCGACCGCCTCCGCGAAGGGCGATAGTTGTTCCGAGTTTCAAGTTCCTGGTTCCAAGTTGCCCGGCCCTTGTCTGCAACTCGGAACTTGGAACCCGAAACTTGGAACTGTCCCGTTAGGTGGAGAATCGCCCCGATGAATCGCAGTTTGATGATCCGGATCGCCCTGTTCGTGACGCTGGCCGTCACCTTGGGCGCCGGCTGGTGGTACATCGAGAAGACGTACTTCCCGAAGCCGGAAGTGCCGCCGAAGCCCGAAATCGTCTTGCTCGAAAGCGTGCAATCGCTCACGGGCGTCGCGGTGACCGTCCGCATTCCGGCCAAAGTCGTCGAGACGCCGAAACCGGTGACGCCGCCGATCGTGACTCCGCCGGTCGCGCCGAAACCGAGCGAGCCGACGATCCTCATCGCCCTCGGCAACTCGGACTGCTACCAGCAGATTTTGCTCACCAATCGCGGGGCCGCCATTCAACAGGCGATCTTGCCGAAGTTCGACGAATCGACCCGCGGGGGCCGCGATGCCAAAGATCCGTCGGGGAACAACCGCCGGTTGCACTTGATTCCCGGTTTCCACGGGCTGACCAAAGGCGGCGTCGACCGGACTTCGATCTTCGACGAGAACGATTATCCCGGTTTGCAACCGGGCGAGTTCAAGCCGGGTACGGTGCAACTCTCGGCGCCGTCGTACACGCTGCTGCACTACCCGAGTGTCGGCGATCCGCTGCGCAACGGCGAAGAATCGGACTCGTATCCATCCGAAGAACTCGCCCAACGAATCTGGAAAATCGTCGAGCGTTCCGAAACCAAAGTCGTGTTCGAGACGGCGCTCGCCGCGCCCTACTTCCTCAAAATCACGAAAATCTTCAAGCTCGATCCGAAGAACTACCACGTCGGGATGAAGCTCGATTTCGAAGCCCTCCCCGGACGGCCGACGGACAAAGA
>Ga0105046_10017406_pt1 | contig 10994 bp, 9 predicted proteins | sample MAT03_FD_78385 | JGI IMG/M metagenome (GOLD analysis project Ga0105046, IMG submission 78385) | Freshwater microbial communities from Lake Fryxell liftoff mats and glacier meltwater in Antarctica - MAT-03 (megahit assembly) | ecosystem: Environmental > Aquatic > Freshwater > Ice > Liftoff...
AACGACTGAAGAGCCTTTCAAAAAGCTCGTAAATCAGGGAATGATTCAGGGGGTTTCAGCTAAAGCACCAGTATTAAGATTAGGAGAAAACTCCCAAATCTTAATTTGGAATAATTTAGCTGTGTATTTCCCTGAGGACAGGATTCAATATATCAATTATCCATCTCAAAACCTTGTTTTTCAATCGTTAGGCGGAAAATCATATTTTCAACTCCAAGACTTAATCCATGATAGAACTCAAAGTCAATATCCAAGCACTTTAGGATTCCAATTTCCTACTAGAAAGCTTTTGGCAGACGCCTCTAGTTTACTTTTAGATCAAAATCATATTGAAGGATACTCGGCACAATTTGATGAACTTCACTGGGATGCTAAGTACATCGAATTCAATGCTGAAGTTGAAAAAATGTCCAAATCAAAGTACAACGTCGTTAACCCCGACGACATCTGTGCGGAATATGGGGCAGACACCCTTCGTCTTTATGAAATGTTCCTCGGTCCATTGGAACAATCCAAGCCATGGAATACCAATGGCATTGAAGGGGTGTATCGCTTCCTTCGTAAACTCTGGAACCTGTTTCAGATTCAGGATGGAAAACCTACTTTTTCGGAGAGTGAACCGACCAAAGAAGAATTGAAAGCTCTTCATAAAGTAATTAAGAAAACCAAAGAAGACATTGAATCTCTTTCACTCAATACCTCCGTTAGTTCGTTCATGGTAGGGGTTAATGAACTTTCATCGGTTAAGTGTTCAAAAAAATCAATCCTCACCGATCTCCTTATTTGCATTGCACCCTATGCACCGCACATTACGGAAGAACTCTGGTCGCTTTCCGACATGACGGGTTCAGTAACGAATGCACCGTTTCCAACTTTCAACCCGGTTTATCTTGTCGATGATGAGATTGAATATCCGATTTCAGTAAACGGAAAAGTCCGGACGAAAGTCACTTTTCCGGCGGATACTCCGGCAGCAGACATTGAAAAGCAGATTATGGCGATGGAATCGGTAACCAAATGGCTGGAAGGAAAGGAACCAAAGAAGATTATCGTGGTTCCAAAGAAGATTGTAAACGTGGTGGTTTAATGGATTAAATTTCACCGGATAATTGGTTCATAAAAGTACAGGCGAAAGGCTAAATCTTATCTTGTCGATTTGTGAAAGCCCGTTGATTCATTAGGAGAAAATGGAATTAAACCTGAAATTATCCCTTCTCTCAATCAATTGATTTTGAAAATTATCGATAGATTTTTACTTTTGATGCAACTAAAATTAAAACTATGTCGGTAATAAAACTTCCTCTCCTGTTTGTTGGTTCTAAAGGCGAAAAACATCTGTACACAATGTTCGGCAGAGGTGCCAATCTTTCCTGTATCAACCCTGAATTTGTTGAAAATCTTGAGATTCCTATCAAACTAGGCAGGACAAGGCGGATTCTAACCGCAGAAGAAGGTGCATATATTGAAGTTTCTGAAAGAGTGAGTCTGGATTTCTTTTTACATGATGTCCTCCTTTCAGATGAATTCCTTGTCGTTCCTGGTCTTTCAGAAGAAGTCATTTTGGGTGCGGCTACAATGCAGAAAAGGCGAATCAAGCTTGATTTCGAGCACAATACTGTTTTTGTTGATCCTCGTGTCGCTAAAATGCAGCTCATTTAATAAGACAATCGTCACTTCTGGATTTTCATTGTTTTGCTGATCTTAAGTTGGCAATCACAGTTCAGCAGTGTTTATTTGGCTGCCCATGGAAAATCAAGCCGAAGAGCAAATACCTATCCTTTCCGTTTGGAACCGTCCATTGAAATATGGCCGGTATTTGAGTGAAAAGCAAATTCAGATTCTCCAAAAGGATCTTGAAATTTTTACTCTCGGAGATTTATTCCGTCACTATCCGTTCCGATACGACGACAGAACCCTGATTACACAAATACGCCATGTTCATTTAGGACTAAACTCAGTGCAGATTAAAGGGGAATTCCAACGTTTTGAAATGATGGGTGAAGGCAGATCCAAAAGATTGGTGGGCACTTTTAAAGATCCTACCGGAAGCATTGAAGTAGTTTGGTTCCAAAAAATAGAATCCATCCGGAAGTTTCTCAAAACTCAGCAACCGTATCTGGTGTATGGCAGATTGAATCACTACAATGGGAAAACCAGTTTTACGCATCCTGAAGTAGAATTGTTTAATCCAACGGAAACACGGTCGGGAATGGAACCGGTCTATTCCACGACAGAAACGCTAAAAAGATTCGGACTGGATAGCAAAGGACTCGGGAAGATTATTGACTGGAATCTGAGTGCCTTTTCAAAAGAAATTACAGAGCCATTTCCATCGAATAAAATTCAGGAATGGCAACTGATTCCGCTTTCTCAGGCATTGAAAGAAATCCACAAACCATCCAAACCCCAGGAATTAGTAAAAGCACTTGACAGGCTTAAAATGGAGGAACTTTTTCCACTGCAATTTTTTATGCTCCGGAAAAAGAAGTTGAATCACGAAGTAAGTCAAGGATTCTATATGCCAAGATTATTGAAATTCAATACGTTTTACGAAACCGTTTTGCCCTTTTCATTGACCAATGCGCAAAAAAGAGTTCTCAAAGAAATCCGGGCTGATTTGATTTCGGGTAAGCAAATGAATCGACTGGTCCAGGGAGATGTTGGCAGTGGCAAAACCATTGTTGCCTTGATGGCTATGCTGATTGCGCACGACAATGGGTTTCAATCCTGTTTAATGGCTCCAACGGAAATCCTTGCAAACCAGCATTTTCAATCCATTGAAAAACTGGCTTCCGCAATAAATGTTCATATTTCATTGCTTACAGGTTCCACCAAAACCTCCGATCGGAAACGCATTGCGGCAGAACTGGAAAGTGGTGAATTACACATTCTTATTGGCACACACGCGGTGATAGAAGACAAAGTCCGGTTTCAAAATCTGGGTTTGTCGGTGATTGATGAGCAACATCGCTTCGGGGTTGCCCAAAGAGCAAAACTTCACGGAAAAAATGGTGAAAATCTTTCTCCTCACATTTTGGTGATGACGGCTACACCCATTCCGAGGACATTAGCCATGGCTTTATACAGTGATCTGGATATTTCTAAAATAGATGAATTACCGGCGGGTCGGAAAGAAATTCAGACAGTGCACCGAACCGAAAGCAAAAGGCTTCTGGTTTTCGGATTTATCCGCGACGAAATTAAGAAAGGAAGGCAGGTATATATTGTTTATCCCATGATTGAAGAATCAGAAGCACTTGATCTCAATAATTTGATGGAAGGGTTCGAAAGTATTTCAAGAGCTTTTCCGGAATATCCAATCAGCATGGTTCATGGTAAAATGAAATCTGCAGCTAAAGATTTCGAAATGGCCCGATTTGTAAAAGGAGAAACTAAAATAATGGTGGCCACCACTGTAATCGAAGTGGGTGTAAATGTCCCGAACGCATCAATTATGCTCATTGAAAACTCAGAACGATTTGGACTCACCCAAATGCACCAGCTCCGTGGCAGAGTAGGGAGAGGAGAATTTCAAAGCTATTGCATTTTGATGACCGGACAGAAACTGAGCAGAGAAGGAAAAATTCGAATTGAAACCTTGTGCCGCACAAGTAATGGGTTTGAAATTGCAGAAACGGACTTGAAACTTAGAGGACCGGGAGACCTGATGGGCACCAAACAGAGCGGAATAGCTGATTTGAAATTAACAAACCTTTCAGAAGATGGAGATTTATTAGAAAAAATAAAACTTCATGCTGAAGAGTTTGTTACTCAGGATCCAAATCTGCATAATCCTGAAAATCAACTTCTTAAATCCCACCTAATAGAAGTTTTCAAACATAAAACGTATTGGACAAACATTTCATAAGGTATAAAGAACGCACAAATCATACAAAACAAAATAATAGAGGTTTTTTTTTAAATAACCCTTTCTATTTTTACCCGTCCAAGTTTTACCTAATTCTTTAAGAAGGTCTTTCAAAATCCTAATATGAATTTCAATAAATTTCTATTCATTATTTGTTTGTCAAGTGTTTCACTTTTCACTGCCTGCAACGATGAGCCTAAACAAGAAAGTCAGGAAAGCCAAAAGGTTATCATAACCAACAACGATATCGAACAAGCCAAAGAGCTGTTTATTCAAAATCCGGTCATTGATTCTACATGGCTGGTTGACAGTAGCAACACGGGTTATGGACAAAGACAGGATTTTAATGCTGATTCTGCAATCGTTAAACATACATATGCAGCTGAAGAAAACACCGACTGGTATAAGTTTGTTGCACCAACAGATACCTCTTTGGCTATTACAGTTGAGCCAAATGAACCTACCGCTGAATATGATTTAATCGTTTTTAAAAGTACGGGCGACAGTGTAAGCGCAGATCTTCGAAATGGGCTCATTGCAGCAACTCGTTCAAATTTTGCCAGGAGATCATTTCCGGAAGATACAATTACCGGATTAAAGTGTGATCACCGATTGTCGGAACATATTCCTTCTGACTCGTTAAGTCAGTTTTCCAAAGCTTTCTGGATACAAAAAGGTGAAACCTATTATGTAGTTTTAAATACAACCACTCCAAAAGGAGCAGGATACAAACTTCGAATTCATTCCTGTGCTCCCGGCAAAGGAGGAAACAGGCAATCAGGAGGACAAACAGCTTCTTCAGGAAGTACTCCTGTTCCTGAAATCACTTCTTTTACACCATCAAAGGCTTTTTCAGGAAAGCAGGTGTTTATTAAAGGTAAATTATTCACCGGAGCCACATCGGTTACTTTTGGAGGGATTGAAGCTTCTTCATTTGAAGTGATATCAGACAACAAAATCAAAGCAATTGTAGGTTTGGGAGCATCTGGAATAGTTGTTGTTTCAACACCTTCCGGTATGGCTGAAAAAGATAATTTTACCTGGCTCGAAAAAACCAGTGGCAAAAAGAATGGTACTTCCGCCAGAAAGAAACAACAACCTTCGGATGATGGTAAATATTATATAGTTAAGCCAAAAGATACGATGTTTTCTATTGCTTTCATTTTCGGAATGACCGTGGAAGAGATTTTGAAACTCAACAACCTTGATAACACCAATGTATTTGTAGGTCAAAAACTTAAAGTGATTAAAAGACAATTACCACAAAAAGTTATCGACAAAAAAGTCTCACAAGGCAGAAAAATAAAACCTTCTCCTAAAGCACCTGGAAGTACAACACCTCCAGAAGTGGTTAATGTAAAACCACCTGATGATCCTACGAAAAATCCGGTTCCAGTTATTGAAACGCATCCTGTTCCTATTATTCCAGGTAGAAATCCGAATTTCAACCCAACCCCAAACTTTCCCACAAACAATGCGGTTGTCAGCAGTGGAATAGAATCTAAAAACTCACTCGCTCCTGCTGATAAATCTTTTTATGTTTATTGCAATGTAACATCAGGTGTGAACAAACAACCGGTTGGAGGAACACTTCAGGTGGTAGATTTGAAAAAAAAGGATTTGGTGTACAATGTTCAGGCAAACAAAACCCAGGCAGTTCCTTTGTTTAATGCGGGGGGAAAACAAAAACTATTCATTTGCGATATTTTTGGTTATAAAAAGCAGGATTTTGACTTGAACCTTGACAACATCATCAACGATTCAACGGCTCAACAGGTTCAGATTGTAGATGATACAATCGTTGTTAACTTCGAACTTAAGCGATTAGAAAAAGGCGATGTAGCTGTAGCATACAATATTTTTTTTTATGATGACGCCTCAGTTATGCTTCCAAAATCAACCTATGAACTGGACCAGTTGCTGGAATTGATGCTTGAAAACAACAAGATAAAAATCAGAATTCACGGCCATACAAATACAAGTAAGCTCGGTAAAATCCTTTATCTTGAGAAAGGAGATAAAACCTTTTTCCGGCTCACTGCTAAAAATAAAGAAACTTATGGGCCAGCAAGACTTCTATCAAAGAAAAGGGCCGAAACCATTAAATGGTATCTGGAATCTAAAAGAATTACAGACGACCGAATTCAGGTAGAAGGCCACGGAGGAAGCCAGATGTTGTATCCTAATACACATCCTTTGGCATTTAAAAACAAGAGAGTAGAGGTTGAAATATTAGAAGATAAATAACGTTCACAGGGTACTCATCATTATCCTATTCTATGTCAGTACTTACGATTTACTCTACGGAAAACGGAAAAAATGAAACCCTTGGATGGTTGATATCCATCGGTTTTCATTCCCTGATCTTTCTATTCTTTTTCTTCACACTTGCCGTGAAGCAGCAAATTCCTGCACCACCTGAGTATGGAATCGAAGTTAATTTCGGAACGAGTGATGAAGGCTTTGGTGATGTTCAGAATTTTAGCCCTCCCGGACCCGATCCCGCTCCGGACAAAGCAGAAGCAACTCCCACTACACCAGTAGATGAAATCAAATCTCAGGAACCGGAAGCAGCAGAACCCGAAAAAGTAATCACAGGCGAAGATGAAACTGTAAACATCACTCCTGAAAAACAGCCAGCAAGAACTGAAGTAGAACCTGCTCCAGCCCCGGTTAAACAATCTCCAACAAAGCCAACGGCACAATCACTTTTCCCAAGTGATAAAACAAGTCCATCCAATAACAACAACGGGAACAAACCCGGAACGGTTGGTGATATGGGTGTTAAGAATGGCGACCCGGATGCCAGAAGCCAATACTCAGGAAATCCGGGAATTGGAAAAGGTGGAAAGTTAGAGATGGTAGGATGGAAATGGGATAAAAAACCAACCATCAACGATGAATCTGCAGAAGAAGGTAAAATCGTTTTTCAGGTAAAAGTGGATGAAGAAGGAAACATCATTGCCGTCAATGTTCTGGAAAAAAATGTGAGCCCGGCACTGGTTAAGAAATACCAGAAAGAAGTAGAGGAATTGTCTTTTTCCCGAACCAGTGGCGGAAATACAGGTGAAGGAGCAACAGGCAGAATTACCTTCTTAATTACTTCCAAGTAACGATTTCGTGAGACGGACCTACGAGGAAACCGTAAATTTTCTTTTCACCCGACTTCCGGTTTTCCAGAGAGATGGAGCTTCTGCCTACAAACCGGGACTGGATAACATACGATCATTTTGTGAAGCAATTGGAAATCCACAGAATGCATTTCAAAGTATCCATGTAGGAGGAACCAATGGAAAAGGCAGTACAAGCCATTCGATTGCTTCCATTCTTCAGGAAGAAGGCTATAAAACCGGACTTTATACTTCACCCCATCTCATTGATTTCAGAGAACGAATTCAGATCAATGGAATTATGATTCCAAAGGAATTTGTAGTGACCACGGTTGAAAATTGGTTGCCTCTCATAGATTCTATTGAACCTTCTTTTTTCGAACTTACCGTTGCGCTGTGCTTTTCCTTTTTCGCCAAACAGAAAGTGGAATTTGCCGTCATTGAAGTGGGAATGGGTGGAGAGTTGGACAGCACAAACATCATTACACCACTGGTGAGTCTGATCACAAATATTGGTTTAGATCATCAAAAATTCCTGGGAAATACAATACCTGAAATTGCTGGGCAAAAAGCCGGAATCATAAAAAATAGGGTTCCTATTATCATTAGCGAAAGACACCCGGAAACTCAGGAGGTTTTTGAAAAGAAATCCACGGAACAATCAGCGGCAATCTCTTTTGGATCGGATCGGTATTCAATTAAAGATTTGGGGGTACAAAATGGAACTCGAAACGTTCTTGCAATCGAATCAGATTCTACAAATGAGCAACCGTATTCTTTAGCATTATTGGGTGATTACCAACTAAAAAATCTGAAAGGAATTCTGGCAACCATCCATCATCTTCGGAATTCCGGAGTTATTATATCTGAATCTTCTTTAAAGGCAGGACTGTCTAATGTTATTTTAAACACTGGTTTGAAAGGAAGGTGGCAAATTCTCCGGGAAAAGCCTTTCATTGTTTGTGATACCGGACATAATGAGGATGGAATCCGGGAGGTGATGAATCAAATAAAAACAAATTCATACAAGCAACTCTGGCTAATTTGGGGAATGGTAAATGACAAAGACCATGGTAAAATCATTTCTTTGCTGCCAAAGAATGCCCATATAATTGCTACACAACCCCACCTGGAAAGAGCACTTCCATCAAATGAACTTTTCCGAATGTTTGAAGCACAAAATTTTAAAGTGGTAGAAAAAAAATCGGTGGACGAAGCCATAGAATATGTCCTTAAAGTCTGTGGTATTCAAGATTTTATATTTATCGGAGGAAGTACTTTTACTGTGGCTGAGATTCCTTTTCAAAAATTTGAATTTATAGATTAAACCCTGCGGTTTACTTTGCTTCTTACGCCCACAGTCCAAAAAACAGGTGCCAAACGAAGACGAAGAAATACTGGAAAAATTCAGAGTAGATGCTACCAAACAAATGGCATTTAATCTACTCATACGGAAATACCAGAAAAGAGTCTATTGGTTGGCGAGAAAAATGGTTGTGGATCACGAAGATGCCAACGACATCTCTCAGGAAGTTTTCGTAAAAGTTTGGTTTCATCTGGAAGATTTCAGACAGGAATCCGGACTTTTTACCTGGATTTACCGGATTGCCACTAATGAGTGTTTCGGGTTTCTCCGCAAAAAGAAAAAGAGATTTTTTTTACCTCTTCACGATGTTGAAAATGAACTGGCAGGCAAAATAAATTCCGGAAATCATTTTACAGGCGATGAAATACAAACCAAACTCCAACTGGCCATTCTGAAACTGCCAGAAAAACAAAGACTTGTATTCAATATGAAATATTTCGAAGAAATTACGTACGAGGAAATGTCTGAAATTTTAGGAACCTCCGTTGGCGCACTGAAAGCATCGTACCACCATGCTGTGCAGAAAATACAGGCTGAAGTACAAAAAGAAGAACGATTTTAAGTTATGGAAAATCAATACAACTTTAACGGCAAAAAAGAGGAAGAATACTTCGAAAACCAATTTGAAAGTATCCTTCGTAAAACCATTGGCTTAGAAAACTGGCGTCTCCCTGGAACTTCAAATATTGAAGCCAATTTTCTGGTTCCTGAAGGCTATTGGTTACAAATGGAAGATGGAATCCGTAGTAAAACACTTTCAAAAACCAGCCAAAATCCACATCCCTATTTTAATTTTCAATTGGCAGGAATTTTAGGTAGTCTTTTGATACTCATGTTTGCAAGTTATTTTTATATGAAAAATAATATTGGAGTAGAAAGCTGGAATGTACAATTGGAGAAAATTCCTCAGGAAGAAATGCTGGCTTTTGTGGATTTCCAAAACAGAGATGTTCAGGAATATACAGAGAAGCTGGCATCAGCAAACTTAAATGAAATGGATCTTCCTAAACCATCGCTCAGATTGAATGTAGTTGAAATTGAGCAGGCATTGGAAGAAATTCAGCAAGACGATTTTACAGAAACTATAGAACTCAATTAAAATGAAAACGATATTTAAAAGTTCAATCCTAAGTTTATGCTTCCTATTGATGCAAATCGCATTGGTTCACGGTCAGAGGGGAAATAATCTACAAGAAGATCGGGGAGATCGCATACAGGCTGCGAAGGTTGCTTACATCACAACTAAACTTAACCTCAGTTCTGCTCAGGCACAGCAATTCTGGCCCATTTTCAACGAATTTGAAGTGGCCCGGAAAAAGATCCGGAAACAATTGCGTCAATTAAGAATGGACAATTTACTTCTTGATGGCAGCGAAGACCAGATGAAGGCAGATATTAAAAAACAGTTTGATCTACGGCAGGAGGAATTGGAGCTGGAAAAGAATTATTCCGAAAAATTCCTGAAGGTGATTACTGTCAAACAATTGACTGAATATTATCGGTCTGAAAAAGAATTTACAAAACTTTTGATAAGAAAACTTAAGGGCCGTGGAGGAAGAGAGATGCAGGATAAAGAGGATTGATTGAAACAAGTTCGCTTCGCCGGGTTTCCGAGTCCCTTGAACTATTATCCAGGCTCCGCAAGAATGTTTGTCAGATAAAACTCAGGCGAGGGATTAGAAAAATGACATTCGTATTGGTCACCTCGTTAAATTGAAGCCAGTTGTAATAGATATTTTTCCTCCACTTGGGTTGGAGTCCCTTTAACCCAATATCAAAGCTTTCCCCAATTTGATTAACCTATCAACCACCGCCGGGATTCGAATTTCTTGAACCAATACCCAATGAAAAAGTATTCTACAAGGCCAATTTAACCAATGATTTATTCCTTTCACCGAAGAGCTTCTGACGGTGCAATCTGATCTGGACGCTTCCCTGTCGATCATCGCCATGCTGAGCGAAGGGCCATGAAAAAGAAAAGAAATAGGCAAAAAAATGGAGCAGGAGACAACGCTCTACCACCTCAATCTGGCAGCAGAAACCAAAATCACCAAATATGTGGTAAAGAATGAGTTCGGTAAAGATGCGCTGGAGTTCAAAAAACAAGCCGCACAAAAATACCTGGATGCCCTCGCTGAACGTAAAGTTCAAATTGCATTTTAGTAAGCCCTATCCAAAGCCAAATGAAAACCTCGGTGTGTAAAGATGGGGGTTTTGTGGGGTGGGGGGGAAATGAAGGTGAAAGTTTTCAGACAGTAAATGGTCTCCTTTTCATAAGCCAAATTTCTAGAATCAATCAGGTGTTCAAATGCCTACTTTGCTGATTGATTACGTCTCATTACCACTACTATAGTTTTTATCCATCTCAAAAAAACTAGCATTTCCAATTTGTTGTTTTCGCACTTGTGAACAAATATAAATGACGACCCTTAAAAATATATAAAGCCAATTGAGGTGTTCAAACCGACAAATTAGAAATCATTGTAATACTTACAACTATTTGTATTGGTTGCTCATCTTCTATCAAAAAATCTAATGGCAGAATTTAAAGTATAGTCAGCCCTTCTAACGGTTTTGCCAATATAATTCTCCTCCAACGAAAGAGAAAGAAATAAGAGCGGGGGTGTTTGTGGGGATTGAAAATGCTCCA
>Ga0105046_10017408_pt1 | contig 10993 bp, 9 predicted proteins | sample MAT03_FD_78385 | JGI IMG/M metagenome (GOLD analysis project Ga0105046, IMG submission 78385) | Freshwater microbial communities from Lake Fryxell liftoff mats and glacier meltwater in Antarctica - MAT-03 (megahit assembly) | ecosystem: Environmental > Aquatic > Freshwater > Ice > Liftoff...
GAGCATCTCGCGCGTGCTTGAGGCCGCCATCGACCCGGAAGGACTGTCCACCACCGCGCGAGCGGTGCTGCGCGCCATCCGAGCGGGGCGCCGCGCTTGACGCCTCGACCTCGCCCAGGGCTGCGCGACGCCGGTCCTGAGCTCGACCTCAAGGTCCTGTGGAAGCTCTTGCGCCGGACCATTCGCGACGCCGAGCGCGACCGCGTCCTCGGACTGTCGGCGGAGGTGGCGTTCTTCGGCCTGTTCGCCTTTCCGCCGACCATGCTCACGATGCTCGGCGCGGTTGGGTGGATTGGCGAGCTGCTCGGCTCGCGTGTGGCCGATCGCGCGGCGCGGCAGATCATCGATTTTTCGTCGCTCGCCCTCAGCGAGTCGGCGGTGCGCGACGTGGTCAAGCCCACGGTGGAGAGGCTGCTCCAGGAAGGCCGCCTCGATGTCGTGTCGATCGGCGCCCTCGTCGCGCTGTGGAGCGCGTCGCGCGCCGCGTACGCCCTCATCGACGCCCTGCGGATCGCCTACGACATCGACGGGAAGATCGCGCTGTGGCGGCGCAACGCACACGCCATCGTTCTCACGCTCGGAGGCATCCTCTTCGCCGGCGTGGCGCTGCCGATGCTCACCATCGGTCCCCGCTTCGGTGCGAACCTCGCAGGCAGTGTGGGGATGGAGAGCACCTTCGAGCTGGCCTGGACGGTTCTCTTCTGGCCGTTGCTGGTCGCCTTCGGCGTGCTCGTCCTCACCGCGCTCTACAACTATGCGATCCCATGGAAGACGCCCTTCTGGCGCGATCTGCCAGGCGCGGGCCTGGCGATGGCCCTGTGGCTCGTCTTCGGCGTGCTGCTCCGTGCGTACGGGGCGTGGGTGGTGGACGTCAGCCCGCTCTATGGCTCGCTCGCGGCGCCGATGGTCATGCTGCTCTGGCTCTACCTCACGACGCTCGCCGTCCTGATGGGTGGCGAGCTCAACGCCGAGATCGAGAAGATGTGGCCGACTATCACCCGCGCCGAACGCGAGAAGGTCCGGCTCGCCGCTGAGCGCGACGTCGACGACGAAGCGCTCCTGCACTCGACGCATGCGCCGGGCGACCTTCACCTGCCGGGGGGCGATCCGAAGGACGACGCCGCCGAATCCGTCCGCGCGACGGCGACGCCGATCCCGCCGGCCGCGACCGCGACACCGCGTGTGACGGATGGCGACGTCGAACAGACACTCAAGAGCGCCGAGCGCACCAGCAAGAGCGCCGAGCGCACCAGCAAGCCCTGAACGCCCGCGAGTGCTGCGGCGCGTCACGTCGACGGTTCGTCACCGCGGCGGTCCGGTGCGCAAAACCATGTGGCGATGTACTAGGGTCCGCGCCCGATGAGCGAACGCGACCCCGTCTACGAGCTGTGCGACGCCTTCGTCCTCGATTTCGCGAAGCTGTCTCCTGTTCAGGCCACGATGTGCGGCATCCGCGGAACGTTCGACGGTTGGGACGACTACTCGGTCGCTGGGGCAGACCGCCTGCACGCCATGCTGCAGAGCTATCGCGACCGCATCGCGGGGCTCGCGCCCACCGATGATCGCTGGTCGCGCGTCGCCCGCCGGGTCGCACTCGAGTTCCTCGACGATCGCATCCTGTTCTTCGTCTCCCAGGATCACCTCATCGATCTCAACAACATCGAGTCGACGTTCCAGCACATCAAGATGGTCTTCGACCTGACGGACGCAACGACGCTCGAAGGCGCAACCTCCGTGGCGACGCGCCTCGAGACGATCGAGGCGCCGCTCGCCGGCTACCGTTCGACACTTTCGGCCGGGCTTGCCCTGGGGCGTGGTGCTGCCAAACGCCAGGTGCTCGCGGCGATCCAGCAGGCCCGGGTCCACGCCGGCACGACGTCCAGCCTCCTCGACCTGCCACGCTCCATTGGCGCAGCCCTCCCCGCGGAGACCGCGCTGGTGCAGCGGATCGAGCGCGGCGTCGCGGTCGCGCAGGCCGCCTATGCCGCGATGGGAGACTGGCTGGAGCGCGTTTACCTGCCGCGCGCGCCCGAGCGCGATCCGGTCGGTGCGGAGCGCTATGCCCGCGCGGCACGCCGCTTCCTCGGCGACGACCTCGATCCGAAAGAGACGTACGCCTGGGGCTGGGCCGAGATCGCCCGCATCGACGCCGCCATGCGCGCGGTCGCTGAGCAAATCCGCCCCGGTTCGTCGCTGCGGGAAGTGGTGGAGAGCTTGCGGACGGATCCGTCGTACTCCGCCGGTGGGCTCGACGCGTTCCTCGAACAGATGCGCGCGTTGCAGGCGCGTGCCCTGTATGAGCTGTCAAAAAGCCACTTCGACGTCCCCGCGCCGCTCCATCGTCTGGACGTGAAGCTCGCTCCCAAGGGAACGGCGCTGGGCGCGTACTATATTCCTCCGAGCGACGGCTTCTCGCGAGCGGGGACTGTCTACTACGTTCCTGGGGACGACACGTCCTATCCCGTCTTCGAGGAGGTCACGACGGCGTACCACGAGGGCTTCCCCGGCCATCACCTCCAGTGCGGGCTGCAGGTCCTGTTCGCCGATCGGCTGACGACCCTGCACCGGCTGCTCGTGTGCATGTCGGGTTACGCGGAGGGCTGGGCCCTCTACGCCGAGTCCCTCATGCACGAGCTCGGCTATCTCGATCGACCCGAGTACGTGCTCGGCATGTACCTCGCAAAGATGCTCCGCGCGTGCCGCGTCGTGATGGACATCGGCCTTCACCTCGAGCTCGCGGTGCCCGAGGGCCTGCCTGCCGAGGTGCTCGGCCCGGCGCGGCCGGGTGAAATCTGGCGATACGATCTCGCCAAGCAGTTCCTCGAGCATCACGCCTTTACCCGGCCCGATTTCGCGGCCAGCGAGATCACCCGCTACCTGGGTTGGCCGGGCCAGGCGATCTCCTACAAGCTCGGCGAGCGCATCCTGCTCGAGCTTCGCGAGGAGGTTCGCGGCGCGCTGGGCGAGCGCTTCGATCTGAAGGCGTTCCACGGTGCGGTGCTGTCGACCGGCTCGGTGGGCCTGGCCCACCTGCGCGACGTCGTCCGCGAGGAGCTGGGCGTCCCCGCGCCTTCCTGAGGCGACCGAATCTCGTCCCGATCGTGCGAAGACGTTGCGGAGGCGCCACGGCTTGCCTAAAGCTGTTCGATGCACCGAACGGCGCCTCTTTTTTGCTGTGCATTCGCTCTCGCGGCCTGCGAGACCAACGAGTTCTTCATCCAGGGCTCGGGTGGCGGGGAGACCATGGTCACTGTGGCCAGCGTGGTCACGGTCGCCGGCGGCGGCGAGGACGACGGGGGTGACGGCGGCGCCGGTGAGGGCGGCGCCGGAAACGGCGGCGGGGGCGGTCAGTCCCTCGTCACCGGCTCGGGAGGCGATGGCGCCGGCGCCAGTGGCTCGGGGAGCGGAGGCACGGACGCGGGCTCGGGCGGCGCCGAGCCGTTCCTCGATGGCGCGCCGGAAGCGAACACCTCGGTCGAAGAACTCGAGCTCGACGCCTTCGGCGTCGACGGCAACCACTACTGGTTGGCAGTCGACCCGGCGCAGGTCGAGCGGATGAACGAGCAGAACTTCGGCGGCAACGGCGACCCCTACTCGCCCGGCGGCGGCACCGGAGCGACCTACGTCAACCATCTCTTCGCGACCACGGCCGGCGACGACCCTCAGACCGCCGACTTCGGCAAGGTCGAGGTCCGCGTGATCGGCGAGTCCACGTTCCGCCCCTGGGCGTCCGACTCGATCCCGAACCTCCGCGTCGATTCCGAGGAGTTTCAGGAGGGCCTCGAGCTCGATGGCTTCAAGGACTTCCGCTTCAACAATGGCCAGGTCGGCACGATTTTCCGCGAGGAGATCGCGCTCGAGGTCTACGCGCGCCTCGGCTACCCGGCGCCGCTGGCCACCTACGCCTGGGTGGGTAGCAACGTGTGGGGACCCGAGGTCGAAATCCCCTACACGATGATCGAGGTCTACAAAAAGGACTTCTGCGACAAGCGCCCCGAGCTGTTCCCCGACGGTTGCGCGAACATGTGGGAGTTCGTCGGCGACTTCGGCTGGACGGATTTCAAAGATCCGGAAAACTGCCAGTTCTCGAGCTGCGACGCGACCCGGATAGGCGAGCTGACGAACCTCGTGGTCGCCACGCCGCCCAGCGCTGGTTTCAAGGAGACGCTCGCGGACTACATCGATTGGGACAGCATGCACCGCGCCCAGTGCATCTCGTGGATGCTGTGGACCGGCGACGATACGTTCCACAACAACAACAACAACGTCCTCGTCGAGCGCGGCGACGGCAAGTTTCAGTACTTGCCCTACTCGATCGACATCAGCGGCGGCCAGGATTGGTACCAGTTCACGCCTCTCTACGGAAACAACATGCTGTCGCGGGGCTGCCAGTCCGACGCTGCGTGCTGGGCCGACACCATCGCCACCTGCGAGTCGCTCATCGAGGACTTCGTCGCGCTGGACCCGGCCGGGTTGGTCGACGAAGTCTACGGGCGACTGGAGAGCAACGGCATGCTGCGCGACGGCGACGAGGGCCGCTACGACCAGGTCCGCGCATGGTACGCGCAGCGGGCGGTCGACCTGACGCCGGAGCTCGAGCAGTTCCGCGCGCCGGCCTGCGGCGTCCCCGACGTGAAGTGCAATGGTTCGTGCATCCCGGCGGAGCAGTGCGTCCCGGAGTGCGACGACGGCTTCCAGGCTTGCGGTCCACAATGCGCCTTTCCGTTCGAGTGCTGGGAATGCAACTTCCCCTTCACCTGGTGCGGTGATGGCTCTTGCATGCTGCAAGACGCCTGCCCCGGCTGACCCTCGGCTGACCCTCCTCTTCGGGCTGCGCCGCGAGCGCTGCAGCCCGAACACCGAAGCCGGAGCCGCCTGCGAAGCGTTCGTGCGTTTGCTCCCGCCGTCTCCAGGCCCGCCTCCGTGCAATCATTCCGTGATCGGCGGCCCTCGGGCGCTGGCAGCCTGGGGCTATTCCCCGCCGAGCGCCTCGAAGCGTCGAACCTTGGCCGCGGCCTTCGGACCCGAAAAACTCGCCCCGCGAACGCCCCAGGCATCCCCCGCGGAGCGGCTGCTGCGCGCGGGTCGGCGCGGAGAGCGACGTCGAGGGCGCGGTCGACGCCATCGTCACGCACAGGGCAGCCCTCTGCTCCTGTGCCAGCTCGCCGACCACCTCGCCGAACACCATCCCGGAGACGGGTGGTCGCTCGAGGAGCGCGTCCTCTTGCGCGCAGCAGCGCACGGCGAACGCCCCTCCGCCGCCTCGACCAATCGACGGCCTTTTGAATGAACTGGGCGTGGAGATCCACCTTCACCCGCGCCAGTCCGAGGAGCACGAAGGCTGTGCCCGCGACATAGGCCGGGTTCCAGACGCCCCACCACGACCCATTCGGACACGCGTCGCGCTTCAGAAACTCGACCGCGCGTGCGACCGCCGGATCAGCGACGGTCAGCCCGCATTCCCCCAAGCCCCAGAGAATGCGGCCGCACAGGTCGGCCGTCGCGGGGTCACCGAGCTCGACTGGAGGGTTGAGCACCAGCTGCGGGAGGTTTCGCAGATCGTCCAGGCGTGTCGACCGAAGTGATCGGGTTGCGGGCAGAAAGTTGCGCCCCCACCGCGTAGCGAATGTGCTCGAACTGCGCGTTTCGGTCAGGATGGCTGGCTCCTTCGAGCGTCTTGCAATTCGCCTGAAGGCTGTACCCCATCTCGCGCAGCAGCTTTCCAACCATGCGTGCGCTTCTCGCGTGCCCAAGGCCGATCAGTTCTGCAGCGAGTCGACGAATGCTCTTGCTCGTCCACCGCGGAAACCTGACCCTGGTTCGCCGAATCGGCGTGCACTCGCCGCATGCGAAGTCGCGGTTCGATCCTTCCGAAGGAAGTGCGCCCGACTTCGCGCGAACCGCACGGCGACTGCCCGAGCCGGAGGCCACCACCTGTTTTCGCGAGCTTCCGCCGGGCCGCCCAGCCGACATGCGCTCGGCACCGCCTGGAACGCGAAGTCGCGCTGCGATCCTCCCGAAGGATCGACCCGCGACTTCGCGAGCGCCGAACTGGGCTCTCGAGGCGCGCCTGCGCGCCTGCGCGCCTGCGGATCGAGGGCCTCGACGCTGGCACGACGCTCTACCCCGTGCTGGTTGCCTTCGACGCTCTCATCTCGGCGCCTGGGACGCTAGATATCCTGCACGCAGCCTTCGCGGAGGCAGTCTGCGTGGATGGTGCGGCGTTCCCTGCCGCTGTCGGAAATGGTGCGCGTCGCGCGGCTCACCGTCATGACCGTCTCCGACGTCGAGCTGCTCGACCGGGTCGTAAAGACGAGAGAGCGCCTGAACATTCTGCACGCCTACACGACCGAGCGCAGCTTGCAGTCGTTCCACGATCATCTCGCGGCGCATCAGGCCGCGTATGGGCTCGCGATCCACGGGCGGCAGACGAAAGCGATCGCAGAGGCCGCCATGAATCGCGCGAAGGAGTTCTTCTTCAGCGCCACGAAGGCGAAGAGCTGAGCAGCGCCGGGCGCTCATTGTCATTGGCTCGGGCTCATGGTCGTCGCCGGCCAGCCCAAATCCACAAGCGAATACATCCAGGCGTCGAGCCGCGTCGGTCGCGAGCACCCCGGGCTCCGCCGAGGCCACCAGCCTCACACCCTTTTCGGGTCCCGCGCTGGAGCGCGGCCTCGCCGGGACGCTCATCGCGATGACCCGGCTCGGCCACCCGGTGCTCACCGCCGCCGCATCCGCGATGGACATCGAACAGCACCGCAAGCTCGCCGAGCAATGCATTGCGGTGCTTTCCAAGCGCGGAGGCGACCAGGCGAAAGGGGCAGGAAAGCACACGCGCCTGACCGACAGCCTCCACGATCGGGCCACCAAGATCCTCGAGGCCTGGCAGAAGCTCACCCGCGAAGCGCGCGAGGAAGGCGCTTCCAAACGATCCTATTCGCGCTTCGATCGCGACAAGACAGCGGGCAGGCCGCTGCTCTTCACCATCGTCGATGACGACGTCCCGCCGGTACACTCCGCCGAGGCGCGCTTCGCCGCCCCGACGTCGATGCGCGACGTCGAGCCCTCGGTTCACCTCTGGCTCGACGTTCGGAGGTAAGTCGGGCGGCCATGGACCGCGGGTTCCCCAGCAGCCCGACGGCACGGTGCGCCAGAGACCGCCGCCAAGCTGGAGCAGCGCGGCGACCTCGCTCCGGTCGGTGAGAACTACTTCGCGCGTGAGGTCGCCCTCGAAGGCGGCCTCCCTCAGACGGCAGCTTCTCGTCCGAGCTGGCGGGCCACTGGCGACAGCTCGTGAGCGAGGGGCTGGTGCGACGCTATCGCGGGTGAATCGCACATCTAACCGACTTCGTCGTCACGAATCGCCACCTCGTGGCCACGTGCTCGGCGGTTGCGCGGGGGCTTGTCGCCGCGCATCCCGTAGAACGTCCGGAAGGTCGAGGCCTCCATGCGCCCGAAAACCGTTGGTGCTCTCTCGGCGCTGGGGATGTTCTTCACCAGTGTCACGGTGTACTCGCTCACCCCCAACGGCGGGTTCGGCGCGCCTGAGGTTCCGCCGGAAGTTGCGGGCTCGACGCTGACCTGGAGCGGTCGGGCGGTGCCTGAGGCAGGGTCCGATCCGTCGCACTTCCTGGTCGAAGAGGCGCTTCGCATCGAAGGTCGGCTGGGTCACTCCTCCGTGCAGCGTCAGGGTCGCTCCGAGACCTTCGTGATGCTCGAGCTCCAGGGCGAAACGGGGGCGGCGACCGCGCCCGCGGCGGCGGGCGGGCAGCTCGCGATCGTGCTGGATCAGTCGGGCTCGATGCGGGGCAGTCGCCTCGCCAACGCCAAGAGCGCCGCACTGCGTGCGATCGACGGGCTGCGCGATGGCGACATCGTCTCGGTCGTGTCCTTCGACACCCGCGCTCGGGTCGTCGTGTCTCCGACGCGGCTCGACGGCAGCACGCGCCGGCAGGTCACCGGCGCCGTGCAGGCGATCCCCCTCGGCGGCGATACCTGCATCTCCTGCGGCGTCGATGTGGCGATCGCCGAGCTCAACCGCGCGCAAACCGCCGGTGGCGGCGCCAAGCGCATGCTCGTCCTGTCCGATGGCGACGCTAACAACGGCGTGCGCGACGTCGTCGGCTTTCGCGATCTGGGCAAGCGCGCTCTCGATCTCGGCGTGGAGATCACCACGGTCGGCGTGTCGCTCGAGTACAACGAGCTGTTCCTCGGAGCCGTTGCCGAGACCTCGAACGGTCGTCATTACTTCGTCGAGAACGACGCCGGCCTGGTTCGCGTCTTCGAGGAGGAGGCGCGCTTCGCGACGGGCACGGTCGCAAGCGACGTCGTCGTCGAGGTGGAGCTTTCGCCCGGAGTGCAGCTGACGCGGGTATTCGATCGCACGTTCTCCCGCTCCGGCTCCACGCTGCGCATTCCTGTCGGCGCCCTGTCGCGGGGCGAGCTGAAGACGGTGCTCCTCCAGGTCACGCTGCCGGGCGCGCCTTCCGGTGCTCCGGGCGAGACGCAGCCCGTCGTCACCACGCGCATCCATCGGCGAGACGCGGCGACCGGCGCCTCGATCGACACCGAGCGCACCCTGGCGGCGCGCCTGGTGGACGACCGCGCCTCCGCGAGCCCGCTCGATGCGGTGGTGGCCGCCCGCCTTCAGCGAACCGAGACCGCGAGCATTCTCGAGCGGGCCAACGAGCTCGCCCGCAAGGGCAAGCTCGACGAGGCGCGCCTGACGCTGGCCCAGGGACGAGACGCTCTCGGGGCGAACGCCGATGCCGCCAAGGAGTCCAAGCCCTCGTCGCGCAGCAAGAACGTGAGCGACGACTTCGACGATCAGTCGCGTGCGCTTGCCGCGGCCGAGAAGGATTTCTCGGCGGCGCCCGTCGTCGCCGCCCTGGGTGCGCTACCCGCAGCTCCCAAGAAGCCCGCTCCGAGCGCCGGCACCAAGCGCGCGGTCGAGTCGGCCAACGCCTATCGGCGGTGAGCGCTCAGCTGCCTTCGTCTTCAGCTTTCGTTTTCGCCTTCGTTTTCGCCTTCGTTTCCGCCTCGGTATCGAGCTCGATCTCGACCGGCATGTGACCGGTCGCCATCAAGAAGCGCGGCAGGTCGACGGCGTGCAAGGTGGTCGTCCGATCGTTGCGTAGTGGGTGGCAATGGACGAAGCGCTCCCGGGCGATCGCTGCGTCCAGAACGACCGTCACCGCGCCCGATTTATCGTGAAGAGCGGCGAGCGGCGTGACGGCTCCCGGCTTCACGCCCAGGTGCTCGAGCAGGCGCGCCGGCGATCCGAAGGACAGGTGCCCGGCGTCCAGGCGCTTCGCGAGGTCCTTCAGATCGACGATGCGATCCTCCAGCACGGTGACCAGGAACATTCGGCCCTTCTTGTTGCGAACGAAGAGGTTCTTCACGTGAGCCCCCTCGTGCTCCACGCGATGTTTTTTCGCCTCTTCGACCGTCGCGACGGGAGCGTGACCCACCGTGCGGTAGGTGATCCCCAGCTCGTCGAGGAAGGTGAAGAGGCCTTCTTCAGCGTCGGGCATCAGCGGGCTCTCCACGTCGCGAAGAGTATGGATTTTGACTCCCGTGAGGGCCATCCTTGTGGCGAATGGCCGACCCGCCGCCCAAGCTGGATGATCTCGAAGGCGCGCGCGATCGAAGGCAGGCCACGCAAGTGGTCGACGTCGATCCTCGCAACAAGCGCACGCGAGCGGTCCTCACGATTGCGCAAGGCGTGGAGGCGGGGCGCGTGCTGTCGCTTACGACGGGGAGCCTGCTGACGCTGGGTCGCGTTCCCGAGTGCACCCACAGCTTCGATGACCCGAGCCTGTCGCGCGAGCACGCGAAGCTGTTGCTCGTCGGGACCGACTGGATGCTGAAGGACAGCTCCACCAACGGGACGTTCGTCAATGACGCGCGGATCACCGCCGCCACCACGCTGCGCGACGGCGATCGCATCCAGCTCGGCTCCGGCACCATGTTGCGCTTCGCGCTGGTCGACGAGGCCGAAGAAACGGCGCTGCGCAAGGTCTACGAAGCCGCCAGCCGGGACGGCTTGACCGGTGTCTTCAACCGGAAGTCACTGGAGGAGCGGATCGAAGGCGAGCTGGAGTTCGCGGCGCGCCACCACACCGAGCTCAGCGTGATCATCGCGGACGTGGACTTCTTCAAGAAGGTCAACGACACACACGGCCACATCGCCGGCGACGCCGTGCTGAAAGAAGTCGCGCGGCGCCTGCAATCCGCGCTGCGCGCGGAGGACGTGTTGGCCCGCTACGGCGGCGAAGAGTTCGTGGTGCTCTCGCGGGGCATCCCCGTCCACGCCGCCGTGGCGCTCGCCGAACGCTTGCGCGAGACGTTGGCCGCCGAGCCGATCCTTTTCGGAGAGATCTCGATCCCGATCACGGCCAGCATGGGTGTCGCATCGCTCGCCCAGGTCGGTGCCGGCGCCGACAAGGCCAAGCTCGTCGGCACCGCCGACGCACGGCTATACCAGGCGAAACAGAGCGGTCGGAACCGCGTCGTCGGGGCCTGAAGGGCGACAGCAGGCCGCGGCGACATTCGCAGGCGGTCCGCGACACGGACACCTTCTGGGTCACGCTCGGAGGCAAGGTACAGCGCCTCGAAAAGGGCGAGCCGGCAGCCACCGGCGAGGCTTGCAAGACGCTATTCGTGTACGAGCGCGCGTGAGCCGCAGTCCTCCGACGAAACGTTCGCCGGGCGCCGGTTCGCACGCTTCGGCATATTGCGGTGCCACGAGAACGAGGGAACCTGCCGCAAGTACGACAACGAGACACGCGATAGAGTGACACATGCGTCGGTGATCTAGGAGTGTGTCGGGGAAAAGGGCGTAGCGAGGCGGAGGAGGCCCCCCAGGTGGGCAGTGGCGCGGACCGGAAGCCGACGACCACGTACTTTCTGCACGTTGAGGAGGCTGGAGGGAGCACGCTGCGTAGATGGGGGTGCATCGTTCGCCGCAGTAGCTCTTTTCCCCGACACACTC
>Ga0105046_10017409_pt1 | contig 10993 bp, 8 predicted proteins | sample MAT03_FD_78385 | JGI IMG/M metagenome (GOLD analysis project Ga0105046, IMG submission 78385) | Freshwater microbial communities from Lake Fryxell liftoff mats and glacier meltwater in Antarctica - MAT-03 (megahit assembly) | ecosystem: Environmental > Aquatic > Freshwater > Ice > Liftoff...
ACTACCTTGAGTGTGTGATGGTCAAGCGCAATCGCTGCGTTGCCGACTACGACGCCAAAGAAGATCGTCGTCGCGACAAGACCCGCGGTTCAATCGACCTCGACGAATAGCGCGTTCGGTCTAAGCGAGACTTCCATTGCCATCATCTCAGCGGCTGGCTAGGCGCTGACGAGGGTGGCATTTCCGTTCCAGGGCAATTAGTTGATAGCCGGCATAGTGGCCGATCACCCTGAACAGGACGCCCGCGCTATGCAGGTCGTCCTTGAGCATGGACGCATCTTTGTCGAGCGTGACAAACACCTGGCAACCCTGATCAGAAGCGAGTTCTTCAAGTAGTGATTCGGCGTTCAGTCGCGGCGTGCTGTCGCGACCGGTGTTGACGCGCTCAATTGGAATATCCAGGTAAAGGCGCAGGCCGTAGCGCGGTGCGGTGTCGGAAAACAAGATCTCATCGGGCCAATCGGGCATGAGCTTGGCAAAGCCAGCGGCCAGCGCACGGTCATCTTGAAGATGCTGAACCTGCGCCGCCCACGCGCGTATGCCCAACATCGCAAGCATGAATGTGAGCGCGATAGAGGTTAGCCAGATGCGCTTAGGCCACCGCCAGCAGTGCGCGCACGCCAGCGCCAGCGGCACAAAAAGGGGCAACACATAAAGCGGCAAGCGCGATTGCGCGAGCATGAAAACGAGCAGCGGAATGCCGATCCAGCATGCCAGCAGCCGAGCAGACGGCTGCACCCGCAGGTTTTTAAGCGCAGGCCCCGGCTTGCGCACAGCAGCCCAAAGCGGGGCCGCCAGCAACAGGCCCCAGGGCAGCGTACCCAGCAGCAGCGTGGGTAGATAGACGAGAAAGGCGCCGTACCATTGCGCGTTGCGACGGTGCGCGCCGCTGGCCACGCGATGGACTGTCTCGTCGATCAAAAAGTATTTCAGCAGCGCAGGCTCATCAAGCACCATGCGCGCATACCACCCTAAGCCGATCAGTAAAAAAAGCGCGAAGCCGAGGATGCTGAAGTAGTGCGACATTGGGCGCTCGGCGCGCTCGCTCCAGGCGAAGACCAGCAAACCCAGCAGCGGCAGCAACCCTGGCGGTCCTTTGGTCAGAAACGCAAGACCGACGCCGGTCCACATGATGGCCAAGTTAACCTTGAGCTCGCGCGTGCCCGAGGGACTTACGCGGGCACGCACAAATCCAAAGGCATAAAGTGCGCTCATTAGCGCCAGCAGGGTATCGGTATTGACCACGTTCGACGCCAGCACCGGCATCAAGAATGTCGCGTAGATCAACGCAGCCAGCTTGGCGCGGCCGCGATCCAGAACCAAGGCGATCCCAAACACCAGCCAGCAGGTCAACGCAAACGCAAGCGCGCCGGGCAGACGCACGGAAAATTCCGAATAGCCAAACAGGCCGACGCTGCCGGCAATTGCCCAATAGGTCAGCGGCGGTTTGGTGTAGTGCGGCGCCTCCGGATGCAGTCGCGGGTGCAGCCAGTCGCCGCTTTCGAGCATCTCGACGGCAACCGCCGTGTAGCGGCCTTCATCGGGTGAATAAAGCCCACGGCTGCCTTGAAAGAGGAACGCGCTGAGCAAGCCGCCCAGCAGAAGCGCACGCCAAAGCCAAGGGCGTTGTTCAAACATGCTTGGCACGTGAGCGCGTGTGCGGCCCCTGAGTAAACCTCACTGGACCCGGTAGCGCTCAAACCAGGCAACCGTGTTCAGCACCTGTGCGATGAGATTTGACGGGCGCGCGTTGATCGAATGCGAAGCGCCTGGAATGCGCACCATAAGCGTGTCAACGCCGCGCAGCTTGAGCGCCTGATAGAGCTCTTCGGACTGCGCAATAGGCGTGCGCAGGTCGGCGTCACCAGTGATCAGCATGGTCGGCGTCTTGATCTTGCCGACGTGGTGGATTGGCGAGCGCTCCATGTATTCGGTGGTGTGTTCCCAGGGCAGGCCCGGGAACCAATAGTCGGCGACCAGCGGATAAATATCAGTCGTTAGCACAAAGCTGTACCAGTTGATGACGGGTTTGGCCACGACTGCCGCGCGGAAGCGGTCGCTGTGCGCAACCGCCCAAGCGGTTAGCACGCCGCCACCCGAGCCGCCAGTGATAAAAAGGTTGCGCTCGTCGATGGCCCCTTCGCCGATCACCGCATCGACGACGTCCATCAGATCGTTGAAGTCCTTGTTTGGATAGTCGTGGTGGATGGCGTTGCCAAACTCTGCGCCGTAGCTGTCGGAGCCGCGTGGATTGGCAAAAACCACCACATATCCTTGGGCCGCGTAAAGCTGGATTTCGGGCGCAAAGCGCGGGCCGTAGTTGGCGACCGGGCCGCCGTGAATTTCCAGCAGCAAGGGATATTTTTTCGATGGATCAAACTGCGGCGGATTGACCACCCAGGCGTCAATCGCGCGACCATCGGTGCTGGCTTTGACCGAAATGCGTCGCGACGGGGCGATCGCTACGGTATTGAGCGCGTCTTCGTTGAGCGCGGTGAGACTGCGCGGTTTATCGCGGCCGCGGAGCAGCGCCACATCAGCGGGGCGCTGATCGCTGCTGCGCGTATAGGCGATGGTGTTGTTCAGCGCGACGCTGAAAGAACCGCCGCCATAGGGGCGACCCATGGCGGTCCCGCCGAGGTCGCTCGCGACGGTGCTGACCACGCCGGTTGCCAGTTCAACCCGGCCGATTTTCCCGTCGCCGTGGTCGTCAAATGCAAAGTAAACCGAACGCGAATCCGCACCGAAAACGGGCTGCTGTACATCGCGGTCGAAGGAAGCGGTAACGGCGCGTGACTTGCCAGAAGCGAGATCAAGCGCGTAAAGCACGCGCACTTGATAAAACTGGCGCTTGTCGTCGAAGCCGGTGTAGACGAGGGTCCGGCCATCCGGCGACAGTGCGAGATCGCCATCTGGCCCCACACGGCTGCTCAGCTGCGTTAAGCCACCCGTTAGCACATCAATTCGGTAGATCTCCGATTCAATGGGTTTGAGCGCGGCGTCTTTGTCCAGATTGGCGGTCGCGAACAGGCTTTTGCTGTCGGCGCTCCATACCAGGCCAGAAAAATTGGCGTCGACTTGGCTTACCCGACGCGCACTGCCGCCATCGGCTGGGACGACGAAAATCTGGGTCGATGCGGGATCCAGATAGCCGGCACCATCCAAACGGTAGAGCGCTTGGTCGATGATTTTGACCGGCTCAGCCCACGTGGCGCCCTTGGGCGGGCTGGGCATGGCTTCGGTAAGCGGCTTGGTTTTTAGAGGAACCCGCAGCAGGAACGCAATCTGGCGGCCATCGGGAGAAAAACGATAGCCACTGGGGCTGCCTTCCGTTCGCGTCACTTGGGCGACGCGATCGGACTTGAGCCAGCGCACGTGCAGCTGCGCTGAGCCATTGGCGTCGCTCAAGTAGACAATGCGCTGCCCGTCGCTCGAAAACTGCGCCGCGCCGTCATTGCGTGAGCCGGTGGTAAGCGGCTGCTGGTCGCCCGTTTTGAGGTCGATTTCCCACAGGTTGGCGCGGCGCTTATCGCTCATTTTGTCGAAGAAATTGCGCGTGTAAATCAGCTTGCTGCCGTCGCGGGAGATTTCTGGGTCCTGTGCCCACTCAAGTTCAAACACGTCCATTGGTGCAAAGGGTCGCGGCACTTGCGCGGAGGCAATCAGTGGAAGCAAAAGCAGGATCAAAACGACGCGCATCGGGCGGTACTCGACTGGAGAACTGGGCGCGCTGACGTTAGCATCTTTGGCCTAAAAAGCATTGACAGAGGCGCCCCGAAAGCCAAACGATAGGAGGCTTGCAGTTTGGTTGAGATCGGGTGGGCTGATGCGGCAGTGGATCGTCTTGGGTTGCGGTATTTTGGCCCTGTTGCTGCTCTGCTGGCTGTCCACTTTATCGATGTCGCGCGAGGCGCGAGCGACCGACGCCAGCATTCAAATGAAGAAAGCCGTTAGCGCACGCCTGCGCGTTGATCTTAAGCACCGGTGGCAGCACGCTCCGTTTGCGCCAAGACCGCGAACGCAATTGGCGCATTGATTTTCAGATTCTTTAACAGTGAGCACACGATGAATTTTCAGCCCACCATGTATTCGTTGATGGCGTTTTTGCTGCTGGCTTTTCTGATCGGTTTTGTCACCGCTTGGATCATGCGTAATCTGAGCTGGGCCGAGCGTTTGCGCGGATCAGCCGAGCGTTTGCACGCCTGCGAGCGCGACCTCAACGCCGCGACCGCGAGGCTGCGTGCGTCCGACGGCCTAGTCGAACAGGCGCAGCGCAGCGCGGCCGAGGAGGCAGCGCGCGTTGAGCTCACTCAAAGCGAGATCAAGCGCTACGCCGACGACCTCAAGCGCTACGACGAAGACTTGGCTTCCGCCAACGAAAAGAAGTCGACGCTCAAGCACCAAGTGGAGGACTTGGGCCTACTGCTCAAGGCACGCGAAACCGAGATCGATCGGCAAAAATCCGAGCAGGGCAGCCAGCAGGCGCGCTTGCTCAAGCTTGAGTCCGATGTCAATCAACGCGGCAGCCAGCTGAGCGAATTGCGCGCCGTGCAGGATCAAAACGAAACAGCGCTGGCGCAGGCCCAAAGCGCGCTCAGCGAGTGTCGCGGCGCGCTTTCGCTGCGCGAAACCGAGCTGGCGGCGAGCACCCGCGAACTGGGCTTGGCGCTTGAGAATCACAAGCGCGATCTAAAAGGCTGGGAGAGCCAGTTCGGCGAAATGGCAGCAATGATTCGGCGCGGGCCGCAGAAAATTGCGGTCGCCCCGCGTGCCCCTCAATCGATCTCAAATGACAAGCCAGCGCGCGTATATCAAGACCGGCCAGCACAGGTCGATGACCTCATTGCGATCTACGGTGTGGGCCCAAAGCTCGCCGCTTTGCTGAATAAGCTGGGGGTTTGGCAGTTTCGCCAAGTCGCCAGCTGGGACTCTGACGACATTGCTTGGTTTGACGAGCGCTTAGAGCAGTTTCGTGGCCGCATTGTGCGCGAACACTGGGTGGCTTCAGCGGCCAAGTGTCAGAGCGATAAATACGGCAAATCGCCGTGATCAACAGCTGAAGCGGGCCGCGTTTACCGCCCGCTTCAGCTCGCAGCCAAATCAAGCCGCCGGTTTGGTGAACTTGAGCGTCATCCGATCGCTTTCGCCAATTTCGCTGTAAGCGGCCTTTTCGGCTTCCGGCACATCGAGATTTGGTGCCAGGCTCCAAACGCCGCTGGGGTGATCGCGATCGTCCTTGGGATTGGCGTTGATCTCGCTTTGTTCGGTCAGCTGAAAGCCCGCCGCAGTGGCCAAACCAATCACATATTCCTCTGAAACGTAGCCCTTCTTGGCGGTTTCTTTGGGGTCTGTGCCGGCGGCGGCGCGGTGCTGTTCTACACCCAGCACGCCACCGGGTTTAAGCACCGCAAAGAAGGCGCTGAACATCGGCGCCGCGCTATCGGAATTGGCCCAGCCGTGAATATTGCGGAAGGTCACCACCATGTCTGCGGAGTTTGCGTCGCCGAGGACCGGGTTTTTCGGATCGATCGCGAGCATGCGCGCTTGCCCGTAAAGATCCGGGTTGGCGGCAAACTGATCGGCGAGCGCCTTGTTGGCTTTTTCGTTGTATTCGCGAGCGCGCTCAGAGCTGGTCGCAGCCGGATCAACCATGATCGCGGTGTAGCTGCCTTCGGTTTTCACCGCAGGCGCTAGGATCTCGGTGTACCAGCCGCCGCCCGGGGCAATTTCGATCAGATTGGTGTTCGCGGCCAAGCCAAAGAAGGCCAGGGTCTCAGCAGGGTGACGCGCTTCGTTGCGGGCGATGTTTTCGGTGGATCGGTGGGTGCCCGAGACGAGTTGCGCGAGCGTGTCAGCAAATGGCACCGCAGCTGCCGTCGGTGACGCGGGCTCAACAGCACCAGGCGCCGTTACGACCGCATCGGCGGCGGGCGCTGGGGCTTTTTGGCAGGCAACCAGTGAAAGGCTGATCAGCGAAGCAAGCAGAATTTTTTGCATGGGTGGTCTTCCGAAAAGATTAAGAGTGTCAAAGTTTAGCGACAGCAAGATCGATTGCACGTCAACGTCAACGCTCAATTGAGCGCAGCGATTGCGCGCGCCGCTACAATCGCGCGCTTCATGATTCCCGCCGCCACCCACCTCGATCGCCTCGAAGCCGAGAGCATCCACATCATTCGCGAGGTCTGGGCGCAGTTCCGCACGCCGGTCCTTTTGTATTCAATTGGCAAGGATTCAACCGTGCTGCTGCATTTGCTGTGCAAAGCATTTGCGCCGGCGCGGCCATTGATCCCGCTTTTACACATCGACAGCCTGTGGGAATTTAGCGACACCTACCGCTTCCGCGACGCCGTATCTCTGCGTTTCGATGTTGAGCTGCGCGTGCACGTCAACGCCGACGGCGTGGCCTTGGGGATTGATCCCTTTGCGCACGGCTCGGCGATCCACACCGACGTGATGCGCACGCAAGGCCTCAAACAGGCGCTGGCGCTGGGCGCTTACGATTGTGCGATCGGCGGGGCGCGCCGCGATGAGGAAAAGTCGCGCGCGAAGGAGCGTATTTTTTCGTTTCGCAGCGCAGCGCAGCGCTGGGATCCCAAGCGCCAGCGGCCTGAGCTTTGGAACCTTTACAACGGCCAAATTCAGCCGGGCGAAAGCGTGCGCGCGTTTCCGCTGTCGAATTGGACTGAGCTTGACGTGTGGCTTTACATCCTGCGCGAAGGCATCGAATTGCCCGTGCTTTACTTTGCCCGCGAGCGCGATGTGGTTCGCCGCGACGGCGCTTTGATCATGCGCGATGACGAACGCATGGCGCTGCGCAGCGGTGAGGCGATCGAACGCATGCGCGTGCGCTTTCGCACGCTCGGCTGCTATCCATTCACCGGTGGCGTTGAGTCAGACGCGGACACCGTCGAAAAGGTGATTGAGGAGCTGTTGGGCTCATCAAGCTCCGAGCGCCAGGGCCGCGTGATCGATCAGGACGTCGGCGCCTCGATGGAGCAGAAAAAGCAAGAGGGCTATTTCTGATGGCCTCGGCGATTTTGCAGATTCTGAAGCGCCACGAGCACAAAGACCGCCTGCGCTTTATCACCTGCGGCAGCGTGGACGATGGCAAAAGCACGCTGATTGGGCGCCTGCTTTACGACAGCCAGCGGCTCACCGCCGATCAGCTCATCGCATTGGTCCGCGACAGCACGGCACACGGCACGCAGGGTGAGCAGCTTGATTTTGCGCTGTTGGTGGACGGGCTTCAGGCCGAGCGCGAGCAGGGCATCACCATCGACGTGGCCTATCGGTTTTTTGCCACCGAGGAGCGCATGTTTATCGTGGCTGACTGCCCCGGCCATGAGCAGTACACGCGCAACATGGCCACCGGTGCGTCCACCGCAGACCTAGCCGTGGTTCTAATTGACGCGCGCAAAGGCGTACTCACGCAGTCGCGGCGACACAGCTACATCGTCTCTTTGCTCGGTGTGAAGCAGGTGATTTTGGCGGTCAACAAGATGGACTTGGTCGATTTCAATGAGGGCCTGTTCGACCAGATCGTCGCTGAATATGCCGCCTTGGCCATTCGTTTCGGAATCTCCCGGGTCACGCCGATTCCGCTGAGTGCACTTAACGGCGACAACGTGATCAGCCCGTCAGCACGCATGCCTTGGTACGCAGGCCCAAGCCTACTCGACGCCCTGCGCCAGGCGCCAATTCCACCTGCGGGCGCCGATATCGGCCTGCGTCTGCCTGTGCAGTGGGTTAATCGGCCGAATCAGGATTTCCGTGGTTTCGCGGGAACGATTGCCGCCGGCACGGTTTGCGCCGGCGATGCGGTCAAAGTGGTGCGCACCGGCATCAGCACCACCGTCGCGCAGGTATTTCGCGCCGGAACGGCGGTTGCACAAGCGGAAGCGGGCGATGCAGTTACCCTCACGCTCCGAGATGAGGTTGATTTAAGCCGCGGCGATGTCTTGGCCGCAGCCAATCAGGCCGCCGGCTTGGCCGACCAGCTCGCGGTGCATGTGCTTTGGATGCATGAAACGCCGCTGCTGCCGGGCCGGCCCTATCTGCTGCGCTGCGCGACCGCAACGGTGGTAGCGCGGGTGTCTTCCATCAAGCACCGCATCAACGTCGATTCGCAAGAGCTGCTGGCGGCCACGCAGCTCAAGCTCAATGAAGTCGGCGTGTGTAATTTGAGCTTGGACCAAGACTTGAGCTTCGAGCCATACGCCAACTGTCGTGCGCTCGGCGGCTTTGTTTTGATCGACCGTTTGAGCGGCGACACAGTGGCCGCGGGCACCATCGATTTTGCCCTGCGCCGCGCCGCCAACATCCATTGGCAGCCCACCGAAGTGAGCAAAGCCACCCGCGCCCAAATCAAAGGCCAGCAGCCGCGCTGCCTGTGGCTAACCGGCCTGTCAGGCGCCGGCAAATCGACCATTGCAGCGCGGGTCGAAGCCAAACTGACCGCTTCTGGCCACCACACCTATCTGCTTGATGGCGACAACGTGCGCCACGGCTTGAATCGAGATTTGGGCTTCACCGACGAGGCGCGCGTGGAAAACATCCGCCGCGTCGCCGAGGTCGCCAAGCTGATGGTCGACGCCGGATTGATCGTGCTGGTGAGCTTCATCTCACCGTTTCGCAGCGAACGCGAACTGGCGCGCGCCCTGTTTGAGCAAGGCGAGTTCATCGAGATCTTTGTCGATACGCCGCTTAATGTCGCCGAACAGCGTGACGTCAAAGGCCTCTACGCCAAAGCCCGCCGCGGCGAAATCAAAAACTTCACCGGCATCGACTCCGCCTACGAAACCCCACTGAACCCAGAATTGACCCTGAGCACAAGCAACGCAAGCGTTGACGAATTGGCCGACCAGGTGATTGAACGCGCGCTTGCCGGTTGAGTGGTTGGGAAAGGACGTAGGGCGCAATAACCAACGGGCATTGCGCCGAATGCCGGGTGCGACGCGAACGATCGCCTGCCGGTGGATCGCCACGCATGGGTGCCGGGTCGCTGGTACTTCTTCGCACCGGGATCGGCGCAATGCCCTTCGGTTATTGCGCCCTACGCTGATGTTCGTAGCGCCGGATGCAACGGGATCGGCGTCACGTTGCTCTTGGTAGCGCGGGCGGTCACAGGACGCTTTGCACATCCAACTCGCACGTTGTTTTCACCATAGCTTGTCTAGAAGATGAGGGGTGCGTTTCTGGGGGATCGCATGCCTGCTCATTCCGCAAACAGAGAGATCCCCATGCAAACCCCTGAAAAACTCGAACATAAATTTTGGAAAGCGCTGCAATCTGACCGCACGTTGATGCTTGGTTTGGATGGCGTAGAAGACGGCCACTCGCGGCCGATGACCGCGCAAGTCGAGGGCGAAAAAGGCCCGATTTGGTTTTTTGCGTCGGCTGATAACGCCATCGTAGAGAATCTCAAACCGAACGCGCGCGCGATCGCCGCGTTTTGCTCCAAAAACCACGAGCTGTTCGCGACCATCCACGGCGGCATCGTGCTCGATAATGACCCCGCCACCATTGAGCGCCTGTGGAACCCGTTTGTGGCCGCATGGTACGAGGGCGGCCGGCAGGATCCAAAGGTGCGTTTGCTGCGATTGGATGCCGAACGCGGTGAGGTTTGGCTCAACGAATCGAGCCTTTTTGTCGGCGTCAAAATGCTGCTCGGCATCGACATCAAAAAGGATCTCAAAGACAAAGTTGCAGAGGTTGATCTGCGCTAGCTGGAGAGCAGTTTGTAGGGCGCAATACCCAGGGGGTGTTGCGTGCGCCGCCTTAGATCTGCGACGCGGTATGACCGCCAGCGCGCGGCTCGTCAACGTAGGGTGGGTCGTGTTTCTTCGCACCGGGGGCGGCGCAATGCCCTTCGGTTATTGCGCCCTACGGTTTGAATCTGGGGCGCATTGCAGCGGTAATTGGGCGCAGAGTGAACATGGAGCGCACCGATTCGGTGGTCTGCACGGCAATCGCGTCGGCTGATTCGTCGCGCAGTTCTGCGACTGTGGCGAGCACTTCAGTCAGGAATTCTGGGTCGTTGCGCTTGCCTTGGCGGCCGCTTAAGGGCTGGTCGGGGGCGTCGGTTTCTAGCAGCAGTGATTCAAGCGGGGCGCGGCGGACCACTTCACGCAAGCGCTGTGCGCGTGGGTAAGTCACCGGCCCGCCGATGCCAATCTTGAAGTTCAGCGCGTGCAGGGCGTCAGCCTGTTCGCGTGAGCCGGCGAAGCTGTGGATCACGCCGCCTTTGGGGCGATAGCGTTTGAGCGTTTGCAGCACTTCTTCATGGGCGCGGCGGGCGTGGATGATGAGCGGTAAGTCGAAATCGAGCGCAAGCTTGATCTGCGCATGAAAGTAAAAGCGCTGCTCGGTGATCTCTAAGTTCGGCAGGAAAAAGTCCAGTCCGCATTCGCCCACGGCGACCGCGTCAGCGAGCCGGGTTTTGAGTTGATCCAGATGCGCCGGCCGGTGGTCGTTGAGGTATATGGGATGCAGGCCATAGGCCACGCGCCAGCGGTATGTTTGGGTGAGTGCGGCGAGTTTTTCGAAGCCGCTGGCGCTTACTGCGGGCACCACGAAGTCGATCACGCCGCGCTGTTGGGCGCGCGCGATGACCTCTGCGCGGTCCGGGTCGAAGGCCGCGTCATCTAAATGCGCGTGGCTGTCGATCAGCTCGATCATCTTGTGTCACGGCGGCTTGTGCGACGGCGCCGCCAGAACAAAAAGCCCGCCGACAGCAGCAGCGCAACGGTCGAACCCACGATCACCGGGAGCCAGCGTTTAATCTTGCGTTTGAGTGCGATGTGATCGCGCGCGGCTTGATCTTGGCGTGCTTTGGCGAAATCGGGTGCGGGGCAGGTTTGCGCGAACTGATGGCCCCACGGCACCCACGGGCCCGTTTGCAGATAGCGCCGATAGATTTTGTCCGCGACGGCGGGATTTCGGTTGATTTGCCAGGCCGCGGCGTGGCAAAGCGTGGCGGCATAGGCCTCGGACC
>Ga0105046_10017414_pt1 | contig 10991 bp, 6 predicted proteins | sample MAT03_FD_78385 | JGI IMG/M metagenome (GOLD analysis project Ga0105046, IMG submission 78385) | Freshwater microbial communities from Lake Fryxell liftoff mats and glacier meltwater in Antarctica - MAT-03 (megahit assembly) | ecosystem: Environmental > Aquatic > Freshwater > Ice > Liftoff...
ATGAGTGATAAATGATGAGGGGTTAATGAAGATTGATACTTGAGGCGATTTTAGCGACAAATTAAGAATTGCTGTGGCTGTTTAGCGATTAAAAATTGAAAATTCATTGAATGGTTTTGGATGACTGTTATCCATTGCACACAATTTGGGGCATTAAAAATTCAAAAAATAAACGGTAATAAATTTGTGATAAAAAGTTAATATTTGATAAATCTGTCACAGGTCTTGTGTCACAAATTGGGTTTTGAAATTTTTTCTGCATTTGAATCCTGTAGAAATATTAAATTAATCACAATCAGAATCCCGCTAAAGCTGGATAGGTTCACAGAATAATGCTGAGAGCATAGAATGTCTTTCATTCTGAAAATCCTGAAATTCCGATAATTCTGATTCTGACAAATGACTTCGGATGAACAAATCTTGCTTATTTGCCTTCAGAAATTGAATTCAATATCTCGGCTATCCGTCCACAAAGCACTTTCCGACTGTATTTTTCCACGGATGCAGGGATCTGGTTGTCTTTTTTGAGAGTCCAGTTTTCAAAAAGAATTCTCACAGCATTTTTCAAACCTTCTTTGTCATCAAAATCTACAATCGGACCTGCTTCGGCTTCACGAATAATAGAAGCTGCATCTCCATCGGGTGGGCCAATACAAAGAACGGGTCTTCCTATTGCCAGGTATTCAAATATTTTACCGGTAATTATTCCTTTTGCGGAAGGCACGTTGTTGACACTCAAAAGCAATACGCGTGCAGCTCGCTGGATCTGAATCACTTCATTGTGTGGAACATAAGGAAGGAATTTAATCCAACCGGTGTCATCAAAACCAGAAATGTGTTGTTGCACAATGGGGTCTGTTACACCATAAATTCGCACTTCAAGATGCTTTGCAATTTCCGGATTTTCCTGGCGTAACTCATTCAAACCATTCCAGAAAATGGGATGACTCCGGGCTTTTCCCAACATGCCGATGTGAATAATGCTGAACTTTTCGTCAAGCTGAAGTGGCAAACTGAGATTAATGTCGGCCGGATCAAATCCATTGGTCACCACCGACACATTTTGTACCCCTTCTTTCTCTGCATCCAGTTTCATTTGGTTGCCCACAACCACCAAATGGTCTGATTTTTGAAATACTTCCTTCTCCAGGTTTTTATGTTTTCTATCAGCCCATGCTTCCAGTGGAAGTTCGTGGTAAAAATCTATTTTTGTCCAGGGATCACGAAAATCTGCCAGCCAGGGCAAACCATGTTTCTTTTTAATGCCTAAACCAATCAGGTGCATAGAATGAGGCGGACCCGTAGTGACAACCGCATCTACCTTGTTTTTTTCAAGCCAGGAATTGAGGTATGCAACCGATGGTTTTATCCAGAACATGCGACTGTCCGGAATGAAAATGTTGGCACGAACCCACAAAGCAATTTTCGCTTTAAGTGAAACTTTGCCTTCGCCTTTCATTATTGGATTCACCTGTGCATCTGCTTTCTGGCCCACAATTTTTGCATATAGTTTGAATGGCTCAAAAATGGGTTGTTTGAGAATTTGTATGTCATGGGGGATTTCATTCAGCAGTTTTTCATCTTTCAAATCAAAATCAGGATTCAGTGGTGTGTAAACAATTGGCTCCCAGCCGTACAGCCTAAGATATTTTACAAATTTCAACCAACGCTGAACACCAGAACCTGCGGAAGGTGGCCAGTAATACGCAATGACAAGAACCTTTTTCAATCGGAAATAGAATTAGTTAGAGATTTAAATTTCGAAGAGCTTTGGCTTTAATCGCTGTGATTCCAACCGTTGCAAATGTAATGTATGCACCAATGGTAACGGATGGAACCAATCCTAAAAACCGTGCAGCGAGACCCGATTCAAAAGCTCCCAATTCATTTGAACTGCCGATAAAAATGGAATTTACGGCGGAGACTCTTCCTTTCATTTCATCCGGGGTATAAATCTGAACAATGGTCATGCGGATAATTGCACTGACATTATCAAACAAACCTCCCATAAACAGCATACAAAAGGAAAGTAAATATTGGGTGCTAAGGGCAAAAATTAAATTGGTCAATCCGAAAAGGAATACACAAATAAGGAGCCATTTACCAGCTCCAAAACCAAGCGGAAAACGAATTAATATTCCAGCCATGATCAGACTTCCAAGGGCCGGAGCCGCTCGAAGCCAGCCCAATCCAACGGGGCCCGTGTGTAAAATCTGGTCTGCAAAAATGGGTAAAACAGCTACGGCTCCACCGAATAAAACTGCCACCATATCCATAAGCATTCCAGGCAACAAGATTTTATGGGCAAAAACGAAATGCAGTCCTTCAGCGATTCTCCTGAGAATATTTTCGCCTGTCTTTTTGAACTCAGGTTTTGAAACACCTTTAATTTTAAACAGGCTTAGTATAGCCAGAACCTGAAGAAAACACACAATCCCAAAGGAGAATCCCGGCCCATAAAAACCATAAAGCAGACCTCCGGCAGCGGGTCCTGCTACCGCTCCGATGTGAAAAACAGCAGAGTTCCAGACGGAAGCTTTGGAAATTTCTTCTTTGGGTACCAACTGACCCAGTAAGGCATTTTGAGAGGGTGAAAGAATTCCCCGAAAAAGGCCGGTAAAAAAAATCAGACTATAAATTAGTAGCAAAGGGATGGCCACACCCAATTCGGATTGCCATGCAAAAAACCAAAGTCCAACGCTGATGAACAAATATCCTATTAAGGACAGTAACATTAAATTACGTCTGTTAAAGCGATCGGCCCATGCGCCACCAAAAAGCAGCATTCCCACATAAGGAATGATTTCCGCAAGACCAGTCAGTCCAAGGTCGAGGGCATTATGGGTGATTTGATAAACGAACCATGCCAATAATGTGGCTTGCATATTGATTCCAAGAGTGAAAAACGTCCTTGTGAGCAAGAACCATTGAAGCGATGACTGGAAATTTAATCCTGAATTTGAATTGTTTTCCGTCATTGCGTAAGCACATCAGATTCGGTATCTGGCGGATGAAGTCTTGGGTATTCCTTTTCGTAGACTTTAATTAAAAGAAGGAGATAAGAAATCATTAAAGGTCCGATGACCAAACCTAGAATTCCAAACAAAGGAAGGCCCAGAATTACGCCCAGAATGGTTATAAGTGGATGGGTATCTCCTATTTTTTTAGCTATATAGAGCCTCAACAGATTGTCTATATTCATAATCACAATGGCCCCGACTATCAGGAGTCCGATGCCTTTACCTAGTTCACCATTTGAAATTAAATAAATGCCTCCAGGTACCCAAACCAATGGAGTTCCTAATACAGGAATGAATGCGGCAAAGAAACTGATCAAACCCCAAAATACGGCATCGGGTACACCAAATATCCAAAAGCTGATACCAACAAGACTTGCCTGAACCAACGATATAATTCCAAGACCCAAAACATTGGCATTAACAGATGCCTTCAGTTCCTCTGTTAAGGCAACTATGGTTGTTCGGGCAAACGGTAAATATTTGAAAACGTGTGGATTGAGTTTCCTGTTGAACACCTGAAGGTAGTACATTACAAAATACATTAATCCCAGGATAATGAATACATCCAGGGCACCTGTCACTAATTGTGGAAAAAGGTTGCTTAGAAAGGATCCCAGATTTGAAGCTATGCTTGAAATAGTTTGTTTGTCTTTCAAACTAAATCCCGTTAACTCTTCCAGTTTTTGAATCCAAACCAGGATTTCCTGGTAATGGGTAGTATAGTAGACGATTTTATTTGTGAGTAATACAGATAGAAATAGAAACGGTAAAACAATAACTACAAACGAAATGAGAATGATGAAAATGGAAGCAATGGATGGTTTCCAATTTCTTTTTTCAACTAAATACCGATAGAAAGGCAAGAAAAGGATGTACAAAATCACACTGCCAAACAAGGCAGATAAATAATCTCTCAGGCCATAAAGAATAAAAAAAAGCAAAACGGCTATACTGGTGATAAGCAACGCTTCTTTTTGCTTTTGGGTATAAATATTTTTATGTGCCATGGACATGAGATTCTCTATTTTACGTCAGAAAATCAGAACCCGAAGATGTCTGAAGATTTTAATTCTTTCACCGGTCCGAATTTTTTGAGAGCTTCAAAATTAATTTTATCTCTTTTGCCTAAAACCACAAGAGTGTATTTTCTATCCTTAATGTAGGTTTCCTGAAAGCGCTGTAAATCAGATAAGCTAAGTGATGGAGTGGTTTCATATACATGTTTTCGGATATCCGAATTCAAACCAAGCTTCTTTGCCATTAGCCAGGCATACAAAACACCGGCTTTTGTGGTCCTTTCACTTCGAATGGATGTGAGCATGGATTCTTTATTCAGATTAAATGCACTTTCATTAAGAGGAATATTTTGAAGGATATCAAGCATTGAATTCATGGCTTCCGGTAACTTATCGGCCTGACAGCCAATATAAGATGTCATAAAATTTGGTTTTCCTTTTTCAGAAGCGAGCCTGTAACCGGCGTTGGCGCTGTAGGCAAGGGCTTTCGATTCCCTTAGTTCCTGAAAAACTACTGAGCTCATGTTGCCACCCATGTATTCATTGTACATGTTGGCCAGCACTACCTGGTTGCTGTCGTAGGTAACCGATTTAGAAATAAACTCTAATTCGGTTTGCACCATATCATAATCATACCAATAAACCCGGTTGCTGTCGTTGTCCTTTGCAATAAAAATCCTCTTTTGAGGGATAGGTTGAAATGTGGAAGGAATTTGATGACTCTTTTCCAGAGATTTGGACAAATCCGTTTCATCCATTGGCCCATAGTACATTATGTTGTGTGGTAGTTGAGAAATGCTTTTTATGAGCGACAAAACCTCAGGTGTTGATATAGAAGAAAGCTCCTTGTCTGACAATACAAAATGGGAGGGGGAATTCTTCCCGTACTGAGCAAAATTGGAAAGCCCAAATGCCATTATGAACTGTTTATCCAGTTTTGAATTTCCCCTTTCCTTAATCAAACCTTCCACCAGAGAGTGCAGATCTTCTTTTGAACCATTAGGATTATTCAATAAATCATCCAAAAGTTTCACAGAGGCATCAAAATTTTCCTGCAGCCCGGACACTGTCACAAAGGATTGGTCATTGTTGGATTGAAAAGAAATTTCAGAACCCAGTTTAAAAAGCTCTTGTTTAAATTGATTTCCATCCAGATTTCCGGCGCCGCAAAGATTGAGGAACCTACCCGCAACTTCAATTCGCTTATCATGCAATTCTCCTAAATCAAGCATGTACGTCAACCGGAAAATAGGTGTAGAAACGTTCTTTTTATAAAGCAGATTTACACCATCCCGAAAATTCCGATGACTCATGTCTTTTGCAAAATCAAGAAACAGTGGCTGAACCAAAGGCACTTTTTTCTCATTTACATTTTTAGAAAAATCAGAAGAACCATCTTTTATCAGTGCATTTGGGGTGATGGTGGGTTTTTTAATTCTAGCTTGTTGTTTCGGGTTTCCTGTTTTCTTTTCAACCACAACATAATTTTCTGGATAGTACTTCTTAACAAAGGCCATCATTTCTTCTTTCGATACAGATTTCAATTTATCCGTTTCCTTCCAAACATCGGCCCAGTTGGATCCCATAATAAAGGCATTCATTTGTTCAAAAGCTCTTCCTTGATTGTTGTCGTATTTCTTTAGATTATCTATTTTAATGTTGTTCACGATGGCGGGTATCAGCCAGTTTTCAAATCGGCCTTTTTTAATGGAATCCAACTGTGCTAATAATAATTTTCGCACAGAAAGCAGGGTTTGGTTTTTTCTTGGAGAACCAAATAGAATATGTGTGGTGTAGTCTATGCCTTTATCCACATAAGAACCTGCATCAAGCACAAGCTGTTTCTGATTTAAGTTCAGGTCGATAAGGCCCGCCTGGCTATTGTGAAGCATTTGATCCAGAAGTCCGGCAAGCAAAGATTCTCTGGTTCCATTTCCAGGGAGGCGAAACCCGATCGAAATATTCTCTTCTTCAGGTCCGATTACTGTTTTTATTTCAGGCTGAAGTATTGGTTTTTCCGAGGGAGAACGCCATTGAGGAACATCCTTCGAAGTCAAAGTACCAAATGTACTGTCTATCAATCGGATGGTTTTGGTTGGATCCAGATCTCCGGCAAGACAAATGGCCATATTATTAGGTACATAGTAGGTTTTGAAAAATTTCTTTATTTCTGTAATGGAAGGGTTTTTAAGGTGATTTACAGTTCCAATGGTTGTTTGAGTACCGTAAGGATGAACTTTATACAAGGCGGAAAAAAGAGCTTCCTGAACTTTATCCCGGTCGTCGTCCAGTGAAATGTTTTTTTCTTCATAAACGGCTTCAAGTTCGGTGTGAAACAATCGTGGAACCAATTCACTGAAACGTTCTTTCTCAATAATCAGCCATTTTTCCAGTTCATTGGATGGTATTGAATTCATGTACACCGTTTGTTCGTTTGAGGTGAAGGCATTCGTCCCTTTTCCCCCAATCGCTCCGATCATTTTATCGTATTCGTTGGCGTAGCAGAGTTTGCTTGCCTCAAACGATATTTTATCAATTTTTCGGTACAGGTTTTTACGTTGTAATGGGTCAGTTAATTTTCGGTAACGGTTAAACATTCTTTCTATGCTGTCCAGCAAAATTTTCTCCGATGCAAAGTTTTTCGCTCCAATTTTTGAGGTTCCTTTAAAGACCATATGTTCCAGATAATGAGCCAATCCGGTATTGTCTGAAGGGTCGTTTTTACTGCCCGCTTTCACTGGTATTAAAGTGAATATCTGGGGTAGGTCTGCATAAACAGACATGTAAACTTTTAAGCCGTTTTTTAAGGTGTAGATGCGGGTCTCTGTCGGATCTCCTTCCACTATTTCATATGGGTAGCCACCTTCTGATCGTGTTTTGGTTTCAAAAGCCTGACTATAAACGGATAAATTAAGAAATAGGGAAAGCAACAGACCTGCTGAGGCCGCTCTTAATGGAAAGTTCATAAAGTATTGATTAGTAAATTTTAAGAGGAGTGGTAAATGGCAAACTTTCCGCAAAAAAAGACTTATTATCCCAATATATGAAGGGATGAAATAAAAGTTTGGAAGAGAATGCCCTCTATTTTCTAATTCGAAATACCGATTGAAATGTTTGTCATCAGAAAGCAAGGATCCGGACCCAATGGCTGCTCATCATTTTCACCTAACTTGCGGGCATAAAATCCGATTCGTTCACTTGCGAAACCTGTCCCTGATCACCTGGATATTTGGCCTCACTTGCCTTTTTTCCTTGTCTGTTTCGGCACAGACCAGTAGGAAAATCAGGAAGAAGATCGCCAGGCCAGTTTCTGTTTTTCAACTGGATAGTTTTACCATTGTTTTTCCAACACTACGTTGCATTACAGATACATCTCTTCAATTTTCCTTCAATTTTAAAACGAATTTATTGCGGATTGAAAAGGGAGAAATTAAACAGGATTCCCTTGAATTTGAATACTTCAGGTACTCGTTTAACGCATCAAAGCCCATTTATTCGTTCAGTCCTGATTTGTATGATTCTATTTTGTCTTTTGCCGACTACCCTGGTTTAGCCAGATCGGTAGAAAAAAGGGAAGAACTATTCGAAATGCCCGGGATTCAAAAATCAGGTGTCATTTCCAGAGGGATCAGTGTGGGAAATGGGCAAAATGGATTTGTTAATTCAGCACTTAACCTGCAATTGGAAGGGCAGATTTCCAGGGATATCCGGTTAACTGCTGTTCTGTCGGATCAAAGCATTCCTTTTCAACCACAGGGAAATACACAGCAGATCAGAGAACTGGATAAGATTTACATTCAATTGGATCATGCCAGAGCACAGCTTTTAGCCGGAGATGTGGTATTGAAAAACGAGGAATCGCAGTTTCTACGGTTTTATAAAAACATTCAGGGTGCTCAGATTATTGCAAAATGGGATACCACCCAAACAAGCAAAACCCGCATCGGGGCAGGTGTAGCAAAAGGAAAATTTGCATCGGTGGTGGTAAAAGTGACCGAAGGCGTTCATGGCCCATATCGTTTAAGGCCACCCGACAACCCGGATTTGTTGGTTGTAATTCTGGCTAATTCGGAAAGGATTTATGTTGATAACCGATTGATTAAACGGGGATTTAACCAGGACTATGTAATCGATTATAACACGGGAGAGATCACATTGAACAACAATCTGCTTATCACTCAGTTTACCCGGCTTCGTTGCGATTTTGAATATTCGGAACGGAACTACAGTCGCACAATTTTGATGGCCGAGCATGAAGAAATTGTTGGGATCGCTAAAGTTCAGATTGCCCATTATCAGGAACAGGATAATGCTTCAAGGCCACTGAGTTTCGCACTGGATTCGACAACTGCATCCATTTTAAGTAAAGCCGGTGACAATCCTGAGAAAGCTGTATTGCCTGGGGCACAAGTTATAAAACAGCCACAAGAAGGACAACTTTACTATACAAAGCGGGATTCACTGATTGGTACAGAATTGAAATCCTTTTACAAAGCGGCACTGGTTGAAGACCAGAATCTTTGGCAGATTACTTTTTCAGATGTTGGATTAGGCAACGGAGAATATCGGTTGGATCAGAATCTCGGCAATGGAAGGTTGTTTGTTTATGCGGGTCCAGGAGGCGGAAATTACCTTCCTGTGCGACAAGCAGTATTGCCAAACCGGAGAGCGATGACAAGGGCGGCTGTTACAATCCATTTAGGAAAAGGAAATTCCATTCAAACGGAGGCAGCATTTAGCCAGTACGATAAGAATCGTCTTTCGAGATTAGATGAGTCGGATAATTCTGGAAATTCGCAGTTTATTGGATATACATGGAAACCATTGCGTGACGCAGGACGGATTCAGCCAATACTGAGGGTAGATTATACAAGGTTAAGTAAAAACTTTCAGGCCATAGACCGGTTCCGAAACATTGAATTTGAAAGGGATTGGAGCGGAAATTCCGGAGATACCTTGTCTGCGGATGATCATGTAATACAAACCAATTTTTCCGCAACGAAAGGTGCCCGATGGGCAGTTTCCTATTCAGGTTCTTACCGGAATAAGGGCCTCAATGTGAAGGGTTTTCAGCAATCAGGGCAATTCCAACACAGGCATGGTCCTTTGCAGTTTTCACATCAGGCTTTTTCGATGCAGAATTCAAGATTGGCAGAAAAGGCCAATTGGCTTCGGCTTTCCTCGGTTGTAGCTTTGGATAAATACGCCATCGTTCCGTCTTATGGATTCTCAATGGATCAGAATGAAGTTTTTAAAGCAAACACAGATTCTGTCTTGAGAACAGCAATGAACTTCAAAGCCCACAGTTTTTCATTAAAAAGTAAGGACAGCTCCAATCAGGTGCTGTCAGCAACTTACACATACAGAGAAGATAAGCAGCCTTTTCAGGGTGAATTGCTGCGAAATCTGTTCTCGCAGAATGCTGAATTTCGGGCAGGAAAATCCCTGAAAATGAATCAACGGGTTGATTTGTATGGGAATTACAGGATGGTTCGGTATTCTAACATCAGGAAACAGGAAGAAAACCTGGCTGGACGGCTGGATTACAGAGGATCATTCTGGGAAGGTGCCCTGCAACAGGAATTGGTATTTACAGCCAACACAGGACAGGAGGCCAAACGCAGCTTTCAGTTTATCAGGGTCAATGCAATAGGAGAGGGGACTCATCAATGGGTGGATTATAATGGAAACGGTCTTCAAGAGTTGGATGAGTTTGTAGACGCACAACGAACCGAAGATCGCCAATACATTAAAATATTCACTCCAACCAATGAGCTTATCCTGGCTTTTACTAATGGCGTAAATTATCGCCTGAATGTTTCTGCTCCCCAATCCTGGCGTGGGAAAACCGGTTGGAAAAAGCAGGTTGGTAAATTTGCTCTTTTAAGCAGCATAGCAACAGATCAAAAGACAATTGGTGGAGGTTTAAAGGATCGATATCTGCCTGTGGCAAAAGTGAATGACGATCAACTGCTTTCAGCCAATCGTATTTTCAGGAATACGGTATTCTGGAACAGAACCCAATCGGATTATGGTGCTGAGTACAGCCATTTGCTTTCTGTCCAGAAAATCTTGCTTTCCAATGGATTTAGCCTCAGACGGATACAGGAACATCGTTTGTTGATTCGGAAAAATATTGGCAACTTTTTTAACTTTACCCAACAGGGTGCAATTTTTAGTCGCACCATTGAATCCGATGCATTGGCTGCCCAGAATTACAAACTGGCAGGATTTGAAACAGGACCTGAAATTGCATTTCAACCCAATGGTAATCATCGAATTACAGGTAATGGTTTAATAGCAAGAAAGCGCAATTTATCGGGAGAAGAAGTAACTTCTCTATGGAAATTTGGCCTGGAATATCGGCTAAACAGCACAAGCAACCGAACATTAAACACCTTGTTCAGACTCACAGAAATTAGCCACAAAGGAAGTCTTCAGTCTCCAGCAGCATATGAACTTATGGAAGGCCTTTTACCTGGACGAAACCTGACCTGGACAGTAAATTTTCAACAGAAACTCGCTCAGGGACTCCAGCTTATATTCACCTATGAGGGCAGGAAATCAGAAACACTAAGGGCGATTCATATCGGAAAAATGCAGGCCAATTTGTTGTTTTAGGGAATTGTTAGCTGAAATCGGACTGGATTCAAATGACATCGTAACTACCAGACATAAAGTAGAAGGAATTCCCGATTTCTTATTCCCAAATGCTTTTGAAATCAATTTCAACTTTGCATTCGCCAAACTCAAAAGAATACGTTGAATTGAAGTCAACCTTTTGATAAAATCCTTCCGGTCCTAACGTAAAAATTTCTACTTCTTCCGTTTCAGGATCAACCAAGGTGTAGTATTTTACTTTTTGGGATTGGTAAAGCTCAAATTTTTCGGTCTTATCTTTTTTGCGGGTGGATGGAGAAAGAATTTCAAATATGGCTTCCGGTGGAAACGTTAG
>Ga0105046_10017418_pt1 | contig 10990 bp, 11 predicted proteins | sample MAT03_FD_78385 | JGI IMG/M metagenome (GOLD analysis project Ga0105046, IMG submission 78385) | Freshwater microbial communities from Lake Fryxell liftoff mats and glacier meltwater in Antarctica - MAT-03 (megahit assembly) | ecosystem: Environmental > Aquatic > Freshwater > Ice > Liftoff...
AAATCGGGCTTCGCCGGCGAGGCCCTCCTCATCGCCCCGTCCGTTCCCTTCACGCAAGCCGATGTGCTGGAAGGCCTTCAATCCCCGGAAACCGTCGTGGAACGCCATTTCCCGGGCGCCGTCGAAATTCTCAAAAAGGAGGGTCTCGCGCTGGCGCCCTCCAGTTTCTACTCCGTCTGTTCCATCCGCCGCGCCCGGACCCTTCTGGACTGGGCACCCTCTTTCACGTTCACCGACTGGCTCCGGCTCAAGGGTTGGCAACCGCCCGCCTGAGCGCTACTTGCCACCAAGCTTGGGAATCGTGTCGCCATCGAAAAAGTCGGCAATGACAGGAAACAACCCGGGCCGCGTATAGCCGCTGTCGAGAATCTCCGAGAGCATGCGCAAAAACTTTTTAAACAAACGCTGACGTTTGATCGTGTAACAGGCTATCGTCGGAATGATGTAATCCATGTAGTTTTCGCGTCCGACGGAGATCAACCCGAAATGTTTTCCCGGCTTGAAATCCATCGCCCATAATGCGGAGAGCACCATGAGCGCGTGCTTGGGGCGAACCGCCAGAATGAGCGGCGGCGCACCTTTATTGATACGGGCCCGGGCAATCTTGTCGATGGTCCGACGCACACCCGACATGGTTGAATCATGCGTGAATACCGCCGAATCCGCGTTCGGGTATTGCGCCTGGACCTCTTCAAAACTACGGCTCGTTTCAGAGCCCATGCTCCCCGCGGGAAGCAGCAGAATCGGCCCGCTGTAACCGCGCTGCTTGGCCAGGGTGAACCCGTGGCGGACAACGGACTGGATGTCCATCGCAAGCACGGCAATGCCCGGGGATTGAACACTCGGCGCCAGCGCGAGACAGGGGAGTTTACTCGACTCAAACCAGCGCAACACCTCCCGGGGCGGACCGATCAACACCCAGCATCGCTGCCGCTTTTTTGCCGTCAGGTCGCGCAGCGCCGCAGGGGAAACCAGGTTGCTGTTGGAAACAATTTGCACATCAAATTTCGATCCGATCGACAACTGAATCTCGCTAATCAGCGCGAGGGAGAAAGGCGACAATTCATACAAAGGCGCGAAGCCCAGCACCGTGACACCTTCATCGAGTTTCGCCGCAGCGGTTTTTCGTTTCTGCGGAAGAATGCGATGATTTTGTCCGCGCGCAGATTCGATGAGTCCCGCTTTTCGCAGAATTTCCAGCGAGTCGCGGATGGTCGGACGACTGACCCTGAATCGCTTCGCCAGTTCCAACTCCGACGGCAGCACCTCGGTCAACGTTCCGCACTCGATTTCGGCACGCAGAATATCCCCCACCTGAGCGATCAACGAATAGCGACGTGGGATCTGGTCCATAGGCGTTGTTAAATACGAACCGCCTTCAAATGACTATGTCGAGCGACAAGTATGGAAAAGTGACAAGCGAACGGATCTTCTGAAATTGAGGGCAAAAGGAATGATCGTTTGATGGATCCTGTCAGAATCGCGCTCGTCGGAATAGGCGGGTTTGGCGTCAACCACCTCCGTTCGTTGAAACGACTTGAGCGGAATGGGCGGGTGAAGTTGATTGCCGTCGCCGATCCCGCCTTGGATCGTTATGCCGAAACCGCCCACGGACTCCGACAGGAAGGCGTTTTGTGCTTTTATGATTTCGCCGATCTGCTGGAGCAAACCCAGGATCTTGAGGCGGTGATTCTCTGCACCCCCATTCCCCTGCACAAATCCATGGCCACCGAGGCACTGCGCCGTGGATTGTTCGTCTATTTGGAAAAACCTCCGGTAATCCTGCGTTCCGATCTCGACGATCTGATCCGCCTCGACCCCGACACACGGACCGCCGTGGGGTTCATCGGCGTTTCGCCTTCGGTCGTCCAACGAACCAAATTCCGCATAAGCGAGGGCGAAATCGGCAACCTTCAGGACATTCGCATTTCCGCGAGCTGGCCACGGCCTTCCTGGTATTACGAGCGCAGCGGTTGGGCGGGAAAACTCAACGTCCAGGCCGAACCCGTCTTCGACGGTCCGGCAACCAATGCGCTGAGCCATTACGTGCATCTGGCAAGCTTCCTCGCAGCCGGGGAACTTCCGGAACATGCAGCGCTCCAATGGATCGAAGCGGAGCTGTATCGCGCACGCCCTATTGAGGCATATGACACCTGCTCGATCCGCGGAGCCTTCACCAACGGCGTCACTTTTCATCTCGCACTCACTCACGCCTGCCGCCATCGGACCAATGTCGATGTGCGTCTGGTTGGAAGCGATACCACCGCAACGATGTCCTTCGGGGGAACCGGGATTCGCTCCGATTTGGCCGAGGTAACCGAACACTCAGCATCCACCCTCGAATTAAATCTCGATAACTTCGTGCGCGGCATCCGCGGCAATGAACGCTTTTTTACCACACTCAGCGACTGCCAACCCTTCCTCGACATCGTCACCGGCATGTGGATGTCCTCCGACGGAATCCGATCCATTGATGCCTCGCACGTGAGCACTTGGAACGATGAACCCAACACGGTCTTCCACATCGCGGATTCAGACAACGCGCTGACCCGGTCAATGGAGGGGTTGCTTTTCTCCGAAATGGACCTTCCCTGGGCGATCAAACCGGAGCGTGTTTTCGCACACCAGATCGCACAATACGATCTGCGTTCCGCCCTCGCAGCGGCATCGGAAAATGCTCCACTGACGGCCACGGGAAGTTTCACATGAATATCACCTCGATACGCGCCACGGAAGTCCACGTGCCTTTCAAGGTCGGCTGGACCGACAGTCCGGAATATGGAACCAGTTCCTGGAAGGAGCAGACAAAGTGGATTCTGCAAATCGACAGCTCTGACGGGACCACTGGCCTCGGGGAAACTCCCAGGGGTGTCCCCCGCTCCGCCATAGAATCCATCGCCAAGGCCCTCCTCGGTAAACGGCTTGACGCCATCAATTTCGCGCAACTCACATTGCCCGCTGGCGGTGACGGTTATCTCCTTCCTCCCTCAGATAGCGCGGATCGCGGGCCGGATTGGGAATATTCCGTCACGAATCGCACGCCGTTTTTCGGCTTTGAAATCGCGCTCTGGGATTTGTTGGGAAAACGTGCGGGCCTTCCCCTGTTTACTTTGTTCGGCGGCGCATGGCGGCGGAGTGTTCCGATGGGATTCTGGATTGGGCGCATGAATCCGAAAGACGCCGCGCGCCAGACCGAAATCGCCCTTTCGCTCGGGTTTCGCAGCATGAAAATGAAGGCGTTTCCGCAGGACAACATCGCGGAGATCGTCGGGGCCATCCGGAACGTCGCCGGTTTCGATCTTCCACTCGTGATCGATCCGAACCGCAAATTTCAAAGGCTCGGAGACACCTTGCGCATTGACCGCACCCTCCGCGCTTTCCCGGACATTTCCTACGAGGATCCCTTTCCTTACAATGCCACCACCTGGCGTGAACTCCGTCGCGCCACGGAACGTCCACTCATCTGGCACGCCACCACACCCGGCACACGGGCCAACGCCATCCAGGCCGCTTCCGACGGGATCTGCGAAGGCGTGAACATCAGTCCGTTTTCCGCCCGCGAGATTCTCACCGAAGCCGAAAACGCCGCGCGCCATCGCCTCCCGCATTGGCAGGGCAGCGGACTCGAACTCGGGATCATGGACGCTTTTCTGCTTCATACTTCGGCCGCCTCCCAGACCGCTGCGCTCCCGGGTGACGCCATCGGCCATCTCCTGCGCGACGACGATCTCATCCAGGAAACGCTGACGCCGGTGGACAGCGCCATTCCGGTGCCGGACGGTCCCGGCCTGGGTGTCACACTCGATGCCGCCGCCGCTGCCCGATACCAGGTCGGCGCGCTCCGTTTTGCCATGGCATGAAAAAATCACCGCAACTTGTCCCCCGGCTTCAATCCTCCGAGCCCATCACATGGCTGTTCTGCGGCGATAGCATCACGCACGGATCCGTTCATCTCCTCGAGTTCCGGAGCTATGTGCAACTCTTCGAGGAACGCATCCGGACGGAACTCAAGCGCCCCCTCGATGCAGTGATCAATACGGCCATCGGGGGCTGGACACTCGCGCAGATTCTTAACAGGAGTCCCATTTAATTTTCCGGTTCCGCCCCACCGTTGTCAGCATGTGCATCGGCATGAACGACGCCGCCCACATCGAACTCGATCAACTGGATGCCTGGGAAACTTCCTACGGCGAACTGCTCCAACGCCTTCGGGAGGCAGGAACGGAGCACCTGATCCTGCATACGCCACCCCTCGTGGATGTCGCGTCTATGCGGCCGATGGCCCAGAAGCGGCTGAACGCCCCGCACTTTTCCAAGGCCATCCGCCGTCTCGCTGAAACACACGGCGCGGTGCTGATCGACCACGAACATTTCTGGACCGATCGGGCGAAAGCCAATGAACGCGTGACGCTGTTTTCCCAAAGCGACACCATCCACCCAAATACCTACGGCCATCGCATGATGTTCGAATGCCTCTGCCGACAGCTCGATATCTGGGATCCCGCGAGTCAGCTTGGCCGTCTCTTCCAGTTTCAATAGTCTGCTTGTCACCATGTCGCCATCTCTGCGCCTCCTTTCACACCGGTCGATCACGCTGGCCGTTCTTTTTTCCATGATGAGTTTTCTACCCGCCCCGGCCGGGGATGTCGGCCCCGATTACACGCTCGAACATGATATCAATTACGCCCCCGAACTGGCCGGAACGCCCGGCGCGGAACGCTGCGTGCTCGATTTCTATCGACCAAAAAATGCGAAGAACTTTCCGACGATCGTGTATTTCCACGGGGGCGGACTTGCCGGCGGCAACAAATCGATTCCCAAGGAACTCATGGACAAAGGCTGGGCTGTCGTAGGCGCGACCTACCGGTTCAGCCCTGTCGTCAAACACCCCGCCTACATCGAGGATGCGGCGTCCGCGGTGGCGTGGGCGTTCAAGCACGCCCCATCCCACGGAGGCGATCGCTCCAAGGTTTTTGTCCTGGGCATTTCCGCAGGTGCCTACCTCGGAACCATGATCACACTCGACAAATCCTACCTCGCTAAACACGGCATCGACGCCAACGAGATTGCCGGACTGATTTCCGTGTCGGGGCAGATGATCACTCACCAGACGATTCGCAAAGAGCAGGGTATTGAACCCAGCCAGTTCCGCCCGACCATTGATACGTTTGCACCGCTCTATCACATCCGCAAAGACGCCCCGCCCGTGCTTTGCACCACGGGAGATTGGTCAACCGACGTGCTCATGCGCGCTGAGGAAAATCTGTACTTCGTCTCGATGATGAAACTGGTCGGTCATCCGGACATTCGTCACGTCGTGCTCAAAGACGCGAACCACACCCGCGCCTGCAAGGAAGCGTGGCCGCAGGTCATTGAGTTCATTCAGGAAAAACTCACCACGCCACGCCTGGCACCCATCGAGCCGACTCAAACACCTCAGCCCTGAGGCCGGTGCAGTCTTCGCAGGACATCCAGCAGATTCGGTGAAACATATCGGGTGGTTTTTCCATCCATCCGCTCGCAACCAGACAACGATTCAGCCTCATCCGCGCACTGCGTTGAAAGCCAGCGGATCCGCAGCTCATACGGCCCTGCGACGCTCACCGGAGCAACCGGCGACTTTCGATGCGACTCCACCGCCGTCCGGATCCGTTCCCGAATCAGGTCGTGCGCCGCAGGTGCGGAAAGACAAATCTCGCTGTTCGCACCCTGCCCCCATTTCACTGTCGCCGTCACAATGCCCGGCACCTCCGATTCCGCCTCCTCGCACGCGGCGGCATCGCCGCTGACAAAAATCAACGGCACACCGCGCAGCCCGGCCCACAGCGCCACATGGGCGATTTCTCCGATCTCCCGTCCGTTCAATTTCATCCAGTCAATGCGCCGACTGTCAAAAGTGTGGTTTTGATTTCCCTGCGCCACACCGGCCCGGGCGTGCTGCCCGATGATTCCGACGACATCGCAATCCCACATCGGATTGAGAAGCTGTTCCCGGGTAATGGGTCTGCCGTGCAGCAACAGTGCCCGTGCATGCAGGTGATCAAGGGAAATACCACCGGGGCCGTGGCCATCCGCCACCAGCACTTTCGACGCGCCCGCTTCAAGCAATCCCTCCACGGCGGCATTCACCTCATGCGTCAGGCGCCGCCTTGCATCCTCGTGGTATTTTCCTTCGGGATAGGAATGCAGGGCATGGGACGACACGCCGGCCACACCTTCGATGTCGGTCATGAGAAACACTTTCATGGATCGGAACGCTACGCACAGCGCAGGCAAACATCGAACAGGTTTCAGAAGTCAGGCAACCTGACAGCGGCACACTTGTCAGGATGTCTAACAAGTGTTTTCCAGTCGATACCCCGGTGGCGCGCCGTCAAAAATGTCCCGCATGAAACTCGCCGAACTCTTCTCGCTCAAGGGCCGCGTTGCCCTGATTACGGGTGCCACGGAGAATCTCGGATTTTACTCCGCGGAAGCGCTCGCCGAGGCCGGTGCCACGGTCATCATCACTTCGCGCAGCCCCGAACGCGCCCGGAACGCGGCGGAACGCATTTCCGAATCCACAGGAACGCCGGCGGAAGGCCTGGTTCTCGATGTCACGGACGAAGCAGCGGTAATCGCCGCGTTCGCCGACATTTCCAAACGCCACGGTCGGCTGGACGTTCTCGTGAACAACGCCAGCGGACGCGGCACCACCTTAGCCAGTGGAGGCTACGCCACCGATCATCCTGAAAAGCAGCCGCTCGCTGATTGGGAGTACACCATCCGCCACAATCTCACGAACACCTTCCTGTGCTGTCGCGAGGCGATTGCGCTGATGGAACCAGTCCGCTCGGGTTCCATCATCAATATGAGTTCGATTTCCTCGCTCATCGGACGCGACCGATCGGTTTATGCGGAATCACCCGGACTCGTCCCCAACACCGCCGATTACACTGCCGCCAAGGCCGGGGTTATCGGACTGACCGTGGACCTGGCGGCCCAGGTCGGCCTTCACCAGATTCGCATTAACGCCCTGCTGCCAGGCGGATTTCAGCGGGAAAATCATCCGGCAGAATTCGTGCGCCGATACTCCTCGCATACGATGCTCGGACGCATGGGCGAGTTCGCCTCCGATCTCAAAGGAGCGGTCGTGTTTCTTGCCGCAGATGCATCTCGCTACGTCACGGGCCAGACGCTCGCGGTCGATGGCGGTTTTCTGACATTCCGATGAGCGCAAAACGTTTAATCATTGTCGGCATGGGTTCCATCGGCCTGCGTCACGCGGGGCTGTATTCGTCTCTCCCGCATCTGCGTGTCGAAGTTTGTGACGCGCGCGAGGAAGGTCTTGCCGAGGCACGGGCAATCATCCCCACGGTCCCAACGTGGAACGACTACGCCGCCGCGCTGGATTCGCAACCGGACTACGTCCTGATCGCAACGCCGCACCAGATGCATGCGGACATGGCCTGTCTTGCGCTGGAAAAAGGGGTTCGCGTGCTATGCGAAAAACCGATGAGCCATCGCCTCGACGAGGCCGCACGTATGGTGGACGCCTCCCGCACCACGGGCACCCCGCTTGCCGTGGGATTTCATTTGCGTTTTCACCCCTCCATTGTCCTGCTCAAGGCGATGCTCGATTCCGGCGAGGCCGGTAAACTCCTTTTCGCGAGGTATCGCGTGGATTCCCTCGTCACGCTGGAAAATTCGCGTTCGCGTTATCAAGCCCATCTCCCGGGTGCTCTTTTGATGGACTACAGCCACGGGCTCGACCTGCTTGCATACCTTTTCGCCACGATGACAGCCGATGTGCATGCCCGGGGAATCCCCGGCAGCATCGAGGGTTTTTCCGCAAATCCCCTGATCATCAGCGCCATCCTTGCCTATGCGGATTTCCAGGTGGAACTCCATCTCAGCTACACCGGCAAACCCGAGGTTCACTGTCTGGAACTCGTGACGAGCAAATACAACATCCGCCTCGAATTGAACGGCAGCACGTTCATCCGTCACCGGATCAGCGACGGTCGGGCCGAGGATCTTTCTCCGGAATACGAACGCAACCGGCTCTATCTCGCGCAATGGCAGGCTTTCGAAGAATTCTGCGCGGGACACCCAACCTCCGTCTGCACGGCGGACCAGGCCGTCGAGGTGAACCGCACGATGGCCGCACTTCTTGAAACTTTAAACATCCACTCCGGGACAGAATCGCCCCACCTTCACTCGAACCGCGCCTGAGCTCTTTTCATGCAAACACAGACTTCCACAGACGTTTTAACCAAACATCAAAACTCCTCGCCGCAAATCATTGCCGCGCCTTTCACTCCTTTCAAAGCCGACGGAAGCATTCACTTGGATGTCCTCGCGAACTATGCCGAATCCTTGCGGACCTCGGGGGTCTCGGGAGTGTTCATCGGGGGAACGACCGGCGAAGGACTTTCCCTCACCACACAAGAACGCATGGGGTTGGCGGAGCGCTGGAGCGCAGTTGCCCCCGCATCGCTGCGGGTCATCGTGCATGTCGGGCACACCTCCATCCTGGAGGCCAAACGCCTCGCGTCTCACGCGGAATCCGTCGGAGCCACGGGCATCGCTTCAATCGGATCGATCTTTTTCGAGCCCTCCAGCCCGGAATCATGGATAGCCACATGCCGGGAAATCGCTGCGTCCGCCCCGGCAACTCCGTTCTTTTACTACCACATGCCTTCCATGAGCCGCATCCGCTGGGCGGCCAGCACCTTGATTCCAGGAATGGCCCACTCCATCCCCACCTTCAGCGGAGTCAAATTCACACACGAAGACCTCGAGGATTACTCGAAATGTCTGCGACTCGCGGGTGGTCGGCTGCATATCTTTTTTGGACGCGACGAACTTTTCCTTGAGGGCTTGAAACTCGGCGCGGTCGGCGCAGTCGGCAGCACCTACAACTTCGCAGCTCCGTTATATTTGAAAATTGCCCGGCTTCACGCGGAGGGAAACGCCGCGGAAGCCGCCACATGGCAGGACCTCTGCACCCGCGCCATTCAGATCATGGTCAGTTTCGGTGGACTGCCCGGAATACGATCCACGATGAAATTGTGCGGCATCGACTGCGGACCCATGCGCTTGCCAATGCTGGCCCTGAGCAAACATCAGGAACTCGAACTTGAAGCGCAACTACGGGAGCTCGGATTTTTCGAACGCCTGGAGAGCGCTCAGGCAGAAATCCAGGAGGCAGCGCGATAAAACGATGTCTTCTCCTCTGCGCCACTTTTCCGCTGTTCCCGGCCTGCCCGAACCGCGCGGCCCCTTTTCCCAGGCCGTTGCTGCGTCGGGTCATTTCCTCCACGTTTCCGGTCAGGGACCTTACGATCCACAAGCGGGCGGCTTTGTCCGGGGCAACATCGCTGAGCAGACCCGCCTGACACTGGCCTGCATCAAGCGAATCATTGAATCGGCGGGCGCATCGATCCAAGACGTCGTGAGTTGCAGGGTTTATCTGCAACCGTTGGACAAGCAGACGTTCGCGCAGATGAACGCGGTGTACGCGAATTTTTTCGGTGAACACCGTCCGGCCAGAACAACCATTGGCGCACAGCTCCTCGAGATCGATGTGGAGATCGATTGCGTCGTTTGCCTACCCCAATGAAATTCATCGAACTGACCTCCCCGAAAATTGCCCGGCTCGCACCGGACCGCATCGCCGTGCTTCCGCTGGCCGCCATTGAACAACACGGCAACCATCTTCCTGTGGTGACGGATACGGCAATCGCGGAGGAACTGGCCCGCCGCGTGGAAGCGCAGTTACCGGATAAAATCGTCCTGCTTCCCACGCTTTGGTGCGGTTCCTCTCATCATCATCGCAGCTTCCCGGGAACCCTGAGCATTGGGAGCGGCACTTACACGCAGGTGCTTGTTGACCTTGTGGAATCGTTGATTGCCTCGGGCTTCCGCCGGATCTTCCTTCTCAACTGCCATGGTGGAAATCAGACACCCTTCTCCGAGGCGCTCTACAGGCTGAATCTCCAGCACAAAGGGCCGGACGAACCGTGGATCGCCGCAGCCAGTTACTGGAATCTCGCGTCCCGCGAACTGGCGGAGCAGACGTTTATGGAAACCCCGCGGCTCTCGCACGCATGCGAATACGAAACCTCGCTGATGCTGGCGCTGCGCCTCGATTGGGTGCGCTCTCCGGTAACTGGCGAAAGCGAAGGCCTCGGTTCGCAATACTACGATCCGCTTGGCTACACCCCCTCACGAGTGGTCGTTTGTCAGTCGTTCGATCAGCTCAGTTCCGATGGTGCCCTGGGCTCGCCTGAAAAGGGAACAGCGGAAAAAGGAAACCAGCTTTACGACCTTATCACCCGCGCAGTGGTGGATTTCCTCAACGAATTCGCCACGTGGAAACGCCGCACTTTTTGATTAGTCAACTCCATCATCCTTCAGCGGCCAGGTAGCCATCTTAACGGGCGGCACCGACGGTCTCAGCCGCGCACCTGCGCAAAAGCTTGTCCAGCACTGCGATCACTTCCGCCTGTTCGACACCAACGAAACGATATGATCTTCGACGTGCCCACGCTCATCGAATTTCTGAGCGGCAGCACCACGCGGCTTCCCGAACGGAAATTTTCGCGGGCACTCCACACGAAGTCGGTATGGCGGCAAAACCGCCTCTCTGGCTAAAACCGGGCGATGAAGTCACCATAGAGAACAACCGGATTGGGCGGTTGACGAATCCCGTAAAACCGAATCGCAGAAACCCGCAGATTGATTAACAGAGAAGGATTTTAACCGCGGATTACGCGGATGGTGCGGATAGTTGAGAGAGACTTGGTCACCGGATCGTCCCATCCGTGTTATCTGCGTAAGCTGCGGTTAATTAATCCCTGGTCAACGCTTCCGGAACCGGCACCTTGAATTCCACAGCGGGCAGATCGCCCGGCAGATGCAGCCGCAGTTGAAAGTCCTCCCGCTTTCCGTTTGCCATCGGCGGCAACGGCGGGGCGGGAAAAGCAGCGGTGAAAGTTTCCGATTC
>Ga0105046_10017420_pt1 | contig 10990 bp, 10 predicted proteins | sample MAT03_FD_78385 | JGI IMG/M metagenome (GOLD analysis project Ga0105046, IMG submission 78385) | Freshwater microbial communities from Lake Fryxell liftoff mats and glacier meltwater in Antarctica - MAT-03 (megahit assembly) | ecosystem: Environmental > Aquatic > Freshwater > Ice > Liftoff...
CCGGCGAATATTCCATCGAGCCGAGCCGCGTGAGGATTGCAACCACGACGCAGATGGCGATCATCGATATGCCCACAATCGCCCCGCCGACGTTGGGCTTTTGCCACGCGGTTCGCACGTCGATGTGGTTCCGCCGCCGGCGCTCGGCGGACTTGCCCTCTTCGGCTTCAACTTTACGAGCCACCGAAGCCACGCCGTCGTAGCGGGCGTGTTTCGGGTCGGCCTGGAACTGTTCCAATTCCGCGCGGGCGCGCGCCAGGTCGTCGTCTCTTTCAATCCACAATTCTCGGGTGTTGTCGCGTTCGTCGAGTTGGTTGGCGATGCGAATGACCTTGAGATGTGCGGCGAATCGCTCGGCCTGGGGCGTGTCTGAAAATGTTGTCAGGAGTCGCAGGGGAAGGCCCTTCGGTAAATGTGTCGAGCGCCCTCGGCTTAGGCACACGATCCGGCGAATACACAACGAACTACGGGCGTTACGGTGGCTCGCCGAATCGATTCCGGATTCCCGGGGAAAGCTCAGCGTTCGATGCTAGAGCCTAGTGAATATTCGCCAGTTTTTCCAGAACCGCGAACAGCGCCTGCGTGCCTTCGCGCCCATGACCGGCTGCCTGCGCGGCGGAGAAAAGCTGATGCACGAGCGACGTCGCGGGGAGCGACGTGTTGTTGCGCGCGGCGGCGTCCATGACGAGCCGAAGATCCTTCTGCTGAAGATCGATCATGAACCCCGGCTTGTAGTCGCCGGCGACCATCTTGGGCGCGAGATTTTCCAGCTGCCAGGACTGCGCCGCCCCGCCACTCACGGCGGCAAGCGTCTTTTTCATATCAAGCTCGTGTTTGCGGGCGAATGTCATCGCTTCGCAAACGGCCATGTTCGTAACGCTCACAAGGATCTGGTTAACCAGTTTCGTCAGCTGCCCATTGCCGCTCGGCCCGCAGTGAAGGATGGACCGGCCCATGAGGCGCAGGAGTGGTTCGACCTGTTTGAATGCGTGCTCCTCCCCGCCGACCATGATGGAAAGTGTCGCCTTCTGCGCGCCGATATCGCCGCCGCTTACTGGCGCGTCGAGCAGGAACAGGCCCGATGCGTGGAGTTGTTGCGCGAGTTCGCGCGTGGCTTTGGGGGAGATGGTGGAGTGATCAACGACGACCTGTCCGCGCTTGGGTCGATGAATCAGTCCGTGCTCGCCGGTGAGGACCTCGCGCACGTCGGGGGTGTCGGCGACGCAGAGGAAAACGACGTCCGCTTTAGCAGCCGCGTCGACGGGGGTGTCGGCCCAGCGGGCGCCGCGAGCGAGTAATTTTGAAGCCTTTGCCTTGGTTCGATTGTGAACCGCAAGCGTATGCCCTGCCGACAGCAAGTGCCCTGCCATCGCGCAGCCCATGACGCCCGTACCAATGAAAGCGAGATTCATACCCATAAATTGCCTGTGTCCCGGACGGGGTAGTAGAAAGCGACACGCGATAAAGTCAACAACAAATCAGCTCAATCGGGTTTACGGACCGTGTCGCGATTGCAAAGTACGGGGTGTGTTTCGGTCGTTCGAATTTCGTCAAAGATTCGAACTTCGACATTCGAATTTCGGAATTGTCGAGGATTTCAACAGATCCATCGTATCTAAGTTCTACCAGCCACGAGACTGATGATGGTACGGAGGAGGATGCTTCAGAGTTCAGGATCTCGTGAAGAGAAAGACGATGAGGATCAGATTCACCAGAACCGAAGCTCCCGCCGCCACCAGTAGCCCCACCACCACCGGCTGGGACCAAACATCCGCGCCTTCACCCTTTTGTGGGGAGATATCGACGGTTTTGCCGCTTTGCTCGACTTTCGCCAGCGCGTCGAGGTCGACCGACCGCCGCGCGTGGACGGGCGGACTGTTGTTCGAGACCAGCTTGAGATCATCCAGCATGTCTTCGGTGCTCGCGTATCGTTCGTCACGATTCTTGGCCATCGCGACGTCGATAATTTCTCCGACGCCCGCGCTTAGAGCGGTGTTTACATGGTCGGCGGGGATGAGCGGCTGTTTAAGGTGCTTGTGCATCACCGACGTCGGGGTTTCGCCGTCGAAGGGGGGCTTGCCGGTCACGATGTGGTACATCGTCGCGCCGAGCGAATAGATATCGGCACGGAAATCGATGTCCACTTCCCCGCGAATCTGCTCGGGGGAAATATAGTACGGCGTGCCGTACGCCTTGCCCGCTTCCATCTCGGCCGCCTGCTTGTCGTCCACCGCTCTCGCCAAACCCAGGTCGGTTAGTTTCGCCACGCCTTGCGGGGTGAGAATGATGTTTTTCGGCTTGATATCGCGGTGGATTAAGCCCCTCTGATGCGCGTGAGCCAGCGCGTCGGTGAGCTGAATCATGATGTCCAGCGCCTCGGCCTCGCTGAAGCTTTTGCCCTTGGCCATGATGTCGTAGAGCGTGTCGCCTTCGATGTATTCCATCACAAAAAAGTGATACCCATCCGGCGTGGAACCCACGTCATACGCACCGACAATATTGTTGTGCGACAGCTTCGCGGCGGCCTTGCCTTCTTTATAGAAGCGATCGACGAACTCGGCGTTGTCGTTCATCTTCTTCGGCAACACTTTGATCGCCACGGTCCGGTCGAGCGAGAGCTGCTTCGCTTTGTAAACAGTCGCCATCGCGCCCTTGCCCAACTTCCCGAGCAGCTGATATCCGGGGATCTGGGAATTCTTTCGTTCATCAAGTTGCTGCTTGATGCGCTTGGCTTGGTTCGTCGTAATGAAGCTGTGCTCGACCAGCAGATCGGCCAGGCTGCGTTGGTTGGGATCGGATGACTGCTTGAGCTGCTCGCGGCAGAAGTCGATCTCCGTGCGCGTCGCTAATCCGGTTTCAACGACGACCTTGCCAATTTCAGTGTCGCCGTTGGGGTTAAGCCCTGCGGCGGTTTGATCAGATCGTGCGGGCGTGGATGCCATGACAGCGCCAGAGTATGAATTGCCGGCCGGCAGAGTCAAGCAATTCTCCTCGCAAAACATGAATTTAGATTGGGTTAAGAACAGAACACAGCGACCGGTGCGCGCCCAAAGATCAATTTCCGAGAAAAGGTCGCGATGCGGAATTTCGTTCTGAATTTTCCATCGACTCCGAACTTTGCGGCCCTCTCGCTTATCCACACCGCTCATTACAATTCGACAACCATGCGGGGTAATTCTTCAATCACGGGCGATTCAGTTTGGTTCATCGCGCGGTTTCTGCTGCTCGTGATTGTGGGCGCGGCGGTCGTTCTGTGGATCCTTCGTTCCGAGCCCGAGCCGGTCGCAAAACAACCGGCCACCGCACCAACGACTGCGCCGGTTGTCTTGACGATCCCCCCACCAGCGCCGCCGTTGACTTATGTCGGACTCATTCAAGAAATCGATCCAAAGTTTCCGACGACACGTCCCCGCGACACGCCGCTGTCGATGAGCGACGCGGCGCAGGTGGTCATTCCCGCCGACGCGTGGGTCTGCTCGCGCGGCGATCTCTGGATCAGGCACGCCGACGCGCCGGCAGTGGAAGCCCTGCTCCATGAATCGCAAAAAGATCAGATTCATCTCACCCGCGACGCGGTCGTATTTGTCGATTGGCGAAGCGACGCGGAAGGCGCGCTGCGTGCCACGCCGGTGGTGAGCGTTGAAGGTGGCGACTGCGAGGTCGTCACCCATTCAGGCAGAAAACGACTATCGCATCGCTACGATTTCGCCCGGGCACAGCAACTCGGCGACCGAAGCATTGTCGCGCCGTTCGAGAACGGGGTTGGTGTGATCAGCTTCGGCGAGTCGGTCGTCGAAGCGGTTCATCTGCTGCCGCCGTTCGACTCATCAAAACCGCTCGGACTGGTTCGACTCGCCGTCGATCGGCGCGGCGTGCTCGCCTGGGCGAGCCCCGACGCGCGGCTCGGCTTCGCTGGTAGCCGCGGGGCAATTCGCATTCTGGCCAACGGAGTCGAAGCCCTCGACGCCGGTGCGGATTGGCCGGAATCGATCATTCATCTCGTCCCGCTACTCGACGGGAGCGTGTTGCAAATTGTGCCCGGGACCGAAGACACCATCGACATTCGCCTGCAACCGCCAGTCGATTGGAATATCGACGAAGCGAAAATTAACGCGCTCGTCGCGCAGCTGTCCGACCTGCACCCCAGGAAGCGCGAAGCCGCGCAGGCGGAACTCTCGCGCTTCGGTGTTAGTGCCTGGCCGGTGCTGGAAAAATTGCTGGACGACCAGCCTCCCGAAGCGAGATCGCGCATCGAACTGCTGCTGCAAAATCGAATCAAACCGACGCTCGGCGGGATGACGTTGGTGGTTCAGAAAATGACGATTGCGTCGCAGCAAAGCGACGGCAGCATCATTTTTCACGCACCCGCGGGAGTATGGGTGAGTAACCCGCTTACCCTCGATCGGCAGGTCATCAACCCGGCATGGATAAGCATCCGTCCCGGCCGCGCGATCGAACTGCTCCCGCCGGTGTTCGCAAAAGAGCTGGACCGCGCGCCGCGCGGCGTCGCGAGCTTCCTGGACGAGTGGATCATCTCGACACAACATGACGGCCCCCAGCGATTCATGGGCAACCACTTCATGCCGCTGCTGCGGAAAGCCCATCGCGCTTTCGACGTTTTCCAGGCGGTGGATCGTCGCGGCCGCTGGGTCTTTAAGTCCAGCGATCTGAAGCTGGCCGGGCAGACGCTGTTGATCGACCACACGCTGGACGACCCCACGCCGAGGCTGCCCGTCTGGTCGATCAACGTCGTCGGGGGATCCACCGGTTGGGTCGCCGAAGGCTGGCCGGCGCGGAAGCGCGGCGGCGCGTGGTCGCTACGCGGCACGGAGTGGGCGACGATCGACGAAGCAAAAACGCCGATGATCGAATCTTTGCCCGACCAACCGGCCGATCCTGATGCGCCAATTTTCACTAGCGCCGACGGCGCGCAATACTTTGATGGGCTCAAGTCCATCCGGCTAAAAAAGCCCGACGGCACGGCGCGCGACTGGCCACTCCCCGCCAAAGCGACCGGCGCCGGCCCGGTCTGGCTGGTGGAAGATCGACAAGGCAAGCTCTTTCTATTCAACCAGCCAGGCAGATTGCTACGCCTGGCGGCGCGTGACGACGCCAACGAATCTTTTAAGATCGAAGCGACCTTCACGCGTGACATTCCTAACGTTGCAGTCCGAAGAATGTGGATCGACCCCGCCGGCCGACTCGTCCTCGTGCATGCTGCCAACGGCCTGAGCATCTGTTTTCCAACTGGCGAAGTGCCGCAAGGTATCAGAAAAAAATGCCTGCACGCTCGTTAGAGCATGAATGAATGTGGTTGAGTCCGACATTTGCCTCAAAAACGTGATAAAACTGTGCGCGTAAAAAACCCCGCAGGCGTGGGTGAGACCTGCGGGGTAAGGAGGGAAGAAACACTTCGCAGAACTTCTACGACTGTTCCAGTGACCGGGTTTGCCGGTTTATCTAAAAATCTTAATTTAATGCCAACGAAGCGAAAACAATCTCCGCCAGAAGATGATCGGCAGAATGATGGAAAACACTTTCGTTCCAAACCAGGCAGCGGCGAGGTGAGGATTCGAAGAGTGCCGACGTGTGGATCGCAGCAAAAAAGCCGTAAACCCTTGTCGGTACCCGACATTCGACTCTGCTGGGGCGGTAATATACCGGAGCATTTTCGAAGTGCTAGAGGAAAAAATGGAAATTTGGAGAAAATTTTTCAACGGCGCTCAGATCGTATATTTATCCTGTTAATCGCTCTACGCCTTGACACCGCCTCGCCAGTCGATAAGCTTCCCGATTCTCTTAAAAACCGGTCCCAGTTCGGCCCGGAACGTATTTGCTGAGTCTAAGGAAACGATCATGAGCACGTATCTGGCCAAGAATGGTGAAGTTGAGGCCCACTGGCACACAGTCGATGCCAGCAATTTGGTTCTCGGGCGATTGGCCTCCAAAGTTGCAATCATGCTGCAAGGGAAGCACAAGCCGGCTTACACCCCCCACAGCGACACCGGCGACTTTGTCATCGTCCTCAATGCCGAAAAAATTCGCGTCACCGGTCGCAAGGCCGACGTCATCGAGTACGACACCTATTCTCGTTACCCGGGCGGGCGGCGTCTTTACTCGTATAAAACGATGCTCGAGAAACACCCCGAGCGATTGATCGAACTTGCCGTGAAGCGAATGCTCCCGAAGAATCGCATCGGCCGGACGTTTCTCTCGAAACTGAAGATCTATCGCGGCGGCGAGCACCCGCACGCGGCCCAGCAACCCAGGGAACTCAAACTCGGGTGATATCCCGTCGATCTTTTCGTCGGCACGCATGCCGGGAACGAAATCAGACTGAACCTGCAACCTTAAGAATCAATCGATCATGGCAGACACCGAAACCCTCACCGCCGCCCCGACCGCACCCTCGACCCCGAAGCAGTACATCTGGGGCGTCGGTCGCCGAAAGTCTGCCGTTGCCCGTGTGCGCATCGCGCTGGGCTCCGGAAAGATTGACATCAACGGGCGAACCTTGAACGACTATTTCACCGCCGAGCGCGACCGCAAAGCAATCTTCGGCCCGCTAGAAGTTTCCAACCTCGGCGGAAAGGTCGACATCTTCGTCAATGCCACCGGCGGCGGGCTCACGGGGCAGGCAGGCGCGATCGTCATGGGCCTCGGTCGAGCCCTCTCCAAGTACGACAGCAGCATCGAAATCCCCCTCCGCAGCGCCGGCTTCCTTACCCGCGACAGCCGAATGAAGGAACGCAAAAAATACGGTCAACGCGGTGCCCGCAGGAAGTTCCAGTTCTCTAAGCGATAATTCATGGCAGTTGTTTCAGTCGATTTTGCAATCGCTGGAATGACGGGTTTAAGAGGTTCGATTCAACTTCAATAAGCCTGCAATCTCCGACTTTTCCGTCACGACTTCGAGCCCATACGAATACGTTTTCCTCGCCCCCGCTTTCAGCGTATCGAGCAGCCCGCCGGCGCGGTCTTTGTCGCGGCCGTCGACCGTGCCGTTCATTGGCTCGATCCCTGTGATGTACTCCCGTTCGCCCCAGTGCTGCCAATTGCCGCAGCGGGGAAATTCGCGCGTGTTGTAGTGAATCGCAAAACCCAATCCGATTTTTTTGTTCACCACCCCGACCGTTGTGTTTCCCGCTCGATCTTTGGCGCGCGGGTAAAGGTATGCCACAACCGCCCCGCTGCCGGCGTGCGCGGCCAGCGGCTTGGGAATTTTTTTCCACGCCCCGCCTGGCTTGAAGTATCCAGGCGATAGGGGGCTATTGATCATCGTCTCTTTGATTTCAGGCGCGTCGAAGCAAAACTCCGCGCCGGCGTCGCAAAGCGGGTAACCGAGATTGACGTGGAGCAGCCACGCGTGCGGAACGTCGGCGTTCCCGGCGTTGGTGAATTCGTCGACGAACGAAATTGAATTCGATCCCAGCGTCGAGGTGATCGTTCGCTTCAGTTCCACACACGGACCGTAAAACGCGCCGTAGCGATGACGCGTAACAATGCGCATTTCCATCTGCCCTGCGTGCGGGTCCGGCTGAACGATCGATTCTACCGTCGCCGGCGTGTGCGAGTGCGGCCCGTGCAGGCCGAGTTTTTCGCCGTCGTCTTCGACGGGTCCGCCGATATTGAACGGCCCACAACTGGTGAGCAGCCCGCCGGGAAATCCGCGCAGCCAATCGAGCCCGTAATCCATTGCCCGCGTAGGCGCGATGGGCCCCTTGTGCGTCAGAAACGTCAGGCTCTGCGCGTCAAAAAAAGCCTGGTCGATATCGCTCCCGCGGTCCAGCAACACCCGATACCGCAGCCCCCCGCCGGTATTCACAAGCAGCGCCCGCGTGCCACGAGCCTGGCCGTCGTCTATGGCGTACTGCTCGATGCCCCCCACCTGGGCCGCGTTGATAAATTTGGTTGTGTCGAACGAACGATCAGCCATGCTTTATCCTTGTCAGAAGTTGGCGTAGAATACGGGATACTGATTCGGCTACAAGGAAAAGACAATATGCCCATCTACGAATACACCTGTAAGAGTTGCAAGAAGGCGTTCGAGCAACTCGTCCGCAACGCAGCAAATGCGTCGGACGCTGCGTGCCCGGAATGTGGATCTAAGAAAACAGCGCGGTCGCTGAGCCTGTTTGCGGTCAACGGCGGCGCGGAGCAGCAGGCGTACATTCCGAACCGCACGAGCACGCCGTCGTGCGGCCACTGCGGCGGGGCACCGGGATCCTGTTCTCGCTGAGCGCAGCCGCGACACTTAACTGTCGAGCCATCGCCACGCCGTGGCGAGGCTCTCCCCATCTCCGGCTCGCACACGAACTCAGTCCTCGCCGAGAATGGAATCAGTCTCGATAATTTTCTTCGCAAGATCCACAATTCCCAGCCGGCGTTTCTGACTTTCCGACTGTAGCTTGCGATGCGCCGCCGGCTCGTCGAGACCGGCGCGCTTCATCAGAACACCCTTGGCCTTTTCAATCAGTTTTCGGTTCTCAAGGGTCAGCGAAAGCTTCTCGTAGTCATCGAACCGACGGACGGCGACTTCGAGCTGGGCGGCCATCGATTGATTCGTTGGCGGCTTGATGAGATACCCATACACCTCCGCCTCGGCGGCCCGTGCGACAGTCGCGGCGTCGCTGTGAGCGCTGACGATGATCATCGGCACGCGGCGCTTTGCCGTAAGTTGTTTCGCGACCTCGATTCCGTCGTCCTCGCCGAGCCGGATATCGATCAGCGCAATATCGGGTCGATGCGCGTCGAACATCGACATCGCCTCACTTGAACTGACGGCCTGCCCGACGACGGCATAGCCGATGTCCGCCAACTGACGCGCCATGCCCATGCCCACGAGCGTTTCGTCTTCCACAATCATCACGGTTCGGCGGGCTCTTTCGCTCATGATTTTGATTCTTCTCGATTATCCGTAACGGCCGACGGGGGGTGATCTACGTTCCGACCCAGCGGATCACTTTCCAAATTCTTTTGGAAAGTCTGCGTACAATACTTTACTCGAAGGAGCGTTCAATCCACTGGAGATCATATGCCCGCAGTTCGAAGGTGTGTGCCCAATTTCCCGTACAGATCGATTCGCCGCGGCTTCTCGCTGGTCGAGTTGCTCGTGGTCACCGGCATTATCGGGCTGCTGATCGCTATTCTGCTCCCGACTGTGATCGGCGTGCGGGTGGCCGGGAAGCGCGTGGCCTGCCGAGCACAGCTTGCCGATCTCGGGCGGACGTTTCAGATGTTCCTCAACGACTCAAAGAACCGGCTGCCGGCGGTCAATACCATGCCCTCGGTGATACCGCTGATCAATGATGCGCCGTCGATCGTCGAGATCTTTAAGCCGTATCTCAAGGACAGCACGCGCGTGTTCCGCTGCAGCGCGGACGTGATTCGCGTGGATTCGCCGGACTCACCCGCCGGTTTCGAGACCTATTACGAGCGGGAAGGCAGCAGTTACCAGTACAACCCGTTCCTCGCATCTCTCTACGCGGGGCTGCAAATCAAAGACACCACGCTTTACGAGCAAGGTCGACAAAGCCAACTCCCGATCATGTTCGATTACGAACCCTTCCACGCCAAGACGAATACCGTCGGTTCGACCAACTACCTCTTTGCCGACATGCACGTCGGGGATCTTGTGGATTGATGCGATGACCCAATCTCGACAAATCCGATCCATCGTTGTCGTCTCTGCCGCAGTCGTGCTGCTCGGCGGGGGCGCGGTTGCGGCGTACCTGTTCCGGCCGCCGGCACCCCCGCCGCTCGACGCGCCGCTTGGCGATCTGATCCGGTTCGCCGCCGACGAACGATTCGCGGCGCTTTCGCCGGAAGAGAAAAAACCGTACGTCGATTTTTTTATGGATCGATTTTCGAAAGACCCGATGGGCCTGATGAAGGCCGCCAATGACGCAGGCATAACCGAAGAGCAACGCCGCCTTGCGATGCGCCAGGTCGGGCCCCAGGCGATGAACAAGCGGCTTGATGAATACTTCGATCTCCCGCCGGGAAAAGATCGAACGGCCTACCTCGACAAAATGATCGACGAGCAGGAACGCATGGGCGGAATGATGCGCAAGATGCGCAACGTTGTCGGCGGCAACCGCGACGGCGCGACGAGCCGCCCATCGGGGCGCGGGCGCGGCGACTGGAACAGCCCCGCGGTCATGAAGCAGAGAATCGAAGACACGCCCCCGCACCGCCGCACACAGATGGCCGAGTTCATCGCCGACATCCGCCAACGCCGGCAAGCCCGAGGCCTGCCGGACCCACACGGCCCGAGATAGACTCGGAAATTCGAATGACGAATGTCGAATGACGACTGTTCATCAACCGCCATCTCGATATTCAAAATTCGTCATTCGTCATTCCGCCCCCTGAGGCGGTCATCGTTTTACGTCCGACTTCTGATTCACCCCCGTCAAAATCACTTTGCCGGTCTCGTTCTCACCGGCATTGAACTGCGGCGAGATTTCTTTGATCTTTGGATTCGTCAATCCGGCCGCTCGGATCCGGGCGGCTACAAGTTCGATCCGCTCCCGCGCTAACAACAGCGCGGCGGCGCGCGTGCGGCGTGGCGTTTGCAGTTCCGCGCCCGGGCGAAGCAGATTGTAGAGTTCGTCCAGCGCGTCTTCAGTCATTGACAGCTCTCGATCGACCGCCCGCAACGCTTCGAGCGTTGCGTCAACTTCATCGGCGGCGAACGCAAACTGCCCCTGCGCCGCGCCTGCCAGCTGGGATCGCAAGCGGAGCAGTTCAAGCTTCCGCGCCCTCATCTGCTGGGCAAGCTGCACGCATTGCTCGGGCGTGGGATTTGCTCGAAGCTCGGCGCGGCGCACGTCGGCAAGACCCATCTCGTGACGAATCGTCACTTCCAGCGTCGGCAGTTTCCGCATCTGCTCGATCATTGCCTGAATCGCCGGTTCCGAGTTTACATCGAGATAGGCGAGCCCGGATTCAAAGGCGATGTCCACCGGCGGGACGTCACTCGGCGGCG
>Ga0105046_10017421_pt1 | contig 10990 bp, 10 predicted proteins | sample MAT03_FD_78385 | JGI IMG/M metagenome (GOLD analysis project Ga0105046, IMG submission 78385) | Freshwater microbial communities from Lake Fryxell liftoff mats and glacier meltwater in Antarctica - MAT-03 (megahit assembly) | ecosystem: Environmental > Aquatic > Freshwater > Ice > Liftoff...
TCGTTCCTGGGTCGTCGAATTCACGCTGTTTCAATTCTAACCCTCGTGCGCTTTTCGGATACTCCCTCTTCGGCGGAGCGCGAAGTGCTGATACCTGCGATTCGATCTTTTCGTCGGACGAACCGCACCTTCATCGTGCATCTTTGTGGCACCCGTGCCGGAATATTAACGCTTCTGTTGTGATGGCAAATGGATTCTAATGGAGGCCAAATGCGGGATCCCTACGCCGGTGTCTGGCTATGGTTTGGGTGCCAGTGGCCCCTTTCGTCAGGAGGAAACTTCAGTGGAAATCAGCAAAATTACCGGCATCCCTGCGCACCCGCTCTTTGTGCACCTTCCAATCATGGCGATTCCACTGACTGCGCTTCTTGTTCTGGCGTATGTGCTACGACCAGGCTGGCGTCGAGGTTTGATCTATCCGCTGGGAGCGCTGACGGTTCTGACGGTGATCGGCACGATTCTCGCCGCCGGAAGCGGTGAGTCGTTGGAAGAGATGCTTCCAGAGGCCGACGAGGCACGCAAGATTCTGCAAGAGCACACCGAGTTGGGTGATCAGACTCAGACGATCGTGATCATCTTTGGAATTGTGACCATTGCGTATCTCGGACTTGATTGGTTGCGAATGCGCCGACGATCCGATGACGCATCAGGCGGATTGTTGAACTCATTGATGAAGTTCATTATGCCGCTCGGGATTGCGGCGGTACTGCTCGGTGGTGTCGCCACCGTCTGGGATGTCCGCACCGGTCATTCTGGCGCGAAATCCGTGTGGACCGAAGAAGAGGGCAGCACGAACTCGGGCTCGAGCGGCGAAGAGCAGGAAAGCGATAAGGACGGTGACGACTCCGGCCTTTCGGCGCCGAAACCGACCCTTTGAATGGTTTTTAGAGGGCCACGACTGAATAAACCAGGATCGCAACGATTTTGAACCTGGGATTGACCGTGCCACGATGCGATCAGTGATCTCTGTTTCAGCCCACAGGGCGGATTGTGATGGTTGCGACCTCCCTCTTTACAGCAGAAGACCTCCTTAATTCAATTCGACTGGAAGCGCTTCGAGCTGGTTCGTGGAGACCTTATCGAGAAGTCACCGGCAAGTGGAGTACACGGAATACTCGGTTTGGAGTTGACCGGACAGCTTTGGGCTTACTTGAAGAACAACCCGCTAGGCTGACGTTTCTCTTCCGATACTGGATTCGTTGTTGAATACGGACCCGACACCGTTCTTTCGCCCGATGTCTCGTTTATTCCAAGTGAACGTCTTCCGAAGAACAGACGAATTGATCGATTTGTGCCAGTTTCGCCGGACCTGGCGGTCGAATTTGAGTCACCGTCCAACCGGGAAGGTGAGTTGCTTTCGAAAGTGGGCCTCTATCTGCGTTCGGGTACGCGGGACGTTTGGATGGTCCGTCCGAAGCACCGGACAGTTACCGTTTTTCGACCTGACGAACTGGAACTGGTTCTGCGCGAAGCGGATATCTTCGTGAGCGGAGCGCTCCTGCCGGGTTTGGTTCACCCATTTGCGGAGCTATTCGGTGTCCTCGATTCAGACCAGGTGGAATAGAAGCGAGCGGCCCACTGGGCCGCTCGCTTCTATTCTCAGACCCTTTTGCCCACATATTCGATAAGCGTGCGCACTCCCCAGCCAGTTGCTCCCTTCGGCGTGTAGGCACTCGCCTTGGTGGTTTTGTTACATCCCGCGATATCGAGATGTGCCCACGGCAATCCTTCGCAGAAGTGCTGGAGGAAAAGTGCGGCGGTTATGGCACCCCCGGCTCGCCCACCGGTGTTTTTGATGTCACCGATATCGCCCTTGATCTGATCGTTGAGTTCTTCGGTGAGGGGCATTCGCCAGACCCGTTCCCCGGATTCACTGGCGGCAGATTGAATCCGACCAGCGAGGTCATCGTCATTGCAGAAGAGACCTGCGGTGCCTTCCCCAAGCGCGACCACAATCGCGCCGGTGAGTGTCGCAAGATCGATCAATTCGTGCGCGCCCTGACGAGCGGTATAGACGAGTCCATCGGCCAGCACGAGCCGACCTTCCGCATCTGTGGAGAGGATCTCCATGGTGACACCATTCATGGCGGTTAAAATATCGTCCGGCCGGAATGCGTTCCCGGAAATCATGTTCTCCGCGGCCGTGATCACGCCGTGAACGATGTTCGGACAACCCTGCGCGCGAAGTGCGGACATCGCTCCGAGCACGGCCGCTCCTCCAGCCATGTCACCCTTCATATTCAACATCGCGTCATGTGGTTTGAGCGAGTAGCCACCGGTGTCGAACGTGATGCACTTTCCGACCAATCCGATCTGTCGGGTCGAGTCGGTCGCGCCTTCCGGCCGGTATGTCAAATGAATCAGCCTCGGCTCGTTTGCACTGCCTTTGCCGACATTGACCATTCCTCCCGCGCCCATCGCCTCGAGTTCGGCCGGGCCGAAGACGTTGATCTCCAGATTGCAGTCAACCGCGATCTGTCGCGCATAATCTGCCATCAACTCGGGGGTCAAAAAGCTTCCTGGTTCATTTACCAGATTCCGGGCAAGGGCCACTCCGGACGCAACCGACGATCCGAGCGCAATTGCGGCTTCAGCGTCGGAGATGTCGCCAATGAACGAAAGGGTTTCGATTGCCTTTGCCGTCAGTTCGTCCTTGCGAGCGGAACCGAAGTGGTTTGTGAAGCGATAGGAGGCAAGCGAGGCTGCTTCAACCGCGGACGCAAGTGCCTTTTCGGCAGTCAGCGCGGAGCCGGCAGGTGGCAGGACAGACGAGACATTGCGGGCACCGGTTTCCCGCGCGGCAGATGTTGCGGCTCCCCAGGCTCGGCGGATGGATTCCGCGTTGACCGAATCGGCCGAACCCACTCCGGCCAATACAATCCTGCGTGGAGAGATTTTGCCGAGTGTGGAAACGACGAGCGTTGTGCCACGTTTGCCGCTGAAACGGGCATCGGTCGCGATCTTCGCCAATTCGCCACCCAACGCCTTGTCAGCCTCCCCAACCAATCCTGAGAGATCGAGTGATGCATCTCGATTAAACGCGGGGATGATGAGCGCATCCGATGATTCGGAAAGCGGGGAACCGGTTCGGTGTGCGAAATTCACGAGTTCTGTTCTCCCTGGCTAAGTTGACCGTGCCTCAACTATCTGGAAAAAGGCGCGGTGAGACGCGGCTATTGTCGCATGCGTTCAACCGATTTCCGAGATATCATAAGATTCTCTTGGCTCAGTTGAGGTTAACCTTTGACGTACGCGAACTTTTCGGAAACTTTGCCATCTCGAACCTTGAAGACGTCTACGCCGCGTACATGGCCGGGAGTTCCGTCCGACGATGTGAAACTGTAGCGCCAGCGAACAGTGCAACGATCATCGACCGCAAAAAGATCTTCGGCGGCGAAGTGCGCGTCTGGAGTCGAAGCGAACAGGCTCGCCCAGAAGGCGCGGACATTTGACTGTCCGGTCAAGCGCTTTCCATCCGGAAAAGGCGATGTGTTTTCAAAGATGACATCGTCAGTCAATAGCGTCATCACGGCGTCGACATCACGACGATTGAACGCGTCATTGAATTGTTCGATCACGCTCAGTGTCCTGGAGGTTTCGGATTCTGAATACGTCGTCACCGGATCCTCCTGCTCGCTACCGGCCGCTCCCGAAGTCGGGCTGCCGAACGATCTCTCCCATCAGATTCAGCGTCAGTCTTGCCACGCACAAACTTGTCAGGTTTCGTACATCCAGCGCCGGAACTACTTCCACGATATCGTACCCGACCACTTTTCCTTTTCTTGCGACACCTCTCAGCAGATTTGACGCCTCGAAGTAGGTCAGCCCTCCGAAACCCGGATCAAGCACTCCCGGGGCGATGCTCGGCTCAAGACCATCGGCGTCGAAGGTAATGTAGTAACGATCCGCTGAAGGAATCTGGGCGAGCGCGGTTTCGACACCGTAGACGTGAATGTCTTCTGCGCGAATGACGACACTGCCGAACGCGAGTGCATCGTCCACTTCCCGCTGCCGGGCACTACCCACGGTTCGCATGCCGATCTGTGCCATACCGGTGACGCATTCCAGTTCGGACGCTCTCCGCATAATGCTGCTTAGCCCTTCTCGTACCCCGTATCGCTCTTCACGCCAATCGATGTGAGCATCAAGCTGCACGACGCACATCGAACCACGTCCTTCATAGGCTCGCATAACAGGAATCGGGATCGCATGATCTCCGCCGAGAACGATCGGAATCGCTCCACAATATAGAATTTCGCCAATTGCTTCTGATATGGCTTTGTTGTTTCCTTCGAATTGACCAGGAAGCATTGCAACATCGCCGCAGTCAACGATCCGTACTTCCTTGCCGGCAAAGAGTGGACCTCCGAAGTCGAAATCGTAGTGATCGAGTGTCAGGTCACCCTGAACAATCGAACACGATTGCTCACGAATCGCAGCCGGCGCCGTTGCCGAAGGTGACGTGACTGCTTCCATTACATACGGGTGGGCATACGGCACCCCAATGATCGCGAAGTCCGCCTCGAGCGAAGAGAGGTCGACGCACCGAGGCGAATCCAGAAATGTCGCTTTGCCGTAAGGAACCGGGCTGACCGCCATCAGATGTCTCCTCTACTTACGCGAACCTGAAGCGCTTTTCGAAAGATTCGTAACTGCCAGGTTGTCTGTTGAGTAGTCCTGTTCCAAGGTGAATCGACACGAACGGTCGCTATGACAAACGCGCGAACGTCCATTTTCTCCTCGCCCATAGTGCGAAACATATCGTCGAATTATTCGACCGTCACGGTTCCATTCATGTCCGGGTGGAGTCCGCAGACATACTCCCAGGTACCGGGTTCATCGAATGTGAACGAAAAAGTGGCACCGGGTTCCATAATGCCCGAGTCCCAATAGCGCTCCCCGTCCACTAGCGCGACGGTTGTGTGTTGAACCGCGCCTGTATTGACCCACATGATCGTCGTGCCAACCGGTACTGTCATGTCGCTCTTGTCGAAACCGAAATCGAAGATCCGCACGATTACTTCGGTGGGAGCGTCGTTTGTATTGGTTCCCGCATTCGTGGCGCCTGCAGTGCCATCGCCGCAAGCCGGTTTTGGCAAAGAGTCCTCGTTGATCTCAATTGGTTGGGCACCGGGCGTAAATCGAATGATCGATCCAGTCCCGTCGTTTGCGCCAATTGCTGGAGCCGAGACGTACAGCGCCCCATCGGGGCCGAAATCGATCGCCACCGGGAAGTTCAATCCATTGGCGACGACTTCGGATGTTCTTTCGCCGGTTTGACGGACGACCGAGCCAGTCGCCGGCTGAAGAAAGGGAGGACGAATTCGTGTCGTCGAGAGTTGACTTGCGTAGAGCGTCCCATCCGGACCTGTGGCCAATCCAGTGATCGTAGTCAGACCGGACCAGACCGTTTTCCAGGATCCATCCGGTCCGACGTTAATCACCGTCGCTTCGCCTTCAGGGAATGGAGCCGACGTCAGGAAACCGACATATAGACCGCCACCGGGCGCGGGTGTAATCGCCGTTGGCACTTGATTCGTGTTCGACAGATCGACAAGTCGGGTAACCTTACCCTCGGCTGAAATTGACAGCACCTGCTCGCTGTTGCTCTCGACTACCCAGAGTGCGGACGCATCCGGATTCGCGACCATGCTGTAAAAGGAACCCTCTGGATCGAAGTCGATATCAGGTGTACTTGCCACCGGATTGTTGCGAAGCCAATCGCCCAGATCGACGACAAGATCAACCTCGCCAGCGGTGCCAATCGAATACAGACCGGTCGGCTGATCCGGATTGCCATGTGCGTCCCCTCCGCCACTTATCAAGGCATAGAGCTTCTCACCCAGATAAGCGACGTCGGCGACTCCGACCACTTCTCCCGCGGCCGATTGAGCAGAAGGTAACTGGCCTGCTAGGAGCACAGGGCAGTTATTGTCGATGGCAACGACGCTTGCCGTCGTACCTCCGGTATACGGTCCAGCGGGAGGCGGCACTGTTGCTTCACCTGTCCCTTCGGTGGTTCCTCCGGAGCCTGCCTCAGCGATAACCAATCGACCGTCATAAGACCAGGTAAAACCACGTGGGTTGGTGAGTCCTGTTGCCACAATAGCCAGATCATTCGCTTGAGCGTGGGTGGGTAATGGTGGCAAAACAAACAGGAACTGAAACATGAGGGCGAGCAAAGAGATTGTCACGAACGTCGAGCGTGTTCTTCGCATGACCAGACCTCGATTCATCGAAAGCGGGGAGGCGAAATCTACCGATTACGTAATTGTAGGTTTCAAATCAGATTCGCGCAGTTGACGGTCAATGTCTGCATTAAATGAACGGGAGTCGGAACGCTTCTCAAGCGAGTTCTTAAAGCCACTGAGCGACTTCCGAAGAAGGGTTCAACCGCTGGTCGTGCGCCACTCGACGCCCGTGAACGCCCTATTGAATTGGACTGTCCGGGTCCAAAAGTACCCGAACAGTTTTTTGGGCCGGGACCTGAGCGACTGATCGCCGGGCCAGTACTTCCGGGTGTGCGGTTGCGTTCTAAGAAATCCCGCACTTACTGCACGAGCACGGTTCGTTCGAAATGTCACGCCGGCTGTTGACCGGTGCTTGCGTCATCCGGCGTAGTGAGGCTGAAGGAATAATGCAGAGAATAGCTATTTCCACTGCGAGTACTGGCATAGAGACAAAAGAATTGCCGACAACGACCCCGCTCTGCTCAATCCTGGCTAACTTCGTTACACACGCTACTCCCCTGCCTGGACGTCATGCGTGACCGAGCACCGGGCTATCTATGACTCCTATGACCTGTGGTATCGCACAGGACCAACGGGTAGTGCAAGCCGAGTAAGGGGAGGGTTCACGATGTGTCTCGGAGAAGTCCGAACGGACGGGTATTGAAACCAGGATGGTACAGAATGATCTCACCCGATTGAGTGTGACGAGCGGCCATCCGGATAGGGAACTCGGGTGAAGATGTATCCACTGTTGGAGTACTCGCGTTCCGGGTTGGCTGCAATTTCATTGCGACCCGGCAAACGAGCGAAATTCATTGGAATCAGGTAGAGGTTATGTCCCGCCCCTGCCGATTTGTTGGAGGAGAACCCGTAACATGTTTCGTTTCAAGATCAAACCTGCAATGCTCACCGCGATCGGCGCACTGGTCACCGGAGCAACGATCGCATCCCCTGCATTCGCGACTCCGCCGGTCGATTCCGTCACCCAGGAGATCACTGGTGGCACACTGACGGCGTCAATCACGGCCGCGACTCTGACGAATGTCACGTACTCAAACGTCCTTCAGACCAATTCTGGCTCGTTGACGCTCAATGGCAGCGATTCCCGGGGAACGTCTCAAGGCTGGAACGTATCCTTTTCAGCGTCGGACTTCGAGTATAAGTTCGGCGGCCCGTCTGCAAATCCCAGTGACATTCCTGCAACCGGTTTTTTCGGTCGTGACACCGGGCGCACCTTCAATGGTTGCTGGACAGGCCGTTGATGGCACCCACGGTCCCGTTGCTGGCACCGGTGGTGCACTTTCCTCTGCTCGGCAGGTAATCAGCTCGGCCGCAGATTACGGCTCTGGTGATTACACACAGCTGTTGCCAGTTTCGCTCGCTATTCCGGCGCTGAGCCAGACTGGTACTTACGTCGCAACCTTGACTGTCAACGTCAGCTCTGGACCGTAAACAGTACAAGAATGACCCGCTCGGTATCACACCGGGCGGGTCATTCGTATGTCCCGCGGCCCAGGATTCCGGCTCGCTGAGCGGCTGGTGACTAGTGTTTGAACAGTTTGAGAAGATCCATGAGGTGTCCTGATGAAATCATTCGCACTGCATCGAATGCGGGCCTTGTTCCTCACAACCCTCGGCGTAATCGTGGTTGCAGTGTTTCCGCTAGCAAGTAATTCGCTCACCACTGAAGCTTACGCGGCGAAGGAATTGCCTGATTTCGTTCTTTATCCGGAAGGGCTAGAGAGCTCCTATTTTTCTCTCACGATCGAGCCAGGAGAGAGCCAATCGCTCACCGTTCTTCTCGGTAATGCCGGCTCGGCTTCGATCGAGGCGCGGACGTATGCAGCAGATGCCTACACGTTGATCAACGGTGGATTTGGAAATCGGACGGAAGCTGATGGCCAGTCTGGACCTACAAAGTGGATTGATTACGAGTCTGAGACTCTTCAATTAGACCCAGCGGTATTGCTCGATCGAACCTTCTCGGTCAGCGTTCCCGAGGGTACTGAACCGGGACAATACGTTTCGGCAATCGTTGTTCAAACCGCAGAGCCGATCAAGATTAGTGGCAGCGACATGTTTCAGCAGATGATTCTGAAGTCGATCGCGGTCTTTGTTACCGTGCCAGGTCCTGTCGAAGCCGGGTTTAAAATCGGCGACGCCGCGGTCAACCAGACTGCGGGCGCAAACGTACTGCACATCGCCATTATCAATGGTGGCAACGTCCTGGTAAAACCCGCCGGCACCCTGACAATTCGTGACGATTCCGGGGAAGCGGTCGTAACGGCTCCAATTTCGATGGGTTCCGTCTATGCAGGGATGGAGACGACGCTCGAAGTCGGCCTGTCCGACACCCTTATGCCAGGATCATATCAGTTCGATCTCTCCCTCAAAGACGAGACCACAGATGCGAAGGCACGCGCAAAGAAAATTGAAATCCAGTTGGCCGACCCAGGCACCGGTCATATCGAGACACCTGTCACGATTGACGAGATCACGATAGAACCTTCGACTAATGATGCGACGGGAGAACTGAGATTTGTCGGCTTGACCGTTCAGGTCGAGAATCGCGGGGAACCGATTTCAGCGACCCGAATGACGCTCCACGTAACTCGAGACGGAGAAACTGTGGAGGACTTCGTATTGTCCTCTTCGCTCGCTCTCCCGAACGGTCTCACGACCGTCGAACAGCGGTACCTGCCATCCGACAGCTGGACGCCGGGCAGCTATGAGTTCTCGGTGACGCTGGAAGAGATCGGTTCGGGTGGGCAAGCGACACGTCTCGCTGAATCGACTGCTGCCACGACGGTCGAGGTTCCGTAGGGACGAATAGTCGGAGCTTTGCCTCAACGACTTTCGATGGACATCTTGTGCCGATTGCAGATTGTGCTTCCAGTACCGCGCGTTGCGGTCCCGAGCGAACGGGGTACAGGCAATGAATGTCTTGAGACAGTGAACTGTGATCGAAACGGCGAGGAGTCAGTTCCCTGTTCGAAAACGGGTAGGGATACTTCGTCTATTCTTCAGCTTCTTCGTGGCCGTCACCCTTGCCTCTTTCTTCGTACTTGGAGCGACATCGACCCGGATTGCGGCACTTGCGAACGCAACTGCAACCTCAGGCGGTACGGTCACATACACGGTCTTTTCCGATCACCTGTGCTCCCTGCCCGTCAGCCCCGCTCAATCGAGCACCGTCAACGTGACAAACGGAATCGTTCCCGTTTCCAGTGCGATGCGCTTCAACACCGTGGGCACCTATTTTTGGAACGCGAACTATTCGGGCGACACCGCCAACGAAACAACCCCGAGTTCCTGCCAGTCCCTGACCGTTACGGCGAATGGCGCGACAACGATCGATCTCGCCATCGTTCCCGATCCTGTTGTTGTCAGGACCGCATTCGCCGGGAGCGTGTTGATCGCAGGTACGACTGCCCTCGCCAGTGGAACTGTCACCTTTTCGCTTTACTCCGATCCCACCTGCACAGCGCTTCTTACGCCTGTGCAGATCAGCACCATCACCGGCGTGAACTCAGTCGCGCCTTTGTCGGCTTCCTTCACGATCGACGTTGTCGGAACGTATTTCATGAACGCGGTGTACAGCGGCGACGTGAGCAATGTCGGTTCCACGAGCGCTTGCGACGTCGTCGCGATCACCAAGGCAACACCATCGATCGCGCTTTCACGTTCGCCAGGTTCGTTTGTGGTTGGTTTCAGCACCGTAGCTTCAACGGTGATTTCGAATGCGACAAGCAATCTGACAGGTGCCGTTGTGTACACCGTCTTTTCGGACAACGGGTGCTCGGTACCCGTTGTTCCTGCAGTCACCAGCACGAAAACTCCGGTATCCGGGGCAGTTCCTGACTCAGAACCGTTTACCATCAACGTGATTGGCGGTTACTTTGTCGGTGTCGCATTCGCCGGCGACAGCGAGAATAATGCCGCGGCAGGGAGCTGCGTCGCGTTTTCAGTGACGACCGCTTTTCCGGATCTGACACTCGTACTCTCACAGAATCCGGTGGAGATTGGAGAGTCATTCGGAGCGCAGATGACCCTGAGCGCGAATGCAATCAATCCAACTGGCTCCTTCGAACTCCAGTCGTTCACTGATAGTAACTGCAGTGTCGCATCACCAGATGTTGCAACCCACGTCGCGACGCTGGCATCAGGGTTCATTCCTGACGCTTCTGGAGTCACGCTTGCATCGTCGCGCATCATTTTCCGGCAAGCGGTCTACTTTGGAGATGGAAACAATGCATCGGCGGTGAGTGACTGCCTCGCGCAGGTGATCAATACCGGTCAACTCTCCGCCTCAATACTTTCGGCGACATTGACTCCTGTTGGTTATTCGAACTTCACCACCACGAGTAACGGTACGCTCGTGATTCAGGTTAATGATGATCGCGAAACTGGCGATGGTTGGAGCGTGACGGTGATCGCCTCTGACTTTCAATACAATGGGATTCTCCCGATTGGCAGCGATATCCCTGCGTCCAGCTTTTCGGTCGTGTCGACCGGGGCGCCAATTGTCCTCATCGGACAGGGAATCGGAGTTGGTGGTCCGTACTCGGATGCCAACGCGATTGGATCGCTTGACTCGATCAGAACGCTCATCGTTGCGGAGGCCGGTTTTGGTTCAGGCCGCTATCAAATGACGTCGGCGATTTCCCTTGAGATTCCGGCACAAAGCCAGGCCGGTTCCTATACCGCGACACTGGCGATTGCAACCTCCGCGGCGCCTTGATAAATTGACGAGCATTCAA
>Ga0105046_10017422_pt1 | contig 10989 bp, 12 predicted proteins | sample MAT03_FD_78385 | JGI IMG/M metagenome (GOLD analysis project Ga0105046, IMG submission 78385) | Freshwater microbial communities from Lake Fryxell liftoff mats and glacier meltwater in Antarctica - MAT-03 (megahit assembly) | ecosystem: Environmental > Aquatic > Freshwater > Ice > Liftoff...
GACTTGTGTGGTACAGTGAGGGCGATGCCCCAGGCTGACATATCGGCGACCCGTCGGGCCTGAATTCAGCCTGCAAACTCGTTTTTTTCTGCACAAAGAACCCGTGAGAGTCAGGAAATAAGAAAAGCCCCGCTGGATTTGGGATCCAGCGAGCTTTCTGAGTCTTCAAATTCACACCGATTGACGGACGGATCAGTTGTTCGGAACTTCTCCACCTGGGGATTGTTTGTCGGCATCAGGATTCACTGCGTCTTTTTCTTTTTCTTCAGTTTCTACTGCGGCCTTCTTTGCTTCTGCGGCGTCTTGTTTGAGCTTTTCCAATTCCTGCTGGCTGACCTTTGCGGCTTCTTCGGCAGCAGTTTTTGCTGCGGTCATGTCAGTCAGCTTTTGTTCCAGTTCAGCGCGGGCTGTTTTGAGGCTGTCGCGTTCTTAGGAGGTCTTCCTGAGATCGCCTTGAGCAGCCTTGCGTGAATCTTCGGACTTCCTGCTGTTGTCCCGAAGATCGGCGATCTGTTCAATGCACAGCTTGTGAGCGGCTTCAGCTTTATCGCCACGTTCTGTTTGATCGGCAACGGTCTGACGTTCGGATTCCAACTGCTGCGTCAGAGCTGCAATCTGGTTCTCAAGTTCGGCCTTCAGTTTTGCCGCGTCAGCCTGAACGGTTTCGATACTGGTCTTTGCCGTTGCCAATTCCGCCTGCACTCCACTCAGCTGAATTTCCATGTCGTCTGCATCTTCGGCGCGGCTAAGTGCTTTTGTGTACGGCATCATTTCGCGGAAAGTGCCGTCTTTGGCCTGGTACCAGCAAGATGTCGGGCAGCAGTTTGAGTTCGGCGACAATTTGCAAGAACGATTGCCAGCCTCGACAACCATTCCGCCAGCGGAGATTACGGCGAGAAGAATCAGCAGTCTTTGCATTTTATTGCCCTGATTTGTACTTCGGAGGGAAGGCGAGAAGGCTCAGAAAAGGGGTCAGGAACCAAGAGCCGAACGGCCCGAAGGGTGCTCCGCACTATTGGTTCCTGACCCCTTTTCTGAATGAGCACACGGTTGCTCAAACGTCGCATTCTGACAACACTTTTTCAAGGCTGCAGTCGGAAGTCATGAGCCAGGGTGTTGAAAAAAACGGATTCTGCGATGTTTACGGTGACTTTTCGACAGAGTTTCCCCAGGAAAGAGAACGACTGAGGATAGAGTAGTCAAGCGTGACACGGTCCCCATCATTACCCCACCGTATCAAAGTCAGACTTGCTTCGCATGTCCTCGGGCAGGATTCTTCCAGACCCAGACGTCGTCTTCCCGGAGGCGAAGGTAGCTGTTGTAGCGGGCGGATGAAATGAGTTTCTGGGAAACCGCTTCCTTCACGCCGCAGCCTTCTTCATGCATGTGCGTGCAATCCTGAAACCGACAGCAGGAAATGAAAGGGCGAAACTCGACATAATAACCATCGACTTCATCCAGCGAAATGTCCCACAACTCAAACTGCCGAATGCCTGGTGTATCGCAGACCCAGCCGCCAAAGGTCAAAGGCACCAGACGAGCGCGGCGCGTGGTATGAGTTCCCTTGCGAGTCCAGTCACCGACGTCTGCTGTCTGCAGGCCGAGCTCCTTATCGACGCAATTGAGCAGCGACGACTTGCCAACGCCGCTTTGGCCACTCACGGCAGTCTGGCGATTCTTGAGCAGATGTCGAAGCTGATCGATACCCCGTCCGTCCATGGCGCAAGTCAGGACAACGTTGTATCCGATCTGCCCGTAGGTTCTTACATGATGCAGGAGGGTACGTGGATCGACGAGGTCAATCTTATTGATACAGATAATCGGTTCGATGTTGAGACGTTCCGCGCTGACCAGGAACCGATCGATCAGTTGCGGCTTGAAGTCCGGGTCGGCGGCAGTACCGACGATCAGGACCTGATCAATGTTTGCGACAAGAATGTGTTCGCGTCGCTGACTGCCACGCGACAACAGTCCGTGACGTGGTTCGACCCGTTCGATGACACCTTGATTCGCGTCGCCTTCGTGTCGGAAGAGAACTCGATCACCGGTGACGACGACGTTACGGGCGTCGCGGGCCATTGATTTCAGGACGCCGCGCACAGAACACGCGAATTCCTTCTGGTCGGCATCGTCCCGCACCATAATGTGCAGACCAATAAAGCTGGTGACGCGTCCGCGCCGCAAGCCTTCTTCATCGACGACACGCAGCAGTTGATTTCCCTGCGAAGATATGCCGACCAGTGTTCTGCGTCGGGAGAGATCACCGCGACCGGTAACACGTTCTGAGTGATTGACGTCGGCTGCGGATTCCTGATCGTTCAGCAGTTCGTCGGTCAGATTCTGTTGCCGTGTGCGAACCTGCTTATTGCGGCGCAGATCAACACGTACCTTTTTGCCATGCTGCGACCGATGCTGCTTTCGTCCTTTGTCTGCCATTCAGTTTGCCTGCACGACAATCTGATTATCCACCTTGCGAACACCAGGTTGCAGACGCATCAGATTGGCAGCGAGCCGCCTGCTTTCTACGGTGCGTGCGGAACCTGTCAGTACTGCGATACCGTTTGAATTCAAAGCGACGTCGATGCCTGCCAGTTCCGGACGAATTGGCGAAAAGTGATTCAGTGATGCGATGTTTGCACGAGCCAGGCTTCCGTTGATCTGCGACTGCGATGCTGAGGGAAATGCGAAACCGACACGCAGCGTTGTTCTGACATGCCGAGGCGTTCCGCTTTGTTGTGTCGTACTTTGTTGTGACTGATTGCTCTGAAGCGCCTGAAACTGGCGATTGGTACCTTGCTGGCTGCCAGGCTGACTGGCACCGCCAACAAAACCTGTCGTCGCGTTCGAGCCGATAAAGGTATCAGTTGCGTTTGATGCCGTCGTCGCTTGTCCCGGCACAGTTCCAGCGAAGCTGCTGTTCCCCGACAGTCCGCTGCCTGCGGCACCACTCTGTCCAGTTGGAGAGCCACCATTAGAACTCTGGCTTGCCGAGGGTGCTTGGGGCGTTCCACCAGGTCCGGTCTGAGCGTCAGCGGTGGAAGCCAGTGAAATGAGCATGAACGTCGTGGCAAGAGTCCTCGATAATGTTGTCATAAGAAAATTCTTTGTGCTCAGTCGTGGAACTCAGTGAATGTGAAGTGTCTACCCGCCAGGACGTTTCCGGCACCGCTGAATCACTACTATTCTTGTGAGTATCGCAAAAAAAGGCCAGTCTTCTCGAATGGTAACCTTGTCAAACGGAAAAATGGACTACTTGTCCTCAAAAATGGCCTGCTCGGTCGTTATCGTCCGTAAAGTGGCGGACGCAACTTTTCCGTCTTTACCACATTTTTCGTTTAGGTCGCACACGAGAATGCGAAGCAATACGCCAAACTCAGCACCATCCTGGTGACTGAAAGAGTATACTCAAGCGTGCGGACCGCTCGCAGAATCCCTGCTGACATCAGACAGACCACTCTGGATCGTGAAATCATGCCACCTCGTCGCCCTCAATCCGGCACCGACAATAACAAACGTAAGCCCGCAAAACGCAAGCCCGTCGATCGCCCGGCGCGCGGCGCGTCCAAAGGACCGAAGGAAAAATCGGATCGAGGCCCACGAGGGTCTGTCAATCGCAAACGGCCGGCATTTCATGTACCGGAAGCACGCGGAGCTCGATCCGGAGCTGTTGCGACCGCCGCCGAAGTGACTCAAGCCATCGAGAAGTCACCGGATCAAATGCGACTGCAAAAGTTCCTGGCGATGGCGGGGGTCGATTCGCGACGCAACTGCGAGGAATACATTCGCACTGGCCGCGTCACAGTCGATGGCGAAGTCATTACCGATCCGGCACGCGGCGTCGATCCCAAAACACAGGACATCAAACTGGATGCTGAACGTCTCAAGCCACCCCGTTTTCGCTATTTTCTGGTGAACAAGCCTCGAGGTTTTTTGTGTACGAATTCAGATCCGCAAGGGCGACCGCGAGCCATCGATCTGGTTCCTGCGGTCGATCAGCGGCTGTTCACAGTCGGTCGTCTGGACGAAAGTAGTGAAGGGATGCTGCTGGTCACGAATGACGGCGATCTGGCTCAGCAACTGGCTCACCCTCGATTCGAAGTCATTCGCCGCTATCGCTGTCTCGTGGCCGGTTTTCCTCAACCTGATATCCTGCATCAGTTGCGCGAGGGCTTGTACTTTGCCGAAGGTTTTTTTCGTTTTCGAAGTGTGCGAGTTTTCAAACGCCGTGGCCAAAGTACGATTCTGGAACTGGAACTGCAGGAAGGAAAGAACCGCGAAATCCGTCGCTTGATGGCTCGCGTAGGACACAAAGTACTGGCACTGGAACGCGTTGCCTTTGGACCGTTGAAGCTGGGAAGTCTGCCACCCGGACGTCATCGCGAATTGTCATCGTTTGAGATTCGTCAACTTCGACAGTTTATCGCTCATGGCGAAGCTTCGGAATCTGATCCGCACCGCGCAGGTAACAAGCAGAAATTCGGCTATCGTACCGGACAAACGCGCGGAGATCGTAAACGTTTAACGCCGGGCGAAGCTGAGTCTTCGACACGGACTGCCAGAACGCCTGCCGAAACAACGCCCGCCGATCGAGCGCCGACCGGTCGAACACTTGTCATACGAACACCGACGGCCAGATCCACTTCCAAACCCAACTCATTACGTCCGAAGCCAACTGGCAAGCCCGTTCTGAAATCCAAAGCAGCAGGCAGTGTGTCTCGTAAACCGGCGAAGCGCAAGCCGGGTTCAGCGGCCACGGCAGAACGTCCCGTGCGCCCGATTAACAAAGGTCGGGATCGACGACGGGATCGTTGATGATTCGCAACCACGACGCTCCCGTTGCGTTGATGAATGTTATACTCCGCCCGGCCGAAAATGACGCTTATGTGAGTACCGGATCGTAACCCGAAGCGTCAGCGCGGGATTGGGATTTGCTGCCCTCGCTGACGCTTCGGGTTACGATCACTTTCGACCGCGTGAGGTATAAGAACCCGTGCCAAACAGCCAAATAAGCACTGGAGATGTGACATGACGATCCAGATTCAGCGAATTCTGCTGCCGGCTGACTTCAGCGACTATTCCACCGCCGCTACGAAATACGCATGTGAACTTGCAGCGCGGTTCAATTCTGAACTCCACGTCATGCTGGGCAGCGTTGCTGAAAGTATGGTGCGTACCGCTCCTTGTTCGGTACTCACAGTGCGACCGGAAGGGCATCAGTTCGTAATGCCCTGAAGCGCGGTTTTGTGAAAATAAGCTACACAACCAGGTTCACCTGCGCTGCAAATTCACGATCATCTGCGCCAGTGCCGACGGCGATTCTGTGCCGATAGTATCCAATGGAGTGCATTCTTCAATGTTGCGAAACCACGTATGTTGTCGTTTGGCGAATTGTCGCGTCGAAGTTTTTGTCAGATCCACAGCTTGCTCCAGTGACAGTGTCCCTGCAAGATGCTGAATGAGTTCCCGATAGCCCAGCGCTTGTCTTGCTGTTCGACCGGGAGGTGGTTCGGAATCCAGGAGCAGGCGTGTCTCTTCCAGCCAGCCCGCGTAGATCATCATGTCGATACGTCGGTTGATGCGTTGATGCAGCCAGGGCCGCGGTGGTTGAAGCCAAACGACGCAGGCCGGTCGATCTTCCGACGGTCGCGGTCGATGGTGTTGATCGTCTGAGAGCGGTTTGCCGGTCAATTCAAAGACTTCGATCGCTCGGATCAATCTTCGCATGTCATTGGGATGCAGGCGCTGAGCCGTGACTGCATCACGCTCGGCCAGCTTTGTGTGAAGCCATTCCGGGCCGTGCTGCAAGGCCAGTTGCTCCCATCGATTTCGCAGATCCCAGTCAGCTTCAGGTCCCTCAAACATTCCCCGGAGAATCGATCGCAGATAGAGTCCCGTGCCGCCGACAAACAACGGCACAAGGCCCCGCGATACGATATCGTTTGCCGCTTCATGCGCCAGCCGGACGAATTCTGTTACGCTGAAATCCTGAGCGGGGTCGGCGATATCAATCAGATGATGACGAACCGACTGCTGATCGGCGACAGATGGCTTGGCCGTACCGATCGTCATGCCGCGATAAACCGCCATTGAATCCAGTGAGATGATTTCGGCGTTCAGCACCTGGGCCAGATGCAGCGCGGCGGCTGACTTGCCGGACGCAGTGGGCCCTGCGACGAACCAACATTGCTTCAGCAGGTTCACAGGAAACTGTATAGTCTTGTCTGGGGCCATGAATTGAGATGTCTTGAATTGCGGCTCACAAGTTTGCCCGTCTTTGGATGATCCGCAGACCAGAAAGCGATTTCGATCGGCGACGTAGGGCCGCAATCCGTTGGCGAGCAGATCCAGTCCGCTGGAAACCGCATCTCTCATGTGGCAATGCCCGAAAGGAGAATTAAGGGTGGCCTCGGAATTGTCTCCGCGGTTGCGACAAAAAACAAAGTTCTTTCCGTTGGAACACGCAATCTCAGACATCCGGGCGGCGCATACTGGTAAAATCGATTGCACCGTTCCACAGGTTCCCACAATACTTACACATTTCAAAGGTGATTCGATGGCAGGCAAGATCGTGCTGAGTATTGGACAGTGTCGTCCGGACCAGGCTGCAATTTCACATTATCTGACGTCGCACTTCGGCGCTACCGTACTGACTGCCGATCTGGCGTCAATTGCAATTGGATTACTGAAGTCCCGGACCATCGACCTGGTCCTTATCAATCGCAAACTGGACGCTGACGATAGCGACGGCATGGAAATTCTGCAGCAGATTCTCGCTGACAAAACGACCACGCTCTCAGTCATGCTGGTTTCGAACTTCGCGGAATGGCAGGAAAAGGCGGTCGCTCTGGGAGCGACATACGGCTTCGGCAAAGCGGAATTGAACCGCCCCGAAACGAAGTTGCGACTGAGTGCCGTGCTGGAGTGATGTTTTCGTTGGACGCGATCTGACTGGGGGCTTGAAAAGGGGTCAGGAACCAAAAGTGCGCAGCGGAATATTAACCCGAAGCGTAAACGAGGGAAAGAGTCAGGTACAACCCCTCGCTCACGCTTCCGGTTGCAAAAACGCTCGGTTTCCGTCAAAACTGGCGCTGTCCAATCAGGCGAGCGGCAGCACCGGGCTAATCCAACACTCGGGCGTTTTCGATTTTGTAGAGCCTGGGAAGTTCAGAGCCGTCGCTTTCGCTGTCGATGCGGAACGTGCCTTCCACATCAAACGGGCGCTGATCGATATATCGTGACGTCTGGCCTCCTTCCAGTTTTACGAAGATCACGTCGTAGATTTTCGGCATTCGCTGGAAGCAGCAAATTCCGTTGTCCCGAGCGAGTGTGAATGATGTCAGACCTTCCGAAACGAACGTCGGATACATCCAACCGCGAATGCGAATCTGCTTGCCATTCAGTGATGCCAGCCACTCCGGAAAATACTCCGCAGCGTTCGGCGGTACCGGTTCCATATTCAGAATCTTGAGCAGATCAATGTCGTCGTAGCTGATCCGCACCGCGTCGGTCCCACGTTCACGTCGAAACGATTTGTCGGGAATCAGCAGTTGGATTTTGTTCTCCGACTTCGCTGCAGCGTTATCAATTTCCGGCGTGTCAGCGCGACCTGTCAGACCCGACTGTGCTGAGACAATGGATTTTATTCCCGTCGCTGAATTTTCATTGGCGCTGTTCTCGCGGCTGTCGGGCTGATTTGCCAGATCAACACTCGTGTCGGCTGTTGAATGCGATGCAGGACTGACACTGGCGCCGTTGGATAACTTCGCTGCATCGGCGCTGGATTCAGGACTCACAACATCCTGCGGCACTGATGATTTTGAATCGACTTCGGGCATGCCCACTGTTGCAGCGTCGTGCAGTGGGAGACCGGACTGCTTCTGATGCTCTTCGAATTTCGACGGAGTTGTCTGATTGTAGGTGACGTAATCACCATCGCCGCTGTTGCATCCACCAACAGCGGCAAGGGAGATCAGAATGGTAGAGGCCGTCGTGCGTTTTCTCATGCTGTGTCCGTACCAAAGACCTGTAAATTGCAGTCCTGGTGCTTCGTCAACGCTTTAAAAAAGGGGTCAGGAACCAATAGCCAAATGGCCCAGAGGGTGCTCCGCACTATTGGTTCCTGACCCCTTTTTTAAAGCCAACCCAAAGATTTAACTTTGACAAAGCACTAAAATCGCGTCCATGCTTCTTCGACAAGTTCGACATTCTTCATGTTGTACACGGGAGCGTAATCAAAATCATCCGGCGGCCCACCCTGGCCTGCTTTGACGTTCGCTTCCAGCACTCCCGCGACCGCCACCATCCCTATGTAACTTTTTGTCACCATCCGGAATTTTTCCTGTTGGTATTCTTCCTTAGCCTCAAGCTGCTTATTCGCTTCTTCAGAAATCTCAACCACCGACATCCCCGGGGCACGTCTTGAAATCGCCGCACAGTCTGACGCTGATTTCAAAAAAGGCAGCGTCACAATAATATAGTCGTGTGATTTCGGCTTGCCGCCAAAGCAGCATTCGCCATTGTCCTTCAGCAGAATAAACTGTTGCAGGCCTTCGTTCGCCCGGGTCGCATACATAAAACCCTTCAGATAAACCTTTTTGCCGATGACCGCTGCGACCGCCGGGTCCAGTTTCCTGTATCCGCCGACAAAAACAAACTGCTTTTCTGCCACATCCTTCTGAAAGTTGACCCGCTGGTATCCTTCGGGCACTTCGTGCTGGTAGTCATACGACATTTTTGCCGAACCGAGGCAGAAACTGCAGATTGACAGCACCAATCCCAGCATTGCCATCCATGTGCCTTTCACGAACCCACCCGAAGAACGGATCTGCTTGACAGCTCCGACCCCGACAAAGATTCCAAAAAAAGCAACATACAGACCGAAATAACCAATAAAACCGGTGAGTCCCAGCAGCCCCATACAAAGTGAGATCGGAGCCCACGGAGACACTGGCACGTAGTCCAATTCTTCCCCATCGGATGTGGTTCCCCAGCCAACCACGTTGCTGGCAGATGCTTCGTTCAAGGCGGTCGCTCCTTTCACCCAGGAAGCATCCTGAACGCCGTCGCCAGGCAGAGTTGCTGCGGAGGTTGTTTCCTGAACGGCACTTGGGTCAGTATTTTTCTGATATCGTTGCTCAATGGTCTGCTCGGTCATCCAACTATTCCCCATTGGTTTCACTACCAGCGTCTGTCGATCTCGGCATTTTACGTGTTGAAACCCTTCTACGTGAACTCATTCCTGGACAAAACTCCGGAACCTGTGCAATTTGGGCTGAAAAATCGAAATTTTGTGCCGGGACTCCTGTAGCTTGGACGCTCATGTCCGAGACTTTGTGAGAAAGCGTGCCGATGCCGCCACTCTATTTGCATGGCTGACTAATGACAACACCTCTGATTCAGGAAACAATCTCTGGACTGTACTGCGAAATCGGAGATTTTTATATTGATCCGTCGCGACGTGTTCCCAGAGCCGTAGTCACCCACGCACATGCTGATCATGCCCGACCAGGTTCTCTCTGGTATCTCGCTGCCAAAGAAGGACGGCGCGTGCTGCGGAATCGGCTTGGGCCGTCGGCAGAGATCGAAGCGCTACCGTATGGTGAGACCAGGCGGATCAATGGGGTAACACTGTCGTTTCATCCAGCGGGTCATATTCTGGGATCCGCTCAGGTACGCGTCGAGTATCGTGGTGAAGTCTGGGTTGTCAGTGGCGACTACAAGACGGAACCTGACACCACGTGCGCGGCTTTCGAAAGTGTCAAATGCCACACATTCATTACCGAATCTACGTTCGGCCTGCCGATTTACCGCTGGCCAGCCCAGCATGAAATCTTTGCAGATATCAACTGCTGGTGGAAAAAATGCCGCGATGACGGGAAGCCTGCCGTCCTGCTGGCGTATTCCCTCGGGAAGGCACAACGCCTGATCGCCGGCGTCGATCCTGCGATCGGGCCAATCTATTGTCATTCGGCCGTGCAGCAAATGAATGAAGAATACCGAGCGAGTGGTGTCGATCTGCCAAAAACCTGGCTTTCCACACAGGCCCCGGCCCGCAAAGATTGGGGCGGAGTTCTGATTATTACGCCGCCGTCCACGGCGAATTCAACATGGCTCAGCATGTTCCGGAACGCATCTGTCGCCTTGGTATCCGGCTGGATGCTGACGCGGCAGACGCAAAGATCCCGATCGGTTGAAATCGGGTTTCCACTATCCGATCACGCAGACTGGCCGGGGCTGTTAAAGGCGATTGATGAAACTCAGGCGGAACAGATTCTTGTCACTCATGGCCAGACTGGACCGATGGTGCGATGGCTCAATGAAAACGGTAAATTCGCCCGAGCCCTGGACGCCCACGATTGTCACCAGCCTGAGTGATTTACGTAACATGGGCATTCATGTCCCTGTCGTGACGTTTTAAAATCCTGCCATGATACAACCTTCCCGTTTTGCAATAATCGATGAACTTCTTGATCCCGTCAGCAGATGTCTGACGCCTGACGTTGCCCGGAATATCGCCGGCTTGCGAGCCGTGCCGGATGTGCAACAGAAACTGGATAACTTTGCGGAAAAGTCCACCGAAGGAACGCTGACGGCCGAAGAGTGTGCAGAATACGAAGCCTGTGTGCGAGCTATCAATTTTATCAGCATACTGCAGATGAAAGCGCGTGCCGCCATCAACAGTACACAGGGCTGACGCAATGGCATTGGATGCTGCCACTCGACGACTGGTCCGACAGCGTGCTGACAATCGCTGTGAATACTGTAAGTGCCATCAGGACCTGCTACTCCTGATCACATTTCATGTCGAGCATATCATCGCGAAGCAACACGGTGGCATAGACGACGACTCCAATTTATGCCTCGCGTGCCATTGGTGCAATTTTCTGGCGCGGGCTTCGCCCGCAACCCAAAGTAGCCATCACGCTCCGCCGTGATGAGCATTTGTCAATCGACATTCATCAACCGAGACAGGGCTCCACGGTCAGCCCC
>Ga0105046_10017424_pt1 | contig 10989 bp, 8 predicted proteins | sample MAT03_FD_78385 | JGI IMG/M metagenome (GOLD analysis project Ga0105046, IMG submission 78385) | Freshwater microbial communities from Lake Fryxell liftoff mats and glacier meltwater in Antarctica - MAT-03 (megahit assembly) | ecosystem: Environmental > Aquatic > Freshwater > Ice > Liftoff...
CATGACGGCAGGGCCAACCGGCCTGGTGCTGGCACGGGGCTTCGGCGCATCGGCCGAGGGCGCGGTGCTCGCCCTGGTGCTGTCGCCGGCGCATCTGCCGCCGCTGTCGCTGCCGCTGCGGCGCGACCATGCCATACGGCTGCTAGTGGACCCCGCTGACGGCACAGTCCTTGCGGTGCAACCCGGCCAAGCAGCGCCAGCCGATGCCCTGCTGCGTGCCGGTGCGCCGCTACAGATGCCGCGGCTGCTCGCCGCTATTCGGTCCGGCAACGAGGCCGGAGTGATCGTGGCGCGCGACCTCGACGGCACGCGGCGGCTGATCGGCCATGCCGAGCTGCCGTCGACAAACCAGCATGATGCCTTCAGCCGCTTCGCGGGCCGGGCGGTGTTACTGATGGAACTGCCGTACGACGTCCTGCTGGACGAAGCCGATGCGCGGCGTCGCGACCAATGGCTCGCCGCGCTGGCGATGGCCCTGCTCGGGACTGCCGCGGCCTGGGTGTTGGCCCAGCGCCGGCTGGTGGCGCCGATCAGCGCGTTGCTGGCGGTTGGGTCGCGGGCCTTGCGCCTGCCCGGTCAGGCGCAGTCCATGGCAGCGCTGCGCCCTGCCGGCGAATGGCTGCGTCAACAGGGCGATCTCGCGGCGGTGGCAGCCGCAGCCGGGGAAATGTTCCTGCGCCTCGATGGCGGGCTGCGCGTGCTCTACGCATCCCCGTCGACACGCACGGTGCTGGGCTATGCGCCCTCCGAGGTGATCGACGCCGATCTTGCCGCCGAGCCAGGGTGGGAGGCCTGCCGGGAGCAGGTCGCACAGCTGCGCCGCGGCGAGGTGCCGGAAGCGCCGTGTCGGATCGTGTCCCGGCGACGCGACGACGGCGAGGTGCGGCTGGAGGTGCGGGCGAGCCGTCTGGCCGACGGCGGGTTCATGCTGGTTGCCCGCGATATCGGCGCCGAGCACGCGCTGCACGAACAACTCGCCGGGGCACAGGCGCAGTTGGCGGCACTGGGAGCGACCGACGTGGAATCGGGTCTGGCCAACCTGCGCCGCTTCGAAAATGCGTTAGCGGAGGAAATCCGCCGGGCGCGGCGGGCGCAGGAACCCCTGGCACTGGTGCTGGTGCGCCTGGCCAACGCGACCGACGCCGAAGCGGCACGGCGCGTGGGACACATCCTGTTGGCGACCCTGCGCCGCCCTGGCGAACTGGCCGCGCGGCTGGAAACTAACCTTTTCGCGGTACTGTTGCCAACCACCGACCGGATCGGCGCACAGCGCCTGGCCGAGCGGTTGCATGAGTCGGTCACCCAGGAGCAAGCAGCATGGACCGGCGCGTGCAGTATGCTGCCGCTGACCGAGTCCGACGGACCCGAGGCGGTGCTTGCGCTGTCCTACGCGGCGCTGCGCGACGCCATGAAACAGAATGGTCCCAGCGTTGCGCTGGCGGCGCCAGTAACAATAACATCGCCGGTCGCAGTGCAGATGGCGGAACGCCTGGCATCTTGAGCCGGCCGGTGAAGCGATCGCGGACGCCCTCAGCCGTCGCTAGCCAATCGCCATACAGACTGAAGTATTGCCGGCAAGGCCAGGGCTCTGCCCTGGAGCAAAGCCCCTGGTGGGTCGCTGCGGTGCGGCTGCGCGCCGCAACGGCAAAGCCTTGGCCTGGCTTGGCCAAGGGTCACTCAAAACGGTGGTTGGTATTGGGCTAACCCCCCTGATCGCCATCGGTCCGCCCAGCCAGCGCCAGCGCCCGCGCATAGATTTGTTTGCGCGGCAGCCCGGTGGCCGCCGTCACCTGCGCCACCGCCTCCTTCAGCCGGTGGCCGGCCAGCGCCGCACGCAGCAGCAGATCGACATCAACCTCCTGCGCTGCCTCGGCCGAGGGCGGGCCCAGCAGCACGCAAATCTCGCCGCGCGCCGCATGCCCGGCATAGTGCGCGGCCAGCGCCGCCAGCCCGTCGCGCCGCACCTCCTCGAAGCGCTTGGTCAGCTCGCGCGCCACCGCTGCCGGCCGGTCGCCGAACGCCTGCGCCAGATCGGCCAGCGTCTCGGCCAGGCGGTGCGGCGCCTCGTACCAGATCAACGTCGCCGACAGCCCGGCCCGCTCAGCGGCGCGCAGCCCGGCAAAGGCGGCCAGTCGCGCGGCCTGGCGCGGCGGCGCGAAGCCGAGGAACAGGAACGGGTGCGGCGGCAGCCCCGACAGCGTCAGCGCCAGCAACGCCGCATTGGCGCCCGGCACGCCGGTCACCGGCAAACCCTCGGCCAGGGCGGCGCGCACCAGCCGGTATCCGGGGTCGCTCACCAGCGGGGTGCCGGCGTCGGACACCAGCGCCACGCAGCGCCCCTGGCGCAGCAGCGCCAACACCCGGGTGATGCGTGCATCCTCGTTGTGTTCATGCAACGCGGCCGTGCGCGCGGAAATCCCATGGGCGGTCAACAGCCGCGCGGTGGTGCGCGTGTCCTCGCACAGCACCAGGTCGGCGGCCCGCAGCATGGCGATGGCGCGCAGCCCGATATCGCCAAGGTTGCCGATCGGCGTCGAAACCAGCACAAGACCACTGAACGCCATCGGCGCAGGGGGCTGCTTCCAGGTTTCCGGCAAATCGCCGGCGGCCGGGCAGGGGTCGGCCGCGTCAGCTGGCTTGGGAGGCATTTGGCATGTTTCGTCGTGCATTCACGTTGGCTCTCGGCACGCTAGCACTCGCCGCCTGTGCTGTATCGCCCGCACCGGCGCCGCGCAGCGCCGGCTTCGCTCGCTCGGCGCCGTCCGCCGCCATGCCGATCCCCTCCACCGTCGCACCGCCAGGCCGCACCGTGGCGCTGCTGGCCCCGCTATCCGGCCCCAATGCCGAGCGCGGCCGGGCCTTGGCCGCCGCCGCCCAGCTCGCTTTGTCCCCGCCCGGCTCGCCGCCGCTCGATCTGCGCGACACCGGCGGCACCGCCCAAGGTGCCGCAGCCGCCGCCCAGGCCGCGCTGGCGGCCGGTGCGGGCATCATCATCGGCCCGCTGACCGCCGCCGAAACCGCCGCCGTGGCGCCCCTGGCCCGCGCCGCCCGGGTATCGGTGCTGGCCTTCACCAACGACCCCGGCCAGGCCCAGCCCGGCGTCTGGACGCTGGGTATCATGCCGGCCCAGCAGCTGCGCCGCCTGGTCGCCGCCGCCGCCGCCCAGGGCAAGACCCGCTTCGCCGCCGTGCTGCCCGACAGCGATTTCGGCCGCGCCATGGCCGCCGCCCTCACCGAGGCCACCACCGCCGCGTCCCTGCCGCCGCCCGACATCCGCTTCCACACCGGCGCCACCGCCTCGATCAACGCCACCGTGCGCGAGATCGCCGACTACGCCAGCCGGCGCGGCCCGGTCGACGCGCAAATGCGCACCGCCCGCGCCACCCGCACCGCCGAGGGCCGCCGCCGCGCCGACGAGATCGCGCGCACGGCCATCCCGCCGCCGCCGATCGACGCGCTGCTGCTGGCCGATACCGGCGAGGCGCTGGGCACCATCGCCAGCCTGCTGCCCTATTACGACCTCGACCCGCCGGCGGTGCGCGTGCTCGGCCCGGCGCTGTGGGGTGCGGCGGCCACGCGCAGCGATGCCGACCTGCGCGGCGCCTGGTTCGCCGCCCCCGACCCCGAGGCCCGCGCCAGCTTCAATGCGCAGTACCAGGCGCAGGTCGGCGCCCCGGCCCCGGGGCTGGCCGATTTCGCCTTCGACGCCGCCTCCATTGCCCGCGTGCTGGCCGCCGAAGGTGGCTATTCGGCCGCGGCGCTCACCCGCGTGGAAGGCTTTGCCGGGGTGAACGGTGTCCTGGCGCTGCAACCCGATGGCACGGTACGCCGCGGCCTGGCGCTGTTCGAGATCCGCCGCGGCCGCGCCACACTGATCGAGCCATCCCCCGACGCCGTCGGCACGCCGGGAAGCTGAAGCCGGGCGGGGGCACGCGCATGCTGGTCTCGGCCTGGCTGCTGGCCAGCCTGGCAATGGCCGCGATGCCGCTGGCCGTGCTCGCGACGCTGACCGTGCTGGGGGCGCTCGCCCTGCCGCCAGCACTGGCGGCCGCCGCGGTGGTGCTGCTCGCCGCCGTGGTTGCCGCCGCCTGGGTCCAACACGATCTCTCCCGGCTGGACGCCGCACTCGATCGCGTGGAGGCCGCCGGCCCCGTCGGCGCGCCGGCACCCGGCAGCCAACCCGCCCTGCCGCCACTGGCCCGTCTGGCCCGCCGCATCGATCGCATCGCCCGCGCCCGCGCCCGCCGCGCCGATGAGGTCGCAGCCGCCCTGCGCGCCAGCGACGCGATGATCGAACTCCTCCCCGACCCGTTGATCGCGCTCGACAGCGCCCGCGCCGCCCGCCGCGGCAATGCCGCCGCCCGCGCGGCCTTCGGCGCCGACATCGCCGCCGTGCTGCGCCATCCGCTGCTGCGCGAGGCGATCGACCGCGCCTGGGCCGACTCCACACCACAAACCGCCGACCTCCTGCTGCCCGTTCCGGTGCCGCGCGAGGTGCACGCCGCCATCATCCCCTTCGCCGCCCCGCTGGCCGACGGCACCCGCGCCCTGCTGGTGCTGTCCGACCGCTCGCGGGAACGTGCGCTGGACCGCATGCGCGCCGATTTCGTCGCCAACGCCAGCCACGAATTGCGCACCCCGCTGGCCAGCCTGATGGGCTTCGTCGAAACGCTGCGCGGCCCCGCCGCCGACGACCCGCCCGCCCAGGCGCGCTTCCTGGCGATCATGGCCGAGCAGGCCGCGCGGATGAACCGGCTGATCGACGACCTGTTGAACCTGTCGCGCATCGAACTGTCCGAACATACGCCGCCCTCCGCCGCCATCGACCTCGCCGCCCTGGTGGCGCGCGTGCTCGCCGGCTTCGAGCTGCGGCTGGCCGAGCGCCGGCAACACCTGGCGCTCGACATCGCCGAAAATCTGCCAAAGGTGACGGCCGACGCCGACCAGATGGCCCAGGTGCTGGGCAATCTGGTCGACAACGCCATCAAATACGGGCGCGAGGGCGGCACCGTCGCGGTCGCGCTCCAGCCGGCACCCGCGGGCGTGGCACTGTCGGTGCGCGACGACGGACCAGGCATCCCGCGCGCCCACCTGCCGCGCCTGACCGAGCGCTTCTACCGCGTCGACAAAGGCCGCAGCCGCACCGCCGGCGGCACCGGCCTGGGGCTGGCAATCGTCAAGCACATCGTCAACCGCCATCGCGGCCGCCTGACGATCGACAGCACCGAAGGGCAGGGCACAACCTGCGCCGTCTGGCTGCCGTTCGCACCGGAATCCTGACGCTCATCACACGGCAAGGCCCCATGCTTGCTTAACGGATCGCCAAAATCCTCGCCGCCATGAACAAAATATCGGAGCGACCATGTCCGCACCCGCACCCGTGCAGCGCCACGCCTACCGCCCGCCCGCCTTCCTGGTCGACACGGTGGATCTGCGCTTCGAGCTCGATCCCGCCGCCACCGTCGTGCGCTCCCGCCTCGCCCTGCGCCGCAACCCCGCGCACGGCGATGCCACTGCCGCGCTGCATCTCGACGGCGAAGCGCTGCACCTCCTGGCCGTGCGGCTCGACGGCGAGGCGCTCGGCGAGAACCGCTACCGCCGCCTGCCATCGGGCGCCCTCGAAATCGACGACCTGCCCGATGCCGCCGTGCTCGAAATCGACACCCGCATCGCGCCCGACGCCAACAGCGAGCTTTCCGGCCTCTACACCTCGGGCGGCGCCTTCTTCACCCAATGCGAGGCCGAGGGCTTCCGCCGCATCACCTTCTTCCCCGACCGCCCCGACGTGATGGCGCGCTACTCCACCACCATCGTGGCCGACCGCGCCCGCGTCCCGGTCCTGCTCGGCAACGGCAACCCGACCGCCTCCGGCAGCGATGGCGCAAAGCACTGGGCCACCTGGACCGACCCGCACCCCAAGCCGGCCTACCTGTTCGCCCTGGTGGCCGGTGATCTCGTCGCGGTGCGCGACAGCTTCACCACCAGGTCGGGCCGCCCCGTCGACCTCGCCATCTGGGTGCGCGCCGGCCACGAGGATGCCTGCGGCCACGCCATGGACTCCCTCAAGCGCTCAATGACCTGGGACGAGGAGGTCTACGGCCTGGAATACGACCTCGACGTGTTCAACATCGCCGCCGTCAGCGATTTCAACATGGGCGCCATGGAGAACAAGGGCCTCAACGTCTTCAACACCAAATACGTCCTCGCCCGCCCCGACACCGCGACCGACGCCGACTACCAGGGCATCGAGGCGGTGATCGCGCACGAGTATTTCCACAACTGGACCGGCAACCGCGTCACCTGCCGCGACTGGTTCCAGCTTTCATTGAAGGAGGGCCTCACCGTCTTCCGCGACCAGCAATTCTCGGCCGACATGGGCAGCCCCGCGGTGAAGCGCCTGGCCGATGTCCGTGGCCTGCGCGCCGCCCAGTTCCGCGAGGATGCCGGCCCGCTCGCCCACCCCGTCCGCCCCGACAGCTACATCGCCATCGACAATTTCTACACCGCCACGATCTACAACAAGGGCGCCGAGATCGTCCGCATGCTCCACCGCATGATCGGCGTGGCCGCCTTCCGCGCCGGCATCGACCTCTACATCGCGCGCCACGACAACAACGCCGTCACCATCGAGGATTTTGTCCAGGCGATGCAGGACGCCTCCGGCACCGACCTGCACCGCTTCCTCCGCTGGTACACCCAGGCCGGCACGCCTGCGCTCGCGCTGTCGGAACACTTCGACGCCGCCGCACGCCGCTACACCCTCACCCTGCGCCAGCACACCAGGCCCACGCCGGGCCAGCCGGCAAAACAGCCGGTGCCGATCCCCATCGCCATGGGCCTGCTGGCGCCCGACGGCACGCAAACCACCGAACGCCTGCTGCTGCTGACCGAAGCCGAGCAAGACTTCGTCTTCGAGAACATCGCCGCCCCGCCCATCCCCTCGCTGCTGCGCGGCTTCTCCGCCCCGGTCACCCTGGTCGGCCTCGACCGCGCCCGCCTGCGTTTCCTCGCCACCCACGACACCGACCCCTTCGTGCGCTGGGATTCGCTGCAATCCTACGCCGTCGACCTGATGCTCGAACGCATCGAAACCGCAGCGCGCGGCTCCGACGAAGGTCTCCTGGCCGCCTTCACCGCCACGCTGGCGGCCGCGGGCGCCGACCCCGCCTTCGCCGCCGCCTGCCTGGCCCTACCCGCCGAAGCCACCATCGCCGACCGCATGGCCACCATCGACGTCGAAGCCATCCACCAGGTCCGCCAGAACCTGCGCCAAGCCCTCGGCATCGCCCTGGCCCCCCGACTGCGCGAAACCTATCAGCGCCTCGCCGACCCCGGCCCCTACCGCATCGACGGTGCCGCCATCGGCCGCCGCGCCCTGCGCAACGCCTGCCTGGCCTACCTCGCCGCCGCCGGCGACCTCGCCCCCGCCCGCGCCCAGTTCAACACCGCCGCCAACATGACCGACAGCCTCGCCGCCCTCGACATCCTGGCCGCCAGCGACGACCCGGCCCGCGAGACGGCCCTGGCCAGCTTCCACGCCCGCTGGCGCCACGACGACCTCGTGCTCGACAAATGGTTCACCCTGCAAGCCCTGTCGCCCCGCGCCGACACGCTGGCCCAGGTGCAAGCGCTGTCCCGCCATCCCGATTTCGACCTGCGCAACCCCAACCGCGCCCGCGCGCTGCTGGCCGCCTTCCCCACCAACCAGCGCCACTTCCACGACCCCTCCGGCGCCGGCTACCGCTTCCTGGCCGACGCGGTCGTGGCCCTCGACCCCGCCAACAGCCAAACCGCCGCCCGCCTCGTCGCCCCGCTCGGCCAATGGCGCCGCCACGACGCCACCCGCCAGGCCCACATGCGCGCCGCCCTGCAAACCATCCTCGCGCTGCCCGGCCTCAGCCGCGGCACCTTCGAACAGGCGTCGCGCGCCTTGGGCGAATAGCCCCGGTCAGCGCCGCGGCAGCGCGGCCCCGTCCGGTGCCCCGGCTCCCGGGCGTCGCGAATCCAGGCTCCAGGCACCTGGCCCGGCAAAAACGAAGTAAAGGAAGACAAAGCTGAACAGCACCTCCAGCCGCCCACCATTCACCAGCGGAAAGAAGCTTCCGCTCCACCGCACCATGAAGTAGGCGACCGCCATCTCGCCTGCCATGATGAAGGCGGCCTCGCGGGTGAACAGGCCGAACAGCAGGAGGAGGCTCCCCACCACCTCGATGAGCCCGGCGAGGCCGATCAGCGAAAACAGCGCGAAATTCGCCGGCGGTGGCGCGGGAAAGCCGAATAATTTCGACAACCCCGACTGCAGGAACAGCAGCGCCGTCATAATCCGCAGCGCCGCCAGCACGCGTGGCTGCCACACTGCCCAGTCCACCCGGATTCCGTACAGCATGCCGGCTCTCCCCTCAATTGTTGCGTTGTTCGCCTCGGTCAAGATCCGCGGTTGCGGTTGGCTCCCGGCGGCGGCGGCACGAAACACATCATCCCCAGCGTCTTGGACCAGCACAGCACCGCGCTCCTGAGCGGGTTCACGGTGTCGGTCACCACCTTGTCCTGCGGGATCGGCATCCACGCTCCATCCACCAGCGCCTGCCACCCCTCCGGCCCCGGGCGCGACGCGACTGGCCGGCAGTCGATCAGGTCGCAGCACGGCACACCTGTATCGGGTGCGATCAACTGCTCGAACCAAGTGTCGATCTCTGGCCCAGTATCAGGAAGATGCCCCCACCCGTCGGGTGACAGTGCCAGCAGCACGATCAGCACGATAATGACTTTCGTGATCGCATAGAGCCGGTGCCGCATGCTTGGCATCCCCGCCCGGGAAATTCTCCGCCACCCGATTCTAGCGGATTGAACCGAAGTACGAAATTTCTGTCAACGAAATAAAAACAACCAACGGTCTCGGACAAATGCCGCCCGGTTGACCCTCGGCATCGCAACCGCGCCTAATTGGTTTCGCATCGAGGGAGGCGACCAATGGACGCGCAACAGATGAGGGTCATGCCGCTCTCCGGCGCGGTCGGCGCCGAGATCGACGGCATCGACATCTCACGCCCCCTGCCCACCCCCACCGTCGCTGCCCTGCGCGAGGCACTCGGCACCCACGGCGTCATCTTCTTCCGTGACCAGCGCCTGACCGAGGCACAGCACATCGCCTTCGCCGAGCAGTTCGCCACCATCAACATCAACCGCTTCTTCAAGCCGGTCGACGGCTTCCCCAAAATCGCCGAGGTCCGCAAGGAGCCCGAGCAAACCAAGAACATCGGCGGCGCCTGGCACACCGACCACAGCTACGACCAGGTCCCCGCCCTCGGCTCCGTGCTCTACGCCCGCGAAGTGCCCGACACCGGCGGCGACACCATGTTCGCCGGCATGTACGCCGCCTACGACGCCCTCTCCGATGGCCTCAAGCACACCCTGCACGGCCTGCGCGCCGTCCACTCCAGCCGCCACGTCTTCGGCGCCCAGGCCCGCCGCGGCGACGAAATGAACGCCCGCCTGGGCAACGCCGCCGCCGCCACCCAGGACGCGATCCACCAGGTCATCATCACCCACCCGATCAGCGGCCGCCGCGCGCTCTACGTGAACCCCGGCTTCACCCTGCATTTCGAGGGCTGGACCGTCGACGAATCCCGCCCCCTGCTCGATTATCTCTACCGCCACGCCGTACGCCCAGAATTCACCTGCCGCTTCCGCTGGCACGCCGGCTCGCTCGCCTTCTGGGACAACCGCGCCACCCAGCATCTGGCGCTCAACGACTACCACGGCCATCGCCGCCTGATGCACCGCATCACGCTGGAGGGCGTGGCGCTCGCCTAACCAACTTCCATCGGCAGGCTGGCATCGCTCACCCACTCGATCAGCGAGGCGTCATAGATCTTGACGTCGGTATGCCCCAGCATCGTCAGCACCAGCGCATCCGCACTCGCCGCGATGCCGCCGCCGCAATAGGTGATCACCCGCCGATCCAGCGCCCCCACCTCGGCGAACAGCGCCCGCAGCGCCGCCGCCGGCAACAGCGTCTTGCTCACGGGGTCCACCAGCCGGGCCGCCGCCACGTTCACGCTGCCGGCAATCCGCCCCGGCCGCCCATACTGCACCCCGCCCGCCCCGCGATGCTGATCCTCGCGCAGCGCGTTGATGGTGCACACACCCAAGTCGCCAATCGCCGCCAGAACCTCGTCGCGATCGGCCATCAGCGGCCGCGCCGCGCGCGCGGTGAACTGCGCCGGCGCCCGCACCGAACCCGCCCCGGTTGCCGCCGGCCGCCCCTCCGCCGCCCATTTGTGCCAGCCGCCATCCAGCACCGCCGCATTGTCATGCCCGAACACCCGCAGCATCCACCACACCCGGCTCGACCACCACAGATTGTCAGTGCTGTACAGCACCACCCGCGTCCCATCCCCCACCCCCAGCCGCCCCATCACAGCGGCGAACTGCGCGGCCGAGGGCAGCATGAAGCGGAACCGATGCCCCGGGTCCGACAAATCGCCCTGCAAATCCACGAACTGCGCGCCCGGAATATGCCCAAGCTCGAAATCCGGCCGCCCCGAAACCGGCCGCGTGCCAACCCCGGCCGCGGCCACCAGATGCGTCGTGACATCCAGCACCACGACGGAAGGGTCATCCAGATGCGCCGCCAGCCAAGCGGTATCCACGACGTATTCGGGATGAACGAAGCCCATGGCACGATCCTTCACGGAAAAAAAGGCCAAAATCCCACCATCACACGCGCCCGCCGGGCTCATCGCCGCTGGCCGAGTCACTTTAAAGATGAGGGTCCAGGGGGCTCGGCCCCCTGGTAATGCTTCCTGGCTCGGCCCCCTGGTACTACTTCCTGGCTCGGCCCCCTCGGTCCGACTTCCTCACCCCACCACCCCCATAGCCCAGGCCAACACACCCTTCTGCGCATGCAGCCGGTTCTCCGCCTCGTCAAACACCACGCTCTGCGGCCCGTCGATCACCTCCGCGGTCACCTCCTCGCCGCGATGCGCC
>Ga0105046_10017425_pt1 | contig 10988 bp, 5 predicted proteins | sample MAT03_FD_78385 | JGI IMG/M metagenome (GOLD analysis project Ga0105046, IMG submission 78385) | Freshwater microbial communities from Lake Fryxell liftoff mats and glacier meltwater in Antarctica - MAT-03 (megahit assembly) | ecosystem: Environmental > Aquatic > Freshwater > Ice > Liftoff...
GAATAACTTCAGATACAATAAAAGTAACAGAATTAATTTCATACGGTTTTATAGAATGTGTATGGGGATTCGGAATGATAACATTTTGTCTGACAGCAATGTTTATATACAACTGGAAACTTGCATTGATAGTATTTTTTACAATTCCGTTACTTACTTTAATTTCAATAAAAGTCAGAGTTTTAATTTTAAAATATTCGCGGGCATCAAGAAGATATAACAGCGAACTGACTGCAAGCTACAATGAACATATAACAGGAGTAGAAGTAAACAAAAGTATGGTACAGGAATCAAGAGCAAGTGAAGAGTTTGAGTCTTTAAGCGAAAAAATGAGAGATGCTTCTTTCAAATCTTCATACTTCATGGCATTGTATCAGCCATTGGTAATATTCGGAGGATCAATAGCGGCAGCCTTAGTTATATATTACGGAGGAAATATGGCAATAACATTTCCTCCCGAGATAACAGTTGGTTTACTTGCTGCATTCTTTGGATATGCTACACTTATATATGAACCGATATTAGATATTTCAAGATTTTATTCACAGGCACAGAGCTGTATTTCAGCAGGTGAAAGAATATTTTCATTGCTTGATACAAAACCAACAATAGTGGACAGAAAAGATGCAGATGATTTTAAAGAGATAAAAGGTGAGATAGAATTTGAGAATATATCATTTCATTATGAAAAAGATAAACCGGTATTAAAAAATATAAATTTAAAAATTGCAGCCGGACAATCTATTGCTTTGGTGGGAGAGACCGGAGGAGGAAAGTCCACTATAATAAATCTGATATGCAGATTTTACGAACCGACAGAAGGAACAGTAAAAATTGACGGAGTAAATTATCTTACTAAAACCATGGAAAGCCTGAGAAATAAATTAGGTGTGGTTTTACAGACACCACATTTATTTTCCGGAAGTATAAGAGATAACATAAGATATGGAAGATTTGATGCAACGGAAGAAGAGATCATAGAAGCATTGAAGTTAATAGGCGGAGATGAATACATCGAAAGATTAGATGAAGAAGTCGGAGAAAGCGGAGATAAACTTTCTTTAGGTGAGAGACAGTTAATATCATTTGCAAGAGCAGTACTTTCAAATCCGAGAATTTTCATTATGGATGAGGCAACATCTTCTGTTGATACATTGACTGAAGCAAAGATACAGAGCGGGATTCAGGAAATGATAAAAGGCAGAACTTCGATTATTATTGCACACAGACTTTCGACAATAAAGAATTGTGACAGAATATTAGTTGTGAAAAGAGGTGAGATAATAGAAGACGGCAGTCATCATGACCTTATGAAAAAAAGAGGATTTTATTATAATTTATATACAAGACAATTAAGAGAGCAGAGAGAGAATGAGATGCTTGCTTTTAAACTATGATTTAATTTTTAACTATGATAGCTCTGATTTTTTTTGTGATGTGAATGTTTTGATTTGAGATTTGAGATTTGTTGTCATTGCAGTAATTAATTTTAATACTACATAAACTATCCAAGATAAGTAAAGCACATACTTGAAATATTTGAAGTTAAAATAAATTTATAAACTTGACAAACTTACAGAAACTAGGATTAAATAAATTCTTTGAGAAACAATTTGAGAATTATTCATCCGGTAAATATATACTTGCAAGAGTAGCGATAGAGAATAAAAGTAATTTCATACTTTATACAGAAGAAGGAGAGACATCGGGTGAAATTACAGGTAAGTTTCATTTTAAAGCTGAGGATAAAACTGAATACCCGGTTGTGGGAGACTGGGTAGTAGTAAAAAAAGTTTCCGGTGAAAATAAAGTTATAATAGAAAAAGTTTTGGATAGAGAAAGTAAATTTTCGAGGAAACAGGCATGGGCAAAAACAGATGAGCAGATAATTGCAGCAAACATTGACACAGTATTTATAATAACTTCATTGAATCTGGAAATAAACATACGGAGGATAGAAAGATATATAACAATGATAAGAGAGAACAATGTAGAGCCGGTAATAATATTAAGCAAAGAAGATTTATGTGAAAATGTTGAAGAAATAATTAATGAAGTAAAAACTGTTTCACTGGACACAAAAATATATGCAATAAGTTCGATAGAGAATAAAGGAATGGATGAACTATTAAAATATTTCGAAGGGAATAAGACTGTTGCTGTTGTGGGTTCGTCCGGAGTGGGTAAATCAACTTTAATAAACTGCCTTCTTAATTCCGATAAAATGAAAGTAAAAGAAATTGCTGAATATAAAGATAAAGGAAAGCATACAACTTCTCATCGTGAATTAATTTTACTTCCCGGCGGCGGACTGATAATTGATACTCCCGGAATGAGGGAAGTTCAGATGTGGGAAGGAAGTGAAGGAGTGAGTGAGACATTTGCTGATGTGGAAAATTTTACAGGGCAGTGTAAATTTTCTGATTGCAAGCATAAAAGTGAGCCTGGCTGTGCTATTAAGAAAGCGATTGAAAATGGTGAATTAGATGAAGAAAGATATATGAGTTATTTAAAATTACAGAGTGAGATAAAATATTTTGAGAACAGAAATAATCAGAAGGCATTACTTGCTGAGAAGAAGAAGTCAAAAAAAGTGATAGCAACGCATAAGAAAAATGGAAATAAAAAGTATTAAAAATTATAAATTATTTGGCAAACGATGTTTAATGAATTAAGAAATCCGAAGGAAATTCGTCTTTTATAATGGAATAGTTGTACTAAAGCTAATGATCATTAGAAGTTGAAACTTTATTATGATGACATTTCCACATTAAACTTTTAACTATTAAAGAAACTTAAACATTATTAAATTGTACTCTAAAATTAATTAACTACAGAAAGGAAATAGAAATTGAAATACTCTGAAATGAAATATGAAAGACCTGACATAGGCATAATCGGAAATCAGCTAACTGAATTAATAAACTCATTTGCGAACTCCGTGAATTTTGCTGAAGCAGATAGATTGATGTACGATATCAATGTTTTAAGAAATGAATTTGATTCTATGAAAGTTATTGCTTTCATTAATTATTCAAATGACACAAACAGAAATGAATATTCTGATGAGCAGGATTACTTTGATAAGAATTCACCATTGTTTGATAAAATTAATCTGGATTATTACACCGTTCTTATCGCATCAAAATACAGAAAAGAATTCACTGAAAAATACGGAGGTCATCTTTTTGAAATAGCAGAAATTACATTGAAGAGTTTCAGTCCCGAATTAATCGAAGACAAACAGAAGGAAAATCATCTTGGGAATGAATATATGAAACTGAAAGCATCTGCAAAGATTAATTTTGAAGGAAAGGAATTAAATCTTCAGGAGCTTGAGCCATATATGGAATCAACTGACCGCGACATAAGACAGAAAGCATTTAATGCTTACTGGAAATTTTTTGATGACAATGCGAAAGAGTTTGATGAAATTTTTGACAAGCTTGTGTATCTCAGAAATGATATGGCTGTAAAAATGGGATATAAAAATTTTGTTGAGCTTGGATATGCAAGAATGAAAAGAATGGATTACAATGCTGAGATGGTTTTGAAATTCAGAGAAGGCATAAAAAAATATTTTGTTCCGCTTGCAGATAAATTAAGAGTGAAGCAGAAAGACAGATTAGGCTTTGATAAGCTGATGGTTTATGATTTGTTTTTACAGTTTAAATCCGGGAATGCAACTCCGAAAGGAGATCCTGAGTGGGTAGTAGTAAATGGAAAGAAAATGTATGACGAACTTTCCGAAGAGACAAAAACATTTTATGATTTTATGTTTGACAATGATCTGATGAATGTATTCAGCAGAAAAGGCAAAGCTGATATGGGTTATTGTGATTATATTCCGAAATACAAAAGTCCGTATATTTTCGCCAATATGAACGGGACAGAGGATGACATAACTGTTCTGACACATGAGGCGGGTCATGCGTTTCAGGCATTCGAAAGCCGTAAATTTCTTTTCAAGGAATATACAGAGCCGACAATGGAGACTGCAGAGATTCATTCGATGAGTATGGAATTTCTTACATATCCCTGGATGAATTTATTTTTCAAAAATGATACTGATAAGTTTAAATTCTCACATATGAACGGGTGCGTAAACTTTCTGCCATACGGAGTAATAGTAGATGCCTTTCAGCACTGGGTTTATGAGAATCCGTCTGCAACTCCTGATGAAAGAAAATCACACTGGCTTGAACTCGAAAAAGATTTTATGCCACATCTTGATTATGGTGATATTGGATTTCTAAAAAAAGGAGGAAGATGGCAGAAGCAGGGACATATTTATGAGTCACCTTTTTATTATATAGATTATTGTCTGGCACAGATTTGTGCATTCCAATTCTGGATAAAGGCAATTAATAACGGCGACGGGAAATTCAAAGATGCTTTGAAAGATTATATTGAACTTTGCGGTAAAGGAGGAAGCAAACCTTTTCTCGAACTCGTGAAAGAAACGAATCTACAATCCCCTTTTGATGAAACGGTTATAAAAAATATTGCTGATGAAATTGAAAAGTATATTGACAGTGTTGATGATTCATCGTTTTGAGTACTTTGTTTTAACTCTCTCTGAGTCTTTCGAAATGCAGGTAGGCTCAGAGATAACCTCAGTTTTTTTCCTTTGTAACATTTATTATTTTTGATTATTCCATTTCGCGATTTTTGTTTAATGCTTTGCTTAATTTTAATTTATTGCAATTAAACGAATACTAATATTTTCATAATTCAGATTTGTATTGCTCAAATCCTTCAAATCAAAACTTCCGAAATAAAGTTAATCAAAATTTCAGAAGTGCTCATTAAAGTCATATACTAATTGTCAACTCATATATATGCAAATTCTTATCTTAAATCTGAAAATCTCTTGTATAAAAGTATTTTCAAAATTATTTTAGATTAGAAATTATAATTTAATTTTAAATTTAAAATAATTATGTCTGACACTGATAAACTTCCGGAACTAACGCCGGAAGATAACTTAAAAATTGAAAATGATCTTTTAAAAGCAAAACTTAAATCAGAATTTGGAATGCAAGATATACATTCAAAACTTGGAGCTAAAATTGAAAATGAATGGCTGAATTATCTCTATGATTTTGAGAAAATGTATAAAGAGAATAAGCAGGTAAAAGTATATGATTTCATTGGAAAGCCGGAATATAAGAAAGCAGAAACGCTTTCCGATTCTGAAATTTCAAATGAGCTTGACAGAATTTTTGAACTATTAATGAGCAATAACATAGCAGTAGATTTTCATTGTGAATATAATGATAAGTTAATATATAACTTTATTACTGAAGAACTTTTTGAAGAATTAGTTGACGATATGCGGATTGAAGGAATGCGTCAGTGTTTTATTTACGAAGAATTTCATCCTAACCATGATTATGATATTCGTTATCTTGCAAAGAATTTTTTTGAATTTTTTTTAAAATCAGAATGGAATGAGATGAATGCTGATTTCCATTTATCAGAAATTTTAGAATATAAAGGAGAGAAGATCGAAAGAAAAGAATTTATAAAGATTCTGAATTCGTTCAGAGAATCCTTTAAGCCGGTTGAATTGGAGAAACTTCAAATTGAGTTTACAGAATTTGACATTAATCTGAAAACCGGAAGCGTTAATGGTTTGATTACGTATTCATCACATATTAATCCGGATTTAATAATCAGTAATTACGGGGAATTTGAACTTGGAGTAGCATTCAATGATATTTACTGGGGAATAAATGAGGTTAAGTTTGCGGGGTTTGTGTGAATACATAAATATTGACAATTCGTTTATAAAAGTTAGAATGCCATTTTAATTACCCTTAGGATGGCATATTTTTTTAAAATTAAATTTTACTTCTATTTCCCTCCGTTCCTACTATTTTCAGAGATTTTTTCTTTTAAAATTAATTTACTTTTACTTCCAAATTAGAATTAAATCTAGAATTTTGAAAAGGACTTTAACTGTATTAATTTGTAAAATATCTTTGTAAATTCAAAACAAAATAGATATTAAATAAACTACTTAATATGAATGCAGCTTACACAGGAAATCTTAAAGAGCTAAAAGATTTTAACAAACGAGGAATATTAATCGATGAACTTTCAGCCCGTTATGAAAAGGAATTTGGAGTATCTTCCGAATCACAAATAAATTCTTGGAAAAATTCAATTCCCATAGTTTTAGAATCTCTAGAAAACCCAAGATTTGATGAGATACAAGTTCTCATTGAATACCGACTTCCTATTGGGGAGGAAAGAGTAGATATGATTCTTCTCGGAGGGAATGCAGAAAGCAAAAAAGGTCTTGTAATTGAACTTAAACAATGGAATGATTTTAAATTTAATCCTGAAAGTAATGAGATAAATATTTTTCATTTTAAAGGATTTGGACATCCAGCTTTACAGGTTCTGAATTATTTTGGTAGGCTTAAGCACTTACATTCTTGCGGAGAGGAATATGAATTCAAACCGGTTCTTTTTATGCATAACTTATCTAATAAAAGAAAAGAAGATTTTTATCCTGAAAATTTTAGAAATCTTGAACTGGATGTTTTTACAGTATACAATGAAAGTATGGACAATTTTGCAGAGCTTTGTGATGAATTTCTGCTTCCTTCAAAACTTGCGAAAGATGAATCAATTGAATTCTCAAAATCACCCTATAAGCAAACATTACCTTTTTTTGATTTGATACGAGACCATTTTAATGAAATTTGGGAAGGAGCATCTGATAAATTATCAAGAGCTGGATTTGGGCTTACTGAAAATCAAAAAGATATAGTTTCTAAGATAATGGAATCTATGAAAAATAATGAGAAGAAAGTTTTCCTTATAAGTGGCAAACCCGGATCCGGGAAATCCTTGCTTGCAATTTATCTTTTGATAACTTCTTTGAGTGAAAGACGATCTAGTGTATTTGTAGCCCGAAGTAATAGATTTGTTCCTCTTATTAGAGACTGTTTGAGAGATAATATTGATGCTGTTAATGGTGTAGTAATCTATGTTGATTCCCGAATGGGAAATAATTTCATTGGAAGGGACAATTTTCGAGGAGTTTTTGATTTTGTAATTTGCGATGAAGCACAAAGATTCAGACAAAGTAATATTAAAAACATTATGAAAAGATCTCCCGTTACTGTTTTCTTTCATGACGAGCAACAAATACTTAATCCTCCCGAAGAAGGTTGGAAGAAAACATTTTTTGAAGAAGCATTTCATTTAAAGAAGGACATTGTTGAATTGAAACTTCATGTAGCAATAAGATGTCGAGGAGGGGAAGATTATCATGAATGGATTGAAAAGCTTTTGAATTTAGAAATTATGATCAATCCTCCAACAGAATTAAAAAATCTCTGGGAAAATAGATACAAACTGAAATTGTTTGATGACATAATTGAAATGAAAAATTATATGAAAAAGATTCATGAAATTGATAATAACAATGTCGCACTTGTAGCAAGCTTTACAGAGTCTGACGGAAAACCCGGCCGAAAACTTAGAGTCGGTTATCCATTACAAAGCGATTTTAACCTATATAAAGGAATGGACATCCGTATTGACTGGCTTATGGAACCGAATGAGTATCGTCATTTCTGGCTTCAGGGCGGAAGTAACAACTTAGCTAACTGTGCCTCGATTTATGGTTCCCAAGGTTTTGAAAGTGATTATATAGGAATAATCTGGGGGCGTGATTTTGTAATTAGAAACGGGAAATGGAGCAAAGGGGAACTTCCTGTAAACTATGACAATATTGATGGTTTAAGCTTGGCTGCAAGAAATGATTTACCCTTATACTTAAAACTGATTCAGAACAGATACAGAATTTTTCTTACAAGGGGCATGCTTGGAACATTTATTTTTTGTGAAGATGAAGAGACAAGGGAATATCTAGGAGGAATTATTAATTAACATATAATATTTGTTTAATTTTTAATTTTAATTTTTCTATCCTATTTGGAGCTTAGCTATTAAATAAAAAAAGCTCTTCCGAAATAAATCGAAACGGCTTTTAAAATAAAATTCCTGTAAAACTCTCTCCCAAACAACTTTCAATGCAGTACCATCAAGGCATCCGCATCTACTTCTTCTTAATTTCTTAAAAAACTTTTTAGCATCATTTCTTGAAACCGATTCAAATTTAATATCAAATTTGGTGTAAGGAAAGCAAATCTACCGTTATATTTCAATCACAATTCCGTAAGCATGTATGTCCTCCGTGAAGACTACTTAATTAATAATTTTAATATTTGCCCAGTATTCCACAGCGAAACACATAGGACTGGGATCTGGATTTGCATATAAAAAGATACGTTTCCATCTGCACCCAGATTTTGAAAGCTTAATTGCCATGTTCATAAATTCTTTTTTTCCTCATTTGTTTTTGCCGATAATTCAAAATATTTAAATATATGAAAAGAAATATTAACAGAGTTTCCATATTTTATAATTGAATTTATGAGATGATTTAATGTAAATATTTAATTTTAGAATTTCTAAAAATAGAGTAAAAAGTCGACAAATATTCATAAGTAAAAATACTTTTTCAGTTGGTTAAAAAAACTATGGAAAAATTATAAATTAATTTTAGATTGTTAAGAATAATAAACGGATACTGAAATTTAATACAGTTGAACAAATATTAGTTTCTGTCTATTTTAAATCGTACAACATAAATAGAAATTCATAAATCTATATTTTAAAAAACAGAAAATGAAATCAAGGTTAATCTTAATATTGCTTTTAGCAATTTTATTTAAAAATACTTTTAGTCAATGTCCATCAGTTACAGTGGCCAATATCTCAAATTTTATTCCATTGTCAATTGATTCTTTAAAGGAATCTGACGGATTGCGTAACGGTCCTTCTTATAATGGAGCAACATTATTTTATCCACTTAACAGTTTAGATAATTACAAAAGCATTGTATTGGTGCCGGGATATTACGCAACTCAGAAATCTGTAGTTTTATGGGCTAAATATTTTGCTTCACGGGGATTTATATGTATGACAATCGGTACAAACAGTTTGAATGAATTACCAAATCAAAGAGCTACAGCTTTACTGGATGCAATGGAAACTATAAGACAGGAGAACCGCAGGATTGCTTCACCTCTTCGTAATAAACTTGATACCTTCAATATAATTGTAGGAGGATGGTCTATGGGAGGAGGAGGAGCACAATTTGCAGCTGCAATGGATTCAAGAGTTAAAGCCGTTTTTGCCATTGCACCCTGGTTAGATTATAATACTTTAATACCTGATAACCTTAACCACTCTTCACCTGTATTAATATTCAGCGGACAATTAGACAATGTTGCACCGCCCGCTCAAAATGCAAATGTTCATTACAGTTACACACCAGCATCAACAAAAAAAATTTTATTTGAAATTTCGGGTGGAGACCATAATACTGCATTATATCCAGGTACAGGTAGTGGAGATCTCGGGTATATAGCATTCGCTTGGCTGAATCTTTTTTTAAAAGATGACAGTTGTTTTTGTGAGATAGTGAAAAACGATTCTTTAAATCAGCATTCAACAGCATCAATATTTATGACAAATATAAATTGTGGAAGTACAACAAATATTCCTGGAAATTCTTCTGTAGAGTTTCCGGAAAAATTCACACTTAATCAGAATTATCCGAATCCATTCAACCCAGGCACTACCATTTCATTTGCAATTCCGCAACCCGGGTATACTTCGTTAAAAATCTACAATACTCTTGGGGGTGAAATTACAACTTTAGTTTCTCAATTACTTCAGGCAGGAAAATATAGCATACATTGGGATGGTACCGGTCTTCCGGGTGGGATATACTTTTATCGTCTGGAGAGCAGAAATATCACCGAAACGAAGAAGCTCATATTATTGCCATAGAAAATTGAATTTTTAATAATGATCAATTGTGAATATAAGATTGTATGAGTTTTTAATCATATAATTTTATACAAAGAATAATTCCGTAAAAATCTGTTCCCCTTATTCAAATTAAAAAGTTAAAATTTAAAATAATTATTGTAATAAGTTTTCCATATTATGAAAACCATTTTTAATTTTTATTTTTAAAAAAAAGCCGTTCCGAAATAAATCGAAACGGCTTTTAAAATTAAATTCCGGTAAAACATACTCTCACGCACAACTGCTCATATTTTATTCCATTAGTGATACAAGTCTTAGCTTCTCTGTTCGGAATGGGAAGAGGTGTGACCTGTATTTAATCACTGGAAATTTCATATGTTGTTGAAAATTCTATTAATGTATTAGTGACCTACTAAAGCTGAATTACAAAAACTTTAATTCATCAAATATGCAATTTCATATCTTAAATCTTAAAATCACTTGTGTAATTCTATTTATAAAATTATTTTGAGTCGATAAATAAATTTAAAACTAATAAATTCAAAATAATATGAATAGAGTTAAGAAACCTTCGGTACAAATATCGGATGAAAAATTAAAAACTGAAAATGGACTTTTGAGGAAAAAACTTTCTTCAGAATTTGGAATGAATGATATTCATTCAATGCCTGATTGTAAAATTGAAAATGATTCGTTGAATTATATTTATGAATGGGAAAAACAGTTTGCTAAGAAAAAGAGAATCAAGGTTTATGATCGAATTGGTAAGCCGGATTTTATTAAGCTTGAGAAACTGACACCGGATAAGGTTGCTGAAGAGCTTGAAAGATTACTTGTTATTATGGCGGAAAATGCTATCGTTCTTAATTGCATATGCGATTATGACGACAGCATAATTTATAAATTCGTTACCGAAGAATTATTTCATGAAGAGATTGATGACATACGCATCAAGGGGATGAACACAAATTTTATTTATGAAGAATTTTACCCAAATCATGAGTATGACATTCGTGAGCTTACTAAATATTTCTTCAAATCTTTTCTTGATGTTGATTGGAATAAGAAACATTCTGATTTTCAACTTGCAGATACAATTGTATTTAAGCAAAAACAATACAAGA
>Ga0105046_10017426_pt1 | contig 10988 bp, 9 predicted proteins | sample MAT03_FD_78385 | JGI IMG/M metagenome (GOLD analysis project Ga0105046, IMG submission 78385) | Freshwater microbial communities from Lake Fryxell liftoff mats and glacier meltwater in Antarctica - MAT-03 (megahit assembly) | ecosystem: Environmental > Aquatic > Freshwater > Ice > Liftoff...
CGATCGAGTGGTAGCCGGTCGAGAGCGGGATGAGCCACACCCAGTAGCCCTTGCCACAGAGGTGATTGGTGGAGAGCCAGCGACGTCCATCGACATCGCGCGCGTGCCAGCGGTGCTCGCTCTCGGGCACCAGCTCCGCGACGTCGAGACGGCGCTCCACCCGAAACCACGCGGCGCTGTGCGATGGCCGCTGTCCTCGGTCAGACCCAGCTTCTGCTGCAGCAGGCGCCGACGCCCGCTCGCGTCGATGAGCCAGCGCGCGCCGAGCACGACGCTGCTCTCACCGTTCTCGGCCCGCTGGCCGACGTGAACCAGGTGATCGGCGCCGCCCTCACCGAGTTCGACGCGAAACACCGAGCGTCCCTCCAAGAGGCTCGCTCCTGCCTCTTCGACCATCGCTCTCAGGTCCGTCTCGAAGCGCCCTCGATCGAGCTGGAAGCTGGGTACGACGGGCTGCTCGGTCGGACCTATCTCTCGGCGCGCGGCCAGTGGTCCGGTGTTGTCGCCGACAAAGTAGCGCAGCCCGAACTTGTGAGCTGCCGCTCATCGAGGTAGCTCCGGAGGCCGAGTACGTGCTCGAACCAGTGAGCCCCAATCTCGACGGACGACTCGCCCACCTTGAAGCAAGCATCGGGCAGAGGGCGTCGGCTGGGCTCGATCACGGCGACGCTGAGCTTCGGTAGCGTGCGCCGCAAATGGAGGGCGCTGGTGAGGCCGGCGAGGCCACCACCCATGATCACCACGTCGAACGTCTGCATCGGCCCCGAGTATGATGGGCGGCGCGGCAGCGACAAGAGATCGCAGCGGCCCTCGCTCCCTGGCGCAGGGCTCGGCGCCGTCCCACGCTCGCGTCCATGCAGAAGCGCTTCGACGTGATCGTGATCGGTGCGGGGCCCAGCGGCTCCACGGCGGCCAACCTGCTGGCGCAGCAGGGGGTCTCGGTGCTCACCCTGGAGCGTCAGCAGTTTCCGCGCTTTCACATCGGGGAGTCGTTGCTCCCGATCGATCTTCCCCTCTTCACTCGGCTCGGCCTCGACCCCAGCACCCAGGGCTTCGTGCGCAAGGCCGGCGCGGAGTTCCTCGACGAGTCGATCGGCGGACGCATGACCTACACCTTCGCGGATGCCCTGCCTGGCACACCCGATCATGCGTACCAGGTCGAGCGCAGCGTCTTCGATCACTGGCTATCGCGACGCGCCGAAGAAGTGGGCGCCGAGATCCACTTCGATGAACGGGTGCTCGCGTGTGATGTCCAAGAAGGCCACGTCTCGGTCACCACCACCGCCTCTACCTACGAGGCCCGGTACGTCGTCGATGCGAGCGGACAGGACGCGTTCTTCGGACGGCGCGACAAATCCGTCGAGCTGATCGAGGACTTCGGCTTGGCTGCGGCGTTCACCCACCTCCACGACGTCGATCCGGGCGTCGAGCGGGAGCTCCTGGAGGACGCTGGCGGCTCCATCCGGATCCTGTACGTCGAGAAGGGCTGGTGTTGGGTCATCCCGCTCGGACGGCGGCGGGTGAGCGTCGGTCTGGTGAGCCGCGTCAAGGGTCTGACGCCCGAGTGGCTCGACGAACAGATCAGCAGCTCTCCGTTCGTCTCTCAGGTCGCGAGAGGTGCTCAGCGGCCCAAGCGCCCGGTGCTGTTCGGCAGCTTCAGCTTCCAGAACAAGCGCCACCACGGAGCGCGCTGGACCACCCTCGGGGATGCGGGGTGCTTCCTCGATCCCGTCTTCTCGTCGGGTGTCTCGCTGGGGATGCTGAGCGGAGAGCTCCTCGCCCACGTGCTAGCGCAGGCGCTGAATGCCGGGACCGAGTCGGAGCCCGACCTGATGGACGCCCACCAGCGCCACATGGGCGTTGGTTACAACGTCTTCGCGACGCTGATCAAGACCTTCTATCACTCGGATTTGCTGCACGATCTGGTGTTCTCGAGAGACCAGGACGAGGCCCTGCGCAAGGGCCTGACGACCGTGCTGGCGGGCGATCTGTGGCGCACCGACAACCCGTTTCAGAACATGCTCATGAGCAGTCAGCGGCGACGCAAGATCCTGGTGCCCGATGCGTGCATCATGACCATCGGCGCCTGAGGCGCGCTCGTCTGCGCAGGTGGACACCGGCTCGGCACTCCGTCTCTGCGCTCCGACCTGCACCCGATGCGACACACCCTCGAAGTCCTGATGCTCATCCTCGCCGTCGGCTCGGCGGTGGCGATCGCGGCCAAGCGGGTGGGCATCCCGTACAACGTCGCGCTGGTGTTGGTGGGCTTGGTGTTGGTGCTCCTCGGGATGGTGCCCGCCGCGCCGCTCAACCCGGAGTTCATCCTCATCGGGGTGCTGCCCGTGCTGGTCTTCGAGGGAGCGCTCTTCGCCAACCTCGATCACTTGCGCGATTCGCGGAACGCGATCCTCACGCTCGCGGTGCCGGGCGTGGCGCTCTCGCTGTTCGCTACCGCCGCGGTGGCGATGTGGGTGCTCGATCTTCCGTTCACCATCGCGCTGGTGCTGGGAGCCCTGTTGGCGATCACCGACACCGTGAGTGTGCTCTTGGCCTTCCGCGCGGTGCGGGTCCCCGAGCGCCTCGCGGCGATCATGGAGGGCGAGAGCCTCTTCAACGACGGCACGGCGCTGGTGTTGGTGACGACGACGGCTGGCATCGCCGCAGGCGCCGACGCCGACGCGATCACCATCATCCGCTCACTCTTGATAGCGATCGTGGGCGGCGGCCTGTTCGGGATGGCGTTCGCCACCCTGGGCGCCGCAGCCCTGCGCGCGACACCGGATCACCTGACCGCGGTGCTCGTCTCCATCGTCGTGGTCTTCGGCGCCTCGCTGCTGTCGGAGGAGCTGCACGCCTCGCCGGTGATCGCGGTCGTGATCGTGGGTCTGGTGCTGGGACGTGCCGCGCGCCGCTACCTGCCGCCCTCGCGGGTGCTCGCGCTGCGCGGCTTCTGGGAGACCATCGGCTTCGCGATCAACGTCTTCGTGTTCCTGCTCGTGGGCATGCAGATCGACGCCGTCGCGCTCTACCAAGAGGCGCCGGTGATCCTGTTGGCGTTGGCCGCGCTGCACATCGGTCGGGTGGTCGCGGTCTTCGGTGGCTTCGCGGCGCTCCGCATGGCGACGCGCGAGAAGATCCCCCTGCGCTGGAAGTACACGATGGTCTTCGGGAACATCAAAGGCGCGCTCTCGATGGCCGCGGTGCTCGCCTTGCCCGATGACACCCCGTTCAAGAGCCGCCTCGTCGCCATCGTCTTCGGCGTCACCTTCATCACCTTGGTGTCGCAGGCGCTCCCGTTCGCGCGGGTGCTGCGCTGGCTCGAGCTCACCCGAGGCGCAGACCCCGAGGTGGCCGGGGCGCGCGCGCGCTTGATCGCTGCGCGCCGCGGCCAGCTCGAGCTGGACACCCTGCTCGAGGCCGGCCTGGTGTCGCGCCGGGCCCACGCGGAGAAGAAGGCCGCGCTTCAGCGCGAGGCGCTCGAGGCAGATCGCCGAATGCGGAACGCGGAGATCGGTGCGAGCGACGGTCACTCGGTGGACGCGCACGTGGACATGGCCATCCTCGATGCCCAGCGCGGGGCGCTGGTCGAAGCAGCCCGACGCGGCGTGCTCGACGCGGAGGCCGCGAATGATTTGCTCGAGGCCCTGGACGAGAAGGTCCTGACCCTCCGCGACGATCATGAGTGACACCCATCGCGACGAGACGCGGCGCACACGCGGGACAGGAGTGAGGCCATGAGGATCATCATCGTTGGAGGCGGCCTCGCCGGAACCAACCTCGCGCACTCGCTGGGTCGCGAAGGACACACCGTGACCCTGGTCGATCGAGATCCGGTCGTCGCGGCGCGCGGCTTCACCGAACACGGTCTGGTCGTCATCGCAGGGGACGGAACCGATCCCCGGGTGCTCGCCGACGCCGACGTCGCCAGCGCCGACGTCGTCGCCGCGATGCTGAGGCGTGACGCCGACAACCTCGCGGTCGCTGCCATCGCCCGAACCCAGGGGACCAAGCGGATCCTGGTGCGCCTCCGCGATCCTGCGTACCGGCCCATCTATCTGCGCGCGGGGATAGATCAGGTCTTCGGCGAGATCGAGACCATGGTCGGCGCGCTCGGCACGGCGATCGAGTACCCCCGGGTGCGCCACTCGATGGTGCTCGGGAGCGGCGACTCGATCGCGTTCGAGATCGTGGTCCCCGAAGAGGCGGCCGTGGCGGGTCGGACCGTTCGCGACGTGGGCAGCTCCAAGGACTTTCCCCGCGGCGCGGTGATCGCCGGGATAAGCGACGAGCAGGGGAGCATCAGCGCGCCGCGAGGCGACTCGGTGATCCACGGCGGACGACCCCTGCTGGTGGTCGCGCGCCGGGAAGATGTCCGCGCCACGATCGATCTGCTCACGGGCGGCGGCGACCCGCCGGAATGACCTCCGCTGCCGGGGTGTCTCGTCCCGCCTCGACGGCTCCTCCTCCCTCGCTCGTCCGACCCCGTGTTGACGGGCAGGGGGGCCTACAGTAGAACCCGCGCCCCCGACGGCAGAACCCCGTTTTTGTGCGGCTTTTCCGCTCCGGGACGCCCGCCCTCCGCGGTAGGCACGGCAGCCCCAGGCGATCCCCATGCATCTTCTCTCCGCCCTCCACGCACTCTTTCTGCAGTCGATCCTGCTCCAGCCCGACGTCACTGGCGCGGGCGAGGCCGCGGGTGAAGCGGCGAGCGGCGGTGGCGTAGGCGGCATGGATTGCGGGGTGCAGATCGGGATGATGGCGGCGATCTTCGCCCTCACGTACTTCTTGCTCCTGCGCCCCGAGCGTCAGCGCCAGCAGGAGGCGGACAAGCTCCAGACGGGCTTGAAGGTCGGGATGAAGGTCCGCACCACCAGCGGGATCCTCGGCGAGATTCTCCGCCTCAACGACGACAACCGATCGGTGATGCTCGGCGTCGCCGACAAGGTGAAGCTCAACATCCTGCGGGCGAACATCGCCGGCCCGGATGTGGAGCCCGAGAAAGCCCCGGCTGCTGCCGGGGACAAGTCCAGCGACAAGGGCGGCGCTTCCAGCGCTGGCGAAGAGAAGAAAGCATGACGCGCCCTCCGCGTCGGCTCTGAGAGAGGACCCATGGATCGGGGTTGGTACGCTCGTTTTGGTCTGATCATCGTTGCCATCGTGGCGGCATGGCTTGCGCTTTGGCCCTCCATTCCCGAGGGAGGCGCCTTGCCTGGCGCACCCGACTGGGTTCGGAGCGCGTTCCGCAACCGCATCGCCCCGGGCTTGGACATCCAGGGAGGCATGCGCCTCATGTACGAGGTGGAGATCGACGAAGCGATCGCCGCCCGTCGTGATCTGCGCGCCCAGCAGCTGCTCGAGCGGCTCTGCCTGGCGCTCGAGATCTGCGAGGACGGCGAGCCCGCGACCGACGAGCAGCTGGGGACGACCCGGGAGCACGTGACCACCGAGCGCCTCCGCACCGACCCGCGCTCCTTCCGCGTGGTGTTCGAGGAGGAGGACGAGGTCAGCTCGCTCGACCGCGACATGATCAACGGCTTCGATTTGCGCGAAGTGGGCACGGCGGGGAACGTCGTGACCCTCGAGCTGCGAGACGACGCGGTCGATCGCCTCCGTGAGACCTCGGTCGAGCAGGCCCGCGAGACCATCGCCAACCGCATCGACGAGATGGGCGTCCGCGAGGCCTCCGTCATGGCCCGCGACACCAACATCGTCGTGGAGATCCCCGGCGCCGGTGAGGACACCTTCGAGGAGATCCGCGAGATCATCGCTCGGACCGCGCGCCTGGAGTTCTTGGTGGTCGACGACGTGAGCGAGTACGTCGCCGGGCTCACCGGACTCCCCGCGGGGATCACCCGCGCGACGGAGGCCGTCCGCGCCGGCGAGGACAGCCCCAACACGACCACCACCTACCTGGTAGCGAGCGGCGACTTCGTCATGCTCGCGCCCACCGAGGAGGGCGTCGAGGGAGAGGTCGTTCGAGGTAGCGCTACCCGCATCGAGCGCGACGAGAGTGGGATCCACTTGGTGGAGTTCCGCCCGTCGGAGGGCGAGCCGGTCGTCTACCACGACGGCGAGGTGTCCGAGGTCTACGACGCCCGCAGCTGGCTCCAGCGCCACCTCGACACGCTCGAGGAAGCGGGTTCGTTCCCCGACGAGCGCCAGCTCGTGGTGGGCATCGCCGACACCGGCGAGTACGACGAGACCACCATCGACGACGTCCACACCAACACGTGGCGCACGTACCTTTTGCACCGCCGCACCGAGGTGACCGGCGATGCGATCGAGGACGCCGCGGTGGCCTTCGATCAGCAGGACGGCAGCCCGTATGTGTCGCTGACGTTCAACTCGGCGGGCGCCCGCGCGTTCGACACGCTCACCGGCGACAACGTGATGCGCCGCATGGCCATCGTGCTCGACAACCGCGTCGAGAGCGCCCCGGTGATCAACCAGCGCATCGGCGGTGGTCGCGCCTCGATCACCCTCGGCGGCTTCCGCCCGGTGCCCGAGCTGCTGGAGGACGCCAACCAGCTGGTGATCGTCCTGCGCGCCGGCGCCCTGCCCGCTCCCATCACCCCGTCCAACGAGCAGCTCATCGGCCCCACCCTGGGCCGTGACTCGGTGAATCAGGGCCTGATGGGCGCGCTGATGGGCATCATCTTCGTGCTCCTCATCATGGGCGTCTACTACGAGGTCGGGGGCCTGGTGGCGAACACCATGGTGCTCTTCAACGTGCTCTTCCTCTTGGCGGTGCTGGCGGCCTTCGGCGGCACCCTGACCCTGCCGGGCATAGCGGGCATCGCGCTGACGGTCGGCATGGCGGTGGACGCGAACGTCCTCATCAACGAGCGCATCCGCGAGGAGCTGCGACAGGGCAAGACCCCGCGCACTGCCGTGGAACTCGGCTTCGATCGGGCCTTCTGGTCCATCTTCGACAGCCAGATCACGACGTTCATCGCAGGTGTGGTGCTCTTTCAGTACGGCACAGGGCCCATCCGCGGCTTCGCGGTGACGTTGATGATCGGCATCCTCAGCTCGCTCTTCACGGGCGTCTTCTGCTCCAAGGTCATGTTCGACTGGATCGTCCGCGGGCTGAAGGTCCGCAAGCTCCGGGTCGGTTGAGGTAGCGATGGAAATCGTCAAGCCCGGTACTCAGTTCGACTTCATGAAGTGGCGCACCATCTGCGGCACCGCTTCGGCCCTCCTCTGCGCTGCCGCCATCGGCTCGCTTTTCTGGCCCGGCCTCAACTTCGGCGTCGACTTCGCCGGAGGCACCGAGGTGCAGTTGCACTTCGAGGGGGATGTCTCCAGCGCAGAACTCCGCACCGAGCTCACCGAGCTCGGCTACGCCAACCCCGACGTGATCGAGGTCCAGGGCCAGGACAACGCGTACATCATTCGGCTGCGCGAGATCTCGAACCTGCCGGCCGACATCGACGCGCAGGTGACCGAGGCCATCGAGGCCGCGGTCGATCCCGAGATCGTCTCGCTCCGAGTATCGCCCGGTGGCGATCGGGTCAGCGTCCGCCTCGACGGAGCCGTGGATCCCGCGGTGCTGGAGACGGCCCTGGCCAGCGTCGATCTCGAAGTCCGCGGCGATGTGCGCCGCTTCGGCCCCGAGTCCGATCACCACTACGAGGCCGACCTCATCGGTGTCGCGGACCAGCTCATCGGCGAGCTCCGCGCCAACCTCGGCGAGCGGGGCCCTGCGGCTGCCGACCGTGTCGAGTGGGTGGGTCCGCGCGCGGGACGTCAGCTCCAGGTCTCCGCGTTCTGGGCGCTGCTCTACACGATCGCGTTCATCATGGTGTACGTCGCGTTCCGCTTCGACGTGCGCTTCGCCCCCGGCGGCATCGTCGCGTTGTTGCACGACGCGATCCTGGTGGTGTTCGTCTTCGCCCTCTCCGGGCGTGAGTTCAACCTCACCACCATCGCCTCGCTGCTGACCATCGTGGGCTACTCGATCAACGACACGATCGTGGTCTACGACCGGATCCGAGAGAACATGGCGCGTCACCGCGACATGACGCTCAAGGCGCTGATCAACAAGAGCCTGTCCGAGACCCTCTCGCGCACCGTGATGACCGCGGCGACCACCATCATCTCGATGCTGGCGTTCTTCATCTGGGGCACCAGCGTGATCCGGGACATCGCCTTCGCCCTCGGCATCGGCATCGCCATCGGCACCTACTCGTCGCTCTTCATCGCGGCGCCCATCACCGAGTGGATGGACACCCGCTTCTTCGCCCCCGCCCGAGCCTCGATGAAGGCGGCGTCCAAGGCGCGCAATCAGCGCACCGCGGCCCGCCGCGCGGAGAGCGCCACGGGCTGAGCCGCACGCCAGAGCCCGATTCGAAATCCCAACGAGCCGCGCCGGCCACCGCCGCGCGGCTCGTTGCGTCTCGGGCGCGATGCATTTTGGGGTCGCGACGACCTGTCGCGTCGTTTCGACTCGCGAAGCGCGCCCCGAATCACGGCAAATGGTTGGGCTTTGGGTTGGTGTGAGCCTTGCTCATCGTGATCCCCATGACCGCCTCCCAACGCTCTCTATCGACGCTCGGCCGCGTGCTCGTGGTGGAGGACGACCGCTCGTTCTCCGCCCTGCTCGAGGAGCACCTCACCCGTGAGCACCTCGAGGTGGTCTGCGCGGGCAGCGGCGTCGCCGCTTGGAACCTGCTGCACTCGGATCCTCATGGGTTCGACGTGGTGCTCTCGGACCTCCGGATGCCGCGGCTGGGCGGCCTCGATCTCTTGGCGCTCCTGCGTGCGGATGGCGGTGTCCCGTTCGTCCTCATGAGCGCGTTCGCGGAGCCGATGGTGAGCGAGGCGGCCGAAGAGCTCGGCGCGGTGGCGGTCCTCTCCAAGCCGTTCGAGCTCGAGGCACTCAGCGAGCTTCTGCTCGGCGTCATCGCCAAGCACACTGCCCGCGCGACGGCGTGAGCCCCGTCAGGACGTGGCGACGCGCGGGGCCTTCTTGCCCTCGGGCGCGAACAGATAGAGCAGCGGGGGCTGCACCAGCAGCGTGGAGAGCAGCGACAGCCCCAAGGCCACCGAGATGAGCTCGCCGAAGTGCTGGATCGGGACGAAGCCCGACAGCAAGAGCACGCCGAAGCCCAACACCAGGGTGGATGTGGCCACTACGATGGCGCGCCCGGTGCCTCGAGCGCTCCTTAGGATCGCCGCCCTCCGGTTGAGGCCCAGCTCACGCTCCTCGAGGTAGCGCGCGAATCCATGGATCGTGAGATCGACGGTGACGCCGACCACCACCGAGAAGACGACGGCCGAGCTCGCGTCCAGCGGGATGCCTCGAATTACCATCCAGGCCACCACCCCGAGCTGGGGCAGGACGTTGGTGGGGATGGCCAAGATCCCGATGCGCAGGCTGCGGAAGAGGAGCGCGATCATCGCGAAGATGATCACCACCGATAGCGCGAGGGATCCGAAGAGATCGGTCACCACCGAGTCGACGCCGTGGGAGCCGATGTAGCCCTCGCCGAGCAGCGACCACCGCACTCCGGGGATCGCACCGAGCTCCACCTCGAGCTGACGCTCGATGTCGTCGATGATCTCGATCGAGCGCCGCGCGCCCACGTCGCCCAGGCGGATCTCCAGCCGCGCCGCCGTGCCGTCCTCGGTGAGGTAGTCCCGAATGGGTGAGGGCTCGAAGCGAGAGAGCAGCGTCTCGAGCGCGACGATCTCTTCGGGCGTCGAGAAGGGCTCACGGGTCCCTTCCGGGAGTCCTGCGATCGGGTCGTAGACCGCGTACAGAAAGTCGTTGGGGCTGGTTGCGCGGAGGACGCCGTCTTGGGTCATCGACCAGGCGGCCACCCGATCGATCGCCGCCAGGGCCTCCGGCGAGCGCAGACGATCCGGATCGTCCGCCAGCAAGAGGACCTCGAGCGGCCGGATCCCATCGAGGTGATCGTCGACCAAGTGGGTCGCTATCACCACCGGATCGCCCGGGCGGAAGGTGTCCAGCAACGACGTGTCGATGTGGATGAAGCGGTAGGCCCACGCGGCCGAGAGGCCCAAGACGCTGGCGACGATGATCGGCACGTACGGCCGGCGCACCAGCCGCGCGGTCATCACCACCAGGAGCTGCTCCAGCCAGCCGCGGGTGGTCGACTTGTTGAGCTTCACTTTGTGATCGCCGCTGGGCGGGACGAAGTACGTCAGCGCGGCGGGCACGAAGGTCATGAGGACCAGGTAGACCACCATCACCCCGAGGGCGGCGACCAAGCCGAAGCGGCGCAGCATCTCGGTGTCCGCCACGGCGAGGGACGCGAAGCCCACCGCCGTCGTGAAGGACGTGAGGAAGCTGGCGACCGCGAGCGAGTGCATGGTGCGGCGCGCGGCGACCATCCGATCGTTCGTGCGGCGCGACTCCTCGACGTAGCGGCCGATCACGTGCACCGCGTTCGAGATGCCCATCACGATGAGCAGCGTCGGCAGCGTGTTCATCAGGATCGTGAGGGGCTCGCCGACGATCGCCATCAGCCCCAGCACCGACACCACGGAGAAGGCCACGGTCAGGATCGGCAACAGCATGCCCGCGATCGAGCGGAACGAGATGAAGAGCAGGATGATGCAGACGAGCAAGGACAGCGGGACCAGGATGATCTGGTCGTCGATCATCGCGTCCGAGATCGAAGCCCGCAGATGGGGCAGCCCCGCGATGTGCACTTCGACGCCCGCGGGAGGAGGGTGCGCGGCCACCCAGTCGTCGATCGCGTGGACCATCTCCACGCGTCGATCACCGGTCCCGAGGTCGGGATCGAGCACCAGCGCGACGGCCGCGAGTTGATGATCTTCGCTCACCAAGCGTCCCCGCAGCATCGGCGCGTGTGCGACGGCTTCGATCACCCGCGCGACGTCCGCGTCGGTGACCTCGGCGCCGGGCGCGACGAGCGGCTCGATGTTCGCCAGGCCACCGGTGCGCTCGGCGACAGTCATCATGCCCATCGGAAAACGCTCCAGATGCGCCTCCACCA
>Ga0105046_10017428_pt1 | contig 10987 bp, 10 predicted proteins | sample MAT03_FD_78385 | JGI IMG/M metagenome (GOLD analysis project Ga0105046, IMG submission 78385) | Freshwater microbial communities from Lake Fryxell liftoff mats and glacier meltwater in Antarctica - MAT-03 (megahit assembly) | ecosystem: Environmental > Aquatic > Freshwater > Ice > Liftoff...
AGGCACGGGCCCGTCCAACCGAGCTCGATCGCATCTTCCTGGCTCATCTTGCCGACGTCCTCGAGGCGGTCGAGGAAGATGCGGTTCTTGAGGAGGAGACGCTCGCCGTCGGCCATCATCGACAGCACGCGCGGCACAGTGGTGCGCACCATGTTCTTGAAGAACGACGTGGGCGGCTGGGCCATCCCGCCGACGCGCCCAAAGCTGTGGGTGACGCGCGCGCCGGTCTCTTCTTCGAAGATGTCCCAGAGCAGCTCGCGGCCGCGGATGTACCAGAGGAAGGGTGTGAACGCGCCGAGCTCCATCGCCATCGCGCCGTTGCACGTGAGGTGATCGGCCATGCGAGCGAGCTCGCCGAGGATCACCCGGTAGTACTGGCAGCGCTCGGGCACCGTGATGCCGAGCATCTTCTCCACCGCCAGCGAGAAGCCGACGTTGTTGAGCATCGGGCTGACGTAGTTCAGGCGGTCGACGTACGGGTAGGCCTGGTTCCAGGTCCCGCGCTCGCACATCTTCTCGAAGCCGCGATGCAGATAGCCGATCTGCACGTCGGCCTTGGTGATCGTCTCGCCCGACAGCTCCACCACGATTCGCACGGTGCCGTGCATCGCGGGGTGGCTCGGGCCCATGTTGAGCTGCATCGGCTCGGAGGAGAGCTCGAGCTCGCCGTCATCGAGATCGGAGTCCAGCGGTTCCACGGATCAGCTCTCCTCGTCGAGGTCGTCGCCGGCGGGGCGCAAGTAGGCGGTGCCCTGGGATGCCAGCTGCGCGGCGTGCCTTGCGATCTCTTGGCGCCCCTCGATCATGAGGGGATCGTCGCGGTAGTATTCATGGGTCTGCCGACCGAACGACATGCCCATGTCGGGGCCGAAGGGCGGCAATTTGTCTGGTACGTCGCGGTACGGGATGAGCGGCTGCGTCTTGTTCGCCGCGTAGTCCTTGCGGAGCGGGTGACCGACGAACTCGTCGTACATGAGGATGCGACGCAGATCGGGGTGGCCGGCGAAGCGGACGCCGAACATGTCGTAGACCTCGCGTTCGTACCAGTTCGCGCCCGACCACACCGGCACGAGACTCGCAATCTCGGCGTCGTCGCCCTCGGCGTCGCCGACCCGCGCCTTGAGGCGCAGGCGATGGCCGTGCTGCATCGATCGGAAGTGCGCGACGACCTCGAAGCGCGGCTCCCGATCCGGGTAGTCGACCGCGGTGAGGTCGATGAGCTGGTTCATCGCGGCACGCGAATCGGTGCGCAGGAACTGGGCGACGTCGCGCCAGCGAGTCGGGTCGACGACGGCGGTGTCGTCGCCGTGTACCGAGTGTGTCTCGAGCACCGCAGCGCCGAACTTCTCCTGGAGGAGCGCGAGAACGGCCTTGCTCACTTCGCCTCCCCGGGCCCAGGAGACCCGCGCCGCGCCTTCGATCCAAGGCGCAGGCGGTCCGCCGAGATGAGCTCGCGCGACTCGCCGACTTCGATCGGCTCGGTTCGCGGCTTCACGATCGCCGGCGTGCGGTTGCCGCTCGCGATCTTGTCCTGCAACAGGAGCAGACCATCGAGGACGGCCTCCGGGCGGGGCGGGCAGCCGGGCACGTAGACGTCGCAGGGGATGACTTTGTCGATGCCGGGGAGCGTCGTGTAGTTGTCGTAGAAGCCGCCGCACGCGGCGCAGGTGCCGAACGCGAGCGTCCACTTGGGGTCGGCCATCTGCTCGTAGATCCGGCGGAGTGCGGGGGCCTGGCGCTGGCTGATCGTCCCAACGACCCAGAGTAGGTCGGCCTGGCGGGGCGAGAAGCGCGGAGCTTCGGCGCCGAAGCGCGCCATGTCGAAGCGCGGGCTTGCCATGGCCATGAACTCCATGCCGCAGCAGGCGGTCACGAAGGGGTACTGGAAGAGCGAGTACTTCTTCGCCCAGTTCAACAGCGCCTCGAACTTCGTCGTTGCGAAGCCGGCTTCCGAACCCTCGATGACCCGCGTGCTCACGTCTCCCATGTCATTGCTCCCTTCTTCCATTCGTAGACGAGCGCGACGACCAGCAAGAAAATGAAGGGCACCATCGCGAGAAACCCGGCCCAGCCCGATTCGCGGAACGTGACCGCCCACGGGTAGAGGAGGACGACCTCGACGTCGAAGACGACGAAGAGAATCGCGGTCATGTAGAACTTCACGCTCATCCGAGAGTGCTGCGCGCCGGTCGAATCGCTGCCGCACTCGAACGGCATGTCCTTCTCGGCCGAGGGGTTCTTCGGGCCGAGGACGGAGGTCAGCGTGAACATCGCTCCCGCGATGACCGCAGCCACCACGAAGAGCATCAGAAGCGGGATGTACGTCGCCATCGAGATGTAAGCTCCGGAGACCGCGGGAGAGGGCCGGCTCCGCCGCGCCGACGCACAGGTCGACCGGCGGGAAAACAGGGAGAATTCGCCTAAACTACGGGCGCTTCGACGTAGCCTCGGCCTTCTTTGGTGTCAATGAAGCCCCCTTCAAGTGGGGGTCGTTCAAGAGGCGGCGGGGCAGCCCCCCGGGTAGTGCTTCCGGGCGCGGGGGTGGCAGGGGATGGCAGTGCCTGTGCGGGTGCGCAGGCTCAGCCGCGAGGAGCCGGAAGAACCGAGGTGCGCCAGGCAGTGAGCGCGGAGCCCATCTTCTCCTCGATCGACTGGATGAGCGCGGCCAGCTCCGACTCCTCCACACCGTGACTCTTCGCCTCGCGAACGCAAGCGAGGGCCGCCAGGTGCCGGTCGCGCCGATGAAACGCGTTGGCGAGCAAGGGCCACAGGTTCTTGGGCGGAGCACCAAGGCTCAGCGCACGGCGGAGCGGGCCAATCGCCTCGCCCCAGCGCCCGGTCGAAATTTGGGCGAGCCCGAGGCGGCGGAACAGGTCGCTCGCAACCGGGCCATCCTGGGCGTACTGGATGCCGAGGCGAAGGACTTCTTCGCCCTGCTGCGGCTCGCCCAGATCGACGCAAGCCGAGCCGAGGAGCCCGAGCCCCTTGGCGATGAGGGCGCGCGCTTCGGGAGCGAGCATGTGACCCTCCGGCGTGCGGAGGAAGATTGCGAGCGGTGCCGGCCACGCGCCGAGCAGCTGCATCACCTTGGGTTGGTCGTTCTTCTCGGCGGCAGCCTCGGCTTCGGCGACCTTGGTCAGGTCGATCGCGCCGCGCGATCCGGTCGCCGCGCGCTCCAGCTCCTCGCGGATCTGCCCGCGAACCCGGGCGCGGAAGTCATTGAGCTCGACCCTCTCCTCGACCCCGTCGGCGAGCAGCTCGAGCTCGCTCTTGTCGCCGGTGACGTGCAGCTTCTTGAGGCTGTAGCCATAGAGCGGGGCGAGCAGCAGGTAGCGGACGCCAATGTGGAGCTGCAGCCCTTCGACGTCGCCGTCGCGCGTGGGAGGTGAGGGCGTCGCGTCGTCGGTCAGCAGCGCGCCGACCAGGCGGTGCCGGAAGTCGACGAGGGTCAACCGTTGCGGCTCGGCCCCGTCGTCGTCCGTGCCTACGACGAAGTCGACCAGCGTGTTGTCGGGGTTTCGCCGGTCGACGGTGAGCGCGGTGATGCGCGCGCCGGTGATCATCGAAAAGGCGAAGAAGGCCTCCCCGACGATGTCACAGAGGGCTTGGAAGCTGCCGATCCCCTCGCCGATGCGCTCGAACCAGCCGTCCGTCCGCACCGCATCCAGGGTAAATTCGCGTGTTTTGGCCATGCTCGGGCGGGGACCTCGGCGTCCTCTGGACTCCGCCTGCAGGGTCGCACGTCGGGGGGAGGGGTGTCACCACTCCGACGGCGATTCACTCGCGTGCTGGATCGTCGTGCGCGGCGGTCACGGTCCGACCGTCGGGTCTCGGCGCTTCGCGGCCCGCCGCGCCGGCTTTGGGAAGTCGGCAAGCTTGCTTCCCTTGCGCAACGGCTGCGCTCCCTCGCCCGCCAGCACCGCGCGCACTTCGTCCTCCGTGAGGTAGGTGCCCCAGCGCTGGGTGACGACGCCGTCGAGCAGCATCCCCAGATGGAGGTGCCACGCCCCGTTCGCGACGCCGGAGACGCCGAGGTACTCGCCACGCTCGACCCGGCGTGGCGCGAAGTCCGGGGCGACACCTCCTTCGGGGTGCTCGAAGGCGACGCTGTGCAGATGGGCGTACCAGACGTGAGTGATGCGCCGATCACCGCGGGCGATGGGCTCGTCGAGCTCGATGCGCACCGCATACTTCGATTCGCGCGGCCCGTTCCATGCGGAACGCCCGGCCTCCGCGTAGTCGACCCAGCCCGAAGCAATCGCGAAGACCGGCCTCTTGATGCCGGCGATGTCGAGCCCGGTATCGACCGGGTATCCCGCGAGGGTTCCGCCGGGCATCGGCGAGGCCAGGCCCGAGGGGAGGAGTGGGACGGCAGCAGCGTCGAACGTCGGACTGGCCATCGCGAGAGCCACGCTGACGAGCAAGCTGCAGATGATGGACACGCACTGACATCGGGGAACGCGGGTGCTTCGTGACAAGGGTTCGACGGCTGGATGGCAACGTCCGACAATGGCCAGCACGCCGCCACGGGGTCGCCACCTTGGGTCTGCAGGAACCGAACATGACGAAAGCCTCCTCGCCGAAGCAAGCGTTCCAGCCTCAGTCGGCACTTCGTGCCTCCCTTGGTCCGGCACCTGGATGCCACTCGTCCGCGCTCCTTCCTCGCCCGGACGGTTGGCATCAGCGGTTCACCCTCGATCGCCTCGTCGTCCCCATTGGAACGATGCTGGTCGTGACGGATCGCGAGCTGCGGGTGCGCGCGCTCGATTGGGACGACCACGAAAGTCGGATGCGCGGCCTGCTGCGTCTGCACTACGGGGCGAGCGGCTTCACGCTCGAGAGCGGTGTCATGCCGCTGGGGGTCCGCGAGGCGCTCGTCGCATATTTCGCGGGCGCGCTGTCGGCGATCGACAGCTTGCCCATCGCGACCGAGGGAACGGCCTTCCAGCGCGACGTGTGGAACGCGCTGCGCGACATTCCCGCCGGACAGACGCGCAGCTACTCGGCGCTGGCCATCTCGGTCGGGCGACCGGCCGCCGTACGCGCCGTCGGCGTCGCCAATGGCGCCAATCCGATTGGCGTCGTGGTGCCGTGCCATCGCGTCATCGGTAAGGACGCGTCCCTCACCGGGTATGCCGGGGGACTCGAGCGCAAACGCTGGCTCCTCGCACATGAAGCCTCGGCCTGAGAGCATTGCGGTGGAGTCGACGGCTCACCTCGTTCCGTCGGGTCAAGACGGCGGACGAGTGAGCGGCGGCGCGTCCGCAGCAGCGGAATCAACCGCCCGGCGGCGGCGCGAAGCGGCCGGGAAACGGGTCGGCGTTGTTGCGGCGGTTCGCCTCGTCGCGCCACAGGGCGGGGGTCGTGCCCTGCTCGTGGAAGAGGGCGACGCCGATGACGCCGACGTTCCGGGCGTCGCCATCCTTCTTCTGGTTGGCGTACGAGCCGCGCACTGACCCGAAGCGGAAGGCCGCAACGGCTTCTTCGCTCTGACGGAAGCCGTCGATCTCGAGGGTGCCGTTGCCCTCGACGAGGTAGCCGCGCTTGTTGAACCCGGCAGGGCGGCCGTCGATGACGTCGAGACCGTCGACGCTGACCACGACCTCGATGCGCGAGGGCGCGTGGTTCTGCACGACGATGACGTAACGCTGGTTGGCCTCGCCGACGACGTAGTCGCGACCCGACGCCTCGAAGCCATTGAGGAAGCGACCCGAGTCGCCGTCCTTGAGGCCGAAGGTGATGATGCCGCCGCCGACGTCCATCGAGCGTTGCGGCGAGGGCGACCGACCGCCGGCCATCGCGCGCGCGCCCTCCGCGTCGTTGTAGAAGACCGAGGCCGTCGCGAACGGAGTGCTCGCGTCGGCGCGGTGGAAGGGAACGGTGGTGATGCGCGAGTTGCGCGTCTCGCCCCACGAGGTGCCCAGGCCGGGGCGCGACTCGGGGGACTTGTTCGAAGACTCCTCCTTCTTCTGCGCGCGCCCCGCCGACTCCGAGTCCATCGGCGGCGCGGCAGGAGCGGACTGCGACGGGGCGGCGTCGGCGGACATGCCGAGCGGCGCCTCCTGGGGCGAGATCCCCTGGGGGTACTGCCCCGCCGATGGCGACGACGGCTCGGCCGAAGACTTCGCGCTCATGGCCGAGCCACCGCAACCGCCGAGTGCGCCGCCGATCGCCAAGATGAGGCCAAGGATCCAGGTGCGGCGCGTGTTCTTCGACGAAGTCATGATGGGCCTTTCGAGTGCGGGTCGTCCCAGCGTCGCCCGGACAACGCGGCTCTCACAATGGCCTTACACCGACTCGAGCTCGGAGGCTGAGACCTCCCAGGGTGTTGAGCTGGCCGCGAGCGAGACCCGATCCAGAACCCGATCGCTCCAGCTGGGCGACAGGACCGTCTCGGCGAACGATTCTTCGCTCTCCCAACGCCTCCGCCGCGGGTGTGCCCCGGCGCGCAGGAGCGCGTCGCGCATGCTCGCGGCGCTCTCGAAGCGATCCTCCGGCGCCTTGGCCAGCGCGCGTCGCGTCACCTCCTCCAGCTCGAGCGGCACCACCTGCGGCGCCACGTCGCCGAGCCGGGGCGGCGTGCGCTCGCAGTGCGCGCGGTGCATGCCGACGAGGGAGGCGCGCGAGTCGTCGAACGGGCCCACACCGGCGACGAGCTCGAAGAGGCAGAGGCCCGCCGCGTAGAGATCGGTGCGCTGATCGACCGAGCCGCGGGCGTGCTGCTCGGGCGACATGCAGCGGGGCGTGCCGACGGCGCGACCGCAACCGGTGCGCCGCAGCTGATCATCGAGGCCGAGGGCGAGGCCGAAGTCGATGAGCACCAGTCGACCGTCGTCGCGCATCACCAGGTTCTCGAGCTTCACGTCGCGGTGCACGATGCCGGCGCCGTGCGCGGCCTCCAGTGCGTCGAGCAGGCCCACCACCGCCCGGACCGCGGTCGGCACCGACAGCACGCCGTGCTTGGTGAGCTCGCTGCGCAAGTCGCTCCCGCGGATGTGCTCCATGACGAAGTAGGGCCGCCCGTCCTCGAGCGTGCCGAGATCGAGCACGTCCGGGACGCTGGCGTGACGGATGCGAGCGAGCGCGCGGGCCTCGTCGCGGAGGCGGCCGGCGGCGTCGGCGCGACCGCGGTGATGCGCGTGCGGAGTCTTGAGCGCCGCTCGTCGACCGAGCTCGACGTGCTCGACCTCCCAGATCGTTCCCATGCCGCCTTCGCCGAGCTGCCCGATCACGCGCCAACGCGGCGTGCGGGGCAAGGTTGTGGTCGCCGTCGGGTGGCTCGATCGCCAACGGTGGGGTCTCGAAACGATCTCGGCTGCTGACTCCATGGTGGACATTCTCCTCGAAGAAGATGTCGACCATGGCGGCCTTCAGTTGCGCGGCCCGAGCTTCAATTTTCGAGGGGTTGCGCGCCTGTACAGATGTGGAGAACCGCAGTGAGACGAACGCTGCGGAAGACGCCGCGACGGCGCTGGCGAGGCTGCGATCAGGCGGGCTGGTGGAAGGGGCCGGTCACTTCGTAGGTCACGCCCGCGCCGCCGCCCCCGTTCGGCCCGCGCTGCGAGCTGAAATAGAGGCGCGTTCCCGATGGGTCGAAGGCGGGGCCGGTGATCTCGGAGGTGTCGTGGCCCACGATCTGCACGAGCGGCTTGAGCGATCCGTCGGGGAGGATCGCAACGATCTGCATGTCGTCGCGGTCCTCGGCGACCAGGACGTCGCCGCTCGCCGAGACGGTGATGTTGTCGACGCCGCCGAGGACCGGATCATCCGCCGTGTCGCGATCGTAGAGCACCGAGAGCTTGGCGCTCTCGACGTCGAGCGCCCACACCTGACTTGTGCCCTTGGTGGAGAAGTAGACGACGCCGCGGTGGTACCAAACGCCCTCGCCGCCATCGAACGCGGTGCTCTCGGCGACCTGCTCGCGCGTGGGCGTCCCGCCCTCGAAGAGCGGATCGGGAACCTCGGCCCAGCTCACGTCGCCTTCGCTCGAGACGATCGCGACATCGAGCTTGCCTGATGTCAGATCGAGCGCGCCGTTCGGCGTCTCGCCATCTGGCGTGAATCGGTAGAGCCGGCCGTCCGGGAGGTCTTCGGTGAGGTAGAGCTGGCCGCGATCGGGATCGATCGTGACGGCCTCGTGCTTGAACACACCGAGCGCGGGTCGCGCGACCGCCGGCAGCTCGCCCCAGGGGTCGCACTCGTACACCCCGCCACGCGAAGCTTCTTCACACGATAGCCACGTATGCCAGGGCGTCGGGCCACCGGCGCAGTTGATGTCGGTGTCCTGCAGGACGGAATAGGCGCCGGCGATCTCGCCTTCCGGGTCGAAGCGGATCGCACCGGCACCGCCGATGATCGGCACCTCGCTGTTGCAGCAGTAGATCCAGCCGCCGTCTTCGGTGGGATACGTCGCACCGCCGTCGGGCGCGAGGTGCCACTCGTAGTCGGAGCCGGCGTGGGGCTTCGTCCCCGACTGACCGATGATCCGCGCCGTGAAGCCTTCGGGGACGCGCACGCCGTTGTCATCCGGCTCGCCGAGCGGGCCGATGTCGGCGATGAGCGAGACGAGCGGCGGCCACTCCGGAAGCGCGCGCACCGGGAAATCGGTGTCGCCACCGCCGCCGCCCGTCGCTGTCGAGCTGCTGGACCCGCCGCCTGCGCCGCCGGTGCCCGAACCGGTCTTGCCGTCGCTGGTCTCGCTGTCGTCGCCGCACCCGCCGAGCGAGCGCACCATCATCAGCGAGGCGAACCCGGCGAGACCGTGCACGACAGCGGTGCGTCGCTGCACCAGCACGGGGAACGGGCGCTTGGAGGAAGGCATCGCGAACGATGATGCCACAACGCTCGCGTCGTCGGCTGCGTTGCCGGGGGCCCACCGGTCCTCAGCGTACAGGAGTACGCTTCCGGCCGGTCCCCCCCGGCGCCTTGCTATCGGGTCTGCTCGCGACGTTTGCCCGACACACTCCTCGGAGGCGATGCTCGCCTGGCGGCAGCTCAGCCCACACTCAAGGCCGTTGGGCGAGACGGTACGGTACGCAGGCTCGACGGTCTTGTGAGGTCGCCGCCCGACCTGACGCTGCCGCACATCGTGTCGTAATCAGAACGCGCAGAACGCTGTCTGCTCGATGTCGCAGATCGTGCAGTCGCCCTCGGCGTCACAGGCCTCGCACGACCAGGCGCTGACGCCGTCGAACGAGAACGACACGACGCCGTCGCACGTGAAGCTCGTGCCGTTCGCGTGCGAGCCCTCGACGTGGACAGCGCTCCCCATTGCCGCGGTGACGATGATGTCGGCGTCGTACGTTTCGCCGAGTGGCTGCACGACGACTCCGTCGAGCTCGCAGCTGTCCTGCGTATTGGCATGAAGGCACGTCCACGGCACGCCGTCGCCGGTGGGCAGTGCACACGTGAACGGATCGAGCGAGAGCGTGTTGCTCGACGCAACGAAGCTGCAGTCTTCTTCCCAGGGGATGCAGCACTCGTTGCGGAGGTTGCCGCCCGGGCATCCTTTCGACGAAAGGTCCTGAGGATCCCAGCGGAGACCGTCGAGGCATGGCGGCTCAGCCGTGAAGAACGACTCCTCGCAGGTGCCGCCGGCATCGTTGCATTCGACCGAGTCCGCGCAGTATCCGGGCTCCCAGGTTTGCGCCAGCAAGCACTCCGCAGCGAAGCATTCGTTCACGGCGTTTTGACCACTGTCCGTACACACGGGATCGAGATCGATCGGGCAATTGCTGCAATCGTCATCGATCGCGAGGGTGCAGGTACCGGCGTCGCTGCACACCGCGGCTCCGGGGGTGAAGCCGCAGATGAAACCTGATTCGCAGCCGAGATCGGTCCACGCGTCGGCGTATGCCTCGAGCTCGGCGAGGTCGTCGCCGGGCGATCCGACCGAATCGCAGAAGCTGGCGTTCGCCGGGATGACCTCGTCGAGTCGCTGGCACGACCCTTCGCCTGCGCAAAGCTGATGGTCCGCGACCCAGCCCGCCATCGCCTCACCGAGGCCGTCGCAGTCGTTCGGCAGCTCGCCGCCGGTGCCGCCGGTGCCGCCGGTGCCGCCGGTGCCGCCGGTGCCGCCGCTCGGGCCGGCGCCGCCGGTGCCGCCGTTCCCCCCCGAGCCAGCCCCTCCTGCACCGCCGCTCGAGGTCGAGCCAGCGCTGCTGGTCGACGTGGTGGTGGCCGAGCCGCTGCTGCTCGACGCGGTGGTGCTCGACGTGGACCCTCCCCCCGAACCGCCGCCACCGGAGGTGGTGGGGTCGTCGCCACAGGCCACAACGGCGATCGCGAGGGTGAGCAACGAAGCGAGCGGGGTCCTGCGCATCACGGATCTCATCGCCCGTTCGTGTCCGGCAGCCACGCCATCCGCGTGACGTAATCCTGCTCCGCGGCCGTGGTCTCTTGATCACGGCGCGCTGCCGTCGCCGGCATCTGGTCGCCGCGGCCTTCTCGCCTTTCCTGTGAGATCTCTCTAAAAAAAGGCAAAAGGCGAGTCAGAGCGGCAACGGCGAGGCGGTAAACGGTGCGCTCGATCGCGCCCCGGAGCAGGCGCTTCTGGTGCGAGGGAGCCGCGATTTCGCGAGTCGCCCAGCGTGGCAGTCGTTCATCGACGAAGTCGTCGGCAAGGCCAACGCGCGACGCGGCAGCCGCTTCGACGAGGACCTCGCGGCGATGCGCCCGCTCGCCGTGACGAGGCTTCCCGAGCTCCATTGCGAGCGTCTTTTCCGTTCCCTGCCGACGATCTGTCCGTGGGTCGGCAATGGGGGCGGCGAATCGGTCCCATTGCCTGCCTTCTTGTCCGCCGCGCCGCAATCGGTGCAGGGATTTATTGGCAATATGCTTGTAACGCGACAATGGACGAGACGAATCGGTCCCATTGCCTGCCTTCCTGTCCGCCGCGTCGCAATCGGCGCGAGGAGTCGGCCCCATTGGCCACCGATCTGTCCGTGGCTCCGCACTCGGAAACGTCGACGTCGACGTCGACGTCGAC
>Ga0105046_10017430_pt1 | contig 10986 bp, 4 predicted proteins | sample MAT03_FD_78385 | JGI IMG/M metagenome (GOLD analysis project Ga0105046, IMG submission 78385) | Freshwater microbial communities from Lake Fryxell liftoff mats and glacier meltwater in Antarctica - MAT-03 (megahit assembly) | ecosystem: Environmental > Aquatic > Freshwater > Ice > Liftoff...
GATGCTGCCGTCTCCGCCAACCGTACCCAGCACATATATGTCAATTTTTTGGGTGGCGCCTGCGATGGACAAATAGCCCGTGGCGTTGATGTCGTAACTGCCCGCGCGGTTATTCAGACCGCTCACTTTTTCCAATTTGTACTGGATGTTCGGAAAACTGTTGGCCTTGAGCGCATCATAGGTTTTGTTGTCCATGATGGAGCCTTTGGTACTTTTGATGGTTTTGACCGGGACTTCCACGCTGAGCGAGTTTATGGATTTCAGTACGCCCGCAGTTATGGTCACAGAACCGTTTGCCCGTACTTCATTGGCATTGGACTGCCAATCGTGTAGGTTAGAAGTTCCTTTGATCGCCAAATAAAAATTGGATGCGCGATAATTTTCTTGTCCATAAGCAAACGAAAGCGCGAAAAAGAACAGAATAAAAAATTTGCTTCTCATCTTAATTAAGTTTGACACAAAAGTATCGGGGACGGAAACAGAGCGATGATGACTTGGCTTAGGTCGTAGCCTGACCTTAGTCACTTTCAAGCACGACTGCTGATAGCACTCAATATGAGCGAACTGAATTCTTTGGATTCCCTATTTCTGGAATGTGGTATCGAACCTGCCTGGTAGGTGCTGGCCAAATTGTGCGAGCATTACGACAATGCCATTTACGATGGCCTGGGCTTTTGGAGCGCGCACAAGCACAAGCACCTGATGGGGGCCATAGGACTGGAATATAATACCCAGCAAAAAAAGCAATCAGGTGCTGTACATCCAGAAAATAAAGAAGCGTTAGATTGCCGCCTAATCTGCCAATCACCTGTCAACTACTTACCAGCCTAGCATGACCGCACACCTCCTTACCATCGGCGATGAAATCCTCATCGGCCAAATCGTAGACACCAATTCGGCTTGGATGAGCCGCCAACTAAACCTCAACGGCATCGCTGTAGTGGGTAAAAGCAGCGTGGGCGACACGAGACAAGCGATCGTCGCGGGTATCGAACACGCTGCCACTACGGCCCAAATTGTCATCATGACAGGCGGCCTCGGGCCTACCAAAGATGATGTAACGAAGGCTACGCTCGTGGAAATGTTTGGTTGCCAATTGGTTTTTCAGCAAGAAGTATATGACCGCATCGCTGCATATTTTCAAAAAATCAATCGCCCATTGCCCGTTGAATTGATACGCAGCCAGGCAATGTTGCCCGACAAAGCGGTGGTGCTTCCCAATAAAGTCGGCACAGCTTCCGGCATGTGGTTTGATTTGGATGGTAAGGTGTTTGTCTCTTTGCCGGGTGTGCCGTTTGAGATGGAATACCTGCTGACGCAGGAGGTATTGCCTCGTTTGAAAGCGCAGTTTGCCAGTCGCCCCATCGTGCACCGCACCTTGCAGACTGCCTGCGAAGGCGAAAGCGTGATCGCCAAGCGCATCGAAACCTTTGAAGACCGTCTGCCGGGCCATATCAAACTGGCATACCTGCCTGCGCTGGGCATAGTCCGGCTGCGTCTCTCGGGCAATTGGCCGGGTGAAGTCACCCCCAACTCAGAAGCGGACTTAAATGCTGAATTGGATGCTAAAAAGAAGGAATTATGGGCACTAATCCCAGATTTGGTTTTTGGAGAAGAGGAAGACAGCTTGCAGGGGGTAGTCGGAAAAATCCTGCGCCAACAAGGCAGGCAGTTTGGCACGGCGGAAAGTTGCACAGGAGGCTATGTGGCACACCTGATCACCTTGGTGCCGGGATCTTCTGATTATTTTCCCGGCTCGGTGGTGAGTTATTCTTATGAGATGAAAAGCAAGTTGTTGGGGGTAAAAGCTTCTACCCTGGAAATTTTTGGCGCCGTAAGTGCGGAGGCCGTGGCTGAAATGGCCGAAGGTGCCAGAGAAACCTTGGGCGTAGATGTTTCGCTCGCCATCTCAGGGATTGCCGGCCCAGGTGGAGGCATGCCTGAAAAACCAGTGGGGACGGTGTGGATGGCGGTGAGCGATGGGGAGCGCACGCAGGTGGTCAAACATCTATTTGGGCGGGACAGGGCTAAAAACATTCAACTCACCGGAGTGTACGCATTGAACATGGTGCGGAAGTTTTTGTTGGAGGAAACGCTTGTCACAACTTGAGTTACTTACCTTTGTTGAAGTAGCCGAGATTCGCCAAAGTCGGCGGACGAAACGGCCAGATGCCATGATCGCTGCTACTCCAATGGTGCATGGCAGTATGTTGGTTACAAAAAAGGCCGCAGACTTCTCCAGTTTATCGGATCTAATGGTGTTGAACCCATTTGATCTGCAAGAAAGATAATCGTTGGATTGGGATACGATCACCTGTTGTGTACCCTTTCATTTTGCAGTTTGCAAGTAAAATTACAATATTCTTTATGCGCTCCATTTTTTGGACGGCGGCACTCGCTGTTTCGCTTTCAATTCCCTCCACCCTTGTTTTTTCCCAAAAAACAATCGTCACACTGGTGAGGGGTAAGGTCACGGAGGAGGAAACCAAGGAGGGGCTGGCGTTTGTGAGCGTTTCTGCTCCCGGCTTTGCAGCAGGTACCCGCACCGATATAAATGGTTTTTACCTGCTCCGAACAGAGCAAAAAATAACCCGAATACAGTTCAGTTATCTTGGTTATGTCTCGCAAGTATTGCCCGTAAAAACAGGAGAGCAACAAACGTTGGATGTAGTTTTGTCGCCAGCAGCAACGCAATTGGAAGAAGTGACGATCAAGGCAAAAAAATACACGCGGAAAGACAACCCGGTGGTGGAACTCATCGAACTCGTTATTGCTCACCGCGATCAAAACCACATTGCGGATCTGGCCACTTATCAGGATGAGCAATACGAGAAAATTTTTCTGGGCCTCAGCAACCTCAATGAAAAACTGAAAACCAACCGGTTTCTTCGTCCAATGCGGTTTGTGTTTGAAAATATCGACACCACCAAGCTGGGAGGCCTGCCCGTGACCCCCATTTTTTTGCAGGAAAACGTGATGGATTACTTTAGTCAATCGGATCCAAAACAGTGGAAAAAGTATATAAAGGCTTCAAAATCAGTACGATTTGGGGAAATGGTGGATGATGATGGAATGGACAAGGGATTGCAATACTTGTACCAGGATGTGGACATCTACGACAATTATGTCAATATGCTTTCGGATCAATTTATGAGTCCGATTGCCAAAAACGCGCCGCTTTTTTACCGCTATTATTCCGCAGACACCCTCGAAGAGGCCGGTAAAAAAGTGATCCGGCTCGAGTTTTATCCCAAGAACAAACTGGATATGCTGCTTCAGGGCGACCTGTATATCGCCCTTGACAGCACCTATGCCGTCACGCGGATCAACTTTTCAATCAACCCAAATATCAATCTAAACTGGGTGAAGGAATTGGTGGTAGAACAGGATTTCCTGCTCCTTCCCTCCGGCAAACGGGTGATGGCCACAGAAGACTATCGGATGCACTTTGGTTTGAACAAAAAAGGCGTGGGCATGGTAGCGCAACGGCTCGTGACCCACCGAAATGCGCTCATCAACCCGACGCTTCCTGATTCCGTGCTCAGGGGCAACATTTCGGAAATAATAACCTTGCCCAGCGCATCCAAAGTGGTGGATAATACCTACTGGGAAACTACCCGCCCTACCCCACTCAACACCGCCGAGGCTGCCACCTATACCAACTTGGACAGCCTCCGCAAGACGCGGTTTTACAAAGTGACGACCAAAATTGGCTACGCACTTTTTGGGGCACATGCCGATTTGGGGAAATTTCAGATTGGCCCGATGAGCTCGTTTATTTCCTTCAACGAGGTAGAAGGCACTCGCCTGCGCTTCGGCGGGCGCACAGGCCCCAAAATGAGCAAACGTTGGCGTGCAGAGGCTTGGGCTGGATATGGCTTGCGCGACCTTCGTTGGAAGTACAGCATTGGTGGGGTGTATGGACTAAATGGCACTGAATTCAATAAGTTCCCCAACCATGTCCTGCGCGTTAACTACTTGCATGATGTCCTGCTGCCCGTTCAAAACTTTCAAGTGAGTTCGGCTGCCAACTTCGCCAATTCCGTGGTGCGTGGAGCGAACGACAAGTTTTTTTATTACAACCGTTTCAATGCGCAGTACGAGCGCGAGTTTCAGAATCACCTTTCTTACCTCGTCGGGGGAGAAAACCGTCAGTTCCGTCCCGCAGGCGCACTATTATTTGAGCCCGCCGGAGGAGGGACACCAACACAAGATCCGGTGTTGGCTTCAGCCGCTTTTGCGCAGATTCGCTATTCCCCAGGTGAAACATTCTATCAAAGCGGCGCATCGCGCTCCATTATAGATTTCAACTATACCGCCACCCTGCGCTATTCCAAAGGTTTCAAGGGAATAGCAGGTGGTCAATACGATTATCAAGAGTTGGTAGCGAGTCTTTACAAATTCACCAATACGCCGCCGTTTGGTTACAATAAACTCTATGTGGAAGCGGGGGGCGTATTTGGCAAGGTTCCCTTTCCATTGTTGACCATTCACCGGGGAAATCAGACCTACATAACCCAACAGTTTTCCTACAACTTGATGAATTTCATGGAATTCGTCAGCGACCGATACGCTACCCTGATGTTTGAGCATTATTTCGGTGGCTTTTTCCTGAACAAAATCCCTTTGCTCCGCAAATTCAAATTGCGCGAAGCCTGTTCGTTCAAAATACTGTATGGGCAAGTATCGTCGCAAAACCGCCCGAGCGAAGATTCCAACCTGCTCAAATTCCCAGAATTCCCGGACGGAACCCCTATTACCTACACTTTGGAGCAAAAGCCCTACATGGAGGCCAGTGTGGGTATTACCAACATCTTCAAATTTCTTCGGGTGGATTTGATCCGCAGGTTCAGTTACCTTGAACATCCGGGCGCGGCTAAGTATGGAGTTCGGTTTGGGGTTTGGGTGGAGTTTTAGAGAAAGTTAAAATTAAATTGCATACATCCGATTGGTAGTAAAAACTATATTTGCCCGATCCAATTTTGCAATATTGATTTAAACTGCCTTTCCAATGAAAAAAACATTCCCTCTTTTTGCACTGCTGTGTCTTTGTTTATTCCCTGCCAATTTGCTGTTCAGCCAAGATGCCGACCTCTATCGCGAAGTGATTTCCAGTGCTGGTGGCGACGCTTTTGTTGGGAACAAGCACTTTGAGTACACTTTGGGAGAACCCTTCATCGAGACCATCGAGTACGGAGACAAGCAGCTCACGCAAGGCTTTCACCAGCCTGAAACGTACACTGTGGGCGTTTCAGAAATCGAAGAAGCCTCCGGCCTTAAGGTTTTCCCCAACCCTACCGCTGGGGCGCTCCATTTGGAATTCTCTTCTCCAAAAGGGAAAACCTTCCAACTTCAAGTGTTCAACGCTGCGGGCCAACTCATGCAGGCTTTGCCCAAGTCGGACGATACCCAGACCAATATCATAGACTGCAGGGCGCTGCCCCCCAGTGCCTATTTCCTTGTGGCGCGAACTTTGGATGGCGGCTTTTTTTTCCAAGTGCCGTTTGTCAAAGCAGACCGCTAACAATCTCTTCCACGCTTCCTGTTTTTGCCACCCGGACGAGCACTGCTCGCCTGATTTTTTACATTTCCAAAACTTTTTTCCCCTATGAAAAGAAATTTCCTTCTCCTGCTTATGCTCGCCCTTTGGCTTGTTCATTTGAATGCCCAGACCGTACCGCAAGGCGTAAATTATCAGACTATCGTGCGCGGCATGGATAATCACCCAGTGGTAAATGCCGAGGTGAGCCTCCGCTTCCAATTGAAAGATGTCAATGGGGCGCTCCTGTACGAAGAAGTGCAAAAAGACACCACCAACAACCATGGGCTTGTCAACTTGATCGTGGGGACAGGCGCACCGCTTAATTTCCAAAACATAGATTGGAGCGCTGGCCCTAAAACGCTCACTATTGCATACGAGACATCTCCCGGTATTTTCGATGATCTGGGTACTATGCAATTGATGAGTGTGCCTTATGCTTTTTATGCAGCGAAGAGCAACGAGGCATCGGTTGCTGGCAATCTCGTTGACCTGGGTGCACAGGTGGGACAGGTGTTGCAGTGGAACGGGAATACTTGGGTGCCGATGACTTTGCCAACTGATACAGACACTGATCCGTCTAATGAGTTGCAAAACCTCTTGCTAACAGGTAATCAGTTGAGTCTTTCCAACGGAGGTGGTATGGTTACGTTGCCTGTCGAAGTAGATGGATCGATAACGAATGAGATACAGGCACTCTCGCTTTCTGGAAATCAACTTAGCCTTTCCAATGGGGGAGGTATAGTCGTCTTACCTACTGGGACTACCTATACCGCAGGGTCAGGCATCAGTATATCTGGCTTGGACCAAATTTCTGCCACCGATCCCAGTATCACCAACGAAATTCAAGCCCTATCACTTTCGGGGAATCAATTGAGCCTTTCCAACGGGGGAGGCATGGTCGTGCTGCCCACAGGTACCACCTATACTGCAGGGTCAGGCATCAGCATATCTGGCTCGAACCAGATTTCTGCCACCGATGTCAGTACCACCAACGAGATTCAAACCCTATCGCTCGCAGGAAATCAAATAACCCTTTCCAATGGCGGTGGCATGGTGAATCTTCCAGCGGAAGTAGATGGATCCATCACGAATGAGATACAGGCGCTCTCCATTTCGGGCAATCAATTGAGCCTTTCCAATGGTGGAGGCATGGTGACGTTGCCAGCCGAAGTAGATGGATCCATCACGAATGAGATACAGGCGCTCTCCATTTCGGGCAATCAATTGACCCTTTCTATTGGTGGGGGTATGGTAACCCTGCCACCTGCAACTGGCGACAACTGGGGAACACAGTCCGCCATGGTCGGGGCCGCCCTCACGGGAAACGGAACAGCCGCCACGCCGCTCAACGTGGCCACAGACGGGATTACTACGACCCATCTGCTCGATGGCACGGTAGCCACCGCTGACCTGGCGGACAACGCCGTAACCAACGCAAAAATGGCGGACAACGCGGTCAACACGGCAGAATTGGCCAACGGCGCGGTCACTGCTGCCAAACTGAACCAGATGAGCGCAACCACAGACCAGGTGTTGCGCTGGAATGGTACAGCCTGGGCACCCACCACCCTGCCTCCTGCAACGGGCGACAACTGGGGTGCTCAATCCGCGCAGGTGGGCGCTGCACTTGCCGGAAATGGAACCCTTGCTACTCCCCTCAATGTCGCTACAGGTGGGATTACCACTACCCATCTGCTCGATGGTACAGTAGCAACCATTGACCTGGCGGACAACGCCGTAACCAACGCAAAAATGGCGGACAACGCGGTCAACACGGCAGAATTGGCCAACGGCGCGGTCACTGCTCCCAAACTGAACCAGATGAGCGCAACCACAGACCAGGTGTTGCGCTGGAATGGAACGGCTTGGGCGCCTGCAACCTTTGCATATACTACCTGTGGACGCGTAAACTCGCCTGACGGCCAGGAGCGAATTATGGTAAGCAATCAGAGTCTGTGCCCTAGTGGAGCACAACTGGAGGTGAATACCACCCTTGCCGAAGGCGTTGATCTAAAGGTTGCTGGAGCGGGTGATGTAAAAGGTGCTCGGGTTGAAGCAACAGGAGGTAGCGGATCGAACGACGGCATTATTTTGTTCTCTAGAAGTGACAACAACGAAGCAACCGGTATCAACCTTGCCACTGGAAGAAACGGGAATACTACTGATGCGGTCGGTTTAAGGGTTTTATCAGGTTTTTCAGCCAATAATATGGATGATATCAATTATGATTTTAATGATGGGAACAGCAGTGACCAGAATTACGGTATTCATACTGCGATACCCGATATCGTCTCGAATAACAGCGAACTTTATAACAATTTTGGCAGAAACCGGGATATTGGTATTTATGTAAGCACTCCAAATCTGAATGATTGGACAGCATATTTTGATGGGAATATGTATGCGATCAACACATACGTGGAAGACCAACTTCATGTCTTGAATTACTCAACTCAAAACAATGTTAATGCTGATTGGCGTATAGATGTGATCAATAATGCTGCTTGGCAATATGGGCTTTCTTTCTTCTATAACAACAATGCTACCAATGCCACCCCTAAATCCTATATTGATGAAGTAAATGGCAATTATATGCAACCCTCAGATAGAAGGTTGAAGGAAGAAATAATGCCTTTGCAAGCCACCCTTTCAAAGGTGATGTCCTTAAATCCTGTGTCATACATATTTAAAGAGGATGAGAAAAGGAGCAAGAATGTAGGTTTTGTTTCTCAGGAGGTAAATAATGTCTTTCCTGAGTTTACCAAAAAAGTACTTCTTGAAAATGGTTCTGATGTGCTAATGGTTAATTACGCAGGTTTTTCCGTCATCGCCATAAAAGCCATCCAGGAACAACAGCAAATCATAGAGGCACAACATGCCAAACTAGAAAAACAAGAAGACCGGTTGACCAAACTAGAAAAAGAAATGGCTGAATTGAAAGCCTTGTTCATAGCTTCGGCGCCTGAAAAATCGGGCAAAAAGTAAAACATTGTTATGCAAAAAAGAGGGGCAAAGTATTTGTCCATCAGCTTGTTAGGGCTGGTGGCGTGGCTGCTTGCAAGCAACACCACTGCCCAAACCTCCGCCAAACAGGTAAATGCGTTATTGCAGGCATCTGATCAGTTTTTGGAGCGCGGGAAATTTTTGGATGCCTTACAAAAAGCGTTTGAAGCAAAAGGCAGTCTCACGATTTCAAATGCCACGCAGGACACTACCGCTGCCGAAACCTATCTGCAAATCAGTCGGTGTTATGGCGCCCTGTATGAGCGTCCGCGTGCCATTCTTTATCTGGATTCGGCACGGGCATTTTTAGGAGCCGCCCAACTGTCTGTTTACTACGCGATCGAACATCAACTTGGCTTGCGCAAAAATGATCCCTCCCGCATTCGCAGCGCTTTGGCGTATTACAGAAACAAGGATTTGCGACAATATGCAGAATGCCTGCTTTCTCTCGGCAGCCTTGGCCTGACCAGTAAAGCACCCAAAGTGCCGGAAGAATTGCGCGAGTGCCTTGCACTTCTGGAAAAGCAAGGGCTTGCCGAGTCTTCCGCTACCGGACGCTGCAATATGCTGTTGGGGTATTATTACTGGAGAAACGCCAATCAATATGACCAGGCACTCGATTATTTTAAGGCATCCGAGTCTGCTTTTGTTAAAACGGGAGGAGATCAAAACGGTTACCTGGCCGTCCTGTATGTCAACATGGGGGCCTGCCTCGACGATATTGGTTTGCCGCGTAAAGCCATTGCCTTATACGAGAAGGCTGTGGAAATATTTATTGGCTTGAACAAGAAGCACCCGAACCTCGGCAGCGTTTACAACAATTTTGGAAGGTCACTCAGCGACTTGGGGGAATACGCGGCATCTATCCAATATCTGGAAAAAGCCAAAGCGCTTGATCCCGAAAATGGCCGCTACTGGAACAATCTGGGCGATGCTTACCTGAGTAGAGGCGAATACCCAATGGCAGAATCCTGTTTTGAAAAAGCAAAACAACTGCTGCTGGCCTCTGAAAAAAAGAACCTCCCCGAGATTGCTCGCCCCTACCATAACCTTGCCGTAATCTACCGCCAACGAGGGCAGTTGGACAGCGCCCTTGCCTACGAGCTCCGCTCTTTGCCTTACCGAAAAAGTGACTCCACTGCGCTACTCGACATTGCGCGCTCCTATCTTGGCACAGGAGAATGTTACGCTGCATTAGGGAAATACGTCGAGTCGCTGCTGTACCTGGACTCTGCGCTGTGGCTTCAAGGCCGTAAATTGCCCTCACACCAGTACCCGGAGACTTCAAATGCTTATGCGGCTAAGGCAAAGGTCAAGGCCGCATTGGGCGACTACAGAGCAGCCTTGGTACTCATAGACAGCGCCTTGTACGCCACTGGATATAGCGGGAAAGGGGTTTGGAATGAAGTGAGTGCGCCCCCTGAATTATTGTCTGCTTTAGAACAAAAAGCGGCACTTTATTATGGTTTTTTTGAAAAATCGCATCAAGAAGCACCGTTATTAGCGGCCGTACAATGTTACGATACCGCCGTCCAGGCCATCCGTTTTTTCCGCAATACGCTCCTGGACAGCGAATCAAAGGCAACTTTGGCCGGGCAATTCCGTGGCATTTTGAGCGGCGGCTTGGAGGCCGCACTTGCTTTGCACCAGCTTCGCCCTGAAAAGGATACCTATTTGCGACTTGCATTCGCCTTTACCGAACAAAGCAAAGCCCTCGTGTTGCTCGAAGGGGTGCGCAGTGCCGGAACCTTAAAATTTGAAGGCATTTCCGATAGCCTCCTCGACCGTGAACGGAGCTTGCGGCAAGCCGTGACGGACGCTGAAGCGGGCCTGCGAAAACGGCTGGCCAGGGGCAGTGCTGGTGGCGATTCTCTGGTGGCAAAAGCCCGTAATGAACTGTTCGAGCGTCAACGAGCCTTCGAGGCGTTCCAACGGATCCTGGCTACGGGTGAAAACGCCCGGTATTACAATTTTCGTTACGGCCTCTCGCTGGCTACGCCTGAAGAAATTCAGGCTCAATTGCTCGACCCCAAGCGCAGTCTGGTGTCCTATTTTGTTGGAAAAAAGGGGAGGATCACTGCGTTTGTAATTCAAAAAAACGGTTTTCAGGCCATCGAGTGCCCTGGAGGGGAATCATTGGACGAACAAGTGCAGGCATTGCGGGAAGGGCTTTTTGGGTATTACACCCTCCCATCGAAAAAACGCAGCGATGCGCTTTACACGAAATCCTTGGATCAATATGTCAGCGCTGCCAGAGCACTTTACAATATTCTGATCGCCCCGCTGGAGTCGTTGCTGGGCGAGGAGGTCGTGATTGTCCCCGATGGAATTTTGAGTTATATCCCCTTTGAATTGCTCTTAACCGAAATGCCCGCCCAGCCTGCAAACTTCTCGGAGTATCCATATTGGTTTAGGGCCAAAAACCATTCGGTGAGTTATGC
>Ga0105046_10017432_pt1 | contig 10985 bp, 2 predicted proteins | sample MAT03_FD_78385 | JGI IMG/M metagenome (GOLD analysis project Ga0105046, IMG submission 78385) | Freshwater microbial communities from Lake Fryxell liftoff mats and glacier meltwater in Antarctica - MAT-03 (megahit assembly) | ecosystem: Environmental > Aquatic > Freshwater > Ice > Liftoff...
CTCCCGAACGAGGACTACGACTCCACCCGCCCGGCCGACATTAACAACCCCATGACGCTGCCGACCGTCATCTGGGACGAGCCCAGCGCGCAGGTTCGCCTGGCGGTTATCGAGGCGCTCGGGCAGCTCAAGGCCGTCGACGCGCTGCCCGCACTGATCGGCGCGCTCGAACGAGAAAGCAGCTACAACCGGCTGGCGATCGTGAGGTCGATCGAATCGGTGGGTACCGCATCGGCGGGCGTGTGCCTGGGTCGCATCGTGCCGATTCCTTACGACGAGGCGGCGTTTAAGGATCGCATGCCGCTGCTGCTGACCAATGGCATGCTCGCGGTCATCGCCGGGCGGCTCGGGGATGTGCGGTGCGTGCCCACGCTGCTCAACACCCTGAAGATTCCGCGAAAAGATGTCGGCAGGGATAAAGATCTCACTGTGCTGTATATCGAAACGGTGACGCTGCTGGGCACGTTCAAGGTTGAGCGGGCGGCGCGTCCGCTGGCGGCGCTGATGAAGGAAGCCGGCGTGCAGCAGCTCGCCGACGCGGCAACTGCATCGCTGCGGCAGATCGGTCACGCCGCCGCGCGACCGTTGGCTCAGAACCTCGATAACTGGCAGCTCGCGCCGATGTACCTCGCGCTTCTCCGCGAGCCGGAACTGCGGACGTACGTCGCCCGCGACCCGATCATCGCATTCCTGTCGCATGAATCGGACGAAGTTCGGCTCGCCGCGACCGAAACGCTCGGGCTGTACCTGGCCGAAGGTGTGCTCGACGAATACGACGTGCCGCTGCTCGAAGCGATGTATCTCGACCCGAATCGCGACGTGCGGGCGGCCTGCGAAAAGTGGAAGGCGATTCTTCGCCAGACGTTGGGAGATGAACTCCGATGAGAAATCCGATGAAATTGCCGATCGCAAATTGCAGATTCCAGATTGCAGGTTGGTTGGGGTCAATCTCCGATGTGAAAGCGGCAATTTGCAATCTGCCCTCGGCAGTTCTTTTGATTCTTACGATCGCATCCTGCCCCGCCTTCGGCTTGGACGTCACCTTCCGCCTCGTCCGCGCCGAATCTCCTGACATGCTCGTCTCCACCGCCGTCACCGATCTCGGCGAGGAAGCGGAGAAAAACCGCTTAGAAGCCGAAACAAAAGCCGCCGCCGCAGCAGGCGCGAAGAAAGGCGGGGGCAACAACGTTGCCGAAGATCAGAAGCTGGAGCCCAAGGCCGAGTTCGATCGCTACGCGAACTACATGCGCGGGATTCTCATCAATGGGTCCATCCCGTTCAACCGCTCGTACCAAGGCAGCTACCTCGGCCGGTCCGACGTCATCAAAGTGAAGCTGGCGGACGGGGAGCATCGGATTGATCCGGGGAATCATCGATTCTCAATCAGTGGTGAAAAGATTGCGTCAGATGATCCGGATCTGAGGATCAACGGGTCGACCGTGGACGTGGTTGTGTATCCGGTGACGGTGATGGCGGTCAACGGCAGCGCGGTGCGCGACTTGCCCGCCGAGGTGCGCCGGCTTCCGGTTTCGCCGCGACTGTACTGGGGCACCGAGGAACTGCTCCCGAAAGAGACGATGGTCTCGGGGACGGCGACTTTCAAACGGCTGACGCTTTACATGATCGCCAACGCCGAAGGCGACGCCTATCGACTCAACCCCAGCGACCGCGCGTTCCGGGTGTCGCGCGACGGCATTGTGGTGGTCGACGACGCGGGCAATCCGTCGAGCGATCGCGGGGTGTTTGTTGAGGATCGATTCTCTCTGGTAATTCCGCAGATCGCGGTGCCGGTTTCGGTGCAGGGGCTGGGGCTTAACGTCGTCATCACCGGGCCCGCGGGTCAGTTGAACATCGAAACCCCGAAGGAACCGCCGCCGCCGGGCGCGCCCACACCGAAGGCGCCGGTGCTCTACGCCTTCCCCGCGCCGGCGGGTGCGGACATCGTCATCGGGTATCGCGCGAGCAACACGCCGCTGAAGTTTTACGGCGATCTCGGTGAAACGCCGCGGCGCGCGCTGGTCGTCGATGCGACCGATCCTGCTTCGAAAGAGCCGCGCGCCATGCTGGTATCGTTCGGCGGGTACAGCGTCGACGCGGGCAAGTCGATCCGCGTGCGCGTGCAGACGGTGGATTCGCTCGATGCTTCGACCATCACGCCGACACAAATCGGCGCATTCCTGTGGCAGGAGCCCGTGCTCGGCGACGGCGGAATGCTCGGCGCCTCGCCCGCCAACACCGCCGAAAATGCCGCCGGCTGGAAGCCGCTGCGCGTTTCGGCGACCGACAAGCCCGAATGGTTCGACGTTCACTTCCCCGACGCGCCGAGCAACGTGTATCGCCTGCGTGTCGTCGCCGGCAAGCGCGGCGAGATATCGCCGCTCGCGCCGCTTCAGGCAGACTTTGTGCAGGGCATCATCAGTCCGGGTGCGCGGAGCGTGCTGTCGGTGTTTTCGCCTGTCGGCAGGCATGCATTTTCGCACGGCGCGGACGTGCCCATCTCTGTGGTGCTAAAGACGCCCGTCCCCACGCCGGCTGGGAAGTTGGTCGTCACCCTCGAGCGCGACGGGCAGAAGTTCACGCTCGTCGAAAAAGACATTCCCGCCCACGAAGCCGGCGAGCACCCGACCCACCTCAAACTCGCGGGCACCGCGACGGCCGCGCTGGCGCCGGGGGATTATCAGGTCATCGCGCGGCTCGGCGATCTGACGAGCAGCGCCTGGCCGCTGCACATCAGTCGCCCGCGCTGGCACGATGAATTTATTCTCTACGACAACGGCTGGGGCGGGCCGATCAACATCGACAAAGGCTCCACCTATCGCAACGTGCCCGGCTCCATCGCCGAAGCCAATGCCAAGCGCGTCCAGTTCGAACGAAACGCACAGATTCAGTCGCAGGACGACAACATCAATCTCACCGATTTTTCGATAGGCGCCGGTTGGCAGGCCTACCAGGGACGAGATTCCACCAGTGAGCTGGCGCAGGTGGAGATGATTCTTCGCAGCAACCTCTCACTGCCGGCGCACGAAGTGTATTATTACCCGAATCACTGGGAACTGATGCACGAAGTGCTGCTCGGGCGCGGGATGGGGCACGTAAATTCGGTGTACTGTTCGTTCAGCCCCATCTCGCTGATTCACAGCGTGCAGAAGGAAGTCAATTCGGTGATGCGCTTGTCGCAGATCGTCGCGCAGACGTCGAGAAAGTATGAGAATTTCCTGGCGATGGCGCTGAACAAGGAGTTGACCAACCCGCTCGGCAACAGCGAACTCGGCGACCAGGGACGCACCGTTCGGCTCATCGAACAGGAAAGAATCTTCCGCGAACGTTACGGGCACGGCCCGCTCCCGGGCGGGTACGCGGCCGAATTTTTTCAAGCGTTCATGGCCGGCAAGGTGGACGAAAAGCTCGCGGAGTACGGCGCGCGGTGGGAGCGTTGGGTGCGGTATGAGAACACTTTGATGGGCGACTGGTACCAGCTCGCGCAGGACACCGTTCGGCCGGTACACCCGACGGTCGATCTGCCGTCGATCGGCCCGGGCTGGGGCGGCACGGACGGCGGAAGCTACCCGATCACCTCGCACGCCAACCAGAACCCCCTGCACATCCAAACCGGTGCCGGCGATTACGGCGAGCAGTTCATCCTCGATCATTTTTCCCGCACACGCTTCCAAAGCATGACCGGCGCGCGACGGTGGGCGCTGCAAGGCATGTTCGGGCAACCCGGGCCGACGAATCTCAAGCAACGGCTGGGTGGTTTCCTCGCTTCAGGCATCGAAGGATACGGGTACCGCACGGCGCGATCGCGCGAGATCGAAAACCCGCGCGAAATCTACGCAATGTCGTTCCAGCTCCAGCGACAGGACATCCGCGACCTGCTGCTCACCTACGGCCCGCTCTTCCGCGACGCCAAGCCGACTTCCGAAATTGCGATCTTCTATCCGTTCTCACAATCGACTTACGAAGTGCTGAACCAGGACACCGGCCACGGCCTGCAGGGCAGCGCGATGATGGCTTCATACTCGGCGTTCGCGCAGCTGGCGCTGCTCGGACACAATTGCGAGATGCTGACAGAAGACCATATCGACGGCGGGGCGGATCTGTCTCGGTTCAAGGTCATCATCATTCCAGAATTTCATTACACGCACCCGAAGTATCTCGACGCGCTGGCCGCGTTCGTGAAGCAAGGCGGGACGGTTGTCGTGGGCTCGCGGTCGACGCTCGTTCCGCCGGGCACTGTGAAGATCGATGACGACTTCTTCGAGGGTGTTTACTGCGCCCGAGTCTACCAGGGCACCAACGCCATGTTTGACAGCGGGCACGCGTGGTTCTTCGCCGAAGCCAGGCGTAAGGCGCCGGTGCTCAAGCTGGCGATTGAGAAAGCGACCCAGCCGTTCGCGCGTCCGAGCACCGACCGCACATTTGTCAACACCAGCTCCGCGGGTCAGGGAAAAGTGACGTATGTGTGGAACATGCGTTTCCCCAGTTGGATGGGAACCAGCCGCGTGACCGGGTCGAACTTTGAATGGAGCGGGTATCAATCCGAAGCGAATGAATCGACGATCGTCCCGCTGCGCGAGACGGTTTCCTTCCCCGGCGACATGGCGACGTACGAGCTATTCACACGAAAATTGCTGATCGACGGATCGAAGCCCGGCCAGCGCGCGGACGTTGTCGCAGATCTTTCTTACACACCGCTGGCGGTGTTTGTGTCGTTACCGAAGCCGATCGAATCTTTACGGATCGAATGTCCCGCCGAGGTAGAACTCGGGACGCAGTTTCCAGTGAACTTCACGGCGCTCGACGCTCAAGGCCAGCCGATCGACGGAGCAATTCCGCTTTCGCTGACGCTATTCGATTCGGCGGGGAAAAAAATCTGGGACCAGTCCGGCGCGGCACGGGGCACGTACCCGGGCAAGCTGTCTGCTCCGCTCGGCGAAGCGCCGGGCGCGTGGCGGATCGTGGCGCAGGAGCTGCTCGGCGGGCGAACGCTGGAATGCGCGATCGTCACCAAAGCCCCCGCGTTGCTGCCGTTCGGGGCCGCCATCGCGGAGGTCGAGACGGTCGACGTGCAGCGCGGCGATCTGGTGCGCGCGTTCATTGCAGATCGTCAGAAAGATCAAGCGGCGGTTCTGGTGCTGCTCGACGAAGGGCAGGCCCAGCGACAGCGCAAGCTCGCGGACGAAGTTGCGGCCGAGCTGGTAAAAATAGGCATTAAAGCGGAAGTAAAACTCTCGAGCGATCCGGGCATTTTTGAAAACGGCGAGCGCGTGCATCTGTATCGCGGGTGGACGGAGATGGCCCCGGCGCAGTACATCGAGAAGCACCTCGTGCTGATCGGCGGCGAAGGTCAGAGCGTGTTGTTGGAGGAGATTCAGGAGAATCAATTGCTCGAACGACCGCTCACGCACAGTTACCCGGGCGCGGGTCGCGGGGTAATTTCTGTCGTGCGAAGCCCGTTCGCTTTCAGCAAGGACACACTTTGCCTGCTCGGCCCGGACGACACGGGAGTCCGCGCCGCCGCTGCGGAGCTGGCGCGGATCGGCTCGGGCGCGAAGCCGGTGCCGCCGGCGGAGATAGCGCTCGCATTGGTGAAGCACGAAGGGGTGGGTTCGATTCATTCAAACTCGCCGTTCGCCGTGACCGACGGGCCGCTCATCCAGCAGATCGCGGTGAGCAAAGACGGATCGAAGCTCGCTTTCGGAACCGCCGGCTATGCGAAGAATCTTTTCGTGTTCGACACGGCGGGCAAGCCGATTGTGGAAGACAAGATCGGCCACATTAATACGGTCGGGCTGACGGTGCTCGACGACGGGCGCGTGGCCGTGATGTCCGACGGCACCGCGTATCTTCGCAACGCAGACGGATCGCTCCCGTGGCAGCTGCGCGGCGCGCAGTATGTTGATCCGAAGGGCCGGTTTGTTGTGCTGCCGTTCGCGCGCGGGTTTGCGGTTTACGATCTTTCGCTCAAGCCGATGTGGCAGTTCGACGACTGGGACAAGTACGAAACATCGCAGGAAATTTTGTTCGCGCGGCAGGCGACGTTCATCACCGCCGTCGAAGGCGGAGACACGATCGTCTACCGACTGAAGGGCAAGGCACCGGGCATCAACGGCGAGACCGCAGACGCCATCGTCTTCGCCGACGCCGTCAGCGGCGCGGAGAAGCGCCGGGTTCCGCTGGACGTCGATGTCATGCGCATGATGGCGATGATTCCTCCCAAGAGCGACCTTAAAACACTTTCGATTCTTCAGGACGGCCAGCGTGGGCTGGCGGAGTTTCAGGTGAATCTACCGTCGGGGCCTACGAATCGATTTGTGCTGCTCGACGCTGACCTGCGGCCGATACGCGCTCAGACCTTCAGCATCGAACCGTACCTCGGAGGAATGACCGACATCTCGAACAAGCAGGTGCTGGCGGATGGCCGATTGGTCTTTACCGTCGGCGACACCCTTTACGTTTCCAACGTCGAATGGACTCGGCTTTCGGCCTCTCTTCGAACGACGAATCTGATTCTCTCTTTAGCCATTGACGAGACCGCCGGTCGCGTGGCGGTGTCGAATTATTTCGGCGATCTCCTGGTGCTCGATCTTTCGCTGAAGGAGATCTGGCGGAAGAAGATTGAATCGGCGGCGCAGCTCGCGTGGCTGGCGGACGGGTCGCTCGCGGTGGGCACACTGCGCAGTACGGCAATGCTGCTCGCGGCCGACGGGACGCAGCGGTGGACGACTTCGCTCCGCAGATTCGAAGAACCGGAGGTGGTCGAAGCGCGCTGGTTGCAGATCGAAGCGATCCCGACGATCACCCGTCCGGGCAGCGAGCCGTGGTGGGAGCAAGTCGCCGCGAACGTCGATCTCGGCGCAGACGTCGCCGCTTTGGACGCATCGGTCGGCCCCGACGCGCCGCTGGAGAAGGAGCTGCCCGTAGTGCCCTTCGGGACGTACGTTCTTGAATGGACGCTGTCGCCTGATGTCGCAGCCGGCACTGGCCCGGCGATGACTTTGGAAGTCGATGAAATCGAATCTCCTGTGAAAAATATGCCGCTGGTGACCGCGCCAAGGTTGAATCTCTCGGCACAGACGCAGGCTACACCCGGCGTGCAACGCGCGATGCTGACCCTCGGCGACCGCGCCGAAAAGCTGCGTATCAGGCTTCGCGCCTCAGCGGGCAGCGGGACGGCGCGGAGCGTTGTATCCATCAGGCCTCTGGCCTATCCGTCGGAAAATCTCATCCGCATTGGCAGCCTCTACCGAGGCGAAGTCGACGAAGCCACCCGCGCCAACCCGCCGGTGAATCCGGAGATCTACTTCAATGTCGCCGAGGAGACTTCGCCGCACACCACGCGCCGGATCGATCCGTTCCTCTTTGTCGACGGCCGCCGGCTTGAAACGCAGAAAGACTTGCTCCGCGGGCGTTGGTTCGGGGACGGGTCGAATTTTTATCGCGTGGACAATTCGTACGAGCTCATTCCCAACTTCATCGAGCTGGTGCTACCGCGAAAACAGGTGGTTTCTCACGTCGTGATTTGCGAGGATCCGTCGCTCGGTCGGCTGAGTACGCTATCGATCGACGCCTTCGTCGAATCGCGCGAGACGCGTCAGGGGTTAACGGACTTTGAGAAGCGGCAGATGAATCGCGGGTTCTTCATGAACGTCGTGAAGCGCCGCGGGAATACTTCGCCGTACCACGTGTACAAGCTGCCCAAGCCGGTTTTCACGCGAAAAATTCGCGTGTACGTGCTCGAGGGAGTGTCGGCGATTACTGAAATTGAGCTCTACGGCGCGCTGCCGCAGATGAGCGAGGCGAAGTGAAGAGACTTTCGATTTTCGATTTTCGATTTTTGATTTCGAACCGACGGGGCGCGCTGGGAATTTGCGAACTGTTTTTTGTTTTTTGCATTTTACAGTGTGTTGTTGCCTTGCCGGCGCACGCGCAGACGCAGCCCGCAGCATGGATGGAGGGATGGCGGTTTCGCGCCACTGTCACGATCGATCAGCCGGCGGCCAGCGGGGACGTAACAATCGTCCACGACGGCCTCGCCCAGCCCGACGGCCGCGACGTGCGCGTCATCGGCCCGGACGGAACGCTCGCCAGCCTGTTCATCGGCTTCGCCGACGCGCAGCGCACACGCGTCGTCTTCGACGCCGCCGCGGGGGCCGGCGCGTATCAGGTGTATCTCGGCAATAACGCAACAGATCTTCCCGCGCCACCCGAGGGCGTGTGGGCGCTGGGCAACCCGGCGTGGCAACCGACTGGCGGGTACACGTGCGTATCGTTCGACCCGCAAGTAACGTTCGACCGAGCAAATCTTACGACGATCGATGCCGTTCTGGGGATGTTCGAAGGAGGATTGAAAGCCGCACAGGCCGCAATCGCAACTGAGGCTGCCGCGCAGCCCGATCCGACGAAACGAAAACAACTGATCATCGAAACCCGCGTGAAGAGCACTGCCGGAAACCTCTTCGTTCCCGGCGTGCAGAACGGCTGGCTGCACCGGGTGACGTTGCGATTCAAGGTCGACCAGCCCGGCAGCTACACGATCATCATGGGCGACGGGCGCGAGTCCGACCAACTCGGGGTCGTGCTGCTCGACGGGGACAAAAATAAGGCCGTCGTTTCAGGCTGGTACGCGGCGAATGCGATTTTCGGGCAGGTGTACGGGACGATCGGCACGGCAGAACTCCCTGCCGGCGCGCATACGTTTGACGTCTACACAATCCGCCGTGCGCCCGACGTGCGAATCGGTCCTGCGTCGGGGGAACGACCGGCGGCGTACCTAAGCGGGATCGACGCGCACTTCGACGCCGCGCAGCGCTTCAGCGTCGATCAGTTCGAATCCACTGGCGGAACGCCCGCAAGCGCGTACCTCGCGGCGATGAAGGACAACGTCACCGCCGGCCGGTTTGCCGCGGCGCGTCGGCTCGCGCGACTGGCGTCGGAACGGTTCGCCGGCGACCCGCTCCTCGCGGAGTTCTCTTCGTCGTCCGAGCTTGCCGAGGTCGAATCTTACGAACGAAACTGGCTCACCGAAGGCAAAAACCCGGGACGAACGGGTTACGTTGCCCAGCCAGACTTCGCGCCGCCGCTCGTGCTTGCGTCGTCGGCTCAGGAAGTTCCCGCGTACGACACGCGCCACGAGAGCGCCGCCGTCTGGGTCGAAGGTCGGCTGATCTACGGCCTGCCTTCCGAACTTCCCGGCCTGCCCTGGGGGGTGACCAGCGGCGTGAGCGTCGGCGACAACATGCTCTACGTCGGCACGAAGGACGGTCAGATGCACGCCGTCAGTCTCGTCAGCGGCTCGCGAGTGTGGTCGTTCCCCGGCGGTGGGTCGTGCCCCGGCACGCCGCTCGTCTACCGCGGGAAGCTCTTCTACGGATCGCTCGACCGTCGACTCTATGCCATCGACCTGCGCGACGGACGCATGGCATGGAACTATCCCCCGCGCGGCTGGATCCAAGGCTCACCCGCGGCTGCGGACGGGCGCGTGTTCTTCGGATCGCGCGACGGCTTCGCCTACGCGATCGACGCCGAGTTGGGCGTCGAGCGGTGGAAGCTCGACCTCGGCGCCCCCCTCATGAGCACCCCCGCGGTGCTCGACGGCCGCGTTTACATCGGCACGACCGCCGGGCGATTCGTCTGCATCGACGCATCCAACGGCACGATCCTCTGGAGCTTCGACGCCGGTGCCGCAATCCAAGGCGGATCAACCGTCGGCGCCGGTCGCGTAGCCTTCGGCGACGCGTCTGGGAAGATCCATTCGCTCGACACGCAAACCGGCAAACCGCTCTGGCCGGCGCGCGACGTCGGCGGGCCCGTCGTCGCCTCCCCGATCGCCGTAGGATCGACCCTCTGGGGCGGCACGCAAAACGGCCTGCTCTTCGGCATCAACGCCTCGACCGGTGAAGTCCTGTGGCAGGAAAAAGCCCCCGACGGCGGCGCCATTACCCGCCCGCCCCTCTTCTGCGACGGAGCCCTCGTCTTCACCACCAGCCGCCGAGAAGCCCCCCAGCCCGACGGCTCCTGGACCCACGTCGGCGGAGCCACAATCACCTTCCGAAAAGCCCCGCCCGCGCCGTAGAGCATTTTCAACCCGAGCGTAGCGTCGGCTTAGCCGGGCCGCTCGCGGCCCGTTACGTCTCGGCCCGCAAGCGGACCGGCTAATCGATACAGACCGTCTGGAAATGCCCTAAACCGTCCCAAGTGTCATCCAAAAACTATCGACCCATTTCTAAAGTCATCCCGCGCCCCGAATCCCATTCCCCGAATTGGCTTCGTTCCGCAAAAACAACACAAACACCTTTTCAATCAACACTTGTCGATGCCCGCGAGATGCTGCGCGCAGGAGCTTTCGCCCCACGTTGCAGACCTAACTCATCTAATTGTCAAAGAGCATCCGTCTAGAAAGTTTACCGTACACCACCCAAACATTCAAGGATGATTTTCGACGGCCCCGCCTCGGCTCTGTCAACTTATCGGCGGAGCGTTTTTGCCCCGTGGCGCGGGCGTCTCGCCCGCAATCAGCCTCTCTTCCCAAACAAGCCGTCGCGCGCCGAGGTTCAGGAGAGAATTGATCTGTGCAAATACGACGAAGCGCGATTCGTTGTTGAACCCGCCCGCCAATGCCCGCCGTTTCGGATTCCCAACCCCGCAAGCGAGACGCCCGCGCCGCGAGTAATTCGTACACCTATCCCGCAATCCGCCCCGGCGGTTGCTTGCATTGCGGAGCCCGATTATTCTCCCTGCATGGGGTCCAAGTCCAAGGCGGGCAAAACTCGAACGCAAGCCGTCCCGGCCGCAATCGGCCGGCCTAGCGCCCTGCTCGACACCCGCGTTGTCTATTGCGGCGACAACCTCGAACAACTCGCCAAGCTGCCCGATGCCTGCGTGGATTTGATCTACATCGATCCGCCGTTTAACAGCAACCGCAATTACGAAGTCTTCTGGGGCGAGACGAAGGAAAAGCGAGCCTTCGAAGACCGCCACGCCAG
>Ga0105046_10017433_pt1 | contig 10985 bp, 8 predicted proteins | sample MAT03_FD_78385 | JGI IMG/M metagenome (GOLD analysis project Ga0105046, IMG submission 78385) | Freshwater microbial communities from Lake Fryxell liftoff mats and glacier meltwater in Antarctica - MAT-03 (megahit assembly) | ecosystem: Environmental > Aquatic > Freshwater > Ice > Liftoff...
AAGAAGCGTGGTCGGTGTCGCTCGAGGATGTTGTGGTTTTCATGAGAGCCTCTTTAGCGCATGCCGACCAGCAAACCCAGGTCAAAAAACCTGCTTTTTAATTTTTTCTCAACCTCTCCGCGTGATGAGCCTTGATCTGGCCGGTTCAGGTTGCAAGCCCGCGGCCCATTGCCAATCGACTTTACAATGTGGTGAGAAAATCCGCCATTTTCGGTTGGTGGTGTTACAGAGACAGGGCATCGTCTCGGCGGAGCGAGACGGCTACATTTGTGCCATCCTCAACCACGCGCGGCAGGCATAAAGGGACCGGGCTGTGTGAATGTCGCGACATTGATGGAAAATCTCTGTCAACTTCGACACACTGCCCCATCGCAGAACGAAGATTGATTGTCGCAACGAGGCAGATGCATGATTGTCAATGCTACAGAATTCCTGTCGTCGAAGGAGCCCATTTCGACGCATGGCGTGCTGGTGATGTTTGGACCGGAGCGTTTTTTCCGGTCGGAGATTCTGCACCGCATTCCAGGCCTGACAGGCGAAGATGCCGAATCGTCGATCACGCGGTTTAATGGTGAGCATGCCGAGATTCGCACGGTGATGACCGAACTCCGGACTGTGTCAATGTTTGGCGATCAGCGGATTGTGCTGATCGACGATGCAGATGATTTCGTGACGGCCAACCGACCGGTACTGGAAAAGTATGTCGCGAGTCCGGCGAAGGGATCGTTGCTGGTTCTGGACGTGAAGAGCTTGCCGAAGAATACAAAGCTGTTCAAACTTGTCGAACAGCACGGCGTGGCAGTCGAGTGTGCCGAACTGACGGGTGCCAACCTTCTTAAATGGCTGCAGCGCGTGGCGAAGGATCAGTATGGTAAGACGCTGGTTCGTGAGAATGCGGCGTTGATTGTGCAATTGGCGGGCGATGGCCTGGGAATGCTGCTGCAGGAAATTGCCAAACTAGCATCGCTGGTTGGCGATGTGGTTGAGATCACGCGCGAGGACGTCACGAAAGTTGTCGGTGGTTGGCGGACTGAAACCACATGGGTGATGCTCGATGCAGTCCGCGATGGGAATTCGGGCAAAGCTCTGGAGGCGCTTGACAAGCTGATGATTTCCGGAGAATCGCCGCAAAAAGTTCTCGGTGGCGTGACGTATACATTCCGAAAGCTGGCCGAAGCGACGGAACGGGCCCGAGCCGGAACTCCGCTGCGGGATGCGATTGCCGGCTCCGGAATTTTCCCGAATGCCATCGCGGCGAGCGAAGCCTACCTTCGACGGATCGGTTTTGAGCGTGCCAGTCGCATCCTGCAATTGTTGATTGAAGCCGACACAGAGATGAAGGGCGGAAGTCGAGTTGATCCGAAACTGCTGCTGGAACGCTTGTTCGTCCGCCTCGCGGGTGAACCTGTTGTCTTGAGTGCCACATGAGCAGTCCGCTGTTTCGCCTGACAGGACTGACGCTTGCCGGAAGCGATGTGCCGCGGCTCAATGCCGTGACGCTGCAGATTCCGTGCGGTGCGACAGCAGTTGTGGGCCTTTCCGGAGCCGGAAAGACTTCGCTGCTCAACGTGCTGGCAGGGTTCGAATCGGGTTTTTCCGGCGAATTGAAGTCAGGCATCTCCGGAGGTCCGGCACATCGGCTTCCGCTGTTCTGGGTCCCCCAAAGTGCAGGACTTTGGCCGCATCTGACGGCGGAACAGCATCTGGAAGTGGTCGGCCATGAAGTCGTGCAACGGCAGAAATCGAGCTCCGAATCAGTGCGTTTATTGAAAAAGACAGACGAACTTCTGGAGTTGTTCGATCTGACACATCGGCGGCGGGCGTTACCCGCTGAGTTATCTCAGGGTGAGCGTTCACGGTTAGCAATGGCAAGGGCATTGGCAACACGAGCGACCGTGCTGCTGCTCGATGAACCGCTCAGCCATGTCGATCCGGTTCGAAAGCCAACGTATTGGAAGATCGTGCAACGCATCGTTGCCGAAGAAAATATCTCAATGGTCTTCACATCTCACGAACCAGAAACAGTGCTGCGGCACGCCGAGCATGTGATTTGTCTGCAGGACGGAGCCGTCATGTTCGAAGGCCCGGTCAGGACGCTGTATGAACATCCGCCGGATGCCCAGGGCGGTGCGTTCCTCGGTCCCTTAAACTGGTTTCGGAAGGAAGAATCTGCGGTGTTTCTAAATGAAAACACGGCGGGTTCTGCTGTTGCCGTTCGCCCGGAAAGGATGCAGATTCGCATGGCAGACGATTCGGTGATCGAACTTCTGGCAACACCATTTGTTGGATCATATCAGGAATCAATTGTACAACATGTGGAGTCCGGAATGACGAAGTCCGTGCTGCATCAAGTCCCCGATGTTGTGATACCGATCGGCCATCGCGTGGCGTTTCGTGTTCAACCGCAGTCAGGACGCACGCCATGAAAAAGTACGCTAAGAACCTGTCCAGAAACAAGTCCGCGATTCGGAGCCGTGTGATTCAGAGCCGCGCCCGTCAGGAAGCGGGGCTTGACCTCCGCTTCCTGACGGGCGCGGCTCCACGGATTTGTTTTTGGACAGGGGCTAAAGTCGCGTTCATCGCAGTTTTGCTTTGCCTTGTCGTAACAGGTTGTGGAGAACGGGCCGCCGATCCGGAATTGTCATTTACGAAATTTGATACATGGAAAGTGCCGGCATCGGGCTCGTTCCTGCCCGCTCCCCGGGGATTGTACGCCGACAAAAATGACAGTGTGTACGTTCTCGATGATGCAGGCCGTGTTCTTGTGTACAACAGTACAGGAAAGCTGACGAAGCAATGGGAGATGCCGGAATTTGCAGCGGGCAAGCCGGAAGGAGTCTGGAAACTGCTCGACGGACGCATCGCCGTTGCCGACACGCATTATCACCGTGTCGTGTTGTTTAACGATGATGGTTCAGTGAGTCACAAGTTCGGCACGCAGGGCACTGGTGCCGGGCAGTTTGTCTTTCCCGTGACGATCGCTCAGGATCCGAAGGGGTATATCTACGTGGGAGAGTATGGCGATTGTCAGCGTATTCAAAAATTCACGGTGGACGGCGTCTACGTCACGGAATTCGGGAAGCACGGGTCGCGCGACGGGGAATTCCAGCGACCCAGCGGAATCGCCTGGCAGGACGGGCTGGTTTACGTTGTCGATGCGTTTAACGACCGAATTCAGGTATTTGAAGATGGCGGAAAGTTTGTCCGAGTCATCAATTTGCCAGAGAAATCAGCGCCGCTGGAGTATCCCTACGATATTCGTCTGGATCGCAATAATCAGATTTATGTGATTGAAAACAAGGCGGCACGGCTGACGGTGATGCGTCTGGACGGCACAATAGTGGGCAGGTACGGTCGCCCCGGTCGAGGACTGGATCAGTTTTATCAGCCGTGGGATCTGACGATACTGAGTGACGGACGAATTCTGGTGGCGGATACCGGTAATCATCGACTGGTGGAATTGACCCCATGAACGCACTACAACGGATATTCACGCGGATTTTCCCGCGACCACATCGTCCTGTGCGATGGCAGGCTGGAATTCCGTTGTTGCTTTTCACTGCATTGTTCGCGCTCGTGTGCTTTTCAATTCTACCGACGTTTGTGGTGACGGCAGGCAAGCCACACCTTTGGGAAAAAGTCACCATCGCAGTTTGGGACGTCGAATTGATAAACTTCAAGTGGCTGTCCAGTTGGAACATCCCAAAGCCTGAGTTTGAAATTGTACGAGAGCTTGAATACGCTCGACCATGGGCGTTCCTCCTGTTGCTCTTTACACCGTGGGTCTGGTGGATGCAGGCGGCTGGTCACGCAGGGCTTCCGGCGCGGCGTGGTGCTGTTGCGGGATTTTGTCGCTTATTGATCTGTGGCCTGCTGATCCTGATTCTCGCAGAACCACGGGCCGTCCGGACGAGCGACGTTATTTCTGTCGTGTACAACGTGGATGTCTCAGATTCCGTCAATGAAGCGCGAAACCAGGCGCTGGAATTGGTTGCCGGGACAGCGGCTGAAAAACCGGCCACGGATCAGGCCGGGTTGGTGGTCTTCGGGCGTACGGCGGCAGTCGAGTATCCGCCGCGCGAAACTTTTCCGTTCGAAAAATACATCAATTCACGTGTCAGTCAGGACGCGACAAATCTCGAGCAGTCACTTGCATTGAGCGCAGCGATGCTGCCGGAAGAACATCTGGGACGCATTGTCCTGGTGAGCGACGGCACAGAAACAGTCGGCCAGTTGAAGGACATCATCGACGACCTGCAGTCCCGCGATGTCCGAGTCAACGTGGTACCCATTGAGTACGACTACACTCACGAGGTGTTGCTGGAACGGCTCGACCTGCCGCGATTTGTCCGGCTGGGTGAAACGTACGATGCGTCTGTTGTGCTGAGCTCCCTGGCGAAGGGGAAAGGAACGCTGGTACTGTCAGAGGGCGAAAATACAATTGCTCGCCAGGAAGTGGAATTTGAAGCGGGCAAGAGTCGCTTTTCGGTTCCGATCAAAGTCGATCAGCCCGGCTACTATGAATACTCAGCCAGAATCGAAGTCGCCCCCGGTGATGACAGTCGTTCAGAAAACAACGAGGTGCGAAACTATCTTTATCTGGAAGGCCCTGGCCGCATTCTGGTCGTCACCGATCCACAGAGTAATCCGGCCGAATGGCGCGCCATGGTGCTGGCCCTGAAGCAGGGTGAGCGTGAGGTGGAAGTCCTCAGTGCATTGGAATTTCCGTATGACCCGTTGTCACTGATGCCGTACGACGCAGTCATCTTTGCAGATGTGGCGGCGGATTCCATGCTGGGTACCCAGATGGAAGCACTGCACGATGCCATTCGGAATCTGGGGATTGGTTTCATGATGGTCGGTGGACCCAACAGCTTCGGCCCTGGTGGCTGGCAGGGTTCGGTCGTCGAAAAGGCGCTCCCGATCTCCATGGAAATCACCAACAAGAAAATTCTTCCCAAGGGCGCGCTGGCCATTATTCTGCATACGTGCGAGTTTCCTCAAGGCAATAGTTGGGCGAAACGGATCACCAAGAAAGCCATTCAGGTTCTGAATTCCGAAGACCTTGTCGGAGCGATGGCTCAGACGATGAACGGTGATGAGTGGATTTTTGAACTGACGCCTGCGTCAAAGTACGCCGAACTGGTTCCATTGATCAACAACGCGGAAATCGGCGATATGGGAACGTTTGCCACAACGATGCAGATGGGTCTGGATGCTTTGGTGAAGAGTGATGCGTCAAGTCGTCACATGATTATCATTTCGGATGGAGACGCTTCACCGCCGACGCCGGAACTGTTGGGGAAGTTCATCGAGAATCAGGTCTCCTGCTCGACAGTGGCCGTGTTTCCGCACAACGGTGACACTGCCATTCTGGAAGAGATCGCCGGCGTCACAGGCGGGCGATTTTACTATCCCAGCGATCCCAATCAGTTGCCCTCGATCTTTATCAAGGAAGCCAAAACTCTGCGCCGCAGTCAGTTGCAGGTCCGGGATTTTGTCCCGTCGCGAGTCAACACAGATCCGATGCTGAAGGATATTTTGGAATCGCCACAACTGCACGGTTATGTACTGACATCACCTAAAGAAGATCCACGGGCTACAATTCTGTTGGCCGCTCCGCCTTCTGAGGCGGAAATCGCAGCTGGTGACACGGAAGCCGATCCGATTCTCGCTGTCTGGCGTTATGGACTTGGCATGACAGCCGCATTTACTTCCGACCTGACCGAACGCTGGGGAAAAGATTGGGTCAGTTGGGATCAATATCAGCAATTTGTCAATCAAATGGTGACGCGCATCAGCCGGACACGGCGGGAGCAGTATCTACGAGTCTACACGTACGTTAACGGCAACGAAGGCGTGGTGGTCGTGGAAGATTTTCATCCCACCGAAACGCTGCTGGATATCAGTGTTTCGGTCACCGGACCGAACAGTTTCGAACAATCACAGCAGGTTCGCCAGATCGCCCCGCGACGCTATCAGACCAGCATGCCGTTGAAAGGCGAAGGGCGTTATCAGGTTATGATCGGAGCAACCGATGGAACTCGGCGTGAAACCGCCTACGCCGGTTTCATCGTGTCGTACTCACCGGAGTATCTGCGATTCCGGGCAAACCCGATCGTGCTCCGCGACATCGCACAAAAAACCGGTGGCGTGGAACTTGATGTCGATCAAAACGCTGTTGAGATGGCGAATACAATTTTCGGCGATCGCAAACCGAAACGCAGCAGTCGTCCGATCTTTGACTGGTTCCTGATGTGTATCGCGTGTCTGCTGCCACTGGATGTTGCCATTCGTCGCGTGCAGATGGACTTTGGATGGGTGAAGCGAATATTCCGCCGTCATAAACGCGAATCCACCGCCACGATGGGGGCGCTGTTGCAGCGCGCGGGTGAAGTCCGTGCGTCGATGAACAAGGACCGTGATCCATTCGCCGGTGGTCCACGTTCAGAGCCCGTAACCGGCAAACCAATGGCGACTCGACAGCAATCGCCGCGACCACCTGCGACCACAAGCCAGAAACCAGAAACCAATCCTTCGACGCCTGCCGCGCCGTCTTCATCCGGACCATCGGCAGAAGGCGGTACAACATCCAGACTGCTGGAGATCAAACGCAGACGTGAACAGGATGGAGAAGGGAAGAAAGAATGATTTTGCGTTCGCTCGCGAACAGACTTCAGCCTGTTGCGATTCCTGTAGCCTGGACATTCTTGTCCGAGTTTGCTGTCAAAGATCATTCACAAACCAGCCATTGCTGTGCCGCCATGTTCGCTCAACTGACGACGGACATGAATGTCCATCCTACTCAACACACGGAGGGCTGACGCCCAGCCGCTCGCCACTTAACCATAAGAAAGCCTTCAATTCATGTCCGAGCCACTTACTCCCGCACAGCTTCAGGCGGAAGCGGATCAGTTTCGTAACGAGTTTCAAGCCGTCCGTGATGCGGTCGGCAAAGTGATCGTCGGTCAGCAACGCGTGGTCGAAGCGACACTGACAGCGCTACTCTGCGGCGGAAATGTGCTGCTGGAAGGCGTGCCGGGGTTGGGCAAGACGGAACTCGTCAAGGCCCTGTCGCAGGTGCTGAAGCTGGAGTTTCGCCGCATTCAGTTTACGCCTGACCTCATGCCGGCGGACGTCATCGGCACAAACATCATGACCACCGATGACGCCGGGAAATATCGATTTGAATTCCGTCAGGGCCCGATCTTCACGCAGTTGCTTCTGGCCGACGAAATCAACCGCGCGACGCCGAAGACGCAATCGGCGTTGCTGGAGACGATGCAGGAAGGCACAGTGACGACCAGCGGCACGACATATACGCTTGATCCACCGTTCTTCGTCCTGGCAACGCAAAACCCGATCGAACAGGAAGGCACATTTCCGCTGCCTGAAGCGCAACTGGACCGATTTATGTTTAAAGTCGTTGTGCCGTTTCTGTCGCGGGAAGAATTGAACGAAGTGGTGACGCGGACGATTCTGAAGAGGAAAGTTGAAACATCAAAAGTCATCGACGGGCCACGCATTCTGCATTTGCGAACAATCCTGGATCGCGTCGTCGTGAGTGATCCGATGCGTGACTATGCATGTCGTATGGTTCTGGCGACACATCCGGATTCTCAATTTGCGACGGAGCGCGTCAAAAAGTATCTGCGTTGGGGAGCCAGTCCGCGCGCGGCGCAGGCGCTCATTCGTGCGGCACGCGTGCGAGCGCTGAGTCTGGGTCGAGCGCATGTTTCATTTGACGACATTCGTCACTTTGCCCAGGAAGTTCTGCAGCATCGAGCGTTATTGAACTACGATGGTCAGGCAGAGAACATATCGATCCGCGATGTGATCGAAGAATGCGTGACCAAGCTGCCAATGGAAGGATAGCGCTTCTTCGGCAAAACAAGATCCGCCGCACATGTGAATCATTCATTAAGCAATTAGCGAGATTATGGATAACATCGTTTAACGGCAATACCGTTCAATGATTCAAAGTAGCAGGCACATTCCATGTGCCGCAGCCGCAAGAAAAGCAACGTTTTTCGCAGCTTGCCGGACGGCACACGGAGTGTGCCTGCTACTTTTTGAACGGTATTGCCGTCAAACGAGAGGATGCTATTACGTGACATCGACGACATCACAACTCACAACGCTCTTCGACAATTCAACGCTCAACCAGATTGAGCGCATGCGATTGAAGCCAAATCGTCGCCTGACCAATCGCGCGCGCGGCGAACACCTGTCGGGAAAGGGCGGCAGCAGTACGGACTTCGCTGACTTTCGTGATTACGCCGCCGGGGATGATCTGCGTTACGTGGATTGGAACATTTTTGCGCGTCTGCGGCGACCATACATCAAACAGTTTCAGCACGAAGAAGAAATGCATGTGGTATTGCTGGTGGATGCGTCCACGTCGATGCTGTTCGAAGACAAAATGCTGCGCGCCAAACAACTGGCGGCGGCATTCGGCATCATGGGGCTGCAGAATGTCGAACGTGTCAGCGCCTATGCGATTCATGCGCGACAGGATCAGCCATGGATGCTGCCGCCGGGGGCCGGTCGCACAAGGATCCGCAAGCTGCTGAAGTTTCTGGAAGATGTCGAAGGCGGCGGCAGCATTCCAATCGAAAAAGCCATTGAGACGATGCTGCGGTTTCATCGAGGCCGTGGCGTCGCCATCATCATCAGCGATTTCCTGACGTTTGGTGACGTCAGTCGTCCCATGAATTTACTCTACAGCGCTGGACTGGAAGTGTGGGGACTTCAGGTGCTGGCCGAATCGGAAATCAATCCGAACGTGCAGGGCGACCTGCGATTTGTGGACAGTGAGACTCAGGAAACGCTCGACATCACCAATGCGTCGGAGTTACTGAATGTGTATCAGGATCAGCGCCTCTGGCTGCAGGATGCATTGCATGCGATGTGCCGCAGTCGGCAGGGACGATTCATGTCCGTCAGTTCCGGTATGACGTTGCCGACCATCCTCTTTGAACATCTGTGTCGACAGGGGTGGATTCTGCGATGAAATGGCCCGGCTTCGTCAATCTTTTCGGTGCATGGTTTCTGCTGGCGCTGATTCCTCTGATCATTCTGTACTTCCTGAAGCTGCGCCGGCCAAAGATGGAAGTTCCGTCGCTTGCGCTGTGGCAGAGCGTCGTGAATGATCAGCGAGTCAATTCTCCGTTTCAGAAGTTTCGCCGCAATCTGCTGTTGCTGCTCCAGATTCTGCTGCTGTGTCTGCTGGTGCTGGCATTGATGCAGCCATTTCTCCAGGCGGATGCCGAAGTGGCCGAATACAAACCGCTGCTGATTGATTGTTCCGCCAGCATGTCGGCCATTGATGAAACGACCGGCAAGACGCGACTGGAACTGGTGAAGGAGCGAGTTCGTGAGCAAATCAACAATCTCACGGGCGATCAACGCATCGCGCTGTTCTCATTTTCTAATACGGGACGGCGGATCACTGAATTCAGCAATGATCGTCGTGCTCTCCTGAAGGCCCTGGAGTCGCTGCAACCGACGGATCTGCCGGGGAAGCTGGATGATGTGCTGCGCATGGCAGCGGCGTATACCAGGACGTTTCCGATTGAGACCGTCACGATCATGACGGATGGGAATCTGCCCGATCAGGTAGACTTTGAATTACCGTTTTCCCTGGACGTGCAGCGCGTGGATATCGGCGGTCCGAACATCGGAATTACGGAGATGAGTGCTCGTCGCAGCGGGCCTGAGGAGTGGGAGGTGTCTGTGCGGGTGTCGGCGTCATCTGTTGACCTGCGTGGTGCGGAACTGCAGCTGTGGGAAGATGGCCAGCAGAGGGAATCGCATCAGGTGGAAGTCTCGAACGAAGAATCTGAACGACTGGTGTTTCCGGTGAGTACAAGTCAGTCAAAACTGCTGGAAGCGAGGCTGGTGCCGGCAGGATTTGATTCGCTGGCTGTGGATAACAGTGTGTGGCTGACATTGCCGGCGGCTCGACCTTTAAAAGTCTGGGTGTCGCCGAAACTGGCGTCATGGCGTCATGCCGTGCGCGTGCAGCCGAATCTGGATCTGGAAGAATCGGAAGGCGCTGAGCCGCGCGGTGCGGAGTATGATTTGCTGATCATCGATGAAGACGGGGCTGGCAGTGCCGAGGCTCCGGTGCGGTTATTCGTGGGTGTTGTTCCGCCGGATCTGCAGGAACTCATCAAGGTCGAAGAAGACGTGTCGTATGTCGTCGACTGGAACCGGACGGCACCGATGCTGAGGCACGTGCAGCTTGCGGACGTGCAGATTGGTGAGCAACCCAAACTGGCAGTCGGAGCAGCGACAAAGGATCTGGAAGAACGGGGCTACGAAGTACTGATCGACGGCAATGCCGGACCGCTGATGCTGCAACGACGTGAAGGACTGTCGGTGTCGTACTGGTTTACATTTCACACGGACCGATCGACGTTGCCGTATCGCGTAGGTTTTCCGATCATCGCGGCGAATGTGGTAGAAACGGCATTGAAACAGGCATCGTTGTCCGATGCTGCCGCGGCACCGACGGGAGTGCTGCCTCCGATTTCTGTCGATGGAAGTCGATCTTACACAATCAAAACACCCGGCGGAGAATCGCTGGAAGCGGAGTCCAATGTCGCGGGAACGCTCGACGGGATCGCGGCATCGCGCGTCGGACGTTATGACGTCATGGACGGCAACAACCTTGTCACTTCGATCGGAACAGGGCTGTTGAGCGGCACGGAGACGTCGTTGAAACCTGTTGAAGAATTGCGGTTTTCGGAACTGACCGTGGCGACTGACGTCGCTGAACAGTTGGATTCAGATAAGCCGTTCTGGTGGATTCTGGCGCTGTTGGCGTTTGGCGTGCTGATGTTCGAATGGTGGTATTTCCAGCGTGCACGAGGAGCATTGGTATGAGTGCATCATTGGCGAGCGGGGGACGTCAGTCCCCTGATAGGACGACCGGCGACATTCCGACGACTCACGCTCTGTTTCGATCTTGTCTTGAATTC
>Ga0105046_10017435_pt1 | contig 10985 bp, 12 predicted proteins | sample MAT03_FD_78385 | JGI IMG/M metagenome (GOLD analysis project Ga0105046, IMG submission 78385) | Freshwater microbial communities from Lake Fryxell liftoff mats and glacier meltwater in Antarctica - MAT-03 (megahit assembly) | ecosystem: Environmental > Aquatic > Freshwater > Ice > Liftoff...
AGCTAAGAGCTCAGAGCTCAGAGCTCAGAGATCAGAGATCAGAGCTCAGAGCTCAGAGCTCAGAGATCAGAGCTCAGAGCTCAGAGCTTTTGGCTCTTGGCTCTTAGCGCTGAGCTCTGAGCTCTGAGCTCTTAGCTCTTAGCTCTTAGCTCTTAGCTCTTAGCTCTTTCTTACACCTTGTGGTAACCGATCCGGGCCGCTTCCCGACGATCGGCGCCCTCGTAAATCTCGAAGTCGCTGAAGAACGCCGGCGCTTCGTGCTGCAGCACGCGTAACGCCATTACCGCCAATCGGCGGATCTCGAGTTCTGCGCCTTCGCTCGAGCGCAGCTCCAACATCGTACGCCATGCGCGCGCGTTGGCCGTGACGACGATCTTCGTTTCCGTGCTGTTCGGCAGCACTCCGCGCGCGGCTTCGCGCGCCATTTTGCGGCGATGCACTTTGTCGTCCACCCACGCGTACCGCGTCATCAACGACTCGACCAGCGAGATGTAGCTCTCGACCGCGCTGGTGACCTGCGTGCGCCACGCCTGCTCGAGCGGTTCGTCGCCGATCATGGCCGGCGGCATGACGAACTGCGCGTCGCTCTCGTCCACATAACGCTGCGACAGCTGCGAATACGCGAAGCCCGCGCGGTGGCGTACCAGCTCATGCGTGAGCGACCGGCTCACGCCTTCGAACAAAATCGAATAGCTGGCGTGTTCGAGTACGCTGCCGTGTCCCTGTTTCTTGATGTTCTCGAGGTAATCCCGCGTGGTCCGGCCGGCTGGATTGCGCTGACTCATATAGCAGAGGCGGCCGGCGAATTCCGCGAGCCGCTCGCCGTCGGTGGACTCGCCGATCCACTGCACCGGCAGATGGCTGGCCTCGACGAACTGGGGACGGGCGAGCATGGTGATCTTGGGCTCGCGGAGGATCGCGGCGTCAGAGAGCGGCATGGCAGAGAAATCGGGTGAATGAGGTGCTGGCGGCGGTGCCGTATTGAGGTAATATCGCCAATATCGTCGGCGGGAACATCACCGCCCAGCGCGATCCTCCCAGCCGTCTCTCATGTCCGCCCGCTCTCCCGTCCGTACCCTGCAGGAAGAGATTCAGCAATCCCGGCCGTTCCGCTCCCAATCGCAGGAGGCCACGATCGCGCTCATGCGCACGGCGTCCATCGTGAATCGGCGGTTCGCGCGAGTCGTTGAGACATATGGGATCAGTCTGGCACAGTACAACGTGCTTCGGATCCTGCGGGGCGCCGGCGACAACGGCCTCCCCACCCTGGCGATCCGTGATCGCATGATCGACGAGGGGTCCACGGTCACCCGCCTCCTCGACAAGTTGGAGAAGGCGTCGCTGGTGACCCGGGATCGCTCCCGGCCCGACCGACGTCAGGTCCTGTGCCGGATCACTCCGCAGGGCGAGGCGTTGCTGACGACGTTGGACCCGCAAATCGACGCGACCGACCTCAGCATGATGGCGATGCTGACGCCGGAACAGCGCGCTTCGCTGTTGACGATCCTGGCCGCCGTACGCGCTGAATTTATCGACTAATAAAGCCATGACTAAGCCACAATAGCGCCGCTACGCCGTATGCCATGTTCGCTTTTCTGTGCGTTTCTTTGCGTCCTCCGCGAGCTTCGCGCGAACCAACCTACTACCCGCCCGCTCCGAGCCCGCCGCAAGCACCGCGGTTCGCGCGGAGACCCGCGAAGAACCACCCGGCACTACTCAGGAATGCAGTCCAGTCGATAGCGTTGCCAGCTTCGCGTGCGCTCGATGTCATCCAGCACCGCCCGGGCGGCCGCCGGGAGGGGAGCGGCGTCGGGATCGTGCCGCAACACCGTCATCGCACGATCGCCCTCGCGCGCGATCTTGCAGCCCGGATTCAGCACCCCCGATGGATCGGCCGCGTCCTTCACATGCGCGAAGGCGGCGCGCGCCTCGAGCCCCCACACGCGGTCCATCAGCGGCGCCCGCAGTCGGCCGTCACCATGCTCCCCGGCCAACGTGCCGCCGAGCACCGCGGTCAGTTCGCACACGCGATCGAGGATCCCGTCTACGCGATCCCGCCATCCGCGGCTCGTCACGTCCACCAGCGGATTCACATGAGCGTGCGCGTCGCCCGCGTGTCCGAAGATCACGCCGGGCATGTCGAAATGCGCGAGGGCGCGACGCACGCCCCGCACGTAATCGGGAAAGCGCTCGGGAGGCACGCAGCCGTCTTCGATGAACTGCATGGACCGCAGTCGTGGTGCGAGGCGCGCGAGAATCGGGCTCGCCGCATGACGCAGCGCCCACAACCGATGCTCGTCGTCGGCCTCGACCGCGGTGAGCACCTCGCTGGCACCATGCCGCGTGGCGCGCGCCTCCAGCTGCGTCATCGCGTGCAGTGCTGCCGTGGCCGACTCCCCTTCCACTTCCATCAGCAGCACCGCCTCGGCGTGCCGTGGAATGCCCGTGGGGCCATCGGTGGCCGCGACGTCGAGAAAGGTGCGATCCAGTAGTTCGCACGCCGTCGCGCCATCGCTGCGCGCCTCGATGGCACAGGCGGTCGCCGCCTCCAACGAATCAAAGATCGCCAGCAGCGTGGCCGTCGCTCCCGCCACGGGAATCAGTGAGAGCTCCACCTCGGTAAAAATGGCGAGGGTGCCTTCACTGCCCACCAGCAGGTCCACCAGATGCCCGTCGGCGCGCAGCGTGTCGGCGATCGCGTACCCCGACGCTTCCTTGCGCACGCCGGTGTGCGTGAGCGCGTGTGCCGGAATCTCGCCGCCGAGTTGGGCGCCGATCTGCGCTACGGCGTCGGCCAGACGTCGCACTGCCGGCACACCCACCGGCCACGACGCATCGCGCCGGATCCACACGTCGGTGCCGTCGTCGAACACACAGCGCAGGCCCTGCACCCATGGGCGCGTAGCGCCGAACTTGAGGGTGCGCGCGCCCGCCGCGTTGGCGCCGACCATGCCACCAATGGTACAGAACGCGCCGCTCGACGGATCCACCGGGAAGCGCAGCCCCACGCGCCGTGCCGCGGCATCGATTTCGCCTCGCGTGACGCCGGCGCCGACCCGAATACGGCGCCCCTCCACATCGACCGCGCCCAGGTCTCGCAGGCGGCTCAGGTCCACGATCACACCGGGACCCACGGCCCCGGCCGCCATGCCGCTGCCCGAACCGCGCGGCATCAGCGCCACACCCTCGCGCTTGCTCCAGCGCATCAGCATCGGCACGTCGTCAACGTCGGCCGGTACGGCCACGCCCGCCGGTATACACCGCGCAATCCCGGCGCCCTCGGCATACAGCGCCCGGGCGAGCAGGTCCGTGCGGAACACACCGCGGAAATCGGGAGGCGACTCGATCACCACTGGAACCTCGTGCCATCGAGGCGGCTCCGGCAAGGGCTCCATTGGACGCCTCCCAGTCCGGACTTGGTGACGCACTGCCGCCGCCATCGTATGTTGCACGACATGACCTTGCCGATTGCCGTCTCCGCCGCACTTGCCCAGCGCGATGCTGCCCGCTTCTGCGAGGCGATCTTGCCGGCGGTGTCGCGGACTTTCGCGCTCGGGATCAAAGTCCTGCCCGGCGCGCTCGGTCAGGCGGTGCTCGACGCCTATCTGTTGTGCCGCATCGCGGATACCGTCGAAGACGCGCCCGCGATCGATCCGCAAGTCAAGGCCGCGCTGTTCGACGACTTCCTCGCGGCGTTCGATGACAACGCGGCGCTCGCGCGATTTCTGCACGGCGTCCAGCCGTTGGTCGGTGACGAAGCACATCTGTCACTCACGCTCAATGCCGACCTGGTGTTCGCGCATTTTTCAGTGCTGCCGACGAACACGCGCGCGGTGGTGCAGAAGTGGGTGGCCGAGATGGCGAACGGGATGCGGAAGTTCGTGCTGTTGTATCCCGATGGCATTCGCATTCAGACGGTCGCCGAATACAAAGAGTACTGCTATTACGTAGCCGGGACCGTCGGCTACATGCTGACCGATCTGTGGCACGAACATTCGTCGAGCATCGGCACCAAGCGGTACGCGATTCTGCGCGAGCGGTGCCGCGCGTTTGCGGAAGCGTTGCAAACCGTGAACATCCTGAAGGACGTCGCGGTCGACGCGGAGAAGGAGAACTCGGTGTATGTGCCCGAGGAGTTGCTGCGCGCGCAGGGCAGTTCGCAGAGCCGCATTCTCGCGCCCGAACTTCTCACGAAGAACCGCGAAGCGCTCACGCAGCTCATCGCGTTGGCGTGGCACGATCTGGACGAGGCGCGCACGTATCTGCTGCTCATTCCGCGGCGCGCCATCTCGATTCGGCTGTTCTGCATTCTCCCGCTGCTGCTCGCCTACGCCACGTTGCGCGATCTCGTACAGAGCACCGCGATGCTCGAGCCCGGCGGCTCCGTCAAGATCTCGCGTCGCGAAGTGAAGTCGCTGCTGATGACGGGTTCGATGCTCGTGATGAGCAACATGGGCGTACGCTGGCTCGTAGAGCGCGTGCGCCGCCGCGTGTTCCTGCTGGAGCTCGTTACCTCGCCGTAATCTGCCCCACGACTTTCTGCAGCAGATTTTGCGGCTCACGAAGGCGGTCCTGCTCGAGTTCGTCGAGTAGCTGCTCCAGTCGCAGATGCATGCGGTCGACCGAGTTCCGATAGGCCCGACGCAGCGCGCGCCACGCGAGGAACCCGGCACCGCCCACGAACGCCGAGATGCCCGCAAGAATGCCCGTACCGGCGCCCGTACTCACCAGAAACACCACCGGCACCGCCGCCACTCCCCAGAGCAAGACCAGTAGCGCCATCAGCGCGACCGCCTGGTTCCGCTGCGTGCGCCGCATGCCGGCGATCTCCGCGTCGAGTCGAACCACGCTACGCGTGGTGTCGACTGCCGTCACGCTGGCCGTCATCTGATCCACGCGCACGAGATCCAAGCGGCGGCCGCCCACGCCGAACGAGCGGAGAAAGTTGCCGAACGGATCGTGACGAGGCTCCCAGCTCTGCCGGTCTCCAATGCGACGACGGGTCGAGAGCGACTCCATGCGCGGCATCCACGCATCAAGACGGCGCAGAATGTCATCCGGCGTACCAGGGACGGTGCGCTGGGCGCCGAGCGACGCCGGCCCCAGGCTGTCGAGCATCGGACCCGATTCGGTCTCCGCCATGGGCAGACGCGCGCGCTCTTCGGCGATCGCCTGTCGCACATGCGCCAGATCGAGCCCCACTTCCTTCGCGATCTCGAGCAGACGCTCCTCCGAGACGCTCTCTGCGCCCTCGGGGGTCGTCGTCTGCAGTTCGCTGGCGCGGGCGAGCACGCGCTCGAGCGCGGTGCGCGGAATGTCAGCCATGGATCCGGGAAACGTGGGGAATTCGAGTCGGCATCAGATACCGCTCAGAATAATGTCGATCTGCCGCTGCAGGGCATCGCGAATGGCAGACGGCAATGCGAAAGTACGGTCGAACGTGGAATTGGCCTCGGCGGCGGTGGCGCGAACGCCCGCCTGCGCGAGATAAAAGCGCACGTACCCGTCGCGGAGTTCCGGGGCGATGAGCGCCAGCAGCATCGCGCCAGACTGCACCTGACCCATCGACACATAGCGGTCGGCGGTGCCAGCGCGCTGCTCGGCCGGCGTCGTGTTGTCCGCTACGGCCGTGCCCACCAATGAGCCGGTGACTTCGTGCGCCAGGACGTACAGCACCTGGACCGCGTCCTCGCTGCGCGCGGGGAAGGGCACTGCCACCATCGTCTGTCGGTTCGGGCCCGTCGCGGCGCGCCCTTCGCCACCGATCGGCAGCGACAACAGCAGGTCTCCCTGCCGCTGCGACGTGTTGTTCAGGAACCGCTCGAACTTCGTGCGATACACCTGCTGCCAGAGGCTATCGACCGAGGTGATCACCGACGCGCGGGTGCGCACCAGCCGCGAATGTTCAGCGTTGAAGAATCGCTCCTGCTCGTCAACCACGCCGGCGAGAAAGAGCCGCAGCCACTCGCGGTCGGCTGATGCCGGAAACATGGACGCGATCAACGCCACGCGGGCCTGCGTCTCGCGATCCGGAGCGCGTCGCGGGTCGCCCTCGAATTGCAGGAAACGCTCGATCGCGTACTTCATCGCGTCCCAGTTCGAGAATTCGAACGGGAGAAATTGCGCCTGCAGGTAGCCGCCAGTGGTTGGCAACCGCTTCGCGAGGGTCACACGATTGGCGTCGAGACTCGTGAGCACGTTGCGCTGGTTCTTCACGACCACGAGTGAATCGCGATAGCCGATGCGATACAAGCGGACGCGCGTGGTGTCTTCACTGATCAGGGCAAACGCATGCAACCAGAGATCGATGTGCTCGACCGTCCGCACAGGCCAACGCAGTGAGGGCGGCGCGACCGGCACCGTGGGATTGCCACTGGATGCAGCCCCGCTATTCGGACCAACGGGCGCTCCCACGGGAATCGCCGACGCGCACGCGGACAGGAACGCGAACGTGCACGCGAACGCGCACGCGGCGCCGAGGCGCGGCGCCGATGTGGAACGCCACGGGTGTCGAAACGACGAACGGACAGGAAAAACGTGAGGCATACACGAGTATACACCTCACGTCATCGACAGGATTCAGTCAGCGGCGCGGAACTAGCCGGCGCGGCGGATCGGCGTCGCGATATCGGGCAGATCCGCGCTACGGCCGCAGGTCACGCAGAAGCGCCAGTTCACGTCGAGCTCGGTGCTGCAGGCGGGGCACTGCCGCTTGGTCATGTCCATGCCGCAATGCGGGCAGAAGGTCATGCGCCGGTTCTCCGGCAGCCGATTTCCGCAGAAGCGACAGCCGCACGGCTTGCTCTGAGGCTTCACCTCCGCCGTCCGATCGCTGATAGCGGTCGCCGGCGGAGTCGCCATACGCTCCGTGCCGACCGCATTCGCCGGTTGGGTCAGCTGCAGCGAGGTCGTAGCCCACGCCCGCACCAACGACATCGACGGTGATGGCGAGGCCAACGCCTGGGTGCAGGCCGTTTGCAGCTCCGACTCGGTCTGCAGATAGTCGCGCTCTCCCGCGATCAGGCGGAGCACCGTACGCTCGAACGCCTCGGCACCACTGTCGGCCATCTCACGGCGCGCTTCACGAAAGGGCAGGAGCCGCTCTTCCAGATCGGTGAGAGTGAAGCCCTGCGTCAGGAGATGCGGGTACTGCGTTCGAACCGTGCGCGAGAGGCGGAAGGCCAGACGATCGAGATCGTCCAACGAGCGCGAGACGCCGCTCACTTCCCGTCGGCTGCCTGGAAACGCTTATCCACGTCGTTCCCCATGCGCTCACGGGTCTCGCCGCCGATGCGATCCACGACGCGCTCGGCGACGTTCTTATCGTTCGCTTGCGCGTCGGTCCAGCCGTAGCCGTATCCGACTGCCACGCCGATCGCGAGAATAAAGAAATATTTGAACATGAGCGTCCGGAGTTGGACCGGCACTCATGTGCCGGAGTCCCTACGTCATCCGACGCGCGGTCTTGGCCCCGGGTAACGCCGGAGACGGCGCAAACACGTCAGCCGCGGGAAACGGTGACAGCGGTGCCCGCTTCGTGTTCGCCCGCACCGGCTGCGCCGCCCACCACTCCTCGAACGACGACACCACGAGGCCGTCGGAGCGATCCTGCACCGCGGCGGCCCGGGTCGCGAGATGGTTGGCGTACTCGTTCTGCGGATGGCCAGCGTGCCCCTTCACCCAGGCCCATTGGGACTCGTGCATCGCCACCGCCTCCACCGCCGCCTGCCAGAGCTCCACGTTCTCGACCGGCCCCTGCGCGCGCTTCCACCCCCGCGCCATCCACCCACGCACCCACGACGTCATCCCATCCACGATGTAGCGCGAATCCGTCGTGAATAGCACGGACAGTGGATTCCCCTTCCGCGACATGGCCTGGTAGCTGTCGATCACCGAGCGCAACGCCATCCGGTTGTTCGTGGTATCGGGTTCGGAGGCCCACAGATCGAACCGCTGCACCGTGCCATCCGCCTTTCGGAACTCGATCAGCGCGCCGAGTCCGCCGGGCGTATCCCCGCTCTTGCCGTTGCCAAGACACGATTCATCGGCAAAAACCGAGACCAGAGGATACTGCGCGCTCACTTCACGATCTCCATTCTTTCCAGTTCGTCGATATAGATCTCCAGCAAGCTCCCGGTACTCGGATGACGTGCCACAATAAGTTCACGTCCATCCTGCAGTCGAAGTCGTTCGGGGATCACGAGGAACTCGCTGCCACGGCGATAGAGTTGGAGCCGAGTGCCATTGGTGATGGCGCGCTCGAGTTTGTCGTACTGGAGGACGGAGAGCTGCATAGGAAGGGAAGCTAAGAGCTGAGAGCTAAGAGCGAAGAGCTTCGACGCTTGGAGCTCTTCGCTCCTAGCTCTTCGCTCCTAGCTCTTCGCTGTTAGCTCTTAGCTGTTAGCTCTTAGCTCTTAGCTCTTAGCTCTTAGCTCTTAGCTCTTAGCTCTCGATCCCCACCCCGAACATACCGCTTCCAGTACTTCCACCGCCTTCTCGATCTCCGCCACCGCCACCCACTCCGTCGCCGAGTGCGCGCGGGCGATATCACCCGGCCCAAAACACAGCGCCGGTATCCCCGCCTCGGCGAACAGGGCGGCATCGGTCCAGCACGATAGCCCGCCGATCTGCGGCGCGAGCTCGCTGGCGTTGCATGCCGCCTGCATCGACGCGACCAGAGGGGCATCGAGGGCGAGGTCGAGTGGTGGCTGCGCGCACACGAGCGAGACATCGGCTCGGAATCCCGGTCGCGAACTGGCGAGTGCGTCGCAGATCGCCCGCACGTCGGCCAAGGCCTGCTCTCCCGATTCGCCGGGAAGCGTTCGGCGTTCAAGGTGCAGCGTGCAGCGTTCCGCGTACGTCGACCAGCCGGTTCCTCCCACGATCGATGACGCGTGTAGTGAGGCGCGGCCGAGCAGGGGGTGCACGCGAGTGGTGAGCACGTCCAGTTCGTAGCGATCGAGCGCGGCGAGCAGCAGGCCGGCATGACGGTTGGCATCGATGCCCACATCGTAGCGACTGCCGTGCGCGGCGTGGCCGTGCAGCACCACTTCGATCCAGGCGAATCCCTTGTGCGCCGGTGCGATGGCCAGGCGCGTGGGCTCGGTGATGATCGCTCCCGTTGCGCGAAGGCCCTGCTTGAGGAGCGCGCGGGTGCCAATCGACTCGTACTCTTCGTCGCACACGGCGGTGATGATGATCTCACTGGCCAGCGCACCACGGACCGCCGCTCGAGCGGCGGCAACGCACATGGCGGCCACCCCGCCTTTCATATCGGTGGAGCCGCGCCCGTACATGTTACCGTCGCGCACGTCGGGCGCGAACGGGGCGTGCGACATGCCGTCCACGCCTACGACATCGAGATGTCCGTTGAGCACGAGTGGAGTGCGTCCCGTGGGGCCGATGCGGGCGATCACATTGGCGCGACCGGGCGCGATCTCTTGCAGTGCCACCGCGAAGCCCCAGCCGTTCAGCACCGCAGCCAGATGGGTGGCGCAGGCCAGTTCACCCGGCCCATCGGACACGAGTGACGGATTGCGCGAATCGATCGCGACCAACGACGCGGTCAGGGCAACGGGATCGAGCGGATATCGGTACGTCACGCGTTACAGTCTAGGCGTCGGGCGAGAGCCGCGACACCTCTACGCCGGTCGTGGCGATGTGCCACGGCAGGATCTCGCCGTATGGCGCAACGGCCTCGACCACGCGCGCGACGTCGGCCGCCGCACTCACGATCATGACCGAACCTCCACCGCTGGCGCCCAATGCCTTGAGTCCCTGCGCCCCGGCGGTACGGGCCGCCCGCTCGAGCGCGTCGATGCGTTCGGTCGTGATGCGCGGATGGAGGGCGCGCTGATGAACCCAATGCTCGTCGACGAGCGCGGCCAGCGTGGTCACGTCTCCCGCGTGCAGCGCGCTGCGCATCCCCCGGGCCAATACGGCCATTCGGTCGAGAGCCGCCAGCACGCGTGGGACACGATCGCGGTAGGCATCGAGTACGGCGGTGATGGTCTCACCGGAAATGCGTGATTCACCGGTGTAAACCACGGTGACGCGTGACTCGAGCGCGGCGGTCGCGACCGCGGTGAGCGGAATCTGCTCCACGGTGACGGTGTCGTCGAACGTGAGCCCCAACGCGCCACCAAAGGCGGCGGCGTAATGATCCTGACGACCGCCGGCAATGCCCAACTCTTCGACCTCGAGCACGCGACTCCACTCGGCCAACCCGGCGGGACTGGCGCTCTGCCCCTGCGCGCAGGCGATGGCGGCCGAAAGGGCGACGCCGGCCGCCGACGATCCCCCAAGTCCGGCGCCGATCGGAAAATCGCTGGTGATGGTGACGTGCCCATCGTAGCCGGCCCGCCGCAACGCGGCGCCGACCAGCGGCATCCGGTCTTGCTCAGCGACTCCGTGGCGCAGCGTCACACGACTGCGCCGTTCGATGGCGAGGCTGCAAACAAAGCCGCCTCGCTCTTCGGGATAAGGTGGGACATCTGTCCACCCTCCTCCGAAGTCGAGGCGACTCGGGGCCGACGCCACGAACACGTCGTGCTACTTCTTCTTGGCGGGCGCCTTCTTCGCAGGAGCCTTCGCGGCCGGCTTGACCGGTGCCTTGACGGCCGCCTTCGCCGGAGCCTTGGCGGGCGCTTTCTTGGCCGGTGCCTTGGCCGGCGCTTTGGCTGGCGCCTTCACTGGTGCTTTGGCCGGTGCCTTGGCTGGCGCTTTGGCCGGTGCCTTAACGGGAGCCTTGGCCGGTGCAGCCGCCTTGGCCGGCGCTTTCGCCGGAGCCGCTGCCTTCACCGGGGCAGCCGGTGCTTTCGCCGGTACCGCCGGGGCCTTCGCGGCGGGCTTGGCTTCCACCTTGGCTTCTGCCTTGGCTTCTGCCTTGGCTTCTGTCTTCGGAGCCGGCTTCGCCTCAGCCGTGGCTTCGACGACTTCGACCTTCGGCGCGGGCGGCTTCGGCGCGGGCTTCGGAGGAAGCGGCG
>Ga0105046_10017437_pt1 | contig 10984 bp, 10 predicted proteins | sample MAT03_FD_78385 | JGI IMG/M metagenome (GOLD analysis project Ga0105046, IMG submission 78385) | Freshwater microbial communities from Lake Fryxell liftoff mats and glacier meltwater in Antarctica - MAT-03 (megahit assembly) | ecosystem: Environmental > Aquatic > Freshwater > Ice > Liftoff...
CGGAATAGACCTTTCGCGGACGCCGCGTAGTCAGCGTCGGATCAGGAGCGGGTTCTAATATTTCGGGAGTTTCGATCAAAATCTCGGGCATTAGCGGTCACCTCCCTGATTTTGAGCGACATCGGGTGCGGGTGCATCGGGATTTCCGTAGCCAGGCGAGTAGATGATCCGTAAAGTGTACTCGGTGTAGGTCATTCTATCGGTTCGTTGAAAGTCTTGTCCGCGAAGTTCTGCCTGGAAATGGCCGGAGTTCTGCATATTCTGGATCATCGTCATCACCGACGGATAATCACGGCTCAGCACGCCAAGTTCGAGTTCCGCCTTGGTACGGTCGCCGTCGGCGTAAATATTCTGGACAACGATCCGCGACGCACTGACACTGCCCGGCAATACGGATTCGAGATCAGCGAAGAGCCGCGACCAGCCGAATGTCTTATTCGCGACCAACTTGTGCGAAGCCGTCAAAATGGCCTTTTGCTCAGGCGTCAATTGCTGCTGCACCTTATCGCCCTCGCCTTTGAGTTGTTTGATCTGAGCGTCACGCTCGGCGATCTTCGCGGCCAGCTCTTTGTTCGCATCCGAGTTTTGCTTGAGCAATGCCAGACACAAAACCACGCCGACACCCGCAACCAACAACATCATAGCTGAAAGCAAATAAGGTAAAACCCTGTTTCTAAAAGGCCTAGTGGAAAGATTGAGATTTGTGATCAACGACAAACTGTTTCCCCGACAAAAGAAAAAATACCGCAAAAATTGACGCCTTGAAACGCGCCGTGCTAAGCGAAAATAAAGTTTAGCACGAACGAATTTCAATGTCTTTCACGCTATAACTACGGCTATGTTGCAATATTAGTTCTTCGCGGTGGCAGATGACGGTCAAGTTCGGCTGTTGTCATATCGCGATAAGCGGCGACGCGGTTTCGACCGTCGCGTTTTGCCCTGTAAAGAGCCGAATCGGCCATCTCTACGAGTTCGATCGGATCTGAGGAGTCCTCGGGAAAAGAAGAAACACCGATGCTAACTGTAATATTATGCGATTCACTTGTTCGGCCGGGCTGGAGAACAGTGAACGCCTGCTTTTCGATGCTTTCACGCATGCGTTCGGCCGCGACCAGTGCCTGAGGCATCTCGGCATCTAGCAAAAACGCTGCGAATTCGTCACCGCCAAATCTAGCCGCTGCATCGCCGGTTCGCAGGTTCGTCATTATTGAAAGCCCGATCTCCTCGATCGTCTTGCTCCCGGTCAAGTGTCCATAGGTGTCGTTAACACGTTTAAAATTATCGCCATCCATCATGATGACGCAGAACGGCCGGTCTTCGGCAGTCGCACGCCCGGCCTCACGCCGCAGTTCGGAGAAAAAGGAACGGCTCGATAGCAGTCCGGTCAGGTCGTCGTGCGAGATCAAGCGGTGAATTTGCCGCTGGTACTCGCGGTCGATCTCGTCGAGCAGGTCAAATCTCAGAATCGTCTCGCCGATCGAGATTTTGTCGCCATTTCGCAAATGCTCGCTGGTCACCCGCTGGCCATTCAAAAATGTCCCGTTACGCGACGCAAGGTCGGTTAAAACATATTCTGTGACGAGCGCCCCGTTACCCTTGACGGCAGTGACCCGCGCATGCTGACGCGAGACTTGAGTATCATTAACACGGACATCGGCCTCGAGCGCGCGGCCAAGAATTACCTCTTCCCGCTCAAGCGGAATAGGGACAGCGATCAGTTCACCGCTCAGGAAAACCAGAGCTGGTCTTAGATCGCGGCGTAATATCTCAGCATCATTCATAACCTGTAGGAGCAGTCGGTGAGGACGAACCAGCTTATATGATAACGTATGCGCTGCTACAATTTAAAGACTTTTTTAACACTGTTATTTCGTCCATTCGCCAGCGATATGAGCGTCTATTTTGATCGGAACGCGTTTCACGTATTGCTCACCCGCCCTGAGCATTGAGGACTCGAGAATATTAGATATTTGATCGGCTTCGGCAGCATCGCATTCAACAATTATTTCGTCATGGACGATGTTAACGAGTTTGGCTGATGTAGGGCGAATGTCTTCGTGGAGAAGGCGCAAGGCCCGTTTTAGGATATCGGCGGACGTTCCTTGGATCGGCATATTTTTAGCATAACGCTGGGCTGAGGCCACCGAAGCACGATCGTTTTCGTCAAACCGAAAACGAGCCAGACGGCCCGATCGTGTCCGTGTCATTCTCGTTTCCCTGACGTTTGACGCAGCCATTCGCAGCCATTCGTCCATACGCGGATAGGTCGCGAAATACTTACGCAGCGTATTCTCGGCTTCGCTTTGCGTGAGGCCGGTCATCATCGCAAAGCGTGACGCACCAATGCCATAAACAACACCGAAATTCAGCCGTTTCGCGAAGGAACGCTGATCGGCCGTGACATCTTCGGCCTTTATCCCGAAGACCTGAGCCGCCGTCGCCGAGTGAAAGTCCTGCCCTGATTCGAACGCCTCGATAAAATTCTTGTCCTCCGAAAAGTCGGCGAGAATGCGAAGTTCAATCTGCGAATAGTCGGCGATCACGAGTTTTCGTCCCTCGGGAGCCATAAAGCAACGGCGATACTCCTCTTCGTGGGGTACCTGTTGAAGATTCGGTTTCGAACACGAAAAGCGGCCGGTCGGTGCGCCGATAAGACGAAAATCAGCGTGGATGCGGCCGGTTTTGGGTTCAATAAATTCAAGAATATTCTCGCCCGAACTTGATATCGCCTTGGCATATCCGCGGTATTCGAGCAGTTTCGCGACAACCGGATATTTTTCCGCCAGCGGCTGCATCTCCCATGCACGCGTCGTATTCGGCACGGGAACGCCAAGATTTACAAGAGCGTCCGAAACCTGGGGTTGCGAGTCGAGATTGATCTCTGCCCGGCCAAACAGCGACGCCTGAGCAACACCGGCTGACAGCAGATCCTGCAGTTGATCGGCGGCCTTAGACTGGAGTTTTTTGACCTTCTCGAGCTGCTCGCGCCAGCGTGACTCGTCGAGATAAAAACCGTTGAGCTCCATTTGAGCTACCGGCACTACGCAATCGTTCTCAAGTTTTAGAACTTCGGTCAGGTCGTCGGCGACGATCCGCTCTTCAAGCTTTTCGCGGATCTCGGGCATGATCGCAGCATCTTTTGCGGCGTATTCGACCTGCGATTGAGTGAGTTGCCCTGCGGCCCAGTCACTGACCTGTTCACTTTTATCGAGCGTTCGGCCAAGAAAAAATTGGACTACATCGGCAAGTCCATGACGGCGTTCGCCTTCACCGGCCGAGATCAGAATGCTCGCGAGATAGGTATCGTAAATATTCCCAACCTCAACGCCGAGATGATGCCGGACCCATTTCGTATCGAATTTTGCGTTGTGGGCGATCTTCGTCTGTTTATTCGAAGACAGAAGATCGCGAAGCGGTGCCAGTTCCGGCATCGTCCTAAGATCGCCTTTATCGCGGAATGGTTTGAGGTCGATGACCTTTGTGTTTTGACCGTTACTAAGCTGGACGAGACGCAGGTCGCCTTTGTACGGGTCGAGATCGGTAGTCTCGACGTCGAAGCCGAGAAACTTGTCGTCCGTTAGTTCGCCGCACGCCTTCTTGAGCGATTCGGCATCGCTGACAAGCTGAAAATAGATTTCCATTGACCCAATTGTATCTGCGACGCGGCGGCAATGCCAACGGGGCCAACGGAAACGCGAAAACTATAATTTGAGCAATTTGGAACGAAGAATTTTGGACTGCAGACGGCTTGAGTTGATCTCCTGGCCGTTCGAAAGGGCAACAAGATACGTGCCGCCCGGCATTGGCGAAATTCGAGCGATCATTGAAAGATTTGCGAGTGCTCCGCGCGAGAGCCGCACGAATTTTTTCTCATCAAGACGCAACTCGAGATCTTTGAGACGGTAATTGATAGCGTATTTTTGATTCTTTCCGGTGGTCAGGTGAAGCAGTTCACCGTCGGCAACTATCGACGCTATCTCATCGACCGGGATCAAAAAGATCTCTTCTTTCTTCCGCACCGGTATCCGATCGAGCATCTCCGCCTTCTCTGCCTCGCCGAAAGATCTGACCGTATTTTTGAGTTTTTCCGTTTCGGTTGCACGCCAGTCGTCCTGTTCTAAACGCTCGGCGGCGCGGGCCAAGGTTTCGCCGAGACGTGAACGCTCGACCGGCTTAAGCAGGTAATCGACTGCGTTGAGTTCAAATGCCTGAACTGCGAATTCGTCGTGAGCCGTTACAAAGGCGACAATCGGCATTTGCGATTTACGCAGCAGCTTTACGGCGTCGAGGCCTGACAATTCCGGCATTTTGAGATCGAGAATCGCAAGATCGGGCTTCAAACTTTTGATCAACTCGACTGCGTCGGCACCGTTTTCTGCTTCGCCGACAAGCTCGACCTGTTCAAATTCACGAAGCACAGCCTTCAAAAACTCACGCGCCGGACGCTCGTCGTCGGCTACAATTACTCTTAGCTTATTCATAGAATTTTAATTTTTCGGGAGTTCGATCGCCGCCTCCGTTCCGTTCGGCCCTCCGATCTTGAGCGAGAATTTCGCCCGGCCGCCGTAATACGACGCGAGGCGTTCCTCGACATTTCGTATCCCAACGCCCATCCCGATCGATCTCACGCCGCTGCCGCCCGCGCCTGAGTCAGTGACTGACAGTTTTACGACGGAGCTGCCATTTTGCTTTGAGTTCGCCGCAGATATCCTGACCTCGCCGCCGCGTCTATTTTCCGAAATGCCGTGTTTTATAGCATTCTCAACCAGCGGCTGGAGAATGAGTGCGGGAACGCGAAAGTTTTCAAGTTCACTTGGAATGTCGATCGTCACCGATAACTTTTCTTCGAACCGCGCTCGTTCAATGTCAAGATAGCTCTCGATCAGCCGAATCTCTTCTCCGAGCGTACAAAATTCGCCGGTCGAGCTGAGAACGCTTCGCAGTAATTGCGTGAGGCGAAGCAGCGTGTCGTAGGCTTTCGTCGGATCGGCTTTGATCAGATAGCCGATCGTTGTCAGCGCGTTGAACAAAAAATGCGGATTTATCTGCGAACGCAACGCCGAAAGCTGTGCCTCGGTCGCAAGCTTGGCAAACTCCTGTTCGCGAAACTCCTGTTCGCACCGCTCATGAGTGACGCGGAGCGAGTCGATACGTCTCGCCGTCACGAGAGCAACCGCGCCGAGCATAGCGACCTCGTCGGACAAAAGTCTGCGGCCACCGTAGAAGTCAGCAAGATTGACCTCAAAATATGGATCTTCGACAGTAGGAATGAATACGCGCGAATCGTTCGGCGTAAAATTCACAAAACTCAGTTCCGATGCTTTCGTTGGGGTGGTGATCCAACTTGAACGGCCCGCCGTTAAAACCTTTGCGAGTTTCGAGCAGATTTGATCCATGACCTCGTCGATCGTATCGAGAGATTCGACATCACGGGCAAGTTCGAGTTGGAATTCAGCATAATTTGCACGGTGCAAAATTATGGTGTCAACGAGCCAAACCGCCAACCGGTAAATAAATGGATAAATAAGTGCCGTCGCAACCCATAAGGTCACGATCAAACCGGCGGCCTGAACGTCGTTGCGGTCATGTGTTTCGTGATAGCGAAGAAGCGGAGCCGCGATAAATACATATTCGGCAAGAGCTGCGAAAGCGATCAGGATGAGAGACAAAGCTCGCTTTAAGAACAGGTCGGCAAAGGCGAATCTGTAATTTTGATAAAGGATCGCAAGCGCGAGCAAAAGTGATGACTGGTGGGCGATGAGCTCCACGTACCAATAACTGCCCTCGCGTTCGCCGCTGAGATGAAGCGATGAAACGGCAAACACCAACAAGGCACTCGCCCACACTGCCTTCTTTTCCAAGGTTTGTCGAAAGTTGAAGATCAATAGACCGACAGCCAGAGCCAGTGCTCCGAAAGTAAGCGCCTGCAGAGCGAGATCCGATGGTGCGATCCCATTTATAACGACAGAATAAAAATGCAGAAAAGCCGCGAATGCACTAAGACCGTAGGCAGCATAGGTCAGCCAATGCGTACCTTCGTCATCAGCCTGCGCCGAGTGCACAACGACTGAAGGCAAAAACCCGAGAGCGGAAAAGGACAGAGCGGTTATCCAGGGAGAGATGCCGCCTGAAACGAAATCCTTTTGGACAAAGCCGTATAGTTCGCCAATATTCCAAAGCAAACCAAGAACCGAAGTCGTCAGAAGCAGAAAATCGACATTCTCATATCTCGATGCCCGGCGGTGACGGACGACCATCGCTGCGATGAGCGCGTACAGAGCGATGCCGACAGCAAAGCCGAGTAGATTAATGAGCAATGCGATGTTGAGCGAATTCATCTAAAATTCAAAGCTAGACCTGAAACGTTTCTACGACAATTCTAACTCAATAGATTGTCGATCTAAGTAAATGAGCGGTAAAATTCTAAGGCCGAATGAAAACTCTCTACATACTACGCCACGCAAAATCGAGTTGGGACGACGCCACGCTTTCCGATTTCGAACGACCGCTAAACCCTCGCGGGCTAAAGGCGGCGCCGTTCATGGGGACGTTAATGAAGGAACGCGGACTGGTTCCCGATCACATCATTAGTTCGCCGGCCGAACGCGCCAGACAAACAACCGAGCTGGTTAAAAGTGCGGCCGGTTTCATGTCAGAGATCGAATATGATCTGAATATTTACGATGCGACCGTCGGAACCTTGTTGTCGGTCATCGCCGAGATTGCCGATGATTCCCGAACCGCATTGATCGTCGGCCACAACCCCGGAGCCGAAGGGCTCATTTATTATCTCACCGGGGAAATCAGTCCAATGCCGACAGCAGCACTCGCAGTGATCAACCTTGAACTGAAAACGTGGGGTGATGTCAACGGCAATTGCGGAACGCTCAAAAAAATTATTCGACCGAGAGATGAAATGTGACCCGATCTGTGTCCAGAATCTGCGAATCTATCTGAAAGATAAATTTCGACGGTTGAAGATCTACTACGTCTGATTCAGTGTTACCAAGCGTTACAAAAAGTCGGATTGCATTTCCGGAGAATTAACATTCTTGTAACATTAGCTTAATACCCAATTCACTTACGTTAAATAGACTTGTCGCAAATCGAGAGTTAATCGAATAGAATTTAAGACAAGCTATGCAGCAAAATATTCTGATCATCGAAGATGACGCAGACATCGCGGAGAGTTTGCAATATAACCTCCGTCGCGAAGGGTATCGTCCCGTGATCGCCGAATCGGGCGAAAAGGGGTTGCGGCTTGCGCTTGACGAAAAGAACGCGCCATCGATGATCATTTTGGATCTGATGCTGCCGGGAATGACGGGAATGGAACTGTGCCGCCGTCTCCGACGCGAATCGCAGACCAAACTTACGCCGATCATCATGCTGACGGCTAAAGCTGCGGAGGGCGATAAGATCGCTGGGCTCGAGGTCGGTGCGGATGATTATATCGTTAAACCATTTTCGGTAAAAGAGATGATCGCTCGCGTTCGGGCGGTCCTGCGGCGTGCCGAGAAGGAAACTGCTCCAAAATACGAAGACGAGAAGCTCACGGTCGATTTTGCTGACATGCGGGTCGTTTGCGAGGGGCAGGATGTTCGCCTTACCAGGAAAGAGTTTGCATTGCTCACCCACCTGATCCAGAATGCCGGGCGAGTCGCGGCCCGGCAGCAGTTGCTCGATAACGTCTGGGGATATAGTTATTTCGGCGATACCCGAACGCTCGACGTTCATATTCGCCGACTGCGTCAAAAGCTAGGCGATTGCGGCGGTTGTGTTGAAACCGTTGTTGGCATCGGCTATCGTTTCATAGGTTGCAAATGAATTTAACTGAAACGATTGCAAAAAATATCAAGCCGCCGTTCGGCGCCTCATCGAATAGCATTCTCCAAAAAATACTCGACACAACCCGCGAAGCGGTGCTGGTCGTTAATTCGGATATGCGGGTGATCGGTTGGAACTCGACGGCAGTTGCCACGTTCGGGCGCGGCGGCGAGTTGGAAGGCAGACGGCTGAGCGAGATTGTTCGCGATCTCGATCTACACGAAGCCTTTCGTCAGGCCATTTACTCACGTGCGTCGAGCGAGGTCAGACTCGAACTGAATACCGCAGACCGTCGGCGTTTCGACGTCCACGTCGCGCCGCTCGAACTGGACGGCGACGTTCAGAGCATCGGATTCTTTTACGAAACGACCAAGATCGAACGTCTCGAATCGATCCGCCAGGAATTCCTCTCCAATATATCTCACGAACTGCGCACGCCGCTGACTTCGATTATCGCGTTTGTCGAAACGCTAGAGGACGGCGCGATCGACGACGACGAGAATAATCGCCGTTTTCTTGGTGTGATACGTCGAAACGCTGAGCGGATGCACAGTTTGATCGCTGATATTCTTGAGCTTTCGCTGATCGAATCGGGAAATGTTTCGGTCGATCCGCGGAATGTGCGGGTCGGTGATCTGACCGACGAAATATTTACAACCCTGATGACCAAGGCCAGGGATAGAGAAATAAAACTTTTTAACGATATTTCGACGGGAACGACCGTTCTTGCCGATACCGGCAGGCTCGAACAGATGCTCGTCAATCTGATCGACAACGCCATCAAATTCAACCGGATCGGCGGCAGCGTCACCGTTGCCCACCGAAGGCATGAAGATATGGACGTCATCTCTGTAACTGATGCCGGCGAAGGCATTTTGCAGGAGCATCTCGGACGGATCTTCGAACGGTTTTACCGCATAGACCGTGCCCGTTCGCGGGAGGTCGGCGGCACCGGCCTCGGCCTCGCGATCGTCAAACATCTCGCTCGTCTCCACGGCGGTGAAGTCTCGGTCAAATCCATTCTCAGCGAAGGCAGTACGTTCCAGATCGAGTTGCCGGTTATCTAAAACATACGCGGCCCTTAAATTTCCTTCCAATCTCCGAACAACCTGTGTTAGACTAAAACTATCTTGACAGCAGGATTCGTATTAAACGGTCTCGCGGCGTTGCCTGTGTGCCGGACGCATCTTCGTTCTTAGAATGTCTGGAGGAGAACGATAATGGAACTCAATGTCGGTGAAAAAGTAGCATATCCAAATCAAGGCGTCTGTCTCGTTGAAGAGTATAAGAGTTATGTCGTTGCCGGGAACACGATGAGCGGCTATTCGCTTCGCGTCCTGAATGACAACTCGACAATCTTCGTTCCGGAGGCAAATGCAAACTGCATCGGCATACGGCCGTTGATCTCTCCTAAACAATGTAAGGCTCTCATCGACCAACTTGGCGAAGATTTCGAGTTGGTTTCTTTGGACTGGAAAACTCGTTCCAAAGAATTTATCGAAAAATTGCGTTCCGGCGATGTTTTCGAGGTTGCAGATGTTCTTAAGAAGCTTACTTTTCTTTCCCACGAGAAGAAGTTGTCTTTTCGCGAGCAAACTTTAATGGAAAAGGCGCGTTTTTTGATCGTTTCAGAGATAACGAACGCCGATAAGGGCAAAGAAAAACATATTGATTCTGAAGTTGCACGGCTCGTGCAGCAAGCCTGCACAAAACATCTCGTCACCCAGCCACAATTGTCCGCCGTCGCGGCGCATTAGTTAAAAAAATAGGACGACGGAAGTTTTATCAACCGTCGTCCTTTCAATCGCAATTCAAATTGCCAATTTTCACTGTAACAAACAAGTCTTTGTCATCAGATCACCTGAAAAGAGAGGGTGTTTTCGAAATGCCGACTTGGTTAAGCATCTCGTTGGTCCGACTGACTCCGACCTTGGGTAAAAGTTAACATAGGTCCAATTCCGGGACCGTATGCTGGCGCACACACAGCAAAATTTTTTTACAACGAATGAATTTGCCTTGTGTGAGCGAGGATACATAATAATATCGTCTGATGGGTTAATCTTTTCATAGTTTTGAAAAACTTATTCGGGCGGTTCGCTTTTATCAAACCTGCTGAACGTTCGGACTGCTATTCATTTCCATTGCAAAGCGCGTAAAGTACCGAAAGGTATTTTCTGATGGCAGGTGATGCTGCCATAGCGGTGTCTGGGGCGGTCACCTATCGCAGAAAAGCGACGCACCTGTGCGCCTCCATATACAGACAAATCGCTTTCTTAAAGTATGTGACCTATTTCATATTTGTTACGCACCAGGCGGCGGACGGCGATCTGACCTATTTGGGTGCGTTCGGAAACGGTTGCGTCCGTGCAGTGATGACATTCGGCGTATTTCCAGATGTCGAGAAAGATCTGTTCGGTCAGAATTTCGGCTGCACCGAAAGTAGCGGAATGTTCTTTGGCGAATGCCCAGAGAATCGAACCGTATGTGGCCAAGCATTCGGTGACGGCGGTGCGGTCTTTCGCTTTCAGGCGATTAAAAATTGTATTTTGCGGCAGCTTTGGGTTAGGAAGCGGGCGGCGATACGTTTCGACTAATATTTGGGAATCGGTCTTACTCATTTTGGACGGGTAATGGAAAGAACATTAAAGATTCGTGTACCGCCGGTGGCGCCAACGCCAGATCGGGCCGATCGGGTAGGAAGTAGAACGTTTTCCGGTCAAAACTTGAAAAAGCATCAACGGATAATCTTTGCAGAAGGAAACAAACTTCATTTCGGCCTCCAAATTTTATTTTGCTCCCTGATAGCCGATGCGTCGCTGCCAATAATTCCATCGCCAGACCAGATCCATCGGTAAAGTCGTCGCGGACATCCGCATTGCGACGCGCATGATCAATTGTGAGTAGTAAATTCCAAAACGTACTTTCTGCATATCAAACACCTCATAGGAAATCAGTTTGAAAAAAGGAGCGAACGCTTAAACTAGACGTTCGCCCCCGCGAAACAGCTCTTAGTCTGCCAAAATCAACAATCACTGTATTCAAAAAACCCAAGTCACCGAGCCGCGATAAATATGGAGATATTTTCAAATGCAATTTTGGAAAGGCACTTAACTACGTCTCGCCTGACTTGGGCTTAAAACCATACTAGACGCAAAAA
>Ga0105046_10017438_pt1 | contig 10984 bp, 14 predicted proteins | sample MAT03_FD_78385 | JGI IMG/M metagenome (GOLD analysis project Ga0105046, IMG submission 78385) | Freshwater microbial communities from Lake Fryxell liftoff mats and glacier meltwater in Antarctica - MAT-03 (megahit assembly) | ecosystem: Environmental > Aquatic > Freshwater > Ice > Liftoff...
ATGACCGATACTTCGCGGGTAAAGCTTGCAAAGCCTTCCAGAAGCGCGGGCGCGCCGCTCATCGCGGCCCAGGCCGCATCGGCATCGGCGGCGTCAACAATCCGCACCTGCCCCTTGCCGTCATAGCCCAGCGTCCGCGTCTTCAGGATTGCAGGGGTGCCCACCACCGCCAGGGCGGCCTGCAGCCCGGCCAGATCATCCACCGCCGCGAACGGGGCCACAGCCAGCCCCAGCCCCTGCAGGAACGTCTTTTCCACCAGCCGGTCGCGCGCGGTGGCCAGCGCCCGCCGCCCCGGGCGGATCGGCCGCAGCGCCTCGACCACGTCCAGGGCTGCGGGGGGGATGTTCTCGAACTCGAATGTGACCACAGCCGCGCTGGCGGCGAAATCGGCCAGCGCACCGGCATCGCCGTAGGACGCCGCCCAATGCCGGGCCGAGACCTGCGCGGCCGGGCAATCGGGCGCGGGGTCATAGATATGGCAGCGCAGGCCCAGCCGCGCGGCGGCCAGTGCCAGCATCCGGCCCAGTTGCCCGCCACCCAGAATGCCGATCACCGATCCGGGCGGCAGTGGCTCAATCATCCTCGGGCTCCAGCGGGATCGCATCGGCCAGCCCGGCGCGCCAGTCGTCCAGACGCTGGGCCAGGGCCCCGTCCGACAGCGCCAGGATAGCCGCCGCCATCAGCGCCGCATTGGCCGCCCCGGTTGCACCAATCGCCATCGTTGCCACAGGAAAGCCGCGCGGCATCTGCACGATCGAATACAGCGAATCGACCCCGTTCAGCGCCCTTGTCTGCACCGGCACCCCGATCACCGGCAGTCGCGTCTTGGACGCCATCATGCCGGGCAGATGCGCCGCCCCGCCCGCACCCGCGATGATCACCCGCAACCCCCGCGCCACGGCAGTTGCGCCGTAATCCCACAGCCGGTCCGGGGTGCGATGCGCCGATACGATCCGGCGTTCATGCGCGATGCCCAGATCGTCCAGCAGCAAAGCCGCCTCGCGCATGGTGGACCAGTCCGATTGCGAGCCCATGATCAGGCCGACACGCACATCCATCTTCTGGCCCCCGCTGCAACAAGCCGGGCGCGGCGGGCCATCCGGCCCAACCCGCGCCCGCCAGGGTCACGTCACCTTACTGGGCCAAGGCCGCGTCGGTGATCGCGTGCGTCCAGGCACCGACCGGCGCGGCGCTGATCACCGGATCCGACCCGCCGGCCAGCAGCGTGTCGACCGTGCGCTGATAGGCGGCCTCGTCCAGCGTGCCATCCGACCCTGCGGTCAGCTTGGCAATCTCGCCCATCATGAACACCTGATGCGCCAGCGTCTGCGCGCCGGTCTCGTCATAGTCGATGATGATCTGGGCCGTCGCTTCGGGGTTGGCCCCTGCCCATTCCCAGCCGCGCATGGATGCCCGGACAAACCGCACCATGCGGTCGGCAAAGGCGGGATCGGCCAGGTTGGCCTCCAGCACGTACATGCCGTCTTCCAGCGTGGCGACGCCCATGTCCTCGTACTTGAACGTCACCAGCTCGTCCGGGCTGATCCCGGCATCCAGCACCTGACCATATTCGTTGTAGGTCATCGTGCTGATGCAGTCGGCCTGGCGCTGGATCAGCGGATCGACGTTGAAGCCCTGCTTGAGCACCGTCACCCCATCCGGCCCGCCTTCGGTCGGGATGCCTTCCTGGCTCATCCAGGACAGGAACGGGTATTCATTGCCAAAGAACCACACGCCGATGGTGCGGCCGCGGAAATCCTGCGGCCCGGTGATGCCGGTATCCTTCCAGCAGGTCAGCATCAGGCCCGAACGGGCGAACGGCTGGGCGATGTTGACCACCGGCAGGCCGCCTTCGCGCGCAGCCAGCGCGGATGGCATCCAGTTCAGCATCACATCGGCACCGCCCCCGGCCAGCACCTGCGGCGGGGCGATGTCGGGGCCGCCCGGCAGGATGGTCACGTCCAGCCCCTCTTCGGTATAAAACCCCTGGTCCAGCGCGGCATAGTAGCCCGCGAACTGGGCCTGGGTGACCCATTGCAGTTGCAGCCGCACCGCGTCCTGCGCCAGTGCCGGAGCCGCAAAACCCGCCAGCGCGGTTGCGGCCATCATCAGTTTCTTCATCTTGCCGTCTCCCTTTGGTGTCATTGTCATAACGCCTGCCCGTTCTTTGGCCCGGTTCCTTGGCCCCGTGCTTTGGTCTTGTGCCTGCCGTTTCTTATAGCCGTTGTGATGGATGCCAGAAGGTCAGCCATCGTTCAACCAGTCCGATCACCCCATAGGACACGCTGCCTGCCAGCGCGCCGACCAGGATCGCCGCCCACACCATATCCAGCGCCAGTTGTCCGTTCGAGGCCGAAATGCGAAAACCGATCCCTTGGGTGGGGCTGCCAAAGAATTCGGCCACGATGGCCCCGATCATCGCCAGCGTCGATGCAATTTTCAGCCCGTTGAAGATGAAAGGCAAGGCGGCAGGCAGGCGCAACTTGAACAGCGTCTGCCAATAGCCCGCGCCAAAGGTGCGCATCAGGTCGCGCTGCATGGCCGTGGTGTCGGCCAGGCCCGCGACGGTGTTCACCAGCATCGGGAAAAACACCATCAGCACGACGACCGCCGCCTTGCTCTCCCAGCCGAACCCGAACCACATCACCAGGATCGGCGCGGTTCCGACGATGGGCAGGGCCGCCATGAAACCGGCCACCGGCAGCAGGCCCCGGCGCAGAAAGTCGAACCGGTCCACCAGCACGGCCACGACCAGCCCCAGCGCACAGCCGATGGCAAGGCCCGACAGCGCGCCTTTCAGGATGGTCTGCACGAAGTCGCCCCAGAGGACGCTGGTGCTGGCCAGAAATTTTGCGGCAATCGCCGAAGGCGGCGGCAGTATGACCGACGGCACCGCCAGCAGATGCACCGCCATTTCCCATACCAGCAGGATGGTTGCGCCAAAGATCAGCGGCACCGCCAGGCGCACCGCCGGATGCCGGTCCCAGCCGCCGCCGGTCAGAATCGCATTCGCCGCCCACAGCGACAGCCACACCACCAATGCAGGGGCCAGCACGATCATCCCGCGGCCCCCATCCGCCGCAACATGCGCCGCTCCAGCATCGCAATCACCCATACCAGTGTGGCGGCCAGCAGTGCTGCGGCGAACAATGCCGCCCAGATCTGCGCGGTCTGGCCGTAATAGCTGCCCGCCAGCATCCGCGCTCCCAGTCCGCCGCGCTGCACCGGCAATTCGCCGACGATGGTGCCGACCAGCGCGGCTGCGATGGCGATTTTCAGGCTGGCAAACAGATAGGGCATCGACGATGGCAGCCGCAGCTTCCACAGCACCGCCGTCCCGGGTGCATTCCAGGTGCGCATCTGGTCCATCTGCATCGCGTCCGGCGTGCGCAGCCCCTTGACCATGCCGACCACCACCGGAAAGAACGACAGATAGGCGCTGATCGCCGCCTTGGGCAACAGGCCCTGCACGCCGACGCTGTTCAGCACCACGATCACCATCGGCGCGATCGCCACGATGGGGATGGTCTGGCTGACGATGGCCCATGGCATCACGCTCAGATCCATCGCCCGGTTATGGACGATGCCGACCGCCAGCGCCACGCCCAGCGCCGCCCCGATCAGGAATCCCAACACCGTGGCACTCAGCGTCACGCCGGTGTGATAGATCAGGCTGCGGTTCGACCATTCGCCCGACTGCACGATGCCCCGGTGCGAAAACACCTCCTCGGTCACCGTCGAATCCCAGATTTCCACCATCACCTGATGCGGGCTGGGCAGGCGCGGGCGCAACTGGCTCCAGGATTGGTCCAGATGGGCGCTGTTCTGCCACAGCAGCGGCAACAGCGGCGCGTCGATCCGTTCGCGCGCGCTGGGCGGGATCAGCACCGCCCCGCCGCGCTCGGCCTGGGTCAGAACCTCGCGCGCGTTCATCGGCACGCAGGCGACATACCAGAACGCCAGGATCGCCGCGAGCACGAGCAGAACCGGCCCCACGGTGCCCTTCATCCCCGCCCCCCTTGTGGCCAGGCGATCAGCGTCACCGCCACGACGCCCAGCGCCATCCCCGCCAGTTGCAGCGATGTCGGCTTTTCGCCGAACCACAGCATCGCCACGGCCGAGATCAGGATCAGTTGCAGCACCGCCGACACCGAAATGGCCATCGCCAGCCCGCTGTCGCGCATTACGCGGACCATCATCAGATTGCCCAGCGAAAACAGCACCAACGCCCCGATCAATGTGGGCAGGAACGCCGACGCAACGTAATAGCGCAGCACCGTGTTGGCGGCGATGAACACCACCGTCGCCCCGCTCAGCCACAGAATCGCGCCCCCGGTCATGGCAGGCATCCGCAGGGGCCGGGCCTAATCGTCATGGCCATGCCCCGCCCGCAATCCTTCGCGCACGCGGTGCGCAATGGCGATGAAGTCGGCCCCGTCGCGGATGTCCAGCGGGCGGTCGCGGGGCAAAGGGCTGTCGATGATATCGGTGATCCGCCCGGGGCGCGGCGACATGACGACGATCCGGGTGGACAGATAGACAGCCTCGGGGATCGAATGGGTGACAAAGGCGATGGTCTTGCCGGTGCGTTTCCACAGGTCCAGCAATTCTTCGTTCAGCCGGTCGCGCACGATTTCGTCCAGCGCGCCAAAGGGTTCGTCCATCAGCAGGATATCGGCGTCAAAGGCCAGCGCGCGGGCGATGGACGCGCGCTGCTGCATGCCGCCCGACAGTTGCCAGGGAAACTTGTTCTCGAACCCGGCCAGTTCGACCAGTTCCAGCACTCGTGCGACCCGCTGCGCCTGTTGGGCGCGGGAAAAACCCATGATCTCCAGCGGCAGGCGGATATTGCCGCCGATGGTCCGCCACGGATACAGACCCGCCGCCTGAAACACATAGCCATAGGCCCGCCGCCGCCGCGCCTCGTCCGGGGTCAGCCCGTTCACCGTCAGGCTGCCGCCGGTCGGGGTTTCCAGTCCCGCGATGCAGCGCAGGAAGGTGGTCTTGCCACAGCCCGACGGGCCGATGAAACTGACGAAATCGCCCTTGGCGATGGTCAGGTTGACATCGCGCAGGGCGTTGACAGCGCCGTCGCCGGTCTGGAACACTAGGTTCAGGCCACTGGCGGCAATGACCGGCGCGCCTTTGGGCGGGGAAGAGGGGACATTTGTGGTCACGGCGCGGGATCGTGCCCGGCGGCACTTGTGCTGGCAAGCAGCGCTTCAGCCATTTCAAAGGGATTGCTGCCGAAATCACAGGCCCCCGCGCGGTTTGCATGCATCTGCTGACGGTTCCACCGTGCGAACGGGCGATGGTGCACAGGCACGCCACCCGTGACACCGCCGTCCATGACGTGTCGGGGCGGGTGGCGATATGTGCGGGCGAACGGCTGCAATACCGGACGGACACGGCGGCGGGCATGATGATCCCCAGTGCCCCCGACGCGCCTTGTTCGCCGCTGGACCCCTTGGACACCTGCTGCATGGTGGCCAGCGCCTGAATGCACCGTCCCGGGCGTCACACAAGCCCCCGGTCCGGCAGGACAATGGTCAAAAGGGCGCAGACCGGCAACGGCACCTTCCGGCAGCGCCCCATGTTGGCAGGTCGGGAAACGGGACAGGGCTGCACCTAGACCCCGCTGGCCGGTATCCCCGTGCGCACCACGGGGCGCGGGGCGGTCAGTTCCTTCCATGTGCTCAGCGCGCGGTTGACCGGGGCGTTGGCGGGGCGGGCGATGAACTGGCCGTGGCCCTCCTGCGTCCGCACCTCGCCGTCATGGATGGCGACATGGCCGCGCGTCAGGGTGAAACGCGGCAGGCCGGTGACGGTCTTGCCCTCGAACACGTTGTAATCGATCGCCGATTGCTGTGCGCCGGCGGTGATCGTCTTGGACCGCGCGGGATCCCAGACCACCAGATCGGCATCCGCCCCCACCGCCACCGCGCCCTTGCGCGGATAGCAGTTCAGGATCTTGGCGATGTTGGTGCTGGTCACGGCGACAAACTCGTTCATCGTCAGGCGGCCAGTCGTCACGCCATGCGTCCACAGCATCGGCATCCGGTCCTCCAGCCCCCCGGTGCCGTTGGGGATCTTGGTGAAATCGCCCAGGCCGAACCGTTTCTGCGCGGTGGTAAAGGCGCAGTGATCGGTCGCCACCACCGACAGCGATCCCGATTGCAGCCCGGCCCACAGACTGTCCTGATGATGCTTGCTGCGAAACGGCGGCGACATCACGCGCCGGGCGGCATGGTCCCAGTCGGGATGGCTGTATTCGCTCTCGTCCAGCGTCAGGTGCTGGATCAACGGCTCGCCCCAGACGCGCTTGCCCTGCTGGCGCGCGCGGCGGATCGCCTCGTGCGCGTCCTCGCAGGAGGTGTGCACCACATACAGCGGCACCCCCGCCACATCGGCGATCATGATCGCGCGGTTGGTCGCCTCGCCCTCGACCTGCGGCGGGCGGGACCAGGCGTGCGCCTCGGGGCCGGTATTGCCTGCCGCCATCAGCTTGCGCTGCAGTTCCAGCACGATATCGCCGTTTTCGGCATGCACCATCGCCACGCCGCCCAATTCGCCCAGACGGCTGAACGACGCGAACAACTCGTCGTCGTTCACCATCAGCGCGCCCTTGTAGGCCATGAAATGCTTGAAGGTGGTGATGCCCTTGTCGATCACGGCGGGCATGTCGTCGAACACCTTTTGCCCCCACCAGGTCACCGCCATGTGGAAACTGTAATCGCAGGTGGCCCGCCCGGCCTTGTTGTGCCACATCTGCAGGCCGTCCAGCAGGCTTTGCCCCTGACCGGGCAGCACGAAATCCACCACCATCGTGGTGCCGCCCGACAGCGCCGCGCGGGTGCCGGATTCGAAATCGTCCGCCGAATAGGTGCCCATGAAAGGCATTTCCAGATGGGTATGCGGGTCGATGCCGCCCGGCATGACATAGCAGCCGGTGGCATCCAGCGTGGCCGCCCCTTTCAGGTTCGGCCCGATCTGGCTGATCTTTCCGGCTTCGATCAACACATCGGCGGCAATGGTCAGGTCATGGGTGACGATGGTGCCGTTCTTGATGACCGTAGACATCGCGGACTCCGCAAAAAGGGGGATCAGGGGCAGAAACGGATTGTGGTGTCGCCACGGGTCAGCACCATCAATGTGCCGCCTTGCAGGAAGAAATAACAGCCATCGGGGGCGACAAAGACATCCGCAGCGGCGACGCCGACCGGCAGGCTGGCCACGACATCGTCAGGCAAGGGCTGTGGCGCGGGGCCGAACGAGGCGTGGCTGACCGCGACCGGGGCGACGGGCTGGCCCAACGGGCCGACCACCACGCCGGGGGCCCCGTTGGGGACGCCGCTGGGCAAGGGGCCCGCGGGGTCGCAGGCGGCCAGCGCCAAAGGCAGGATCAGGACGGCCGCGCGCATCACGTACCTTCCGCCGCCAGCAGCACCGGAACGGCGGCGATGGCCGCACCATCGCAGACCCGGTTCCCGGCCGCATCGCGCAGCGGGATGCCCGAGGGTGGGTCGGTCACTTCGATCGCGATCAGATAGCAGCCCGCGCCATCCGCGATCACGATGGAGGCTGGTGTGCCCGGCGGCAGCACGGCGGCCACGGCGACCGGCAGCGGCGGCGGGCCGGGGGGAACCTCGGGCGCAATGCCCATAGCAGTATTCAGACTGGTCATTGTCGCCGCGTCACAGGCGGCCAGCAGGGCGAAAGGCAGCACCAGCAACAGGCGGGCAAATGGGTTATGCGGCACGAATGTCTTCTCCTTGGAGCTTTGCGGACCCGTTCTGTGCGGCGGGCGCTGCACCAAGCTATGGCCTTTTGGCGGGCGGTTGCAAAGGGTCATGGTGCGGGATTCGCGCACACATCGCGCGCCTCGGACCGGGCCAGCCGGACTGCCGCCTGGATACGCACCGCAGGGCCGGGGCCAGGCGGTTCCTCGCCCCGGGCCAGGGCGCGTGCGATACCATCAATGCTGACCATCGCCGCCGCCGCCCCGGCCGACCAGTCATGGGCCGAAAACTCAACGCCCAGATCGATGGCGTCGCGCGACAGGATGAACAACGCGCCCGGGTCCAGCATGGGCGGTGTGTCGAACAGACCGTCGGTCGCTGCTGCCGCCTCGGCCTCGACCTGTGACAGCAGCGCGCAGGGGATTGCCCCATGCGCCAGCGCCGGGCCTGGCAGCGCCACCAGAATCAAGTCTGGTACCGGCGTCATCGGGGAATGCTCGGGCGCATCATCCCGCCACCCCCGCCGTTTCGACCACCGCATGAAACAGCACGTCGGTGCCCTTGGCGGCCCATTCCATGCTGATCGCTTCGGCCTCGTTATGGCTCAGCCCGCCGACACAGGGGCACATGATCATCACCGTGGGGGCCAGGCGGTTGATCCAGCAGGCGTCATGGCCAGCCCCGCTGACGATGTCCATGTGGCTGTAGCCCAGCCGCTGCGCCGCGCCCCGCACGGTATCGACCAGCCCTGCGTCGAACATCACCGGATCGAAATGGCCGACCGGCTCGATAGCGCAGCCCAGACCCAGTTCGAGCGCCACCGCATGGGCGGCGCGTTCGACCTCGGCCCGCATGGCGTCCAGCTTGGCCAGGTCGGGGCTGCGGATGTCCACGGTGAACACCACGCGGCCCGGGATCACGTTGCGCGAATTGGGGAACACCTTGACCTGCCCCACCGCGCCGACCGCGTTCGGCTGATGGCTCATCGCGATCTGATGCACGCGTTCGATGGTCCGCGCCATGCCAAGGCCCGCATTGACGCGCATGTGCATTGGCGTGCTGCCGGTATGGGCATCCTTGCCGGTCAGGGTGATTTCCAGCCACCACAGGCCCTGCCCATGGGTGACAACGCCGATATCGCGGCCCTCGGCTTCCAGAATCGGGCCTTGTTCGATGTGCAGTTCGAACATCGCGTGTATCCTGCGCGCGCCGACCGCTTCATCCCCGACCCAGCCGATCCGGGCCAGTTCGTCGCCGAACCGCTTGCCGTCCGGATCGGTGCGGCCATAGGCGTAATCCTGGGTATGGATGCCGGCGAACACGCCGGATGCCAGCATCGCAGGGGCAAATCGCGCGCCTTCTTCGTTCGTCCAGTTGGTCAGCACGATGGGGTGGCGGGTGGTGATGTTCAGGTCGTTCAGGGTGCGCAGTACCTCCAGCCCGCCCAGAACGCCCAGCACGCCGTCGTATCTGCCCCCCGTCGGCTGGGTATCCAGATGGCTGCCGATATAGACCGGCAGGGCATCGGGGTCGCTGCCGGGGCGGGTGGCGAACATGTTGCCCATGCTGTCCACGCCCATCGTGCAGCCCGCCGCCCGGCACCAGCGCTGGAACAGGTGGCGCCCCTCGCCATCCGCATCGGTGAGGGTCTGGCGGTTGTTGCCGCCCGCGACGCCGGGGCCGATCTGCGCCATGTCCATCAGGCTGTCCCACAGCCGCTGGCCGTTGACCTTGGTATTGCCGCCCGGTGCCGTCATGGCCGCCCCCGTTTTGACCGGATGGTCAAACGAACGCTAGCAGAGGGGGGGCGTCAGTCAAGCGGACCCGGATCGGTCAGGCGGGCGGTCAGGTCAGCGGACAGGTGAACCACGTCAAGGATGGTGATCATCTGGGCGGTTTCGACATGGATGATGGCATGACGACCCGCGCGGATCAGGCGCAGGTCGGCGCGCAGGTCGGGCGCGATCAGATCGCGGCAGGACTGGCCTGTCAGGTTGCCTTGGGCAAGACTGTCGATTCGGTCCAGCAACTCAGCGCAATAACGGTACGCCTGTCCGGCGCCGAAATGGTCGGTTGACCAGTTTGAAATCGCTTCCATGGCGGCATCTGCATACGCTGAGATATGCACAGGCTTCATTTCATGGCGTCTGTATCGGCCTTGGCCTTGGCCTCGGCCTCGGTCTTGGCCCTTGCCACTCCACGGTCGAATGCGTTCGTGATGATCGTGGGATAATCACCCTCGATCACCTCGCCCCGCTCGTACTGGGCCAGCCCTTCCAGCACCCCGGCACGGATACGCTGGAACTCGGCCTCGTTCCGTTCCAGCAGGCGCAGCCCGGCGCGCATCGCCTCGGATACGTTCTGGTATTGGCCATCCGCCACCAACCCGTCCAGAAACGCCGCCTGATGATCGGTCAGAACCACATTGCGCGTGACCATTCTCGCCTCCATCCAGGGTTTGGCATAATATGCCATCGGCATCAGCCTGCGACAACCCCTCTTGCCTAACCCCGCCTGCCCGCGCACCTTGATGGCCATGAACGCCCCGTCGCCCCGCACCCGGATTCAGGCCCGCAACCGCGAGGTGATCCTGGCTGCCGCGTTGGATGTCTTTGCCGCGCAGGGGTTTCGCGGCGCGACGCTGGACCGCATCGCCCGGGCTGCGGCGTTGTCCAAGCCGAACCTGCTTTACTATTTTCCGACCAAGGAGGCGATCTATCAGACCCTGCTGGAGGGCCTGCTGCGCACCTGGCTGGACCCGCTGCGCGCGATGGACCCGGGCGGCGATCCCCTGGCCGAAATCCTGACCTATCTGCGCCGCAAGCTGGAACTGAGCCGCGATTATCCGCGCGAAAGCCGCCTGTTCGCCAATGAAATGCTGCAAGGCGCGCCCCGGATGCGGGCCGCCATCGAGGGGCCGCTGAAGGCGCTGGTCGATGACAAGGCCGCCGTGCTGCGCACCTGGATGGATCAGGGCCGGATCGCGCGGGTGCATCCTGTCCACATGATCTTTTCCATCTGGGCGCTGACCCAGCACTACGCCGATTTCGACGTGCAGGTGCGCGCCGTACTGGGCCCGCAAGGGGCCGATCCCTACCCCGACGCCCAGGGATTCCTGCAGACCCTGTTCACCCGCCTGCTGGCCCCCGATACGGATCCCGATGCGGATCCCGATGCGGATCCCGATACGGATCCCGATGCGGATCTCCAGACAGGCCCCGATGCGGGCCCCAAACCGGAGCAG
>Ga0105046_10017440_pt1 | contig 10984 bp, 7 predicted proteins | sample MAT03_FD_78385 | JGI IMG/M metagenome (GOLD analysis project Ga0105046, IMG submission 78385) | Freshwater microbial communities from Lake Fryxell liftoff mats and glacier meltwater in Antarctica - MAT-03 (megahit assembly) | ecosystem: Environmental > Aquatic > Freshwater > Ice > Liftoff...
CAACCGCTTGGAGGTCGGGGAGGTCTCCGAGGTCTGCCGCAGGCAATTGGCGCGCCAGGAAGGTCCGGTCGGTCAGCCCCTTCCACGATGTGTAGTCGGACGCAGTGCTCCACGGATGCGGGCGACTGCGCGTCGATCTGACCAGCTTGTTGACAACGATCCTTGACGCCGCCTTGTCCGCCCAGCCCCAACTGTCGATCACAACCCCCAGCGTACCGAAGAAATTGTCGAAGAATGTGGCCATGGTCATCTCCTTTATGTGATGGACGCGGATCGAGGCATTCGGCTCAGACACTTGCCACCGGCTCGGCGCGCGTCACATGGCTGAGTGTGTGGCGCAACTCGGATCAGCTTCTTGGACGACCCGACGGAGACGGTCGATACCGCCCAGCGGACGAACCGCCGCCGGCCATCCGTCGAGGACCTCCAGCGTCGCCGCCACCCAGCCGTGCATCCTGGGATGCGCATCGCGGGTTGCTGGCGCCGATCGGGCCGATGAACGAGCCTACGATGCTTCGGCTCCCCATGTCCAGAACGACGGTCGGAACGATGAACCTCGCCCGGGTCAGCACAGCGGCTACATCCTCCACCCGATCTCATCGCAACGAACCAGAGCCCGGTGATCCTCGGCGGTCACTAGGGCCCGGGCCTGGCCAGATGGCCTGCGTCGCGCGGCGACGGAAGCAGAACCGACCGCGATATCGCACGCCTTCACGAGTTCGGGCCTGCGCTCGAGCATCCGCTTGTAGACCGAGCGCGAACTCGTGACCATGCTCTCGCCGCCGGACTTCGATGGGTTGAGGCAAAGAAGCCCGACGTAGTCGCCGCTGCCGGAGTGAAAGCGCATCTCAGCGCGTGTCATGTAGCCGCGCACGTTCGGATTGCTGTAGTCGCCGCCGAGGTCCTTGACGTGACCGCGAAGATGCCCGTCTCGATTCTGCGAGAGCGCTCGACCGAGGTAGGCGCCGAGACCGGGATACGCGAGCGCCTGCCCCTCACGGTCGAGCTACGAGACCGGGAAACCGCGCAACATCACGATGCCGCGGCCGTACATCATCTCCTGGCGCACGTCTTCGAGCACCCGACCGAAGCTGGCGGGCGCGAATGATCGGCGCGAAACGTCCTCGAGACGGACGCCGGCCTTGCGCGCAAACGCCGTGGCGGCGACGAGTTGCGCGCGCTCGGCGTCGCTCAGCCGATAGCTCCACGACTCGACGTCGGCGAGGTCGGCGAGGTCGGCGGGCATCCGGGCGGCCGGGATACAGCCGCAGCAGGCCCGGTCAGTGCACGACCCCCAGGTCGAACTGCGCCGGAAAATGCGCCGGAGCGATCAGCTTTCTGCCGGCCGTCTGCCCGAGCGCGTCGAGGTCGGGCATGTTCTCCGGTTTGTCCATCGCCGCCAGCGCCATCAGCGATTCGTCGCTGCGGTCGAGGCCCAGCGTCTTCGTGCACCAGTCCTGGTCGAAGAACACGTTGTAGCGGACGTAGCCGAGCGTCGGCTTTCCGGTGAGCGGCGGCGCCGCATCGAGGATCTCGCGGTCGATGGTGCGCGCGGTCGGGCTCGACGACAGCCACTGCATCACCGTTTCCACCAGGTCGCTGCAATCGTCCATCAGCGTGGCGAGCGCGGTGATCGCATGCGCTGCCGACGTCGCCTGCAGCCCTGTAGTCAGCCCGGCGCCGGCAAGCCGGCGGCCGGTCCCCAGCGACACCACGAACAGTTTGTCCGCACCGGTGTCCCAGCCGAACTTGTAGCCGGCGAGCGTGGCGGTAAGCACGAGCTGCAGCGCGGGGTTGTTGCTCGGGCTCAACCCGCCGTCGATGAACTCGCCGCGTACGCCCTTCAGCTCGCGCCCCGGGTCGGCCTTGCTGATCTCGATCATCTCCGGGCTGAAGTACGACGGCGCAGCCGTACTCGCGCGCACGACGCGCCAGAGCGGGAACTCACCGTTCGGGATCGTCGTCGAGTTCGGCCGCAGGCCGAAGTAACGCGCGCCGGGGTTGTTGGTCAGCGGCCACGGGCTGCCGGTGTCCAGCCGCTTGCTCATCACCATCAGGCCGGTGCGGAAGTCGTGGCTGTTCATCAGGCGATCGCCGAACACCGACTTGAGCGCCCGGCTGACATCGGCGGCATCGTACTTCTGGCGGAACACGCCCTTGCGGAACAGGCTGCGCTTGAACACGGCGTTGCCCAGGCTCATGTAATGGCCGTGGATCTCGTCGACGGTCATGCCGAGCGACAGGCCCGCCGCGATGATCGCGCCGGTCGAGGTGCCGCCGATCAGGTCGAAGTAGTCCGACAGCCGGAACGCCGGGTCGCCACCGAAGCGGGCGCGAAGCATCGATTCGATCTCGCGCAGCATGCCGAGGGTGAGGATGCCGCGGATGCCCCCACCGTCGAGCGCGAGGATGCGCTTGGGTGTGACGGCCGGATCGAGATGCTGCGAGAAGCTGCGGTAGGTGGGCATGATGTCTCCTTTCGCGGTGGAAGAAGAAGCCCCGATCGTGCGCCGGGGTCCTCACTTCATGTCGTCATCATCTTCTTCGGCATTACAGCCTTGGGGCGTCGCCGTGCGGCCTGCCGGGGGCCGCTGCCCGGCACGCTGCCTCGTGCGTTTCTGGGTACCGCCAGCTGCATCAGTTCCTTGTAGCGGCCGATGAACCCCGCCACGCCTGCTTCCAGCGGCGGCAGCTCGGTCAGCGCGCTCCCGTCGAGCAGCGACGAATCGGGCCTCTGTTCGCCGCACAGGAAGAACAGTACCGCGTGCGGCAGCATCTGTTGCAAGGTATCCAGGTACGGGCGCGGTGGCAGCGGGCGCGTCGCGAAGATCAGGAACACCGGCGTGGCGATCTCCTGCAGCAGCCGCTTCACCGTCTCCTCGTCGCCCTCGATCGCTCGACCTACCGTGGCCGCCACCACATGCGGCGCATCCGCACTGCGGCCCAGGCTTGGCCAGTCCTGCTCGCGGAAGACCAGGCTGACCGGTGCGGCTTCGCCGATCCAGGCGCGCCGGATCAATGTGCGGGCGATGCTGACCGGCATCGCGCTCAGGCAGAGCGCCCGCTGCCCGCGCGGGGCGGTCGCGGCCGCTCGCACGCGTTGCGCGGTCTCGGCTGGCAGCGTGAACATCGCGGCGATGTCGACCAGTTCGCGGCCGGCGATCTCCGGCTCTGCGTACAGCCCGCCCTGCAGCCAGCCTTGCCAGTCGATGTCGGCGAACAGCCCGTCGCGGCGGATCGCGCGCAGGCCCGCGTCGACCGGACTGCCGGCTTCCTTCATCGCCTGCTGCTCGCTGGCCTTCTCCGTCGCGGACGGCTCCGACACGAGCGTGGCCAGCCACTGCATCACGCCTTCTTCGCCGCTGGCGGCGTCGCGCAGGCGCCCCAGGCGTTCGAAGGCCCGCGTCGCGTGAGCCGCCAGCTCGGCATCGCTTGCCGCTTCGATGTTCGGCGCCGGGCCGGACTGCGGCGGGCCGATCATCTTCATCAGCCGTCCGAATCGCTGCTTCCGGATGTCCGGCCCGCGCGAGTCGCCGAAGATCGCAACCGGGTAGTCCGGCTTCGCCCAGCGGCGATAGGCGATCATCTGCAGCTGGAACTGCTCGTGGCGACTGCCGCGGGGTATCTCGCTCGCCAGCACGATGGCTGCGCCTTCGCTGTCGTTGACGGCGGCGACGAACTGCGGGTCGAATGCGCTGCCCGGCGAGATGTTCTCGGTGTCCAGCCACGGCCTGACGCGGGCGGCCCGCAGCGCGTTCTGCAGCCGATCGAGCGCGGCTGGCGCCGGCCGGGGATCGGCCGCGCAGACCACGACCACGGTCGGCTCGTGCTCGGCCGGCCGCAGCGACCGGTACAGGAAATCGTTCAGGCGATCGGCCGGCACCGCGAGCAGGCGCGGTGATGACGGCGCCGTGGAAACCACGTTGGAAGCCACGTTGGGCCTCGCCGGGGGACGGGTGGTGCCGGCGATCAGGCCGATGACCTGGCCATCCACGAGCACCGGTGCGCCAGCCGGTGGCGCCGGCTGCCGTATCGTGCTGCCGACCGGATGGTCGGTCTCGAGCTCCAGCATTGCAGAAGCGACGCCAACGGCTCTCAAGGTGAGCAGTGAGTTCTGGGTGATCGAGACGATGCGCCCGTGCACCGACGACAGCGTCCCGTCATCGTCGAGGCGGACGCTTTCCCAGCGCCTCCCGGGTTCGATCGTCACCGGGTCCCAGTTGCGTTCGAGCACCACTGCGCCAGGTATCGGGCTCGGCAGCCGCAACAGCACGATTGCGCCGGCGATCGCGACCGCCGTCGCGGAGACCGGCTTGCCGTGCTGCTCGATGGTCCATGATCCAGCGCGAAGCCCCTCGTCCATGCGCGGTGACTCTCCGCCGGCCAGCGTGAGCACGAGGTCGCGCGCGACGACGAAGAAGCCGGCGAGGTCAAGGCCGGTGGCATCGGCCGGCGTCAGCGCTGGCCCCTGGAACCGGACCCGGACGACGGCTGCCTGCAACTGCGACGAGTCATACCGTGGCGGCGGCACCTCGCCTTCGACCGGGGCGTCCTCCAGCGCGTACTCGTCGCCGGCCAGCGTGCGGATCCGGACCCCGCTCGCGCCCGTGGGGATCAGCACCTGCCGGCCGGGCTGCACGCCGAGGGTGATCGCGCTGTCCGCGCCGTTTTCGGACCAGCGCAGCTCCACGACCAGCGGCGTCGTCTGCGGCAGCTCGAGCGTCAGCGGCGCCCCGTCGGCGTCGATGAACTCGATGCCGTCCTGCAGCCGGCGCAGGCCGATCGTCGTGCGCCGGGCGAGCGAACCGGCCGGCAGGATCCAGGCTGCTTCGGGCAGTGCACTCGCCCGCTGCGCATCGCCGGCAAGCACGACGCGGCCGCCGAGGCGTCCGGAGGCGCCCAGCGCGAGCAACAACGCCGCCTCGCTGGCGCGCGCCGCCGCCGGCAGCCGCGGCAATGCGCGCAAGGCCCAACGGGCGATCTCCATGCCGCGCTCGTTGTCTTCCACCATCGCCTTGGCGGCCTGCCGTAGCAGGGCATCGACCTCGCCGAGCGAGGCGGGGTCGCCCTTGAGCGAGAGCCAGGTGATCCGCTCTTCCATGCGCAGCGACGGCGGCCAGTCGCGGTGGGCGTCGTCGATCAACCCCGCGGCCGCGTCGAGCAGCACCGGCGCGCCATCGACCGTGTCCGCAGCGAGGTCGCTGCGCAGGATCTCCGCCACCTGTGGCGAGAGCACGAGGCCCTGCGAACTCATCGACTCGGTCAGCGGGCTGAACCACAGGTCGGCTTCGATACAGGCGTCGCTGCCGCGCAGAAAGCGCAGGCGCAGCGCCCGCAGCAGCGGTGCGTCGATGCGTACCGCAAGCGATGCGAGCCGGGCGAGCTGCACGGCATCGCCGTGATCTGCGGCGAACTGGTTGAGGCGCTGCGCGGCGCGCTCGCCGGGGCTGCTCATCGCGTCGCGCGCAGCAGCGGCCCGAGCGTGCGCCGGATGGCGGCGGCCGTCGTGCGGTGGTCCCAGTGCACCAGCCGCACCGAACCGGCGAGACCGTGCGGCCAGCGCTTCGGCCCGTACGGCAGCAGGGCGGTGACCGCGACGCCGGCGAGGCGGGCGCTGTCGAAGAACGCCAGCCACTCGCTGACCGCCGGGCGATCGCGGCTGCCGGCGGGTGCGCCGATGCCCAGGTCGGTCAGCACGAGCACTGGCGTGCCGCGCGCAGGCATCGGCCAGGGTTTCATCTCCGGGTGTCCGTGCGGCACGCAGCCGCGCGCGGGCGTCCCGGCGAAATGCAGCAGGCTCACCTGGCCGGGGGCCAGCAACTGACCGATGCGCGCGATCAGATCGTCGACATCCGGGCGGAACGGGGCCATGCCAAGCCCCGAGTCGACCAGAACCTGGGCGCCGAGCCGCAGGGTCGTCACCTGCTCGCGCGGGAACTCACGCAGCGGCCGCAGTTGCGCGATCTCCTCGACACAGGCCTGGATGTCCAGCGGGCCGTCACGGTCCAGCGTGGCGAGTGTGGCGCTCAGCAGGCCGCGCGCCAGGGTGCGCGGGAACAGCGGCTGGAACAACCGCGACGGCGGCGTGGGCCCGGCCGGTCGCGCCAGAGCAGGGGTCGAGTCGAGCCAGGGTGGCGCTGGCGGGGCGGCGGTGCCGCGGGCGCGTCGCTCGAGCCTCGCCGACCGCGCCTCGCTCGACAGCTGCGGCGGTCGTTGCACCGGTGGCGTCTTCATCTCCGGCGTCTGCGTGGATGCCGTCGCGCGGTCGACGCCGGGCCCCACCGCCGCGGCCTGCCGCAGCGCCTCCGGCGCGGCTTCGAGCCGGTCCAGGCTCAGCATGCGCAGCACCGAGCGCGCGACCTCGGCGTCGCGGATCTTCAACTGATCGATGCCGCGCAACAGGTCAGCGAGAAAGATCTGCGATCGGCGCATCAGCGTGTCCCGGGCAGCTTCGGATCCTCGCGTTTCCACAGCAACGACTCGGCCACCAGCGACCAGGTCTTCGCCCTCGGGCGGATACCCAGTGCGCGGGAGGCGGCGACTGCGTCGAGGTACTCCGCGGTGCTCGGCTCGCGCAGATTCTGTTCGCGGGCTACCGCGCGCAGCGTCATCACCCGCTCGGCGATCTCGCGATGGAACGGATCCGGTCCGAAGCGGTCGGTGGCGATGGTGTCGAGCCAGTCGACGGTAGGATCGGCCAGTGTCAGCACGACGCAGCGGCGGATGAACGCCGACGGCATCTCGCGTTCGCCGTTCGAGGTGATCATCACCAGAACGTTCTCGCGCCTGCCCCGGACCTCGAGCGGCGTGTCCAGCTCGTCGACGGTGAAGCGCGCCACGTCCAGGGCCTCGAGCAGGTCGTTCGGCACGTCGGGATCGGCCTTGTCGATCTCGTCGATCAGCACCACCGACTTGCGGCCCGGGCCGGCCGGGTCCACGGCCCGGGTGACTTGTGACCGCTCGGAGGCGCTCGCACCGCGCGTCGCCGCGCTGGCCGGGTCGAACGCCCACCACAGAGCCTGCGGCTGAACATAGGCCGCGCGCGGCGGCAGCTGCCGGTTCTGTTCCTGGGCGTCGCTCAGACGCCGCAGGGTGTCGAAGGTCCACATCAGGTCCTTCGCCCGGGTGCGCGAGGTGACGACCCGCTGGTAGTACTTCCAGCCGAGCACATGCGCGATGTTGCGCGAAAGCGTGGTCTTGCCGGTGCCGGGACGGCCGGCGACGAACAACGGCCGACCGCTCGCCCGGGCGAGGTTGACGGCGAGGATGATCGGCGAACTGTAGACATACGCCGGTACCCCGGCAGCCAGGTTGGCGCCGACGGTGACGGTGCCGCGTTCCGGGTCGACCGCGCCCTTGCGGGCCGGGTCGAAGTAGCGGGGCTTGAATCCGAGGTCCATTTTCTTCTTCTCCGTGTGCCGGTTTCCGACAGGTCCGCCGGATTCAGGTCTTGCCGATATCGTGGAACACGCGGTTGTAGTCCTCCATCTCGGCCTGCTCGCGGTCGAGGTCCACCGCCGGTTCGAGCGGGACCACGCGGGCCGGCCACTCGCCACCGCCCGGCAGCAACTCCTCGCCGCTATGCAGGATGAAGGTCACCCGCGGGTAGTTCGCCTGCAGCACACGCAATACTGCGGCGTCGGGAACCGGTGGCGGCAGCACGATGAACAGCGGCGTCTTCAGTCGCGACAGGTAACGGTCCACCACGTCGATGTTGCCCGCGCTCAGCGTCGGAATCCGCCGATGCACCTCCGAACGGATGCGCGCGGCCAGTTCCTCCGCGCGGGTATCGCTCTCGCCGCCCTCGATGCTGTAGCACGGCTCGCCCTCCTCCGACAGGAACGCGCGCCGCAGGTACATGCCCGCGGTGAAGCCAGGTACGTAAGCGCCATTCAGGGCCGTGGCCCAGCAGGCTGGTGCGCCGCCGGCCGGGTCGCTGCCGGCCACGCCGACAGCGAGGTTGCGCTGCGCGAGATCGGCGAGCGGCGCGGCCGCAGGACCGGCGACCCAGAGCGGCGCCGCACAGTTGAGCGTCGTCTCGGCGGCCTCCTTCGTCAGCCCTGCCGTGCGCAGCGCAGCGATCAGGTCGCGCAACGTCGGGTAGCCGCCGCGCTCCCCGCGCACGATCGCGCGCGCGATCTCGTGGCCACATCGTGTGGCGCGCGACTCCTGGGCCGACCACTGGATCGCCTGCCCGGTCAGCCGGGCGCAGATGGCCTCGAGCTGGACCGGATCCCCGTTACGAAGCTGCGCTGCGACCTTCGCCGCGAGCGTGTCCATCGGCGTTACCGGTGCCGTGGCCAGGCGGCCGAGTTCGAGCTTCACCGCGTCCGAGATGCCTGCGGGATCGGTCTTCGGCAGGCGCTGGATCGCATCGAGGTAGAGCTTCGAGAAGGGGCTGTCGGGTGCCGACAGGTCATCGCGCTTCACGCCGTCCAGCAGCGCCGGGAACAGCAGGAAGGCCGGATCGAGCGCGGCGCGGTGCGCGAGGATCGTCGCTTCCTTGAGCACCCAGGGCGACTTGAGCGCGACTGCATCGAGCATCAGCACCGCGCTGTGGCAGCAGGCCATCCATTCGTCGAGCACGCTGCGCCACTTCGAAGCCGGCTCCAGCCGTTCGAAGTCGAGCAGCACTTCATGGCCGGGCGAGGCACCCGCCTGCTCGAGTGCCGCCTTCAGGGCTTCGAGGCGCTGCTTGCCTGCCGCGTTGCCCTTGGCGGTGCTGTGGCTTATGAAGATGCGCATCGGGTAGCCATCATTCGGACCGGGGGCCTTGCACGCCTGCGGGCATGGCTTCCTCGCGCAGGCGGGAGCGCGCGAGGCAAAGGCAAGCGCACGATCGACGATAGCAGGAAATCCTGCCGGCCAGCACGGCTGTTGACTTCGGCCGATCATGAGGCATTATCGGGAATGAACATCAGCGGCCGGGTGGCGCTGGTGGCGAGGGCGCGAAACGCCTGACCGGGGTCGATCGGCGCGGGGATCGGACTGGCCTTGGGTCAGGCCCTGGATGTTTCCGATCGCGGTGGCCTTCAGCGCCTGCATCCCGCGATCCCGGCTCGAACAGACGGCTATCCGGTGCGTCCCGTGCGCGACCCGCACACCGTCGAAGGCGGCCGGCGACGGGTTTCCCGGGCACACTGCGCAATCGCTGCACTTGTGAAGGACGACGCGAGCACACCCTGGAATCGGATCAGGTGCAGCCCCGACCGGGGCTCTACCGCCCTGCCGACGCCGACAGGGCGCGATCAGTTCGCCGTCGCGCCGGATTCGATGACGATCTTTCCCCACTTCGCGGTCTCGGCGCGCACGTAGGCGGCGAACTCGGTGGGTGTGTTCCACACCGGTTCCAGCCCTGCCGCGGTGAGTCGGGCACGCAGCTCCGGATTCTGCACCGCCCTGATGGCCACCGCGTTGAGCCGGGCCACGATGTCCTGCGGCGTACCTGCCGGAACGAACAGACCGTACCAGTTGTTGATCTCGTAGCCGGGGACACCCGATTCCGCGATCGTCGGTACGCCGGGCAGCCCCTCGAATCGACGGCTTCCGGTCATCGCTATGGCGCGCAGCTTGTCGGCCTGGATGTAGCTTATCGCAGTGGCGACCGAGGCGAAGCTCAGCTGGGTGCGACCGGCGATCAGATCGAGCATCGCCGGGGCACCCCCCTTGTACGGGATGTGAATCATCGTCGTGCCGGTCATCGTCCGGAACAACTCGCCGGCGAGATGCGTGTCGGTGCCGGCGCCGGCGGACCCGAACGCGAGCTTGTTCGGGTTGGCCTTCGCGTACGCAATCAGATCGGCGACCGTCTTCACCGGCAGCGCCGGGTTGACCACCAGCACGCTCAGGCCATTGACCACAAGCGTCACCGGCACCAGATCCCGGATCGGATCGAAGGGCAGCGTCTTGTACAGGAATGGCGCGATCGCGATGCCACCGACATGGCCGAGCACGATCGAGTAGCCATCGGCCGCCGACTTCGCAACGTTGTCCAGGGCGAGGGTGCCTCCGGCACCGGCGCGATTCTCGACGACCATGGTCTGCTTCAGCAAGTCGCCCAGCTCCTGCGCGATCAGCCTTCCGGCGATATCGGCCCCGCCACCGGGGGCGAACGGAATGACCAGTCGCATCGGCCGATTGGGCCAGCCCTGCGCGAAGCAGGCGGTGGCGAGACAGTACAACAGAAAGAATGCGGACAGCCTGCGCATCGATGTACTCCTGGTGAGGGGCGCACGGATCAGTGCTTCGAGTGCAGCCTTGCGGCCGGGCTTGCGCCCGTCGAGCACGATGTTACCTCAGGGCATCCGCGCAGCCGCCTGCAGCGGCCGCGGCGATCGTGCATCGTCCGACTCGGCGTTGCTGTCGGCCAGGCACGACGCCCTCTCCTCCTCGACGAGCACGCCACGCCGGGTCAGCACTTTCATCAGCCGGCCGATGAATGATCTCGAGAGGATCGGCCGCTAGCCATCGCTCCTGCGCGACCAGGTGCGCGGCACCTGCGCAACACTCAACCGAACGCCTTGAGCAGCGTGCGCAGCGCCTCGTCGATCTTCGCCAGGTCGCCACCGACGAATGCGCGGTCATCCGCCAGTTCGGCACGGCGTGCAGCGCCGGCCGCCCGCGCGCGCTCAAGCAGTTCTGGCGCGTCCTTCGAAGCGCCGAGCGCCTTGCGCACGGTGTCGTCATCGAGCAGCTTCTGCGTCTGGTCGAGCTCGCTCGAGGCGACCTCGAGGCGCCGGCCGACGGCCTTGCGCCAGGCATCGACGGCGACCACCGCATCGTCGACGACATCGGCGGCCGAGGCAGGCGCGGACCGCGACGGGGCGACCGGCGCCGTCGTTCCTGGCTGGCGTGCCAGCGCCGGGACGTCGATCACCGTGCCGCGCTTGAGCGGCGCAGTCGCGCTCAGGTGGGGATTGGCCTCGAGCAACCCCTTCCGGGCCAGATCGAGCGACGCTGGCGCCAGCTTGCCGTAGACGCGCAG
>Ga0105046_10017441_pt1 | contig 10983 bp, 7 predicted proteins | sample MAT03_FD_78385 | JGI IMG/M metagenome (GOLD analysis project Ga0105046, IMG submission 78385) | Freshwater microbial communities from Lake Fryxell liftoff mats and glacier meltwater in Antarctica - MAT-03 (megahit assembly) | ecosystem: Environmental > Aquatic > Freshwater > Ice > Liftoff...
CGCTCATCTTCTGGGTGAGCCGCGGGCAGATCGAAGGACACTTGGTGAAGATGAAATCGACGATGGTGACGCGACCGCGCAAGTCCTCGCGCGTGATCGATTTGCCGTCCTGATCGGTGAGCGTGAACGGCGGCAAAGGAAACGCGATCTCGGTTCGGCCTTGTGTCGCAAAGCGCACGCCGTCGTCGGGCGCGCCCCGCACCGCACGATGGATCCCCACGCCGGCGATCGCGAGAGCGAGCGCGGCGAACGGGATGATGACGCGGGTCTTGGTCAAGGTGGGCTCGCGCGGAGGATGCTCGCGAAAAGGCCTAAGTCCAGACGAGATCAGGCGCCGATGACGAGCGCCGCGAACATGCCGAGGAGGTAGATCATCGAGGTGCCAAAGAGCGCGCGGGCCCAGCGAACACCAGCCGTGGCGCGGAGGCCCCAGGCACCGACGCCGAAGAAGAGCGCGCCGAGCACGGCCGCCGCGACGAAGTAGGGTGTGCCACCGATCTGGTAGGGCACGAGAAGGAAGCTCACCAGGACGAGTGCAGCGAGCCAGCGCACGACGTGATGGCGGGTGACGCGGTCCCCTCGCTCGTTCGGAAGCACCTTGAGGCCGGCGCGCGCGTAGTCCGCCTTGCGGAACGTCGCGATCGCCAAGAAGTGCGGGATCTGCCAGCAGAACATGATGCCGAAGAGGATCAGGCCCGGAGCCTCGATGCGCCCGGTCGCCGCCGTCCACCCCAGGAGGGGCGGGATGGCCCCCGGCACGGCGCCGACGACGAGCGACGCCGTGCTCCGCCGCTTGAGCGGCGTGTACATCAGCACGTAGGAAAGGAGAGCGATCGCCGCGAGCACACCGGTCACCGTGTTGACCGCGAGGGTGAGGAGCGGGAGCGAGATCGCCGAGAGCCACAGGCCCAGCGCCAGCGCGAGCCCCGGGGCCATGCGGCCCGCCGGGAGGGGACGCGTCGCCGTTCGCGCCATGTACCGGTCGGAGTCGCGCTCCCAGTACATGTTGAGCGTGTTGGCGCCACCGACGACGAGCGCCGTGCCGAGCAGGGTGGTGACGATCTGCGGAGCCGACAGCTCCAGATGCCCGTGACGCGCGCCGAGCCAGAGACCGCCGAAGGTCGTGAGCACCACGCTCGCGGTGATGCGGGGCTTGGTCAGCGTGACGAGGTCGCGCCACATGCCGGGTGCACGCGCGGCTGCGGCAGGGCGCGCGCCGTTAACGGCCTCGACCTCGGATGCGACTGCGTCGGGAACGGTGCTGGACATCGGCCCCAAAACCTCTTGGAGGCAGCATTAGGGTGGCGCGCCTGCGAGAACCACCCCGCGCGGCGCTTTTCAGCTAATCGAGAGACGAGCGTGGAGCAAGCCGATCACCCTGCGTTGTTGGGTCTTTCACGGGCTCGAGGCGCGGCAGGTTGCCGCGCAGTGCGGCATCTCGCGCAGCGCGAAGAAGGAGCGAGGGCGCGCGCGCGAGAAACAGCGACACAGCGCCGATGGTGAGCGCCATGCCGAGCAGCGGGACCTCGGCGTGCGCGCGCACCAGGGCGACGATCGCGAGCGAGCCGACGACCGCAGGCTCGGCGCGTCGCACGACGCACAGCCCGATCGAAAGCACGACCGCGAGGACCGAGAGCACCGGTGCGAGCAGCCACGGACCGAGCGGGCGTGGGCGTGGCGCCAGCTCCTCGATGGCGTGGCGCAGCATTACCCAGCGCGGCCCTTCCGGCTCGGCCACCAGGAGCCACGTCGCGACGAGCGCGAAAGCGAGGGCGACGCCAATCGTGATCGCGCCCCGCTTCCGAGCGCGCAGAACGAAGGCCGTGCAGGCACCGACGACTCCGAGCTCCAAGAGGAACCCGAGGGTCGCTACGGCATCCGCCGCTGCCGAAGTGCGCAAGGTGAGCGCGACCGCAACGAGGCGGACGAAGCCCGCTGCGCCGGCGAGACCCAGCGCGAACTCGGGGAGGCGACGCTCGCCGGACGCCGCGACGATCACGCAGACCAGGCCGCTCGCGATGGACGTCGCGAAGAGCAGCAGATCCGGAGTGCGCACGCCGCCCGACGACGTCATCGCGAGGAGCAGAGCGAAGCCGCCGATGACGGTGACCGCGATGCGCAGCGGAACGGCGCGCGTCGAGGTCGACGCGCGAACCAGGAGCACCGCGAGCAATGCGGTCGAAAGCGTGCCGAGCGCCTGCGCGACGAACCCGTCGGCCGCGAGGAGTTGGTCCGACCAGCGGACCGTGCCGGTCGCCGCCGGAACGAACGCGCGCCCGAACAACGACGCCACGACCAGGCCGATCGCATAGGGGACGATCAGCCCGAGCGAGTCGAGCGGGGCGCGGGCAGGCGGAGGCGCGGCCGCAGGCGGAGGGGCTTCGGTCCTCACGCGTGCTTCGGGCGTCAACGCGGGCGGCGCAGCGGGATCAAGGGGCCGCCCGCCTCGCCTTCGCCGGGCTTGGGGAGCGGGCGCGGCTTGCGCCGCGTCGGGCTCGTCGGCGGAGCGCTGGCGAGGAGGTAGGGACGAGCGTTGCGCGAGGAGCAGGCGTCGTGCGGATCGCGATGGAACTCCCAGTGCAGGTAGACGTTGCCGTCTGGCGAGACGATCGCATCTGGCGCCTTGCCATATGGACCGGCGCGATCGATGGACTCGAGCGCCGAGGCGTCGAACACGGTGCTGCCGCTGTTGCGCGTGATGCCCATGCGCACGATGGCGCCATCTTCCTTGCGCAAGACGATCTCCACGTGGGCGATGAGGTCCGGATCGTTGGTGGTGTCGCTGCGCGCGACGCGCCCGAGCGAGTCGAGGAACTCTTCGGCGAAGATGGGGTGGATGCGGTTGTGGACGTGGTTGAGATACCCGGCGAACGCCTTGCGCGCCGCGTTCAGTGACGTCTGGTTGCCCAGCTTCACCGAGGGGTCGTAGTTCTCGATAGCCGGCCGCCAGCGCTCGAACTTGTTGGTGTCCAGCCTGCCGGTCCGCTTGGAGCGCAGCGCAGCGCCCGACGACGCGCGCTCTGCGGCGAGCTTCTCCAGCCCTACCGAGCGTTCGACCAGGTCCTGCGTCAGGTTCATCGGGGGGCCGCCGGGGAGCCCGGTTCCGCCGAGGCCGAGCGCACGGACGTCGATGCGCTGCGAGAACGGCGCGGGCTTGCGTGCCTTGCCCGGGTCGAGGGCGCGACCGTCACCGCCGGGATTCGCGGGGTCGAGCGTGTAGCTGCCCTTGTCAGAGTGGGCGACCTCGGGGGATGGAGCGCCCGAGCCGCCGGGGGCCCCGGGATCGGCCTTGGAGGCGCCGCGCGCCTGGTCGGGCGAGCCCGCAGTGCCTGGTGCACCGGACGGGCCCGACGCCGAAGGACGATCGGCGTTGGGCGGTGCGGGCGGCGTGGGAGCTTGATGGGTCGGCGCCGTCGATGCGCGCGCGGACTCCCCCGGGGCCTTGGTCTTGTCGCCCTCCTTGTCCTCCGCGTTCGCCGTCTTGTCCGACGTGTCGTTGCCCTCCTTGTCGGCGGGGCCGCGGTTGTTGGTGCCCGGCGTCGGATCCGGGTGATCCTGGTCGTACGAGCGCAGGCGCGCCATCGTCTCGTCGACGACGTTGTTCGCGTCGTCGGCGATGCGCGGCGCGTCGGGGTTGTCTTCCTGATCCTTGGGCACCGTCTGCGCGACCGCGATGCGTCCGTCGTTGGGCGGCGGAGGCTCCGGCGGCTTGGGCGCAGCGGGCGTCGCCGGGACGGGCTCGGGCTCCGGTTTCTTCGGCTCGGGAGGAGGAGGCGCCTGCGGCTCGGGCTTCTTGGGATCCGGCTTCTTCGGATCGGCCTTTTCGTCCTTCGGCTTCTTCGGATCGTCGGGCTTCTTCGCGTCTTCCTTCTTCGGGTCGGCAGCGTCGTCGCTCTTGGCGTCGGGATCGTCGGAAGGCTCGGCGTCCGCAATGCCGTCGGGCGGAGGCGGGGGAAGGTCGATCGCTTCGAGCGTGACGACGTCGACCTCGACGGGGCCCGAGTCGCCACGGATCTCGCGGCGGACGCCGTGGACGAGCTCGAGGATGCTCGCCCGCTCGGCCGCGACTTGCTCCGCAACTTTCGTTCCGACCACGGCGCCGCCACCACCCACGAAGTGGGCGACGAGAGCGGCGCAGATCCAGAGCGCCAGCGGGATTTGGAACTCGCGCGACGACATTGCAGACAAACGATTGGGTGGAGGGGGACTCCACCATCCGTTCTGCCGCGCCGCGCCCTGTCGCGCGGGCTGCAGAGCCGCAAGGACCGTATCACCCGGGTTTGGGTGGGGCAACGCGCGATCAGGCCATCAACTCCCGGCGAATCGGCCTCGATCGTGCGGCGTCGTCTCACGCGTGGCCACCAGGCGCGCGAGCTCCACAGGCCGCCTCACTTCACGATGGCGTCCCAGTGCTCGGCGATCTCGTCCACCGTCCACACCGAGTCGGCTTCCTTGAAGCGACCTGAGGTCTGCACGAGCTTGTAGCCGTAGAGCTGTGCGCCAGCCGAGCCGAGGACGAAACCGGTTCGCTCGCCAGCACGGTCAGAGGCGAGGAACGCGATGGCCGATGCCGCGTGCTCGGGCCCGAGCGAGTGGGAACCATGGAACATCGGAAGATCCTCGGTGAGGCGGGTCTTGGCGAGCGGCGCGACGGCGTTGACCGTGATGCGGTGCTTCTGGAGCTCGATCGCGGCCGTGCGCATGATCGCGTAGGTCGCGCCGTGGGCGGCGGCGGCGTTGACCTGACCGAGGTTGCCGAGGAGCCCGGCGGCGCCGATGCAGAGCACGACGCGGCCCCCTTCCCCGCCCTTCATCATGGCGCGCGCCGCGGCCTGGGTGGCGAAGAGCGCACCCAGGGCCTGCACGTCGATGAGCTCGCGGAAGGACGCCTCGTCCATCTTGAGAAAGCTCAGATCGCGCACGATGCCCGCTGCGTACACCAGAATGTCGAGCTTGCCGAAGCCGCTCACCGCGGCGGCGACCGCCTCGTCTGCCGAGCCTGCGCGGTGGATGGGCTCGCGAAGAGCCAGCGCCCGGCCCCCCGCGCTCTCGATCTCGCGCGCGACGTCCCCCGCGGCATCCTCCGGAGGATCGGAGGGCATGCCGTCGCGCGCGACGTTGCTGTCGGCGACGACGACCGCGGCGCCCTCGGCTGCGAGACGAAGCGCTGACGCGCGCCCCACGCCGCGCCCACCGCCCACGACGAGCGCGACCTTACCTTCAAACAGACCCATGGGACTCCAACCATCGGCGACGCGCGAGGCGACGCCGGATCATCAGTGGACGCGCATGCCGGGCGTCGCGCCCGAGTCGGGCGCGAGGAGGAACACGCCCTCGGCGCCCGCGCCGCTCGCGGCGACCACCATGCCTTCGCTGGTCCCGAGCTTCATCTTGCGGGGTGCAAGGTTGGCGACGACCACCACGAGCCGACCCACCAGGGATGCGGGAGCGTGGTGGGCCTTGATGCCGGCGAACACCGTGCGGGTGACGTCGCCACCGAGGCTCACCGTGAGCTTGATGAGCTTCTTGGCCTCCGGAACGTCCTCTGCGGCGATGATGCGCGCGACGCGCAGATCGACCTTGGTAAAATCGTCGATGGAGCACTCCGCGGCGAGCGGCTCGGCGGTGAGCGCCTTGCCGTCGTCGACCGAGGAAGGCGGCTCGAGTCCCGAGGTGAGCGTTCGCGACGGCGGCGAAGCGCCCGCCACTGGCGCAGGCGACGTCAGCGTCGTGCGGTCGCCAACGTCGGAGGTCGTGGCGGCCTCGGGCGTATCCCGAACGATCATCTTGTTGGCATCTTCCGGCGTGATCCGCTGCATGAGGTGCTTGTACTCGCCGACCGGCGTGCCGACGAGGTGCGTCGACGCATCGGCCCAATCGCTGACCGAGCAGCCGAGGAGCTTCGCGCTCTCCTCCGCGAGGCGCGGCACGATGGGCGCGAGGTAGACGATGATCTGTCGGTAGAGGTTGAGCGCGACGGTGCAGATGGCCTGTACCTCGTCCAGCTTGCCCTCCTTCTTCTTCGTCCAGGGCGCCTCGCCGTCGAGGTAGGCGTTGGCGCGATCGGCGTGGGCCATGACGAGGCGCGTGACGCGGGCGAAGTCCCAGTCGGCGTAGGCTCTGGCGATCTCGTCACCCAGCGAAGCGCCGCTCGCGAAGAGCCCACCATCATCGGGGTAGGTCGCGGACAGACCACTCTCGCGGACGAAGCGCGACGAGCGGCTCACCAGGTTGACCACCTTGTTGACCAGCTCGGTGCTGACCCGCGACGCGAACTCGCCGACGTCGAGATCGATGTCGTCGACCTTGGGACCGAGCTTGCTCGCGTAGAAGTAGCGCAGCGCCGAGGGATCGAGCCCCGCCTCGATGTAGGTGCGCGCGAGGACGAAGGTGCCCTTCGATTTGGACATCTTCTCGCCGTTGATCGTCAAAAAGCCGTGCACTTGCACCCGGTCGGGGAGCTGGTAGCGCGCGGTGTGGAGCACGGCCGGCCAGAAGAGCGCGTGGAAGTAGGTGATGTCCTTGCCGATGACGTGGACGATTTCCGAGGCATCCGTCGAGGCCGTGTCGCCCTCGTTGGTGCGCCACCACGCATCGAAGTCCTCACCGGTCCGGTCGCAGTACTCCTTGAGCGATGCGAGGTAGCCGATCGGCGCGTCGAACCAGACGTACCAATAGTGACCGGGCGCATCGGGAATCTCGAAGCCGAAGTATGGCGCGGGTCGCGACACGTCCCAGTCGCGCAGCGGCTCGCCGAGGAAGAAGTTCGTGAGGTAGCTCGCGACGCTGGGCTGCAGGTGGCCGGCCCCGCCCGTCCACCCGAGGAGAAACGGACGCTTTTCCTCGATGGTGACGAAGAGGTGCGGCGCACGGCGGATCTCCGGTCGCGTACCGGACAGGGTGCTCACCGGGTCCTTGAGATCGGTCGCCGCGTAGGTGCTCCCGCATTTGTCGCAGGAGTCGCCGTACTGGTCGGGCGAGCTGCACTTCGGGCACTTACCCTTCACGAAGCGGTCGGCGAGGAACGTGCCCTCTTTTTCGTCGAAGAGCTGCGTCACCTCGCGCTCGGCGATAAGCCCCTCGGCGCGGAGCTTCGACCAGATGTCAGAGCAGATCTCGAGGTTCGCCGCGGAGTTGGTGCTGCCGTAGTTGTCGAAAGTGATCCCGAACGCAGCAAAATCGCGCTGATGAGCGGCGCTCATGTCGGCGATGACCTCGGTCTCCGGACGACCTTCTTGGCGGGCGCGGATCATGATCGACGTGCCGTGCGTGTCGTCGGCGCAGATGTAGAGCGCCTGGCGACCGCGCATGCGCTGCGCACGGACGTAGATGTCCGTCATCGCGTACTCGACCAGGTGACCGAGGTGGATGTGACCGTTCGCGTACGGCAGCGCGCTCGTGACGAGAAGTCGGCGCAGGGGGGATGAAGGGAGCATCTGGGCCGGGGTTTGCCACGACCGCGAGCCCCCTGGAAGCAGCTCCGTCATGGACGACAAAGACGCCGAGGGCCCCGTCGACCTGACGGAGCCCTTGGTCTCACCGGACCGCTTGGCGGCTCAGCAGCCCGGGTCGCAAAACTCGTCGACGTGGCCGACGCAAGTCGAGTCCCAATCCGTGTCGCAGCAATACGGGTCGTCGTCGCAGATGGCCATCACGCAGCCGCTGCAGTCGTAGTCCATCGCGCCGCCTTCGGTGCACTCGTCGTGGCACGTCCCGCCGCCGCCCGCACCAGACGTCGTGGTCGAGCTACCGCTCCCGCTGCCACCACCGGCGCCAGTGCCGCCGCAGAGGCCATCGCAGTACTGGTCGACCTGGGCGACGCACTGCGAATCCCAGCTCTCGTTGCAGCAGTAGGGATCGATCGCGCAGAGGGTCTCCGAGCAGTCGGTGCAGCCGGAGTCCAGCGGACTTCCGACCTGGCACTCGTCGTGGTCACACGACCCGCCACCACCGGCTGCGCTCGACGAACCGGAGCCCGAGCCGGACCCGCCGCCACCGATGCCGCACTCGTAGATGAGGCCCGGGCACGGCGCGCACACGCCGTAGTCGCCGGCGACGGCCTCGCAGTACATGTGGATGGTGTGGTCGTTGGGACCGAAGACCTGGTCGAGCAAGATCGCCGCGGCGATGCTGCCGAGCGGCCCGAAAGCGTCGAGCGCCACGCCCTCGATGTCGATCCCACCGCAGTCGGTATCCTCCCGGCAGGGGACACACATACCGCACGAGATGTCGCCGGAGATCTGGATGTCGGCGCAGACGTTCATCCCGTAGTCGATGTTCGCGTCGTCGATGTCGTCGATGCCGGTGAGATCACGGAGCAGCTCACCCACGTTGAACTGAATGCCGACGCCTTCGCAGTCCTCGTCGCCCGAGCAAAGGTTGGTCACCTGATTGAATGGCGCGGGTAGCGCAACGCCGCCCAGGTCCGAGCAGCCCGCGGCCGTCGGGCCGCACGTGCCGGCGCCACCATTGATCGGCTCGTGGCAGGTGTTGTTCTCCGCCTTGCAGCCGGTGCAGTCGGCGTCGCCGTAGCAACTGCCATCCCCGTCGGTGCCGCAGACGGTCTCGCACACGCCCTGAGGCGTGCACTGCAGCCCTGCGGGGCAAGCGTAGGTCGCGGAGCATTCCGAGCACCGGTGGGCGTTGCAGGCGTGCGCCTCCGCGCCGACGGCCCCGCACAGCGAGCAGTCGTTGTCGGTGTCACAGGTCGCGGGGCATCGGGCTGCACAGTGATCGGCGATGCACTGGTCGGTGGACTGGCACTGCGAGGTGTCGCTCTCGGTGCACGCGACACACTGGCCGAGGGGGTTGCAGATCTGGTGGAGCGGATCGCAAGCCGCACAATCGGAGCTGGTCGCGCACGAGATGATCGGCGTGCCGCGCTCGTCGGTCTCGCAGGTCAGGCCTTCGGGGACGCAGTTGCCGTAGCTCGAGCACTCCTCACCGTCGGGGCAGCCTCCCGGTGCATCCGCGTTGCATGCGACGCATCGACCCTCCTCCACCAGGCAGGACGTGCGGCCCTCGCCGCAACCGGCGCACGCCTCGTCGGAGCTGCAGTTGTGCTGGATGCACGCGAGCTCGTCCTCGTTCTGCGGGTCCTTGTCACCGTCGCCATCGCCGTCGCCGTCGCCGTCGCCGTCGCCGTCTCCGTCTCCGTCCCCGTCCCCGTCCCCGTCCCCGCCGTCGGAGGAGAAGGTTCCTGGGTCGAGGCGATCGCTCCGCGCGCAGCCCCCGCCCGTCGTCGCGACGCCGGTGGCGACGATCGCGGCGATGAGGAGGCCGAGGCGACGGGTGTCCAGGTCCATGACCTATTGTAAGCAGGGTGCGCGCCAAGACCGGTAGCCCCTTCGCGAACGTTTGGTGCTCACCCAGGTTGATGATCTTGCAGGATTCCTTGCGCTTTTCTCATCGAGCCGCACCACATAAACTGACATCTCGCACCTGATTGTGAGCCGATAGGGGGTCCCAGATTGACCAGGCCGCGGTCGTGCGCGGGCGAAGGACCCATGCGGACCGAGCTCCCGAAGTTGGCCGAAACGGCAGCCGCGAGCGAGAGAGAAGGCAAGATGTGGCTTCCCTCCCGACTCGAACGATCGACCCTCGGAGACCTGCTCGGCAGGCTCCATCGCGGCGGGGTGAACGGCCGGCTCGACCTCATTGCCGACGTGGGCAGCGCATCCGCCTCGCTCCACTTCGAGCGCGGCGTCGTGGTTCGGGTAGACGGCGGAGGCCCGCGACTCGGCGAGCGCATCGCGACCTCCTGGGACGAGCGACGACGAATCGATGCGGCGCTCGCTGCTGCGGGGCGCGAGGGAGACCTCGCCGGTGCGGCGCTGGCCCGCGGCGGACTGGCGACGCCAGCCCGGGTGCGCGACGCCCTCGAGGCGCAAGGTCGCGAGCGCATCGAGCGGCTCTTCACGCTGCGGCGAGCCGATCTGCGGTTTCGTGTCGCGGCCCCTGTGTCGCGCGGCGTCGAGGTGGCGCTTGGACCTGTCGCGTTCCTCCACGGTCGGCCTCGCGCCATCCCGCGCTTCGCGCAATCGCCCAGCGCCGTGAAGTGCGACCCGCTGCGCGACGCCTTCGATGCGCTGGGCCTCGCGGCGAGCCCGCTGCCTTCGCGCGACGTCGTGCGTCGGGCGTTCCGCCTGCGCGCCACCTCGCTGCACCCCGATCGCGCGCGCGATCCCGACGCGCGAGTCGCGCTGGCTCGCGCGTTCACCGAGCTTGCCGCCGCATACGAACGCGCGCTCGCCGTTTGCTGAGCGCGCGACCGCCGTCGGGGACGCAGGCGCGCGCGATTTCAGGGTGCGGGGATCGGCGTCGCTGATCCGTCGGCCAAGTTACGCAGGAACTGAGTCGCCTGCTCCTGCGCCGCGGGCACGTCGAACACCACGAAGTGGCCATCCGAATCGGCGGGCGGATCCCACTGCGCGAGCACGCCGGCGGCTCGACCGTCCGCGAGGTTTCCTCCGAGCCCTCCAGGCGGAATGGTGACGCGCGCGAGGCCGCCTGATGCCGCGTCCTTCGGGAAAAGGACGACGGGCTCCTGGATGGGGAGGCCCATGCCCATCGCGAGCGCCTCGCAGCCGCGCGGCGGCGCGTACGAATCCCCCACGCCATCGGGGCCGATGCCCTCGGTGACGAGCAGGCTCTTCGGAAGACCGATCGGCTCGCGCGCGAGAAGCCGCGCGTAGTGGATCGAGTCGACCGGGTCCTCGATGAGCTGGGCGAGCGACAGCGCCGGATGGAAGAGGTCGACCTCGGCGATCTCATCTCCTTTGAGCCCCAAGAAGACGCCGGTCACCAGGGCCGCCACGCTCGGACTCGGCGCCGTCTTCTCCAGCAGGGTGATGGTGATGTAGCTCGATGCACCCGAAAACACCGCGCCGGTCGCAAGGTCGCTCACCGCCATGAAGGGAGGCCCGTTGAGCGATCCCTGGGAGTGGCCGAAGAAGTAGACCTTGCTTGCGTCGAATCGAACCG
>Ga0105046_10017442_pt1 | contig 10982 bp, 11 predicted proteins | sample MAT03_FD_78385 | JGI IMG/M metagenome (GOLD analysis project Ga0105046, IMG submission 78385) | Freshwater microbial communities from Lake Fryxell liftoff mats and glacier meltwater in Antarctica - MAT-03 (megahit assembly) | ecosystem: Environmental > Aquatic > Freshwater > Ice > Liftoff...
ACGCCTTTCAGAACCCGTTGCCCGAATATCGGGAAAAGCTCCGCCAATTGGCGGGCGTGACGGGCAATGAGCCGATCGTTCTCGCGGCCGGGCGACTAAGCCCCGAAAAGGGCTTTGACGTCCTCGTCGAGTCGGCCGCCCTGGTGCAACAACGCGGCACGGCTGCTCGATTCGTCTTGTTCGGGGAAGGGCCGCAACGGCCGCTTCTGGAAAAGCGGCTCGCGGAACTCGGCCTCAGGAACTTCGTCCTGGCCGGCTTTCACGACGATCTCGATCGCTGGCTGCCCTGGGCCGACCTGGTGGTGTTGCCCTCGCACACGGAAGGGTTGCCGAACGTGGCCCTGGAAGCGTCAGCGGCTGGGCTACCTGTCGTGGCGACGGCGGTGGGTGGAACGCCCGAAGTCGTGCGTGACGGCTTGACCGGCTATCTCGTTCCGCCGGGCGAACCCGTGATGCTTGCCGAGCGCATTCATGAATTGGCGATAAATTCATCTCGGCGGCGCGAGCAGGGCGAAGCGGGGCGTCGGTTCATGCAAGATCGTTTCAGCTTCGCGGCCCAGGCGGAAGCGTATCAACGGTTGTTTGAGAAACTCGTCCCCGCTCGCATGCGGAGGGCGGCATGATGACCGGGACCCTGACGTCCGTGCTCCGCTCCGAAGTCTCCGCGTCGCGGCTTCACGGTGCGGTACGGGTTTGCTTTCTGATCGATCGCCTCAGCCGGGCGGGGACGGAAACGCAGCTTCTGGCGCTGATTCGCTCGCTCGATCGCCATCGTGTATTGCCGCATCTAGTGTTACTGGATGGGGAAGACGACCTCTCGCGCTCCCTCGAACCGAACGATTGTCCGATTCTGCGCCTCGGTCTAAGCTCGTTTCTACGCGGAGCGCCTCTGTCGGCGGCACGTTCCCTACGTCGCTTCTGGCGTTTCCATCGGATCGACATCCTGCAAACATACTTCCTTGACAGCACCTACTTCGGCGTCCCCTTCGCCCGCCTGTGCGGCATCCGTAGCGTGGTGCGAGTTCGAAATAACCTGGGCTACTGGCTGACGGGCAGGCATCGGTCGCTGGGTCGCTGGATGGGCCGGCTCGCGGACGTGACGCTGACGAACAGCGTTGATGGCAAGCAGGCCTTGGTGGAATCGGAACGGCTGCACCCCGAAAAGATCGTGGTGCTTGAAAATGGCGTCGATCTTGAACGGTTTCCGCCATTGCCGCCACCGGATACTAGACGAGCGATCGTCCGTGTCGGTGTCGTCGCCAACCTTCGGCCGGTGAAGAACATCGATGGTCTGATTCGTGCGGCGTCGCGGTTAAGTTCTCGTTACCCGACGCTTCACTTTAGCGTGGCGGGCAACGGGGAACATCGTCCCGAACTCGAACGCCTGATCCACGTACACGATCTCACGGAGCGATTCACACTACCCGGTTCCACCGACGACGTAACAGGGTTTCTCGCGCAACAGGACATCGCCGTGCTTCCGTCGCATTCGGAAGGCATGTCCAACGCCCTGCTCGAATTCATGGCGGCAGGTCGAGCGATTGTCGCTACCGATGTAGGGGCGAACGCTCAATTGATCGAGCATGGCGTTTCCGGCCGAATCGTGCCGGCCCGTCATGACGATGCTCTCGCGGAAGCTCTCAGCTGGTACATGGAACATCCCGCGGAGGCGATCAAGTACGGGCAAGCCGCACGCAAACGAGTCGAAGCGGCCTATTCGCGCTCGGCGATGGTGAATCGCTTCGAGAATTTTTACGAACAGCTCCGCATGAAATGATCCAACATCACGTTTGAGGAGGCGGAAAGAAGCCAGCCTCGCCTTCGTAGACGGTGGTTCGCTTCTTCAGGAACTCAACAAACTCGCGGTAACGCGATTCACTCCACCCGAGCACGTCGGCCGTCTGCCGAGATCTCGGGGAGGTGTTGGCCCCGAAACCGCCGTGAGAATCGTGGAAGTTCTGCACGATGAGAATATCCGCCCCGAAAGCGATGAGCCGTTCCGCGAAACAATCCGGATCGTGCAACGGCAACGTCGGCGTCACGCACAGGCCGATAGCGATGCCAGCCTCTTTCAACTCTTCGACAGCCTGCCAGCGTTTTTCGAGCGTCGGCGCCTTGGGCTCGAAGGCGTCGCGCACTTCTTCGGAATCGGTCGGGATCGAGAAATTCACCCGCACATTTTGAAATTGCTTGAGGAGGTCGAGATCGCGCGTCACGAGTGGACCACGTGTCTGAACAACCAGGCGAGGTTGATGGGGGACAAGAGCTTCAAGAATTCCGCGAGTCAAGAAAAGAGATCGTTCCACCGGCTGATAGGGATCGGTGACGCTCGACATGTAGATCGACCGCCCGGCGACTTTCGGACCATGTCGTCGTGCCAGATCGACCGCGTTGCCCTTGGCCCGGAACCAACGGCCCCACTCGTCTTTCGGGCGGTCGTTCTGCGGCAAAAACATCGCGTAACAGTACTGGCAGCCGAAGGTGCAGCCGACGTAGGGGTTGCAGGTCCAGTCGAACCCGCCACGGAGGATGAACCCCGTTGCCGGCGAGAATATCGACCGCGACTCGATGAGTTCGATCGGCATCCGGCCATCTTAGCGTACGGGCGAGGAAACGCGAATAACCTGTCCCGGTTCCGTGGTAGTCGGTTGCCCGTCGAGCGGCCGCCAAATGGAGTTCGACGTGGTCGGATTCAGACTGCTGCTCGGCGTGAGAAACTGGCTCGCCGGGCCGGTAGACTTGGGCGCCTCCGGTTTTGGTTCGAGATTTTCCTCGTTCTTGACGTTGCCTTCGCGGAGGTGGTCGATGATTTCGCCGCCTCGTTCGATTCCCTTCTTCAAGTCATCGGTGAACTTGCTGGCGTTCAGGTCGACCTTGAGACTCTGCGAGCCGTTGGCCGCACCTGCCGGCAGCCGGCTGAGCTTGTACCAGTCGAGGTACCAGCCAAGACCGACGAAAGCGATCGTCCCGGCGCCGACCAAAGCGAATAAATTTCTCATTTTTAATATCTCCTGACTTTGCCTGAAGAACAGTCGCGATCGGGCCAATATGGCCGATTTAAGCCATACCGTCAGTGCAGGGGTTTTGTCCAGACAAACCCGTGCGGAAGGCAAAACCGTCTTGACAGCCCCCCGTCGCCTTTTCGTATTCTCATGTAACTGGACGAAGCATGAAATGTCACTTGCGCGTATATGAGCTATATTTCTTGTAGCGGGTGGTCGGGATGTGCCGGTTTCGCTGATTGGATGGGCTGCCGCGATTGGGGAAGTTAACGCTAGATCGGCAACACCCGCTTGGATGCGACGAGACAGCAGGGTAGAATGAAGTGACGACCCGGTTTGAGTTCAGTCAGTTCGGGCGCAGACCAATCGCTCGAGGGAAGCTCTCCATTCCAGGTCGACGGGTGTCCGGAACCACCTGCCGCCGATGCCTCCGCCTCAGTTTCATGGCTCGTTCGTCTATTCCGTGGTTTTGAAGCTCTTGCCGCCGTCTTCGGATGGAAGACGGGTTCGACTGGTTCCTGATCCCACACAGCGCGGGCTGCCATGGTGTCAGCCGCGTTAAGTTGGGCAGGTTCGCCGTAGCGCGACCGTCCCGCGCTTCCATGGAGGCAACCTCGATGGTCAATGGAAAGTCCATTCTGTCCTCGCTTCGTTCCGAGCTCGATCTGAGCGACTACCGCAAGCTGCATTGGGAAGGAACGTTCGAGGATTATCTGAATATCGTGCTGGAACGGCCTGACGTTACCCGGACCGCGTATCAACGCCTTTACGACATGATTCAGTCGCACGGCAACGAAGAGGTGTACGAAAACCGCGACCGGATTGTCCGCTTTAAATTCTTCACTGAGTTCGCCGCCCGGCATGGCGATGCCGTCTTCGGCATCGACCGTTCGCTGATGCAACTCGTCAATACCTTCAAGTCGGCCGCTCAGGGTTATGGAACCGAGCGCCGCGTTCTTCTCCTGCATGGTCCCGTCGGCTCGGCCAAGAGCACCATCGCCCGCCTTCTCAAACGCGGGCTCGAGGAGTACTCGCGCATTGATGCCGGCATGCTCTTCGCCTACTCGTGGAAGATGCCCGACGGCAGCCATCAAAGGTGCCCGATGCACGAAGAGCCCTTGCATCTCGTCCCTGCCGAGATTCGTTCGACTTTGCTGAAGGAAATGAACACCAACCGCAAATCGAGCACTTACGAGATCACGATCCGCGGCGACATGTGCCCCTTCTGCCGTTCGACGTTCAACGAACGCATGGCCAAATACAATGGCGACTGGCATCGCGTCGTGGAGGACATCAAAGTTTATCGTCTGCTCCTCTCCGAACAGGATCGCGTCGGCATCGGCACCTTCCAGCCGAAGGACGAGAAGAATCAAGATTCGACCGAACTAACGGGCGATATCAACTACCGCAAGATTGCCGAGTACGGTTCGGATAGCGACCCACGCGCCTTCAACTTCGACGGCGAACTCAACATCGCCAACCGCGGCCTGGTCGAGTTCATCGAAGTGCTGAAGCTCGATGTCGCGTTCCTCTACGATCTTCTCGGCGCCTCGCAGGAACACAAGATCAAACCGAAGAAGTTCGCCCAGACCGACATCGACGAGGTGATCCTCGGCCACACGAACGAGCCGGAATACAAGCGTCTCCAGAACAACGAGTTCATGGAAGCTCTTCGCGACCGCACGGTGAAGATTGACATTCCTTACGTCACTCGCCTGCGCGAAGAGATCAAGATCTACGAGAAGGACTTCAATCTTCAGCGGGTGCGCGGCAAACACATCGCCCCGCATACCATCGAGATTGCCGCGATGTGGGCGGTGCTAACGCGCCTGTCGGCCCCCAAGCATGCGAGCCTGAGCCTGCTGCAAAAACTCAAGCTTTACAACGGCAAGACGCTCCCCGGATTCACCGAGGACAACGTCATCGAACTCAAACGCGAGGCGGCCTTCGAGGGAATGCACGGCATCTCGCCGCGTTATATCCAGGACAAGATCTCGAACGCTTTGGTCGTCCATCCGGATGAGGACAACATCAATCCGTTCATGGTGATCAAGGAGCTCGAAGACGGTCTGCGCCATCACTCCCTGATCACTGACGAAGAAACTCTCCGGCGTTACCGCGAGCTCATCGCCGTCGTGAAGGAAGAGTACGAGGACATCGTGAAAAACGAAGTTCAACGGGCGATTGCCGCCGACGAGGAGGCTCTGTCCCGCCTCTGCTCGAACTACATCGACAACGTGAAAGCCTACACACAACGCGAAAAAGTCCGCAACCGCTACACGGGCGCTCATGAGGAACCGGATGAGCGTTTGATGCGGTCCGTCGAGGAGAAAATCGACATTCCGGACACCCGGAAGGATGACTTCCGCCGGGAAATCATGAACTACATTGGGGCCCTGGCGATTGACGGCAAGAAGTTCGACTATAAAACGAATGAACGCCTCCAGAAGGCCCTCGAACTGAAGCTGTTCGAAGATCAGAAGGACACCATCAAGCTAACCAGCCTGGTGTCAAACGTCGTCGATAAGTCCACACAAGAGAAGATCGACGTGGTCAAGAGCCGTTTGATTCGCAACTACGGTTATAACGAATCGAGCGCGACCGACGTCCTGAACTTCGTGGCCAGCATCTTCGCACGGGGCCAGACGAAGAAGTAATTTGGAATGCGGAATTCGAAATTCGGAATGAAAATCAAGAATTCCGAATTCGGTATCGGAACTGCGGTAGTCGGGATGTCTTCATTCCGAATTCCGCATTCCGAATTCCGCATTCGAAGAAGCGGTAGGGTGGGTGGGGGCCTGACCGGCGGAAGGTCATGAACCTGGTCAGGCCGGAAGGTGCAGCCATAAGTGCACGGACCGTGCGGCTCAGGGTACCCCCATCCATCCTCTCGCTTCAAGTTCCTTCATGGCATGCCCGTGCCATCTTCGTCCGTCCGTTTCTGGGGAGGCGTCCACCGTGGGCCAAAAGATCGAGCGAGATCTCCAGCGATTCCGTAAGATCGTGCGCGGCAAGGTCAAGAGTAACCTCTCGAAGTACCTCAGCCGCGGCGAGATGATCGGAAAGAAGGGGAATGATCTCGTCAGCATTCCGTTGCCCTCCATCGAGATCCCTCAATTCCGTTACGGAAGCAAGGGCTCGGGAGGCGTCGGCGTCGGCGAGGGCCAGCCCGGCCAACCGTTGACCGCTCCGCAAGAAGAAGGCGAACCGCAGGCCGGCGATCAACCGGGCGGCCACATCCTCGAAGTCGAACTGTCGATGGAGGAACTCGCCGTCCTGTTGGGCGAGGAGCTGCAACTCCCCCGCATCGAGCCACGCGGCAAGAAGAACATCGTCACCGAACGTGATAAGTACACCAGCATCCGCCAGGTCGGGCCGGAATCGCTGCGTCATTTCAAACGAACTTACAAGCGGGCGCTCAAACGGCAGATCGCCTCGAAAACTTATGACCCGCGTGATCCTCGGGTCATCCCGATCCGGGTCGACAAGCAATACCGAAGCTGGAAGGACACTCCCAAGCCCGAGAGCGTTGCCGCGATCATCTACATGATGGACGTTTCGGGTTCGATGACCGACGAACAGAAGGAAATCGTCCGCATCGAGTCGTTCTGGATCGACACCTGGATTAAAGCCCACTACAAGGGTGTCGACACCGTCTACATCATCCACGACGCGGCGGCCCAGGAAGTGGACGAGCATACGTTCTACAATACGCGCGAGAGCGGCGGCACCAAGATCAGCACCGCTTACGATCTTGCTCACAAGATCATCGACGCGCGATTCCCGCCGACCGAGTGCAACACTTATGCGTTCCATTTTTCGGACGGCGACAACTGGGGCGACGACATCCCGCATTGCCTGGAAATCTTGACCAAGCATCTTCTACCGAAGGTCAACCTGTTCGGTTACGGCCAAGTCGAAAGCCCTTACGGCAGCGGCGAGTTCTATGAGCATGTTCACGAACTGATTGCCGGCAATGAGAACATCATCACCAGCAAAATCCCCGATCGCGAGGCGATCCTGGGCTCGATCAAGGAATTCCTGGGAACGGGAAGATAGGAGGGTCACATGAAAACATGGCAGATTTCCGATGAGATTGTCCACGACGGCGCCTTGTCGGCACTTATCGAAAAATCTCGAAGTACACTCGAGGATGTTATCGGCCCATATTCCCGCGATCACGTGAACGTGAATTGGTCAACCTCCAAGGCCGGGGACAAGCCTGTGGTCTGGTTGACTCTCTCCGATTGGGAATGGCCTGAGGGGAAGCGTGCGGCCCTGGACCCCACGGAACTCGGATCACACGATTTGTCCTATCGGAAGTTTCTCCGACTTTGGAGCGATTTTCTTCAAGCACGAAATTACCAGCAGTTGAAACGGCTTCAGGAGCTCGTGAAAGAGTAATCCGAGCATACTAATAATTGGGCAAGGGAATCTTCACGGTGAAACGGTTCCAGAAAGTTAGGAAGGAGTAATTCGGTGGCTAAAACAATTGCCGAATTGGATCGCGAAGTGGCTGGGACCGTGTCGACGATGACTGAACGCTTGACAGCGACGGGCAAGGGACTAGACCAGGTGCAGACTTCTCTGGAAAAAACGATCGAGATCGTCCACGATGGTCGACGCGAGTTTAAAGTCCTGAAGCACCGATTTGAAGATTATGTCAAACGCATGGAAATTTGGGACAATCGGCGCTGGGGTCTGATTATGTTGATGGCCGGAGCTTTACTCTCTCTGGCTGCGGGTTTGATCGTGGCATTGGTGCGTCGCTAAAGAAAAGCTGGTCGATCAAGGAGTTCTTGGGAATGAGACGGTGATTCCAAGCAAAATATTAGGAGCCAGTCAATGTTTCGTACGAACAATTATTCCGCAACGATTCAAGCGAGCAAGGATTATCAAGACCTTGTCGAAAAAGGTATCCAGGTTTTGCAAAACGTCGTTGGAAGCGACTTCGCGCCGCTAATCAACTTGGATTGGAATGTTTCGGACGACTCGGAGGGACGAAAAGGCATTATTCTGAAGATGAGTGATGACAAAGGTCTCGTGCGATCAAGAATACCGGTCGAGGAATTTCGGAACAGAGATCGACTTAAGGACCGGCTGTACGAGCAATTTGGAGACTTGCTGCAAAATCGCTCGCACACACTTCTGCGCGAGTTGAAAGAAATGGTGGTAGCCGGAGATCCTGAATGAGCCAGCCCACCAAAGGAGAATTCGAAAAGCTCCGCGAATCAGTTGCCACGATCGACAAGTCGCTTGACGTGGCGCGAGATCGATTAAGTTCGCTGAAAGAACGATTCGAAAAAGGCGAAACTGATTCGGAAAAGCTGCGAGATCAGATTTCTGATCTTCGAACACAATTGCAAGTCCTCCATGCGAACTTTGAGGATTTCAAACGACGCGGAGAAGAATCTGAACGCCGCCGCTGGACCGTTTATGGCGTGATGCTAGCTGCCGCACTGACGTTTATCGCGAACCTGGTTCTGCTGCTGCTGAGAAAGTGAGCGGGGACCGCCATGTATTACAACACTAACCTACCCCCGAACCTGCGTATCCTCAAGGATGAAATTGAAGGTTATGCGCGTGGCTACGGTCTCGATTTCTATGAGACTATCTTTGAAGTGGTCGACGCGGATGATCTGAACGAGATCGCGGCCTACGGCGGATTTCCGACTCGTTACCCGCACTGGTCGTTCGGCATGGCCTATGAGGAACTCAAGAAGGGTTACGATTACGGCCTGTCCAAGATCTATGAGATGGTGATCAACAACGACCCCTGCTACGCCTACCTGATGCGTTGCAACAACGTCGTTGATCAGAAACTAGTGATGGCCCACGTTTACGGGCATTGCGATTTCTTCAAGAACAACGCCTACTTCGGACACACAACCCGAAAGATGATGGATGAGATCGCCAATCACGGCGCCCGCATCCGCCGTTACGCGGAACGTTTTGGCGAAGACGAAGTCGAAGCGTTTGTCGATCGGTGCATGTCGCTCGACGATCTCATGGACATTCACTCCGTCGCCATCAAACGGCGAAATGATCATTCACGCTACGATTTCAAGGAAGAAGAAGAGAAGGAAGCTCATCCGAGCAAGTTCAAATCCAAACCGTACATGGACGAGTACATCAACCCGCGCGGCCAGTTAGAGCGTGAGGATGAGGCACGCCGGAAGAAAGAGCTCGAAGAACAGAACTTCCCCGCGCAGCCGGAAAAAGATGTCCTGCTTTTCCTGCTTGAATACGCGCCGATGAAGTCATGGCAGCGCGATATCCTCTCGATCATTCGGGACGAAGCCTACTACTTCATGCCGCAGGCGCAAACGAAGATCATCAACGAGGGTTGGGCGTCGTACTGGCATTCGACCATGATGACGCAAAAGGTGCTCGCGCCGTCGGAAGTAATCGATTATGCCGATCACCATTCCGGTACGATGGCCACCAGCGGTCGACGACTCAACCCGTATAAATTGGGCATCGAACTGCTTCGCGACATCGAACAGCGTTGGAACACCGGCAAGTTCGGTCCCGAGTATGACGCCTGCGAGGATCTGGAGGAGAAACAGCGCTGGAACAAGAACCTGGGCCTGGGCCGTAAAAAGATCTTCGAGGTCCGCCGCATTCACAACGATATTACTTTCATCGACACGTTCCTGACGCCCGAGTTCTGCCGCGAACATAAGCTCTTCTCCTTCGCCTATGCCGACCCGACGAGCAACTATGTGATCGAGTCACGCGAGTTCGACCTGGTCAAACAGAGACTCTTGTTCAGCCTCACGAATTTCGGCAAGCCGTTCATCTATGTGATCAACGGCAACTATCGAAACCGGAGCGAACTACTGTTGAAGCATCAGCACAACGGGATCGACTTGAAGATGGATCAAGCGAAGGATACCCTGCTAAATCTCCAGTTCGTCTGGAGTCGGCCGGTGCATCTTGAGACAATAGCGGAAGGAAAGCCTACGTTGCTGTCGTTTGACGGCACTGAACATACACAAAAACCGATTGGAGAAACCGATGACAATCGCCGAAACGCTCCAGCCAAAACTCGCTAAATGGTCGCCGGCCGAGCCGGGCCGCACTAACTTCTCGCAAAAACTCGAAGGAACGAATTGGGCACTGGCGCTCACTGCCGATCGCGTTGACACCCTCGGCTGTTTGATCTGGGAAGCGATGTTGATTCGATCGGGCGGCGACGACATCGCCTTGCCTGAATTGAAGAAGCGGGCCACGCAAGCGGCCGATCGAGCCACGGGTCTCATCGAACCATTGCGAGTCGTCGAATTCGACGAGGTCCTCGGCGTCGCTCAGATCCGCAGTGATTCGCCGACGAAACGCACCAGCGCGTTGGCCTATTACGACGTGCAGTACGGCAATCGCCTGATTGCCATCCGCCGTTACGAGTGGTCCGAAGAACTCGAAAGCCGAGTGCAAATTGCGTTCGCCTTGACGCACGAGGCCATCGCCAAATTGGTGGATGATCTCGTTCGAGTGTAAAAAGAACTGCCTACGCCGGACACGTGAGCCGATCTCGACGGTTCGCTCACGTGTCCGTTTTTGTTGAAAACAACTCCGGTCGCACTCGCATCAAGAAACCGACGACGCCTCCCGTGATCAGCCCTTCCAGAAAGGCGATCGGGACATGGGCGAGCAACACGAACACGGCAACCGTGCTCCAGTTTTCATTTCCCCCCAACAAAAGCACGGCCGCATTCAGCACCGTCGTGAGCACCACTGCAAATCCGCCGATGACGAAGCCGCTATGGACGAACTGTTGATGTTCTATCGATCGGCCTCGCCTTCTCGCAATCAACGGGGCGACAGCAGCTAAGCCGATGAATGCCGACCAGAGCAGAGTCAGAACCGCCACCACGCCGCACGGGGTGAAATGAAAACCGGTGGGGGTGGCGGCTTCCAGTTTGAAAAAGAGCGACCGCGCAAGCAGAGCCGGGATCGACATGATGGAAATATTCAGGC
>Ga0105046_10017443_pt1 | contig 10982 bp, 15 predicted proteins | sample MAT03_FD_78385 | JGI IMG/M metagenome (GOLD analysis project Ga0105046, IMG submission 78385) | Freshwater microbial communities from Lake Fryxell liftoff mats and glacier meltwater in Antarctica - MAT-03 (megahit assembly) | ecosystem: Environmental > Aquatic > Freshwater > Ice > Liftoff...
AAACGAAAACTCTCTGCTGAATTGCTGAAACGGCTTCGAACACGATTCGCTCCCGGGGGATTGCTCCACTACGGGATGGGAAAGTGGTACCCGGGCGAGCAGCTTCCGCGATGGGCGATGGCTTGTTACTGGCGAGCCGACGGGCAGCCTCTTTGGCAAGACGAAACGTTGATCGCTGACGAGTCGCGGAGCTACGGGTTTGAGTACAAGGCCTGCAAACGTTTCGCTTTGAAATTGGCTGAAAATCTAGGGGTCGAACCCCATTGGTTGATGCCCGCCTATGAGGACGTCATGTACTACATGTGGAAGGAGCAGCGGCTGCCAATCAACGTTAGTCCGCTAGATTCCAAAGTCGAAGATCCCGAAGAGCGAGCTCGTTTAGCCAAGGTTTTCACTCATGGAGTTAGTAAACCGGTCGGGCTAGTCATGCCACTTCGAAGGCAATGGGAGCAATCTCAAGCGACGGCGCCAGCAACGGATCCTGGTGGAAAAAAACCTGGCTACAAGTGGACGAGTGGTCCGTGGCCAATCCGCCCCGAAAAGCTCTTTTTGATCCCAGGTGACTCTCCAGTCGGGCTGCGTTTACCGCTAGATACTTTACCCCACAAAGGACCTGCAGATCCGCTAGATTGGGTACCAGACGACCCGTTCCTAGGCCACATTCCGTTGCCGATGCCCCCAACGCTGGTGCAAATGCAACCTTCGTTCGGCGACAGGCCAAAGTCCGAATCAACTAGTTCAGAAGAAGCTCAACCTGCCGCCAATAAGCAAGTCGATAATAAGCAAGTCGATAATAAGCAACTGACCGAGGAAAATAAAAAGTCTGAGGAAAAGAATTCTTATGACGTCCTCAGAGACCCAGAAGACTTGGATCTACCTGAGTATCCCAAGGACATTTCGGACAAACCTATCCATCGAACGGCGATGTGCATCGAGGCTCGCGAGGGGAAGATCTACATCTTTATGCCACCGACGGAAACGCTGGAAGACTACGTAGAATTGCTTTGGGCGCTAGAGAAAACCGCTGGTGAGCTACGAATGCCCATCGTTTTGGAAGGCTACATGCCGCCGACCGATCATCGGTTGAAAGTTCTTAAGGTAACTCCTGATCCAGGCGTGATTGAAGTCAACGTTCAACCGGCCTCCTCTTGGTGGGAGCTTAAACAGGTTGTGGAAGGTGTCTATGATGATGCTCGTCATACTCGATTGGGGACTGAGAAGTTTGACCTGGATGGCAAGCACACTGGAACTGGCGGCGGAAACCACATCGTGATGGGTGGTCCAACGCCTGCCGATAGTCCTTTTCTTCGGCGACCAGATTTGCTTCGGAGCATGGTCTCCTATTGGATAAATCATCCGTCGCTTTCATATCTTTTTAGCGGGCGATTTGTGGGCCCAACCAGTCAATCACCTCGGCCTGACGAAGGTCGAAAGGACGCGACTTACGAGCTCCAGTTGGCCATGGATATCTTGCCTAAACGTGGCGAAAATGCCCCTGTTTGGCTGGTCGACCGAATCTTGAGAAATCTCTTAACCGACTTAACTGGCAATACTCACCGTGCTGAAATCTGCATTGATAAGCTCTGTTCGCCCGACAGTAGCACGGGCAGGCTTGGATTGGTCGAATTGCGAGCCTTTGAGATGCCCCCACATCCGCAAATGAGCCTTTCGACTCAGTTGATGATTCGATCATTGATCGCGATGTTTTGGAGGCAACCTTATTCGGCTCCACTGGCCCGATGGGACACGCACCTTCACGATCAGTTCCTTCTCCCGCACTTCCTGGAGGAGGATCTGACTGAAATTATCTCCGATTTGCAGCACGCCGGGATGGCTTGGGATGCGGCTTGGTTCCGTCCGCATGTCGAGTTCCGACTACCGCCGATTGGTTTTGTAGAATACGACGGCGTGGGAATCGAGCTTCGACAAGCGATTGAACCTTGGTATGTACTAGGAGAAGAACCTGGTGGTGGCGGAACAGTGCGGTTTGTCGACTCGTCAATCGAGCGATTGCAAGTCAAAACGACATCGTACGATCCCAAACGGCATCAAGTACTGGTTAACGGCATTGTTTGTCCGCTGCAGGCGACTCGAGTCCCAGGCCAATATGTCTGCGGTGTCCGATTCCGAGCGTGGCAGCCTCCAACCTGCTTACATCCGACTATTCCGGTCCATACGCCTCTCGTTCTAGATCTGGTCGACATGCGAGCCGGAAGAGCCGTTGGTGGATGCTCTTATCATGTTTCGCATCCAGGCGGCCGGTCCTACGATGTTTTCCCGGTGAATGCATTGGAAGCTGAAGCACGACGAGCGTCACGATTCTGGCCGCACGGGCACACTCCAGGCCCTCTGGTAGGCCGAATTGCGAAGCAAAACCCTGATTTCCCACTCACATTGGATTTGCGACGAGAGTAAGCAGAGTTATCTGGTTCCAGGCTCTGCCGGGAATCCCAAGCATTAGAGGCTCCTGCCTCCTTCTTGATTTCCGCTGGAATATAACGAGGCATAGTCTCTTTCGACAATCGAACCTTCGGTTTGTCGTGAGCGATCCTACAGAGTTCTTTAACAGCCTTCTTGTGTTCAAAGGCGATTTAAAGCTATCCTCTGTGTATCAAAAGAATAATCACGCCAGAATGGAGTACTCTCATCCGTGTTAGTTGCAGCCACTACCGCTTGTTTTCCTCAGGTTCCTATGCCGGAGGTGATCGAGCAACTCATTGATCTCGAGTTTACCTGTGTCGAGATCACGATCCACGACGATTCGGATCAACTCCCATCGGATCGACTTGCCATCGATTTCGCAGATACTCTTCGAATTGTCAGAGACACGCACCGATTGGATATCAGCAGCTATGACGTACGGATCAATTTGACTGGAGAGGAGCACTACGAACGATTCAGGCTGGTCTGTCAACTTGCGAAAGCAACAAAAGTCGTCACCCTAACCGTCCCGAGTGCTCCGCAGGGGACTCCATTTAACGAGGAAATCGAACACTTAAAGCGATTGGTTGACTTGGGAGAAGAGCACGGCGTACGAGTTGGAATTCGGAGCCAAATAGGTCGACTAAGCGAAGATCCAGACACAGTAAAAAATATTTGCGACTATGTGCCAGGACTTGGCTTAGCACTGGATCCCAGCCAGTATCATTGCAGCCCAAATCGAAACAAAAACTACGATAGACTTATCAAAAACGTCTTCCACGTTCACTTGCGAGACTCCAAAAAGGACCAAATTCAGGTCCGTGTTGGTCAAGGCGAAATCGAGTATGGAAGGCTCATAACCCAATTGCAGCGAGTGGGTTACGACCGAGCCCTTTCGGTCGATATTCAGCCGATGGAAGGCATGGATTCTCGCCAGGAGCTACGCAAGTTGCGGTTATTGCTAGAGAGTTTGCTTTAGGTAGTGGACAGCCGAAAAAGAGGAGAGCTCCCTTGGGGTGAACCCACAGGTTTCTTTCTGGGATGTTACTAGCTTAAAAACCTTTGGCTTTACGCTATCGGATCGTTATCTCGGTAAGCTAGCAACGAAAACAATCAACCCCACTCAAAAATCGTATTCCCAAGCCACCGCGATTCGCTCTTGTCAAACCAATTACAAATTACCTAACCGCGAAAACCCTGTAAAATGCGGGAGTATCGCAAAAATCCTTCATCGTAAATTCTTTTTGGCGTTGACGACGAATCGGATCCTCTATATCTTTCTCCGCTCTTCGCATTTGCCGAAGAGCTTTTGTTAGTGGTCTGAAAAGCGACATGATTCACGCAAGCCGTGATTTCGCTCCAGGACGGTTTGATTCGTTTGCAAAGGTACTATTGTGTCCTCCGTTTCTCACGAAGTTATTCGCATCCGCATGGAAGCTTACGACCACGCGGTCTTAGATCAAAGTGCGATGGAAATCGTTGAAACGGCGAAGCGAACGCATTCGGAAGTTCATGGTCCGATTCCTTTGCCGACCCGAATCGAACGTTATACCGTTCTGTCTGGTCCTAACATTGACAAAAAAGCTCGTCAGCAATTCGAGATTAGAACTCACAAGCGATTGATTGATATCAAGCAAGCTACGGCACGCACGATTGAAGCTCTTAACAAGCTCAGTCTACCAGCTGGAGTGGATATCAAAATCAAAGCGACTTCTAGATAATTTTTATATAGTTTTCCATACACTTCGGGCTCCAGCCAATTATGACTTGGAAGCCTTGAGGGTAACCCTGAGTGTGGCCGCTTTGATGCGGTCCGGCCTAGTTCGGCTAGGTTGTTTAGCTCGGACGGTCCCTTAAGGCAACATGATCAACGGAACAAAGCGATGACCAAGGGAATACTCGGCCGAAAGGTCGGAATGACTCAGATATTTGACGAAAACGGAACAGCGGTACCGGTGACGGTAATTCAGGCTGGTCCTTGTAAGGTCTTGCAAGTTCGTACTGTTGATCGTGATGGATATGTCGCGGCCCAGTTGGGTTTCTTGGATAAGCCTCGGCGATTGGCTGCTCGAAGCGAGCGTGGCCATGTCGCGAGCATTGATAGTGCTCGTTCGAAGAAGCTTGCTGAATCGGGTGTTGCTCCGGTTGCAAAAGCTTCCTGTGAGCCGCAGCGATTTATTCGTGAATTCCGCGATGCGTCTGGTTTGGAAGTTGGCGGCGAAGTCACTGTTAGCGTCTTTGAGGGCATGAAGTCGGTTGACGTCTCGGGTGTTACTAAGGGTTGCGGTACTGCTGGGGTTATGAAGCGACATAACTTCCGTGGTCAGCGAGCGACTCACGGTGTGAAGAAGGTTCACCGGCATGCTGGGGGTACTCAGGCTGGTACTTATCCGGGGCACTTGTTCAAGGGGCGTAAGATGGCTGGTCGTTACGGCAACGATAATATGACGTCGCGTAACTTGAAGGTTGTTCGAATCGATACTGAGAATAACCTTCTCTTGGTGAGAGGTGCTGTTCCTGGTGCTGCCGGTGGTTATCTGGTTATTCGCGAATCGAACATGGTTGGCTAGTTCTGGTTTTTTGTAGTTGCAGTCGGTTGATTGGGTTGTTTTGCAAGTAGTTGATTCAGTCGATTGGACTCGAGAGTAGAAAAAAATAATGGTTACGCTTCCTATTTACGACATGGCTGGTGCAAAGATCGGTGATTACCAAATCGATCCTCGCTCAATAGCTCCTAAGATCACGAAACAATTGCTGCATGAAGCGGTTGTGATGTATTTGGCCAATCAGCGTCAAGGAAGCAATAAAACTAAGACACGAGGCGAAGTGTCTGGTTCAACCAAGAAGATGTACAAGCAAAAGGGTACGGGCAACGCTCGTGCTGGATCGAAGCGAAGCGGTGTGCGTCGTGGTGGCGGGCACATTAACGCTAGGCAGCCTAGGTCGTATTATTATCGATTGCCTCGTAAGGCGGTTCAAGCTGCAACGCGAATGGCGATTGCATCCAAGATTGAGAGCGAGAGTGTAATCGTTGTTGACGGATTGTCCTTGGCGGCTCCGAAGACAAGTGTGATGGCTGGTGTGATGAAGGCATTGGGGCTTGAGGGCGTTACGACGACTCTTGCGACTGGTGGCCTTGATCAGAATGTTTATATGAGTGGAAGAAACATTCCGGGTTTGAATATTCAGCCAGTGGCTGACTTGAACGCCTTGACTGTGCTTCGTCCGAAGAAGTTGGTTTTGACCAAAGAAGCGTTGGATTGGATTGCTAGCCGAGCGGCAGCGGTTCCTGCTTAGTATTAAATTGTTTTTGCCCGCGGTTTCGGGCGTTAAAATTAGTTGAGACGAAATTATGGCAGCGACAGTCGAACGAAAATTGGTTCTGACTCCTTATCAGGTGGTTGTGAAGCCGCTTGTGAGTGAGAAGGGAGTGCATCAAGCGACACGGCATAATCGTTACGCGTTCCAGGTTCACCCACAGGCGAACAAGGACGAGATCAAGGCTGCGGTCGAAGAGCTGTTTAATGTCAAGGTCATTGCGGTTGCTACGCAGAATCACCAAGGTAAAAAACGACGAAGTCGATTTAAGATGGGTTCGACAAAGAGTTGGAAGAAGGCGATTGTAAAGCTTGGTCCAGAGCACAAGCTGGAGTTTTTCTAAGTCGTGGTTGTTTGTTAGTTTAGTATTGGTTCAGTAGGTTCCTTTTAGGAAATAGTCATGGGAATTCGAGTATACAAACCAACGTCAGCCGGTCGACGCAATTCGTCCGTTAGTGACTTTGCGGAATTGACGCCAGGTGCAGTTCCTGAGAAGAATTTGATGATTCGCTTGAAGCGACATGGCGGCCGCAATAATCAAGGCTTTATCACTGCCCGACATCGTGGTGGTGGTCATAAGCAAATGTATCGTATGATTGACTTCCATCGAACCAAGGACGGTATTCCTGCGAAGGTTGATTCAATTCAATACGATCCGAATCGATCGGCTCGAATTGCATTGCTTCATTATGCTGATGGTGAAAAGCGTTACATTGTCGCACCAGATGGCTTGAAGGCAGGTCAGACTGTTCACAATGGTGCCGAAGCGGCTCCAGTCGTTGGTAACAGTATGCCTATGAAGAACATTCCGCCTGGGACGGAAATTTGCTGCATCGAGATGCAGCCTGGTCGAGGCGCGGCTCTTTGCCGAAGTGCTGGTACCTCGGCAGTCTTAATGGCTCGAGAAGGCACTTGGGCTCAGTTGCAATTGCCTAGCGGCGAAATTCGCCGCGTTCCCAATCGTTGCCGAGCGACAATTGGGAAGTGCAGCAACACAGATCACAGTGCAATTCGAATTGGTAAAGCCGGTCGGAATCGTTGGTTGGGTTGGCGTCCTCACGTTCGAGGTACTGCGATGAATCCGGTCGATCACCCGCACGGTGGCGGTGAAGGTAGAACCAAGGGTGGTCGTCACCCTTGTAGTCCTACTGGTGTGCCAGCCAAGGGCGGCGGAACACGAACACCTCGCAAGCCATCCAACTCGTCTATTATTCGACGACGTAAGTCTCGACGATATGGCCAGTTGAAGCTCCGGTAAGTTTAGATCAGTTACAGAGTTTATTTAACACTTTCGATTAAGTATTTGAGTTATGGGACGTTCGACAAAAAAAGGTCCGTTTGTAGACCCGAAATTGTTTGCCAAATTCCAAAAGATTGGCAACACCGCGCCAATTACAACTTGGGCTCGGCGATGCACAATCGTTCCTGAGTTTGTGGGAGCGACGTTTATGGTACATAACGGCAAGGCGCACCTGAAAGTGTTAGTTACTGAAGATATGGTTGGTCACAAGCTTGGCGAGTTCTCGCCGACTCGAACCTTCCGTGGTCACGGCGGAAAAGGTAATAAGAGATAGTTTTTGCTTCGTCGCATCGGTTGCGATACTGGCTGATTTTGTTTGGAGTAGTTGTAGAAATGTCTTATCAATCATGTCACCGACATGCACAGATTTCGTCCCGCAAGGTGCGACCTCTTGCGAATATGGTGCGAGGCAAATTCGCTGACGAAGCGTTGGATATCTTACGATATCAACCTGCTCGTGGTGCTCGTTTGCTAGAGGGTGTTTTGAAGAGTGCTATCGGCAACGCTCAAGACGCCGATCAAAACGGCGGACGTTCGATTAACCCTGAGGAGTTGGTCGTTACAGAAGCACACATCGACGGCGGGCCCGTTATGAAGCGGATCCGTGCTATGTCTCGTGGTCAAGCCTTCGGGATCCTGAAGCGTACTAGTCACATCACAATCACCCTCGATACTTTGGAAGATTAGGGCTACGGGTCATGGGACAAAAAGTAAATCCAATCGGGTTCCGAACTGGTATCGTCATGGGCTGGAAAAGCCGATGGTATGCAGGCAAGAAGGACTTCGCACAGCTTTTGGTAGAAGACCAAAAGATTCGAAATTTCATCAAGAAGCACCCCACTAAACAATCGTATCGCCAAGCTGGAATTGATCGTATTGAAATTGAACGAACTCGCGATGAAGTGCGTGTTTTTCTTTTCGTCGCTCGTCCTGGTTTGATTATCGGTAAAAAGGGACAAGAAGCAGAAGTGCTTCAGGAAGAACTACAGAACCTCATCGGCCGACGAGTCAATCTGAAGGTTGAAGAAGTTGGTAGACCTGAGATTTATGGACAGCTGATTGCTGAAGATATCGCTCAGCAGTTGATGAAGCGTTCAAGTTTCCGTCGTACAATGAAGCGGGCTATCGATACTTCGATGGATGCTGGTGCGAAGGGTATTAAGATTCAGATGTCGGGGCGACTCGGCGGTGCTGAAATGGCACGATGTGAAAAAGGTAACGCTGGAGCTCTTCCATTAAGCACCATCCAAGCCAAGATCAACTACGGGTTTGCCGAGGCGTCCACCCCTCAGGGAAATATCGGAATACAAGTGTGGGTAAATCAAGGTTCGTACGCGGGAGACGGTAAAGATGGCGCTGATGCCCAAGAGGGTCAAGCACCGAAAAAGCCAAAGAGGACGTATAAAAGGTAACGCGACCCGCGGTAATAAGGTTGTTTTTGGTGAGTTCGGTCTTCAATCTCTGCAAGGTGGTTGGATCCGAGCCCAGACAATCGAAGCGGGTCGAATAGCTGCCAATCAATACGTGCGTGGTGAAGGTCGGTTGTATATTAGAATTTTTCCGGATAAGCCAATTTCCTCGAAACCACTCGAAACTCGAATGGGTAAGGGAAAAGGCGAGCCGGAGTACTGGGTCGCTGTTGTGAAGCCTGGCACAGTTCTTTATGAACTCGCTGGTGTAACAGAAGCCCAAGCAAAGGTTTGTTTCGCTCGTTTGTCGGCCAAGATGCCGATCAAGGTGCGAATGGTAAGACGTCGACCTGTTTAGTGTTGGCTCAATAGTGTCGAGTCAGTTGGATGAATGTAAGGGTTTGAGAGATGAAAGCTAAAGAATTGCGTGAAATGAGTGACGAGCAGCTTGAGCTGACTGTCAGAGAGTCTGCGGAGACTATTTTCCGGTTGCGTATTCAATCGCAAACGGAGAAGATGGCTACCCCAACTTTGATGCTCAAGAATCGTCGTTTGATTGCTCGAGCTCGAACCATTCAAACACAACGTTTGGCTGCTAAGGGTTAGTTTTTAGGTCGGGTCGGTCATTGGCTGTTGCGTTTCGTATCAGTCTTTATATTAGAATCCAAGTTTTACACGGTAGTACAGACAATATGCCTCGTCGAGTAATAGTAGGTGTCGTAACAGGCGACAAAGCGTCAAAGACGCGGCGTGTCGAGATCGACCGGATCGTACGTCACAAGAAGTACTCCAAGATCATCAGTCGCAAGACGGTCTGCCACGCTCATGACGAAGAGAATGTCTCTGCCATGGGTGATAAGGTTGAAATCGAAGAATCGCGTCCTCTTTCAAAGCTAAAGCGATGGAAGCTGATTCGTGTTGTTGAAAAGAATAAAGAAGTTGACGTGGCTTCGTTGAGAGCCGCTCGCCGCGAAAGTGGCGATGTGGCGGCTACGATGACCGCTTTGTCAGGTACAGAAGTTTCAAGCGGTTCTCAAGGAGAGGCTAGCTAGGCAAATGATTCAACAAGAGAGCCGATTGGTTGTCGCTGACAACACTGGTGCAAAAGAAGTGATGTGTATTAAGGTCTTGGGTGGAACGCGACGTCGTTTCGCCGGGATTGGTGACACGATCATTTGCTCAGTCAAAAGCGTGATTCCTGGTAGCGAAGTCAAGAAGAAGGCGATTGTTCGTGCGGTTATCGTCCGAACGAAGACTCCTTGCAGACGAGCTGACGGAAGCTACATCAAGTTTGATAGCAATGCAGTGGTGCTGATCGATAAAGACAGCAATCCACGCGGAACACGCATATTCGGTGCGGTTGCCCGTGAGCTGCGTGAGAAAAGCTTTACGAAAATTGTCTCCTTAGCGAGCGAGGTAGTTTAAGTGTTAATTCGAGTGAATGACGAAGTTATCGTCCTCGCCGGTCGTGATGCCGGACAAAAGGGTAAAGTCCTCACGGTTGATCGTGAAAAGAACAAGGTGGTTGTTGAGGGTTTGAATCGTGTCTACAAGCACGTCAAGAAGTCTCAGCGAAATCCACAAGGTGGACGACTTTCCAAGGAAGTCGGTTTGGATGCGTCGAACGTTGCGATTGTCGATCCCCAGTCGGGTAAGCCGACTCGAATCGGTGTTCGTTTCCTTCCAGACGGCACCAAGGAACGATACAGCAAGAAGAGTGGTGTTTCGCTGGGCATGATCGCCCCGCCCAAGGTTTCCCGAGCGACCAAAGTTTAGTTTACTGGTTTGAATGATGATCCCACGATTACAAGAACGCTATCAAGAAACTATCCGTCAGCAATTGGCGGAAAAATTGTCGATTGCCAATGTTAACGCGATCCCTCGTCTAGAGAAGATTGTGATCAACATGGGTGTTGGTTCGGCGATGCAAGACAAGAAGCATTTGGAAATCGCTTACGAGGCGATGATGGATATTGCTGGTCAAAAGCCAGTGATGACGATCGCTCGTCAGTCGATTGCTGGATTCCGCGTGCGAGAAGGAGTGCCAATAGGTTGCAAGGTGACTTTGCGACGTACACGCATGTACGAATTTTTGGATCGATTGGTCAGTATTGTTCTTCCGCGAGTGCGTGACTTTCGCGGAGTTAGCAGGACGGCCTTCGATGGGAAGGGAAATTATAGTCTCGGGCTTTCCGAGCAGTTGGTTTTCCCTGACCTTAATCCTGACAAGTATACAAGACCTCAAGGGATGAATATCTGCATCATTACGTCTGCTCCCGATAACGAGCTAGCGTTTGCGTTGCTAGAGATGTTTGGTATGCCTTTCCGAGCTCCTAAAAAGCCGAAGGTTGCCGTTTAGTTTGTGTTAGTGCAGGTTGGCTCGAGGTGAGTCGACCGCAGTTTTTAGACCGTATATTTTTTCTGGAATCAATATCCGTGGCCAGCAAGAGCAAAATTGCTAAAGCGAATCGAGAGCCGAAGTTTTCGTCTCGACAAGAAAATCGTTGCAAGCTGTGTGGACGTCCGCGAGCGGT
>Ga0105046_10017444_pt1 | contig 10982 bp, 8 predicted proteins | sample MAT03_FD_78385 | JGI IMG/M metagenome (GOLD analysis project Ga0105046, IMG submission 78385) | Freshwater microbial communities from Lake Fryxell liftoff mats and glacier meltwater in Antarctica - MAT-03 (megahit assembly) | ecosystem: Environmental > Aquatic > Freshwater > Ice > Liftoff...
GCGAGCAGCAGCACCGACCCGAGGCTGAGCCCGAACCAGATGTTCTGCGCATGGCTCCATATCGCCTGTCGCGCCTCGATCGCCGCCACGGCGTCCGCCGCCGCCGCCGCGATCTCGGCTTCTTCGGCGTTGCGCAGCGGCGAAAGGACGCCGAGCGCCTCGCGCGACGGGCTCGTCGAGACGGTCTCGATCGCGGCGAGGCGTTCGGGCAGCGGCGCGTCGGATTTCAGCACGGCCGCGGCGATCGCCTGTTCGAGAATACGACCCACCCGAACGTCGGTCTCCCCGGCGAGCACGCCGGACAGGACCTCGATCTGTTCGGGGTCCGCCGCGAGGAACGCCGCCTGCGCCGCCGAAACCCGACGCTCCGGATCGGGGTCATTGAGCGTCATCAGCCCGATCGCCGCCCGGATCGACCGGCGCAGGCCGTTGTTGACCCGCACTTCCGTCGTCGTCCGCGCGGGCACCGGCCCGAGCGCGTCGCCGGTGATCGCGTCGAACCCTTGCTGGCTGCGCGCCCGTCCGGTCACCTTGATGATCGCGCCGTCGGCGTCGCGCTTGTGGATTTCGCCGTCGCCCAGCGCTTCGAGCACCGGGATCGCCCGCGCGTCGCCCAGCAGGGCGATCTCGTTCACCAGTTCGGCGCGCTCGGGAAAACCGCCGTCCGGCAACCGGGCGAGCAGTTCCTCCAGCGTCTGGGCCGAAACGGCGCCGGCCAGCAGCACAAGCCAGACGATCAGCGGGGCGAGCAGGCGCATGGCGCACATCCGGAATTGAAGCGGCGCCCGGCGCGAATCGGCGCCGGGCGCATGTCAGGGCCGCATCAGTTGGTCGCGCCGCCGCACTGGCCGGTCTCGACGTTGAAGTTCCCGCACGACATCGGCGCGCGCCAGTTCGCGATCAGGCTGGCGGATTCCGGCAGATGATCCGACCACTCGTCGCCGAGGATCAGCCCCGTCGTCTCCCAGACCACGTCGAACTGGCCGTCCTCCTGGATCTCGCCGATCAGCACGGGTTTCGTTATGTGATGGTTCGAGCCCATCGAGCTGAGCCCGCCCGTCAGGTTCGGAACCGCCACGCCGACCATCGCATCGATGACTGCGTCCGTGTCGGTCGTGCCCGCCGCCTCGACCGCCTTCACCCACATGTTGAAGCCGATGTAATGCGCCTCCATCGGGTCGTTGCTCACGCGCTCGGGGTTGCCGGTGAACGCCTGCCACTTCTCGATGAACTCCGCATTCTCGTCGGTGTCGACCGACATGAAGTAGTTCCACGCCGCGAGATGGCCGACCAGCGGCGCGGTGTCGAGACCCGCCAGCTCCTCCTCGCCGACCGAGAAGGCCACGACGGGAATGTCCTCCGCCGAGACGCCCTGGTTGCCGAGCTCGATGTAGAATGGCACGTTGGCGTCGCCGTTGATCGTCGAGACGACCGCCGCCTTCTTTCCGGCCGACCCGAAGTCCTTGATCTCCGAGACGATCGTCTGCCAGTCGGAATGCCCGAACGGCGTGTAGTTGACGATGATGTCCTCGGGCGCGACGCCCTTCGCCTTGAGATAGGCCTCGAGGATCTGGTTCGTCGTGCGCGGATAGACGTAATCGGTGCCCGCCAGATACCAGCGCTCGACGCCTTCCTCGTTCATCAGGTAATCGACGGCCGGGATCGCCTGCTGGTTCGGCGCGGCGCCGGTATAGAACACGTTGCGCTGGCTTTCCTGGCCCTCGTACTGCACCGGATAGAACAGGATCGAGTTCAGCTCCTCGAACACCGGGAGCACCGACTTGCGGCTCACGCTCGTCCAGCAGCCGAAGACCACGTCTGCGCCCTGCCCGGCGACGAGTTCGCGCGCAAGCTCGGCGAACATCGGCCAGTCGGAAGCGGGATCGACGACGACCGCTTCGAGCTGGCGGCCGAGCACGCCGCCCTTGGCGTTCTGCTCGTCGATCAGCATCAGCATGACGTCCTTCAACGTCGTCTCGGAAATCGCCATCGTGCCCGACAGCGAATGCAGGACGCCGACCTTGATCGTCTCTTCCTGAGCGAGCGCGGGACCGGCCGCGAGGATCCCGGCCAGCGCCGTTCCCATCCAGAATTTCGTCATTCCGTTCATCATAATCCTCCTCGTTCGGATGTCGCGACCACGACCATTCAAGCCATGGGTCCGCCCAATGGCGCATCGAAGAATTCCACGCTGCTTCGGTCGCTATTTTGCGTCAAGACCCTTCGCCTAATTTATGATCGCATGACAGCAATTGCCTAAACTTGGCGCAGACGTGATCGAAAAACACCCATATCCAGCCGGGATCGACAACGCTCCCGATCAGACGCCGCGCCCCGACCCCCTAACCGACGCGACTTCGGGGAGGCCATCCTCGCCCGTTATTGTACGACCACGTATTCAAGGGCCCCGATATGCAACGGTCCGGCAAAATGCGGCATGCGCGTCGAAACCTCTGCAGACTTTCTGTTCTATTTCAATAAGTTATCCGGCTAACACTGTGTTATCGCGCTCAAAGCCCGGCGATCTCGAGGATCAACTTGCGCCGCACCGCGAACATGAACGACGTCGCATCCTCGGCCGTGACGACGAAGGCCCCGGTCCCGCCGATCATGTCGCGCTCGAACTCCGCCTCCAGATCCCCCGCCCGCGGCCGCCCCGAACAGGCCGCGTCGCGACACAGGATCGCCAGCCCGTTGATCGTGACGTCGGCGGCCACCACGACCTCGCGCGCCGCCGAAATCGGCGGTCCCTGCGGGTTCCACGAACTGTCCGCCGACAGATCGATGACCTTGCGCGCGCCCTCGAACGCGTTGCCCTCGATCAGTTCCAGCCCTTTCAGCAGCGCCGATCCGATCGCGTTCGACCCGAAAGTCGCCCGTGGCGGCTCCATCAGACGCTCCCCGAACGTCGCCGCCGAAGCCGCGTCCTCCACGATCATCCAGTCGACCACCACGTCCTGGCTCGCAGCGCTCGCCCATTCGACGTAAGTCACCGCGATACGGCCGAGCCGTCCGCCGTTCGCGATCGCCCACAGCACCTGCGGGTCGGCCATCGCAACCGCGTAGCCCTGCCGCTGCAGCTCGATCTCCGCATCGTCGATCGAGCCCGAGGCGTCGGCGAGGAGCACCAGCTCCAGATCGACCGCCTCCTGCGCTCGCGCGCCGGCGCCGAGGCCGAGCAGAAGCATCATCGTCGCCAGTCGCAGCATGTCGGGGTCCCTCCTTGTCCCTGATCTGGCGCCCGAACCCGCGACGGCCAGCACGAAACCCGTCCGGCGCGGACCGCCAAGCCCTCCCGCGCCCGCTCCCGGTTCCCGGACATCAGCGGTTTGGCCTCCGCGACACCCGCGGGACGATGCGCTCCAGCAATCCCGCGAGGTCAGCGTAGTGGTCGAGCACCGCCTCGGGCGCCAGCGCCATCACGCAGGGCCCGTCGGGACCAAAACCCACGAGGATGCACGGCACGCCCGCCGCGCCCGCCGCGGCACGGTCGGTCACCGTGTCGCCGACCAGCACCGCTTGCCCCGGCGTCCCGCCCACGCGCGCGATGGTCTCGAGCAGATGGCGGGGGTCGGGCTTGCGAAACGCGAGACTGTCCGCTCCGAGCATCGCCCGGAAGCGCCCGCGCAGCCCGAGCCGCGTCAGCAGCGTCTCGGCCAGCGCCGCGGGCTTGTTGGTGCAGACGCCGAGGCCCCAGCCGGCGGCGGCGAGCTCGTCGAGCGCCGCCTCGACGCCGTCGTAGATTCGGGTGTGCCGGTCGATGTTGGCGGCATAGTGGGCGAGCAGTCGCGGATACCCGTCCTCGACGCGCGCCTCCTCGACCGCGCCCGCCGTGCGCATCAGCCCCGCGCGCAGCATCGCCCGGCCGCCCGCGAAGGCGACCGCGCGGTCGAGGTCCACGTCGAGCGGCGCTCCGAACCCGGCCTCGCCGAGCGTCGCGTTCGCCGCGGCGATCAGATCGGCGGAGGTGTCCGCCAGCGTCCCGTCGAGATCGAACACCGCCACGCGCATGAAGCCACTCCCCGCCGCCGCCGCAGTTCTGGCGCAGCGCGGGCGCGATCGCAACGGGTGGACACGAAAACTGATCGGCCGCGGCTTTCGGCGTCCCCGGCGCGCTGCTAGAAGGCGAAGCGTTTTCCTGCGCCCGGAGCACCCGCCATGCCGATCGCCGTCATCGTCCTCGCCGCCGGTCAGGGGACCCGGATGAACTCGGACCTGCCCAAGGTGCTGCACGTGATGGCCGGCGCGCCGCTGGTCGCCCATGCCGTCGCGCTAGCGCGGAGCCTCGAGCCTGCACGGATCGTGGTGGTGACGGGCCACGGTGCGGAAGCGGTCGGCGCCGTGGTCGCCGAGTTCGCCCCGGAGGCGGAGATCGCGCATCAGGTCGAGCAACGCGGCACGGCGCATGCGGTGCTGCAGGCCGCGGACGCGCTCGACGGCTTCGACGGCGACGTGATCGTGCTTTACGGCGACACACCGCTGGTCCGCACGGAAACGCTTGTCGCGATGATCGATGCGCGCGCCGAGGGCGCCGCGATCGTGGCCTTGGGCTTTTTCGCGACGGAGCCGGGCGGTTATGGCCGCCTCGTCGTCGGTCCGGACCGGACATTGGAGGCGATCATCGAGGCGCGGGACGCGAACCCCGGCCAGCGCGCGATCCGGCTGTGCAATTCCGGCGTCATCGCCGCCGATTGCGCGACGCTGTTCGAGCTGCTCGCCGAGGTGCGCGCCGACAACGCGAACTTGGAGTTCTATCTGACCGACGTGGTCGCGCTCGCCCGGGCGCGCGGGCTGAAGGCGGCCGCCATCACCTGTCCCGAGGCGGAGACGCTGGGCGTCAACTCGCGGGCTGATCTCGCCGCGGCCGAGGCGGCCTTCCAGGCGCGTGCACGAACGGCGGCGCTGGAAAACGGCGCGACGCTGACCGATCCCGCCACCGTGTGGTTCGCGCTCGACACCCATGTCGGGCGCGACGTCGAGATCGGCCCCAACGTCTGTTTCGGGCTCGGCGTGACGGTGGAGTCCGGTGCGACGATCCGCGCATTCTGCCATCTGGAGGGCTGCCACATCAGCCGGGGCGCCGTCGTCGGCCCGTTCGCGCGGCTGCGGCCCGGCGCGGAGCTCGCCGAAGACGTCCATGTCGGCAACTTCGTCGAGGTGAAGAACGCGATCGTCGACGAAGGCGCCAGGATCAACCACCTGAGTTACGTCGGCGACGCACATGTCGGCGCGCGCGCGAACATCGGCGCGGGCGCGATCACGTGCAACTACGACGGCGTCTCCAAGCATCGCACCGAGATCGGGGACGGCGTCTTTCTCGGCTCCAACTGCGCGCTGGTGGCGCCGGTCAGCATCGGCGCCGGGGCGATCGTGGCTGCGGGGTCGACCATCACTGCGGACGTGCCGGCCGGCGCGCTCGCGCTGGCGCGCAGCCGGCAGGCGATCAAACCCGGCCTCGGGGTTCGACTGATGGAGCGGCTGCGGGCGCTGAAATCGGCGAAAGGGGCGCAGTGACATGTGCGGCATCGTCGGCATCCTCGGACGCCACGAGGTCGCGCCGCTGATCCTGGAGGCGTTGAAGCGGCTCGAGTATCGCGGCTACGACAGCGCCGGGGTCGCGACGCTCCACGCCGGGCGGCTCGGGCGGCGGGTGGCGCTGGGCAAGCTGATCGCGCTGTCGGACACGCTGGTGCGCGACCCGATCCGCGGGTTCGCCGGGATCGGGCACACGCGCTGGGCGACCCACGGCGCGCCGTCGGAGGCGAACGCCCATCCCCATGTCGCGGGGCGCGTGGCGGTGGTGCATAACGGGATCATCGAGAATTTTCGCGACCTGCGCGCCGAGTTGCAGGCAGAGGGTCGCGTCTTCGGCTCGGAGACCGACACCGAAGTCGTCGCGCACCTTGCCGATCGCGCGCTCGGGAGCGGCGGCGATCCGCTGGCGGCGGTGCGCGCGACGCTGGAGCGGCTGGAGGGGGCGTTCGCGCTGGTGTTTCTGTTCGAGGGGCGGGACGATCTTATGATCGCCGCGCGCAAGGGCTCGCCGCTCGCCGTAGGCTTCGGGGACGGCGAGATGTATGTGGGCTCCGACGCGCTGGCGCTCGGCCCGATGACCCACCGGATCGCCTACCTCGAAGAAGGCGATCTCGCGCTTGTCACGCGGACCGGGGCGGAGGTGTTCGACGCCGCGGGCCGTCCGGTTAGCCGGGAGATCGTCTCGACGCCGCTCGAGAGCATCAGCGTCGAGCGCGGCCCCTACAAGCACTTCATGGCCAAGGAGATCCACGAACAGCCTACGGCGGTCGCCGGCGCGCTCGGGCACTACCTGAACGCCGAGCGGACGGGCGTCGTCGTGCCGGGCGGGCTCGACTTCGCAGGCGTGGAGCGGGTGACGCTGGTCGCCTGCGGCACCGCGCATTACGCCTGCCATGTGGCGAAATACTGGTTCGAGCGGCTGGCGCGGCTATCGGTGGAGATCGAGGTCGCCTCCGAGTTTCGCTACCGCGAGCCCCCCGTCGGCGCGGGCAGCCTCGGGATCTTCGTCAGCCAGTCGGGCGAGACCGCCGACACGCTCGCGGCGCTGCGCTACATGCGCGCCGAGGGGGCGGCGATCGTGGCGGTCGTCAACGTCGCGACCTCGACGATCGCGCGGGAGAGCGATTTCGCGCTGCCAATCCTCGCGGGACCGGAGATCGGGGTGGCCTCGACCAAGGCGTTCACCTGTCAGCTGACGGTTCTCGCGGCGCTCGCGGTCGCGGCCGGTCGGGCGCGCGCGCGCATCGACGCGGCGGAGGAGGCGCGGCTTGCAGGCATCCTGGGGTCGCTGCCGGGGCTGCTCGCGCAGGCGCTGGCGCTCGAGCCCGCGATCGCGGAGATCGCGCGCGACATCGCGCGGGCGCGCGACGTGCTGTTCCTCGGGCGCGGCGCGATGTATCCGCTGGCGCTCGAAGGCGCGCTGAAGCTGAAGGAGATCAGCTACATCCATGCCGAGGGTTATGCGGCGGGCGAGCTGAAGCACGGGCCGATCGCACTGGTCGATGAAGACGTGCCGGTCGTGGCGCTCGCGCCGAGCGACGCGCTGTTCGGCAAGACCGTCTCCAACATCCAGGAGGTGATGGCGCGCGGCGGGCGGGTCGCGCTGATCTCGGATGCAGCCGGTGTGGCGCGCGGCGGCGACGGCGTGACCCATGCGCTCGCCCTGCCCGCTTGCGATCCGTTCGCGGCGCCGATCCTGTACGCGGTTCCGGTGCAACTGCTCGCCTATCACGCCGCCGTGCTGAAGGGCACCGACGTCGATCAGCCGCGCAATCTCGCGAAATCGGTGACGGTCGAGTGACCGCCCTCGCGGAATTGACGGCGCTGGGCGATCCGGTAAAGGCGGCCGAGGCGGCGGCTTATCACAAGGCGCGCCGGGTCTATCTCGGGGCGCCCGTGCCGCGCATCGCAGCGCTGGCGGCGGTCTGGCGCGCGGAACGCGACGTCGCGGCGCGGGTGGAGCTGGCGGCCGAACTGTGGGACAGCGACGTGCACGAGGCCCGCGTGGCGGCGGCCAAGCTGTTGACGCAGGCGCGGATCGGGCCGGACGAAGCGCTGGTCTGGAGCGAATTCCTGCGCTGGGTTCCAAGCTTCGACGCCTGGGCCATCGCCGATCATGCGTGCAGGGCCGGCGAACGGCGGCTGGTCGCGGTCCCCGAACGCCTCCACACGATCGAGCCTTTCGTGGGCGATGCGAACATGTGGGTGCGCCGGGCGGCGCTGGTCGTGACGCTGCCCTGGACCAAGCAGAACCACCCCTCCCCGGCGGAGCGGGCGGCGCGCGAGCGCATCATCGGCTGGGCGGAGGTCCTGGTCGCCGACCGCGACTGGTTCGTCCAGAAGGCGGTGGCCTGGTGGCTGCGGAGCCTGTCGATCCACGATCCCGATCGGGTGCGCACATTCCTTGCCGGACCCGGCGCCCGGCTCAAGCCCTTTGCCCGACATGACGCCGCGAGGCGTCTGGCGTGACCGCCGGTCAGCGCCAGGATCGCTGGTGGCAATCGAGGTCCGCGACGATGGAAAGGATCATCCGGTTGCCGGGCGAAGACATGTCGTTATCGGCGTCGCCGGCGGCGAGCCCGCGCCAGATCTCGAGCTTCACCCGCATGTCGCCGATGCACGACGCGCAAATTGCGATGGCGCGTTCGACGACGGTCGCTTCGAGCAGTTGGAGCGTGTCGATCTCGGCGGCGTCCGAGCAGGCCTCGCGCCACGTCGGCGCCAGTTCGCCGGCCTTTTCCGCCAACAGTCCATCGATCAACCGCAGGTAGCTTTGCAGGATACCGAGGTCTTCGGGAAGCACGGCCCGACCTTCGGCCATCGCCCAGACCAACCGCCGATCAAGCGTCGTTTCTGTCGCCTCGGACCCGGTATTCAGCATCCGCTCTCCTTTCGAGTTCTTGACGTCGCTGGGTCCTACGCAATGCACTGGGCCGAGACTGCGGTACGCGCTCCGCAGACGGTGGCTCTGGACAATGCGAGTACGCGCCCAACCGACACCGCCGCTTGTTTTTCACTGCGGCCCGCGCGCTCTCACGTCTTCACAGGATTGATACTTTCGAGAAGCCTGCCCTCCAATGAATTCGTCCGAGCGATTCACCCTGCCCAACGCGGGATGATACCATGGCGATCATTGTTGACAAACGTATTAAGCGCATCAGCCGAATTTTCTCTCGATTGCTCACATATCGTGCAGGGCCCGCCGTTGGATCTTGCCGGTGGCGGTCATCGGGAGGCTGTCGAGGAACACCACCTCGCGCGGGGCCAGGTGCGGCGAGATGCGCGTCCGGACCCTGGCGATCAGAACCTCGCCGAGTCCGTCCGCGACCGCCCCCGCGCGCAGCACGACGAAGGCCTTGATCGTTTCGGTCCGGATCGGATCGGGCGCCCCGATCACCGCCGCCATGACGACGTCCGGGTGGCCGGTCAGGCAGTCCTCGATCTCGGACGGTCCGATGCGATAACCCGAGGACGTGATGACGTCGTCGATCCTGCTCGAGAAGAACACGTATCCGTCGGCGTCCATCACCGCCTCGTCGCCGGTGCGCAACCAGCCGCCGACGACCTTCTCGGCGGTCATTTCCGGTCGGCCCCAGTATTTAACGAACATCACCGGGTCCGGCGCGCGCACGGCGATCTCCCCCGGCGACCCGGCACGACAGACCCGGCCCGCCGCATCGAGGATCGCGACGTCGTGGCCGGGGATCGCCCGCCCGGTGCTGCCCGGCCGGACCGGCGCGAGCGCCGCGCAATTGCCCAGCACCGCGTTGCACTCGGTCTGGCCGTAGAACTCGTTGATCTCGCGCCCGAATACGCCGCGGCCCCAGTCGAGCAGCTCCGCGCCCAGCGGCTCGCCCGCGCTTGCGACCGTCCGCAGGCCTGGCGCCGCGGCGACCCCGGCCTGACGGATCAGCTTGAGCGCGGTCGGCGGCAGGAAGACGTTGCGGACGCCAAGGTCGGCCATCAGCGCAACCGCCCGCTCCGGATCGAACTTCGCCATGCGGTGCGCCACGACCGGAACGCCGAGCGCGAGCCCCGGCAACAGCACGTTGGTCAGCCCCCCCATCCAGGCCCAGTCAGCGGGGGTCCAGAGACAATCGCCCGGCTGGCCGAGGAACTCGTGTGCGAGCGCGATCCCGGGCATATGGCCGATCAGGACGCGGTGGGCGTGCAACGCGCCCTTCGGCGGCCCGGTGGTCCCCGACGTGTACGAAATGAACGCCGGGTCGTCCGGCCCTGTCGCCGCCATCGCCCCAGCCTCCGCCGCCTTGCCCAGCTCCTGCCAGAAGCCGTGAACGCCACGCTCGCGCGCATCAATGGCGAATACGTGGCGCAGGTCCGGCGCATCGGCCCTGATCGCCAGCACCTTCGCGAGGTTCGCACCGTCGGTGACGATGACCTTCGCCCCGGCGTCCACCAGCCGGAACCGCAGACCGTCCTCGCCGAAAAGCGTGAAGAGCGGCACGACGACCGCGCCCAGCCGGTAAGCCGCAAGATGGGTCAGCAGCGCCTCGGGCGTCTGCGGCAGAAGCACCGCGATGCGGTCGCCGGGCCCGACGCCGTGCCCGCCAAAGGCGTTCGCGAGCCGCCGCGAGGCGCGCGCGAGCTGCCCGTAACTCCAGTCGCGACGCTCGCCGTCCGGCCCGAGGCTGCGCAACGCGGTGCGGTCAGGCTCGGATCGCGCCCAACCGTCGCAAACCGCCCGGGCGATGTTGTAGCGCTTGGGTTGCGGCCAGCGGAAACGGTCGCGCATCTCCTCCCAGGTCGCCCCTGGTGCGATCGACGGGCGGCCTCGCATGCGTGGGCTCCTTTCCGGCGGCTTCCGAGCCTAGCGCCGAACCACCGTCGCTGATAGCGCCAACAGGTCCCGCGCGCGGGTCTTTCCGGGTCACGCCATCGGCGGCGATTGCCGTCCGGGCCCGGGCCGTGACGATACGGACCGATCGAACGCATCCACGATGTCCGGCGCGGCACGCCAAGCGGCCGTCGCGGAAGGCCGATGCGCCGCGCGCCAGACCACGGCGCAATCGTTTCATGCGAGCCGAAGCGGTCGGGCTCATTCCCGACCGAGCGCGCCGCCGACAAAGTCGCGGACGGCGCGCGCGGCGAGGAGGTCGGGCTGTGGAACCGTTCCAGGTTGCTTGCCGATCGCGCCTTCGAGCGTGAGGTGCGCAAAGCCGTGCACCAGCGACCAGACGGAAGCGACGCGGTAGTCGAGCTCCGCCGCCGCGACCGGACCGGGCAGCGCCCGGACCGCCTCGACCAGCGTGTCGTAGGCCCGTCCGCCCGCGATGCGCAGCGCTTCGGTGTGCTCGCAGTAGCTGTCACAGTCGAACATCAGCCGGAACACTGCACGATTGGCGACGGCGAAACGGACATATGCGGCGCCCATCGCAGCCAGCGCGTCGGTCGGATCTGACGCAGCGGCCGGATCGGTCGGTTCACGC
>Ga0105046_10017448_pt1 | contig 10981 bp, 7 predicted proteins | sample MAT03_FD_78385 | JGI IMG/M metagenome (GOLD analysis project Ga0105046, IMG submission 78385) | Freshwater microbial communities from Lake Fryxell liftoff mats and glacier meltwater in Antarctica - MAT-03 (megahit assembly) | ecosystem: Environmental > Aquatic > Freshwater > Ice > Liftoff...
GCAACGCCGAAACCGTTCGCCAGGAAACCGTCCGACTAGCCAGCGAACTCACTCTCGCTACCCAACGTCTTGCCGTCGCCGAGCCCGCCGCCGCTGAACGCCTGGCCGCCCTCGAAGACGTCAACCGCCTCCTCGCCGCCGAGCAAGGCAACGCCGAAACCGTTCGCCAGGAAACCGTCCGACTAGCCAGCGAACTCACTCTCGCTACCCAGAGAGCCGTCATTGCCGAGCATGCCGCGGATGAGCGATTGACAGCGCTGCAAGAAGTGAGTGGAATGCTCACCGCGGCAAACCAAGCGAACCAGGAGCAATTCGAAAGGCTGCTCGTATTCGAGTCGGCTGCGGTGGAACGCCTTACCGCGCTTGAGGCAACCGCCGCTAACCTTCGTCGTCAAACGGCCGCCAACTCCGCGATGCGGTCAGATCTGGAACAGATCGCCAGCGAGGCAACCCGCGCGCAAGCGCTGCAGATCGCCGAACGGGAACATTGGCAATTGGCAATGGCCGAGTTACGGAGCGCTCGGACGAACGAACACTCCGCCCGTCTCATCGCCGAGGAACGGCTGGCAGAGTTGCAATTGAGATCGAGTCAGGTCTCTGAGGAGCGGGACCAATATCTGCGGGCTACGCGGGAGTTGCAGCTAAGCGAACAGCAGTTGACCAACCAAGTTCTTGCGATTCAGGCCGATACTCTGGTACAGTCAATCTTCCGTCGGCTACGCCAGTTGTTCTAAGTTCATCTCAAAGCTATCCTTTCGTTTATCGTTCTCTCCTATGAAGATCGCTGTCAATTTGCGCCAATACTACAAGGGCAAGATTGGGGGCATGGAGAACTACCTTCGCAATATCTTGCGAGGTCTCAGTCACCACCAGATGTTGATCTGGGTCCATGAAGAAGAAGTCGAACACGTTCGCGAGTTCGCTCCCACTGCCGAGATAGTTGGTATTCCCCACGAAACTGGCCTGCAGATCATTGAAACTGGGGTCCGAACCGGCGTTTTCGACCTATTTTTCTGTCCGCTCCTCGTTCTCGAGCCTCTCGTCGTCTCCCAACCGTCGGCGGTGATGATGCCAGACGTGCAGCATGAATTTTTCCCTGAGTTCTTCGACTCGAACGTACTGCAGTGGCGACGGCAAACTTATGGGCCTTCGGCTCTGAACAGCGACGTTGTTTTCACTCTCAGCGAACACGCCAAGTCCACCATCGTGGAACGCTTCCGCATCGCACCAGAGAAGATCCAGGTCATCCACCTTGACGCCGACGTCGAGTTCAAGCAGCAGCTTCCGTCCGTTCCAACAGCAGCATGGACGGCGCTGAATTTACCGGAGAAATACCTCTTTTTCCCCGCCAACTTTTGGCCCCATAAGAACCATGCCAACGTCCTGCAGGGGTTGCGGCAAGCTATTGATGACGGCATGAAAGACGTGCATTTGGTCCTAAGCGGTTCGCCGGCCGAGTTCGGTCGGGTAGAAGCAGAGATCGCCCGCTTAGATTTGAAAAAGTCAGTCCGCATGATCGGCTATGTGGACAAGAAGCTGATTCCTGAGATCTACCAGCGCGCACTAGGGCTGGTCTTTGCAACCAAGTTCGAAGGTTTCGGCATCCCCTTACTCGAAGCCTTCTACTGCAATACTCCCGCCATCACGTCGAACTCCGGGAGTTGCGTCGAAGTGGCCGGGGACGCCGCTGTTTTGGTCGATCCCCTTGATCCGAAAAGTATTGCCGCGGGAATGCGGCGCGTCTACGATGATGCGGCGTTGCGGTCGGATCTCGTCGCCAAAGGCCGCGAGCGACTGAAGCATTTCTCTTGGGACCGAGCGATAAAGTTGACCGAGGAGTCGTTCAAGCATATTACGAGCCCCGCATATTCCAGGCCCTCCCGCATTACGGTTGAGTCCTGGCCGGTCATTGGAATCGTCACCCCGACCTTCAACATGGGTCATTTCCTGGAAGAGACCATTCAGAGCGTCCTCTCGCAGGACTATCCCCACGTCGACTACGTCGTAATGGATGCCGGCTCTAAGGACGGCTCTGTCGAGATCCTCCAGAAGTATGGCGACCGCCTGCGTTGGTGCTCCGAGAAAGACCACGGTCAGGCCGATGCCGTCAATAAGGGCTACCACGCCACAACCGGTGAAATCTTCACGTTCCTCAATTCGGACGACACGTTTCTGCCCGGCGCACTCAGTACAATCGCGAAGCACTTCAGAGCCAACCCCGGGGTCGGAATGATCTACGGAGAGGCGTACCACGTGAAGTTGGATGGCGAGATTATCGCGCCTTACCCGACGCAGCCGTTCGATCTCCGCACACTTAACAACCAATGCTACATCTGCCAACCGGCGGCGTTCATGCTCCGCGAAGCGTTTTACAACTCCGGGATGATGAACGTGACGATGCACTTTGCACTCGACTACGAACTCTGGATCCGCATCGCTAAACAGTACGGCGTCGTCAAGGTCGACGACTTTTTTGCGACCAGCCGAATGCACATGGACAATAAGACACTGTCCAAACGCAGGCTGGTTTATCAGGAAATCATCAGCACGGTTAAGACACAGTTTCAATACGCGCCGTATGAGTGGATTAATGGCTACGCCTGCTACCTACTCGACAAAAAAGACCAGTACTTCGATCGCTCCCAGCCGACTCTGTCCTCCTACGCGCTCAGCTTGGCCTTGGGGATTTACCACAACCCGGGGCAGCGGAAGCGGTACTTCGCCGAGTGGCAGCAGATGACCGGATTCGGTAAGAAATTCACCGGGCGCTGGGAAGACGGCTGGATCTCCGCACTATGGCAATCGGAGCAATCGATCCCTGCCGGGGCAACCAGTTTGACGGTATCAGGCAAGCACTGGGCTCCGATCGGACCACTTACGCTCACGGTCAAGCTCGAAGGAAAGTTAGTCCACCGCCAGGAACTCGCCGCCGCCGGTGACTATTCATTTGTTGCTCCCATCCCACCCGAGCTTTCCGGCAAAGTCTGCCGGATGAGCTTTGAATCGAGCCGTACTTGGCGCCCGAAAGAGAATGGCGATTATCGGCAACTTGGCTGTGTCGTTGATACGGTCGAGTTCCAAACTACGGGTTCGAAGGGGTGAGTACTCCTCTCGTTACAGTCGTAACGCCGTCCTTCAACCAGGGGCACTTCATCCGCGCCACGATCGAAAGTGTTTTGAATCAGGACTACCCGAACGTCGAGTACGTCATCATGGATGGGGGCTCAACGGACAGTACCGCCTCCGTGGCGAAGGAATACAGCAGTCGTTTAACGTTCATATCGGAAAAAGACCGGGGCCAGACGCACGCAATCAACAAGGGCTTCCAGGCTGCGAAGGGAAGCATCGTCGCTTGGCTCAACTCGGATGACGTTTATTTACCGGGCGCAATTAGCAAAGGAGTGGCCGGCTGTGCGGCGCATCCGCGGGTCGGTGCGATCTACGGCGAAGGCTTTCAAATTGACTACGACGGCAATGTCCGGCAGCAGTTTCCCTATACAGAGCCATTCAACCTTTGGAAATTGACGTTCGTTTTGGACTATATCCTGCAGCAGTCCGTCTTCTTTCGGCGGGACTGTGTCGAGGCCGTCGGTTGGGCCGATGAATCTCTGCATTTCGGGATGGACTGGGACCTCTTGGTTCGACTCGGCAAGCGGTTCGGCCTTGCTTACGTCCCCGAGACGTTTGGATGCCTTCGGGAGTACGAGGCCGCCAAATCTTTCGCCGGCGGGCAGAAGCGCTTCCGCGAACTCGCCAACCTTCTCCAGAAGCAAAGCGGGCAGAAGCGTCCGCCCGGTTGGTGGTTCTACGGGCTCGACACCTATGACAAAGTCTGGTCTACTCGCATCCAACGCTGTATTCCAGGTCCGCTGGGGGCATACATCGCCAAGCACTTCGTGTACGTTTGCCGGGCGAAGATTGATGACGTCTACTTTCGGTCGCAGGGCTTATATGCCGACCAATGGGTCGCGAATCGGCTCCACTGGATGCTGCCAGAGTATGCTCGATCGGCGGTGATCCATGGGACATTGCCCGGTTGGGCGGCTCCGCTCCGCGACCAGGAACTCCGGGTTTACGTCGACGGCCGGTTAACCGCTACGGCCTTACCGTCGTTCGGCGAGTTCAGCATTCCGGTTCCGTTATCCGTCGGGCGCGCGTCTGTCCTGCGGATCGAGGCCGAAAAGTACGTCGTGCCCGAGGAACAGGGCTTAGGCCCGGATCGGCGACGCCTTGCCTGGCAACTGCGCGACATCGAACCCATCGCCTAGCCCGCAGACACTCTTTCACTTGACGTTCAAAGTCGGCCCTACTGGGCTGGTCAAGTTCCCTATCCGGATGCCCACCGGGACGGCTTTGCCGGGTACAACCGACATAGGAATCTTCACCGTGACCTGCATGATTCCCACCACCAGTCCCGGACTGGTACCGGCATACAAAACTTCGGCGACCGCCCCGCCTACCGTGATCGAAACCTGGCTGTTCTGTGCGCTGGGACGATCTGCAATCAACCCATCAAGCCCTTCCGCAACCAATGGAAAGGCAGGGAGCCCCTCGCCAGTTCCGTAAAAGACGACAAATCCGCCTCTCCGTGCTGGTTCGGCTTCCGAGACTAGAAAGTATTCGCCCTTCACTTCGTCAAACCCATACGCGGCCACGCCTCCCGCCCCGGTTCCGGTAGCGGTGAAGAGACCCGGAGCGGTGGGCGTGACCAAAACCGGCCATGGATTGGATCGCTGCCCCCCAACGCTCGCGTGGATCATATAGGGCCGGTTCGACTCAAGCTTATAAGGTACGGTCACACAGATTTGGTCCTTCCCCGCATATAGAATCGGAGCGGGCTCCCCTTGGAAAGTGACCGTAACGCCGCTGAGCTCCATCGGCAAGCGGGTCAGCCAGGGATCAAACGAGGCGAGAATGTCTGGTCCCAGGCCCTGGCCGTACAAAACGAGCAGCGACCCTGGCGCTGCCGAAGCCTGTTGCGAGGCGGCGTTGCCGATACCCCTGATCACCGGACCCGCCATCGTCACCACGAGGCCGCCCGTAGCCGTCCCCCCTCCGGCGCCCGGGTTCGTTACCGCGATGGGAAGGACCTTGGAGTCAGTCATCATTGCCGCTGGCACCGTGATCTCTAGAAGTCGATCACCCAACACCTTCGTCGTTACTGCCACACCGTTAATCCGCGCCGCCGTCGACGGAAAGAACCGTAAGCCCCGGACCGTCAGGATACTCGTCGGAGATTGGGCGGGCAGACTGGCTGGCCATACCGAGGTTACCTCCGGCTGCCCTGGCTGCACCGTTAAGGTCACATTCAGGGTGGTCGTCTTCGTAACCGCGGTTGGCGTATTCACGACGATCGCGCCCTTGTACGTCCCGGGCACAAGGCCACTTGGGTTCATAGTCGCCTGCAGGGTAGTTCGGAACCCAGGGAAGACGTTTCCCGTCGTCGGATTCGCCGTCAGCCAGTCGGTTCCTTTCGTGGAGAGGCTGTAGGGCAGGAGACCAGCACTAGTTCCAAAATAAAAGGGCTGACTGCTTCCTTCGGTGTTTTCACCCAAGCGCGAGACGAACTCGAGGGTCGGCGGAGACACCACCACCTCGGACGGAGGAGCACTGACAGTCAGAGTGATCAGAACCGCAATAGGCTCCACATTGGTACCCTCCGTCGGGGTAATCGTCAGCCGGTCAGAATAGGTCCCCACCAAGAGAGAAGTGCTGTTCACGGCAACCCGAACAACTAGCGTAGTCCGTCCGTTACCCGGCGTAACCGTCAGCCAAGGACTCGACGGTGCGGCAATCGCGAACGGAATCACCTGTCCATTGGCCACGGCGGCAACTGAAATGGTTTGGACGGCCGTCGATACGCTTGCCCCTTGCACAAACGTAAAGACAAGCCCCGCCGGCGCGACCTTGAGCGCAGGTGCTGCCCAGAGAGCAATCGAGACGCAGAACAAACCCAGCATTCGCACGATTCGTCTATCGTCGGCAAACCGAGAAGCCAGGAGATCAGTTAATTCTTAAGCTCTTCAGGAAACACCGCGTAGCCCTCCGGCGGTGCGAACTGGCTGCGCATGTATTCCAGCCGTTTCCGCAGGTGGCGGCTCGCGATCTGTCGCGGACCAGGCTCAACATCAATGTCACAACAGAGCCCATGAAGGTAAAGCGTCAAGGTGTCGAAGAACGATTCCCGGGCATACTCCCGGAACAGCTTCGTCTCACCCCGGAACGATGCCTGTTTGTTCAACAGGTTCTGCTTGGCCGTCCAGCTCAGTTGGTCGACCTCGCCATGTACCCTCGCCTTCAGTTCCGCGCGCAAAATCTCCATGAATCCAGCGAACGCTGCTTCGGGGAGGTGGTCAAACGCCGCACGGGCAAGGGCGTTGAAGAGATGGAAATGATACTCGCTCATATCAATCTCTTTCACCGCGAAGGCCAGGATGCCCGGTTCCCCAACGGCCGGCGAAGGCACGTAAGCAAGTGTTAATCGCGTCTTCTCGTCGGGCTGGTCCATCACAATCAGTGAATCTTGCGGCAGAAAGCTCTGCCGGCCAGCCTTATGTTTTCCATTCGCGGCAGGGCGCTCCAGGTACGGCACGAGCAGAATCAACAATTTGGGCAAAGCGGCACGCACAACATCGGGAAGCGCCTCGGCAGGCTCCTCCAGATACTCTTTCATGTCCTCTTCGGCAATTGGAGCAGCAGCTACGTAGTAGCTAAAGGTCTCTCCCAGCGGGATACTTTCCCCACGGAAGCGATCAGCGAATTCACCCAGGTGAAGTTTGGCCACAATTTCTTTGGCCAGATCGGAGGAAGACGGCATCGACAGAATCTTCAGTGTAACAGAGCGTCGCGCTAGACTGGGATTTTGCCTTCTGTAAACATCCTTATCTCGGCCGGCGAAGCTTCGGGCGACATGTATGCCGCGCGTCTCGTCGTGGAATTGCGGAAACTGATGCCTGACGCACAGTTCTTCGGATGCGCCGGGCCCAAAATGCGGGCCGTCGGCGTCGAATCCGTCGTGGATGCCGAAGCCTTGGCCGTAGTCGGTCTGGTGGAGGTCCTGGCCCACATCCCCCGGATCTACAGCGAGTTCCGAAAATTGATCGCTGCCGCCAGAGAGAGGCGGCCTCAGCTTGCCATCCTCACCGACAGTCCGGATTTCAACCTGCGGGTCGCGAAAAGGTTGAAGCCTCTAGGCATTCCCGTGGTCTATTTGGTCGCGCCTCAAGTCTGGGCTTGGCGTTCCGGGCGCGTTCGGCAAATGCGACGTGACCTCGCTAGCGTTTTATCCATATTCCCGTTTGAGAAGGCTTGGTTTGCCGCCCGCGGGGTCTCGGTTGACTTCATTGGCCATCCGTTGGCCTGGAGCGCTGCACCCCGGTTTAGCCGCGCCGAATTTTGCGCGCGGTATGGCCTCAATGAAACGAAACCATTCATCACGCTGCTGCCCGGTAGTCGACTCGGTGAAGCCCGGCGCCATCTGCCCGCGGTTCTCGATGCCGTCGAAATCCTACGCTCTCATGGGTATACCCAGTTCGTCTGGGCCACTCCGGTCGGGTTTTTAGAGCGCGGTGGCACTTCGTTTACAACTTTTCGGGAACGCATTTCCGCGCTATCCATCCAAGTCGTAGAAGGGGAAGCATGGGATGCAATCGCCCATGCCGACCTCGCCCTCGCTGCCAGCGGTACAGTGACCATGGAAGCAGCCTTGCTGGGGACGGCAATGGTAACTTTCTACAAGGTCACAGAGATCAGTTGGTGGGTGGGTAAATTGTTAGTGTCCGTGCCTTTTTACACCATGGTGAATCTGGTGGCGGAACGAAAAGTTGTCCCCGAGCTCATGCAGAGCGAGTTTACCGGGTCCAACCTCGCTCAGGCCGCCCTTGATTTGCTCAACAATCCCGCCGCGCTCTCCGCAATGCGGGCAGACCTAGCCCAAATACGCAATTCCCTTCGTCGGGATAGCGACCCCCTTGCCGGAGCTGCCCGACTTCTCGTCCGCCGCTATCTGCAAGAAGATCGATACTGGAAGGAAGCCTGATCATGAATAATCTTGGGATCGTTCTCACCGCCACCCTGTTCGCTACCCTGCTCGAAGGCCAGGAGGCCCGCGGTCGGTCCCGGATCGACGTCATCAGTTACCAGATCAACGCCGAGGTCAATCCCCGCACACAATCGCTCGCTGCCACCGCGCGCATTCGGTTTCAGCCCGTAGACGATCGGCTCACCGCGATCAGTTTCGATCTCCACAACAGTCTGACGGTCAAATCCGTTACGGACGGCAAAGGAAAGCCCCTCACCCCAACCCGCAACCAACAGGATTTTCAACTGCGGATCGCTTTCCCCGATACCTTACCCAAGGGTTCCGACCAGGAAGTGGTAATCACTTACGACGGCCGTCTAAGCGGACAAGAAGAATCTCCCGTCTACGGCGTTAAGTTCGCGGCCATCAAGCCAGAGTATGCTTTCCTGCTTTACCCCGCCCGTTGGTTCCCGGTGAACGAATACACGGCCGATCGGTATACCTCGGAATTTACGATCACCGTTCCGGATGATTACAAAGTCATCGGTGGCGGCATGGAGGCTTCGGCCAACGCCCCAGCCGGCAAGAGGGCGACCTTGTTCACGTTTGCCAAGCCCTCCCTTGGCGGATCTATCGCCATCGTTCAAGGAGACCCCAAAACAGTCTCTTCGCAGGGGGTCACCGCCCTTACCTACTTCCGCGGAAACTCCGCGAAGGCGGCCGAAAGCTGGGGCGAAGAGACCGGCAAGGTCCTCTCCTTTCTGGCAAGCAACTTCGGCCTGGCTCCGAACGCGTCCATCGGCCTAATTGAAACCGAGGACGGCGCACCCAATGGCTACGCCGCACCGGGCGTACTGTTTCTCAGCCCCCGCGCCATCGGCAGCCAAGCAAACCCGCGACTACTCGTCAACCAACTTTCCCGACAATGGTGGGGCCTCCAAATTTCACCGGTTTCGCGAAACCATCTTTGGATCACGAACGGTATGGCGCGCTACGCTGAACTGCTTTGGGTGGAACAGTCTCAAGGCCCTGGAGCCTTGGAAGGCGAGGTTCGCGATACCTACGTCGAAGCGATGACCGTTGACAACCCGCCCTTGATTCAGTCCGCGCGGTTTGAAGATTACTCGCCGGAATACTGGGCCACCACCGCGGGCAAGGGAGCCGCCGTCTATCACATGCTTCGCAGCGTGCTCGGTGACGATAAGTTCAAAGAGTTTCTCAAGATCGTCCCGGACAAGTTTGCCGGCCGCAGCGTCTCGACGGAGAACATTAAGGATGTTGCCAGCCAGTTAGCCGGCCAGGACCTCGGGTACTTCTTCATTCAGTGGATCGAGTCGAGCGGCGCCCCCGAGTTCAAGCTGGAATATACGGTTTACCGCACGAAGAAAGGGTTCCGCGTGATGGGAAAAATCACGCAGGACCTGGATACGTTCCGCATGCCGGTGACGCTGAAGATCGAAACGGAAGGAAATCCTGAAGAGAAGGTGGTCGACGTCTCCGGTACCTCGTCAGAGTTTCTCGTCGAAACATTTGGCAAGCCCAAACGGGTCGAGATCGACGTCAACAACCGCCTCCTCCGCATGAGCAGGACGATGCGCGTCGCCGTTTCCATCCGGAAGGGCGAAATGTTCGCCGAGATCGGCGAGTATGGTGAGGCCCTCAAGGAATACACCAAGGCGCTCGAAGTCGCCCGCAATAGCTCTCTCGCCCACTACCGCGTCGGTGAGGTGTTTTTCCTCCAGAACAACTACCAGTCGTCCGCGAACGAATTCCGCGAGTCACTCAATGGCGATCTGGAACCAAAGTGGACCGAGGTGTGGGGCCACATTAACCTCGGAAAGATCTTCGACATTACCGGCCAGCGCGAGCGGGCGGTGAACGAATACAACCTCGCGATGCGGACGAAAGACAACACCCAAAACGCGCAGGAAGAGGCCGCTAAATTTCTCAAGGACCCCTTCAAGCGCGCTCGGATGTCAAACTAGTCCAGCCCTAGAGGCCTTCGTTCTCCACGAATCGCTCCGCTTCAATTGCCGCCATGCAGCCGGCCCCAGCCGCGGTAACCGCCTGACGATAGACACGGTCCTGGACGTCGCCGGCATGATAGACGCCAGCGATTTTTGTCCTCGCTCCGCCGTGCGAAATCAGGTAGCCTTCCTCATCCGTATCGAGTTGGCCCCTTAGAAATTTCGTGTTCGGGATGTGGCCGATCGCGACAAAGAAGCCATCCACAGGCCGGTCCCACGTCTCGCCGGTAACCAGATTCCGCAGCTTCGCGCCAGTAACAAAGCCCTTTTCCACGTCGTAGACGTCGTCGACCACCGTATTCGTCAGAATCTCAATCTTCGGATTCGCCCGCGTCCGGTCCACCATGATCTTCGACGCCCGGAACTCTTCGCGCCGATGCACCAAGGTCACCCGTTTGCCGAATCTCGTCAGGAAATTGGCCTCTTCCATCGCAGTGTCCCCGCCGCCAATCACCATGATCTCCTTTTCCCGGTAGAAGAACCCGTCGCAGGTGGCGCACGAGCTAACGCCATGACCGATCAGCTTGTACTCGTTCGGCAACCCCAACCACCGCGCTGAGGCTCCAGAAGCGATAATCAGCGTTCTGGTCTCCATCCATTCACCGTCGATCTTCAGCTTAAATGGCCGCTGCGACAGATCGCAGTCTTCCACCGTGCCGTTGATAAATTCGGCACCGAAACGAATCGCCTGCAGCTTCATGTTCTCCACGAGCTGCGGGCCCATCACGCCATCCGGAAACCCGGGATAGTTTTCCACTTCGGACGTGATCGACAGTTGCCCGCCGGGTTCGTGGCCGGAGACAACCACCGGCGACAGCGAAGCGCGAGCAGAATAAACAGCGGCTGTATTTCCGGCACAGCCCGATCCGATAATGACTACGTTGCGCATATATGAAAATGAGGGTTTGAAGCCAGGAATGGCCCCAAACCCTCA
>Ga0105046_10017450_pt1 | contig 10980 bp, 13 predicted proteins | sample MAT03_FD_78385 | JGI IMG/M metagenome (GOLD analysis project Ga0105046, IMG submission 78385) | Freshwater microbial communities from Lake Fryxell liftoff mats and glacier meltwater in Antarctica - MAT-03 (megahit assembly) | ecosystem: Environmental > Aquatic > Freshwater > Ice > Liftoff...
CTCGAACCGCGGATCCAACACCTCGCGCACGAGCTGATCGACGAGTTCATCGATGCCGGCACGTGCGATGTCGTCCGCCAGTTCGCCGTGCCCCTGCCGTTGATCGTGATCGGCGTGCAGATGGGCGCGAACCCCGATGACATCTGGCGGATCAAGGGCTGGACCGACGCATGGGTACAACGGCTCGGCCTGATGCAGACACCCGAGCAGGTGATCTGGTCGACGGAGATGGAGATCGAGGCGCAGCACTACTTCCAACCGATCTTCGAACGACTGCGACACCAGCCCGACGACAGCCTGCTGTCCGATCTCGTGAACACACCGATCCCTGAGTGGGGCCGGTGTCTCACCGACGAGGAACTGCATGCCGAGATGATGGCCGACACCTTCGTCGGAGGTTCGGAGACCACCACGAACGCGCTCTCGGGCGGGATCCGGCTGCTGATCGAGCACCCCGACCAGTGGGCACTGCTGAAGAGCGACCCCGACCGCTACCTGCCGGTGTTGGTGGAAGAGGTGCTCCGCCTCGAGTCGCCGGTGCAGCGACTCATGCGCACCACGGCGGTCGACGTCGAGCTGCACGGGGTCACCATCCCAGCAGGATCATTGGTGCTCGTCGGGTATGCCGCAGCAAACCGCGATGAGCGGATCATCGATGCCCCGGCCCGCTTCGACCTCGATCGCACCGACAGCCGCAAGCACCTGGCGTTCGGGTTCGGTACGCACCACTGTCTCGGTGCGCCCCTCGCCCGCCGCGAGCTGCTGGCCGGCTTCCGAGCCGTGGTCGAGCGGATCGACGAGATGTGGTTCCTCGACGACACCGAGCTCACGATCTCGCCCAACTACTTCCTGCGCGCGCTGCGCGAGCTGCGCATCGGCTTCCGACCGGCGAGTTGACACCTCGACATCGGGTCAGCCCGGTGTGCCAGCGATCAGTGCGCACGCTGCCTGCAGCGGATCGCGGAGCTCGTACCAGCGCGGATCTTCGTCCGGTGGGAACACGCTCGATGTCTGGCCATCCACGTCCACCACCGGCGCAGGGAGCCGGAACGTGCGATCGATGCTCGGCAGCCACCGGTTCACCACGTCGAGCCGGAGGTCGACCGAGCCCCACTCGGTCTCCGTGGTCGAACAGCGGTCGGGCACGAAACGTATGTCGATCATCCCCGCTTGTGTGCCGTCGACGACCGCAGGCAACGGCTTGGCAGCCGTCCCGATCTGGATGCCGGGCGAGTCGACGAAGCCGACGTCCATCACCTGCGCGCCGGGCAGATCGACATCGGCAGACACGATCTCGAGCGCACGCCCACTGGAGTTGAAGAAGTACGCCTGGACGATCACCGACTCACCATCGGGTGCCAGCACCATCGGGACGGTCCCACTGCCACTGCCGCAGCACTCTGGTTGCGGGTACACGTAACCGAACCCGATGAGGAACGAGCCGACACCCACCGTCAGCACCACCGCGAGGCCCACGGCCAATCGCACCCACCACGGTCGCGGCGGTGGGATCAGCAGGTCGATCGGATCAGGCTCGATGTTCGTTGCGACGGGCGTGTCCACCACGACTCCCTCTTGCGCGCTCGGCATGTTTGTCATATTGTCTTAGGACAATGGGACAGTCAAGAGAAAATCAGTCGGGTACCCGCCGCACGTGGGCAACACGGGCGCGCAGGCTGCTCGGATGGCGGGGCGTCACTTCGGTGGCCATCGTGATGGTGCTGATCGCGTCCGTGATCCCGATTCGGATGAGCGACGGCAGCTCGACCAGCGGCAAGGATCTGTGGCTGGCGTTGAACCTGGCGATCTTGTTCACCGTGGCCTTCTACGTGCTGTTGAGCCTCGGGCTGCAGTTCGCGGGCGTCGACGACGGCGCACCGAAGGTCGCCCGTGGCCTGGCCACCGAGCCCGAGCAGCAACGGCTCCTGCAACGCTGGTTGGAGCGCGCCCGGTGGGCTCGCTTCGTCGGCGGCTTCGCGGGCGTCGTCGCTTGGTTCCTCGGCACCCAACTCGACGGCGACGTCCTCGTGCTCGGCACGGGCGGCATCGCCGCCGGGGCAGTGCTGGCCGAACTGCACCATGTCCGCCGGCCGGCCGGCCCGCGGGCTGCGCGCCTCGAGATCCGCTCGGTGAGCGACTACCTCACCCGCACCGACGCCCGCCGGATGATCGCCGTGGCCGCTGCAGCGTGCATCGCAGTCCTCGTCGGCGTGTGGAACGCCGACACGAGAACGGCGACGTGGTGGGGCATCGGTGCTCTCGTCGCGCTCGGCATCGGCCACTTCGCGCAACAGCGCGTGGCGACCCGCTCGCGCCCCGCCGTGTCGCCGATCCTCACCAGGGCCGACGACCTCGCACGCGAGCTGGCCATCGGCCGCGGCCTCGCCCGGCCGTTCACGTTCTTCGCGCTCGCGCTCGTGGCCCGTGCCTGCTTCGCTCTCGAACCCACGATCGGTGGCCTCGCTCAGGTGCTCGGCGTCGGGGCATGGCTCATCGCATTCGTGCTGTGGTGGCAGAACCGACGACTCGGGCTCGACTTCATGATGACCGGACAGCGCGGTCCGCTGATCGCATGATCCTCTCGGTCGACCCCTCACGGGCGCTCCCCGTGTACGAGCAGGTTCGTGAGCAGATCCGGCGGATGGTGGCCGCCGGCACGCTCGCACCAGGAACACGCCTGCCCACGATCCGCCAGCTCGCCGCAGATCTCGGGCACGCGAAGGGCACGATCGAGCGCGCCTACGAACTACTCGAAGGTGATGCGGTCATCGAACGGCACGGCCGCAGCGGCACCTACGTGTCCGAGATCGTGCGAGCGACCAGCCACGAGCAAGCAGCCGGCCTCGCACCCGCAGCCGAGGCCCTCGTGATCGTGGCCCTGCAGCTGGGCGCCGACGAGGACGCCGCTGTCAGCGCGCTCCGCGCCGCCTGGCAACGTTTCTGATACGTCCGACCTGTGTCGCGTCCGCTGCTCGCCACCTGCTGGAACGAAATCCAGGAACTCGCCGCCGTCCAACCGTTTCGGCATTGCGCTGCTGGTCAGGCACCACCTCTGTCGCCGCGGAGCGGCGCGTTCGGGGGGAACGGGCGACGAGCTGTTGCCGCCTGTTCGGGGTACTCGCGGCGTTGCCGCTCGGCCACTTCGTCAACCGTCGGTGGATCGATGACGGATGCATCGTCCACGGGGACGGCACCCTGTTCGCTGTAGTCGGTCATGACCCCTGGGTACCCGCACGATCCCGGGACCAGTCCTCGTGCGCCGCGATCCGGTGGTTTCAGACCCTCGGTGTCACCGGGCCCGGTGTCTGTGGGCCCGGTGTCTGTGGGCCCGGTGTCTGTGGGCCCGGACAGCTCCGGCATGATCAGCCGCTGCGGTGTCTCGCGATGTCGTGCGCCGTCATCGTCGCACCGGCGGCGACGCTCGCAGCCTGCACGGCGGGATCGAACAGCGAAGCGGTGTCGAAGTAGTCGGCGGCGTACACGATCGATCCGTCACGACGGCGACGCACGCTCGTTCCCCGGGTCATGAACACTCGGCTGCCATCGGGCTGGACCGCCATCTGCTGCCACTCCTGCACCGACGTCGTGCCATCGTCGAGCACCGGTCCCAATGGTTCGAACACCACGTCACCCACCTTCGGCATCACATCACCCAGCCACGCGCGGATCGCCTCCCGCCCACGCACCTCGCCGAAGATCGGGTCGAGGTACACCGAATCGGTGGGGTGGAACTCCTCGGCCATGGCATCCCAGTCGACGTCACCCACCCTCGTCTCGTCGACGGCCCGATCGGGTTGCCACACGGTGCGCGGCCAGTCGGGAATGGGTGCCGCCTCCATGCCCGCGTCCGGCGGCGGGGGCACGCGGAACACGCCGGTGTCGTACACGTCGCACGCCCATGTGATCCAGCCGTCGCGGTAGCGGCGCACGCTCACGCCCTTCGACAACGGCATCCGCTCGTCACCGATGACAGCGAACATCTGCCATTCGTCGAGCGAGGTGCCACCCTCGCCGTCGTCGAACAGCGTGTGCGGTGCCTGAGGCACGAACTGGATGAAGTCGATGGTCGCCATCGTGGGAATCAGCCAGTTCCGGGTCGCCCGCTGTCCGGGCATCGCGCCATAGATCGCGTCGAAGTAGATCGAACCCTCGGGGCGCATGAAGTCGGCGATCATCTGCAGCGCCATCGGCTGGCGACCGGGTTCGGCGAACCATGGGTGCGCCATCGCTGCCAGCATCCCTGCGGCGTCGAGGCCCGAGGGTTCGGTGACCAGGCGATCGAGATCGGGCTCGCGCCCGGCCATATCGGCGATGTACGACTCGACGAACGCATCGGCAGAACGGGCCACGACGGACACCCCCACAGGTCGGCAGCGAGCGGAGCGTAGCCCGGTGCAGCAACGGCGCAGGACGGGCGCTCCGTCGGCCGCTGGGCTGCGCTGCAGCACTATGGTTCGCCCATGACGACCTGGACCGTGATCGACGAGCAGCGAGTGCACACCATCGACCCCAGCGCGCCGGGCGACATGCTCGTGCTCGACCCGTCACTGCTCGGATGGGAGCGAAAGCCCGAAGGCCTGTGTCGCGACGAGGTGTGCGTCCCGGTACCCACCGACGTGCCCACCGGACCGATCGATGCGGCGCTGCTGGCGCGGCTGTTGCAGCGGCCACTCGCCATCGACAACAACGAGCACGTGGCTGCTTTCGCAGCATCCGCGGTCGAGCGTGCCGCGACGCTGCGCTCGGGTATGGCCCCCGACTTCGAACTCCCCGACGTGCACGGTGTGCTGCACCGACTGAGCGACTTCCGCGGCAAGAAGGTCGTGCTCTACGCCTACGCCAGTTGGTGAGGCTGCCGCTATGACCTGCCCGTGTGGCAGGCGATCCACGAAGAACTGGCCCCCGAAGGCCTGGCGGTCATCACCGTCGCCATCGATCGGTCGCTCGACGACCCGCGTCCCTACGTCGACAGTGCCGGCGCCACCCACCCCAGCCTGGTCGACACCGAGCACCGCGTGGCCGACCTCTACAACCTGGTGAACGTGCCCACCGTGCTGTGGATCGACGAGACAGGCCGCATCGTCCGCCCGCAGGACGTGCACTACGTCTCGAACGAGCTCGCGAGCATCACCAAGTTCCACAACCGCAAACCGCTCGCGGCCCTGCGTGCGTGGGTCCGGGGCAAGGCGCCTGCCTATCCCGGCGACGTGGCGGCAGACACCAAGGTCGCCGACGACACGCACCAGGAGGCGCGTGCCGCGTTCGCCGTCGCGTGGTGGTTGTCGCAGCACGGTCGCGACGATGCTGCCGAGCGATGGTTCGTGCGCGCTGGCGAGCTCGCGCCGCATGACTTCACCATCCGTCGCGGCTCGATGCCGATCCGCGGGATCGACGCTGCCGGCCCCGCGTTCTTCGAGATGGTGGGTGATTGGGCCGCCAAGGGCAACGCCTACTACCTGCCGCTGCCCGATACGGCCACCACCGCCGATGACTACGAGGTCGAGCCGATCGACGAGATGAGCCTCGAAGCACTGCGCCGCAAGATCGACAGCGAGCGCTGACGCGTGAGCCGGACCCGCACATGTTGCGGGTGCGGCTCACAGAACCTGGTCGATCGGCGCGGCTGTTGGGTTTCATCAGCAGTGTCGATGGCGCTGCACGGCATCGACCGGGCAGGATCGTCGGGTGACGAGACGCGGCTGGGTGCTGTTCTGGGCGATGGCGCTCATCTGGGGCGTGCCTTACTTCTTCATCCGGGTGGCCGTGGAGGAACTCGAGCCGGCGGTCGTGGTGTTCGGGCGCACGTCGCTCGCTGCGATCGTGCTGCTGTACCTGGCCAACCGTGTCGACGGCATCCGCCCCGCCCTCCGCCACTGGAGGCCGGTCGCTGCCTTTGCGATCCTCGAGATGGCGATCCCGTGGATCCTGCTCACGACGGCCGAGCAGCACATCGCGTCCGGCCTCGCTGCGCTGATCATCTCCTCCGTGCCGATCTTCGGCGCGATGACGGCGTTCGCCCTGGGTGACCGCTCGGCGCTGCGACCCGTCCGTCTGGCCGGCATCGGCCTCGGCATGGGTGGGGTGACGCTGCTGGTGGGCAACGACCTCGCGGGCGAGGGCGCTCCGCCGTGGTGGAGCATCGCGTTCGTCCTCGTCGTGTGCATCTGCTATGCCGCTGCGCCGTTCATCATCACCCGCAGGCTGGCCGACGTTCCTTCGCTCGGCGTGATCGCCGTCTCGTTGAGCATCGTCACGGCGATCTACCTGCCCATCGCCGCGGTGCAACTGCCGACGCAGATGCCGTCGTTCGACGCGACCGCCTCGGTGATCGGCCTCGCCCTCATCTGCACCGGGCTTGCGTTCGTGGTGTTCTTCCGTCTCATCGACGAGATCGGCGCGGCGCGGCGACGGTGATCACGTTCGTGAATCCGGTGGTGGCCGTCACCCTCGGGGCGTTGTTCCTCGACGAGGAGCTCACCCCAATCATCCTCGTCGGTTTCGTGCTCGTGATCAGCGGTTGCTGGCTCGCCACCCGACCGGCGCCACCGGGTGCGACATCAGCAGCGGCAGAGGCCGTGGCTGCAGCATCGGCCCCCTAGGGTCGCGTCCATGTCGGACGAGTCCCATCGGTCGGAGGTGCTCGCCTGCCCGCACTGCGCACAGCCGTTGCTGCTCTCTCGCACCGCCGCCATCTGCGAATCCGGGCACTCCTTCGACCGGGCCAAGGGCGGTCACCTGAACCTGCTCGTCGGCGGCCGGCTGCACTCGGGCACCATTGCAGGAGACACGCCCGATGCGCTGGCGGCGCGGCGGAGGTTCCTGTCGGCCGGCGGCTACGCGCCGATCGCCGCGGCGCTCGCTGAGGCGGTGGGGACGCTGGACGGTGCCGTGCTCGACGTCGGCTGCGGCGAGGGGTACTACACATCGCACCTCATGGCCACCAGCCGGTATGGACTCGACGTGTCCAAGCGCGCCGTGCAGATGGCGGCGCGGCTGCTGCCCGCCGCCACGTTCGTGGTCGGCTCGGCGTATCGCCTGCCAGTGCAGGACGCCTCGGTCGTGGTGGTGACGTCGGTGTTCGCCCCTCACCCGCTCGACGAGTTCGCTCGCGTCCTCCGGCCAGGAGGACGGTGGGTGACCGTGACACCCGGGCCGATGCACCTCGTCGAGATGCGGCCCTCGGCCGACGGTGCGGCCGGCTCGAAGGCGTTCGATCGGCAGCGGCGACGTGCCGAGCCCCCGGAGGGTTCGACATCGGCACGGCACCTCGAGTTCCGGCTCGAACTCGACGACACCACAGCCGACGACCTGTTCCTCATGACCCCCATCCGCTGGCAGGCGACCACTCGGCCACCGGTGCGCTCGGTGACCGTCGACGTGTGGATCGCGTCGGGAGAGACAGCGCTGGCCAGGTGACCGGTCCGGACGCGGACCGGGCATCCGACGCGGCGGCGGTTCGTAGAGTGGGTCGATGAAGTACACCAAGCTCGGCCTCACCGGCCTCGACGTCTCCCCCATCTGCCTCGGCTGCATGAGCTACGGCGTCTCCGACCGTGGGTCGCACACGTGGACGCTCGACGAGGAGACGAGCCGCGGCTTCATCCGCCAGGCGCTCGACGCCGGCATCAACTTCTTCGACACCGCCAACGTGTACTCCGATGGCACGAGCGAGGAGTTCGTCGGGAGGGCCCTCGCCGACATGGCCACGCGCGAGGAGATCGTGCTCGCCACCAAGGTGCACGGCACCATGCGGTCCGGCCCGAACGGCGGTGGCCTGTCGCGCAAGGAGATCATGTTCGAGATCGACGCCAGCCTGCGCCGCCTGGGCACCGACTACGTCGACCTCTACCAGATCCACCGCTGGGACCGGCGCGTGCCCATCGAGGAGACGATGGAGGCACTGCACGACGTGGTGAAAGCGGGCAAGGCGCTGCACATCGGCGCGTCGTCGATGTTCGCCTGGCAGTTCGCCAAGGCGCAACACGTCGCCGAGTCGAACGGCTGGACGAAGTTCGTGACCATGCAGAACCACTACAACCTCGTGTACCGCGAGGAGGAACGCGAGATGCTGCCCCTGTGCGTCGACCAGGGCGTGGGCGTCATCCCGTGGAGCCCGCTGGCCAGAGGGTTCCTCACCCGCGACCCCAGCGAGTCGAGCGCCCGCAAGGAGACCGACGAGTTCGGCAAGACGCTCTACGGCACCGCTGACCCCGGCGTGATCGAGGCGGTGGCACGCATCGCCGCCGAGCGAGGCGTGCCGCGTGCGCAGGTCGCACTCGCCTGGGTGAGCAAGCATCGGGCGGTCACCGCGCCCATCGTCGGCGCCACCAAGCAGCAGCACCTCGACGATGCGATCGCCTCGCTCGACATCACGCTGACGGCCGACGAGATTCGCGGGCTCGAGGCGCCGTACACCCCGCAACCCGTCCAGGGCCACGCCTGATCGACGTCGTCCGGGAGGACTGCTGCGATCGCGCCGGAACGAAACGGCTCGCTCAGGCGTGGCCCTGGACGGGTTCCCTCTCGTCGTCGTAACGTCGCCATCGGGGCGATCACTGCCGACGCGGCGGACGCGGCACGGGAGACCGGCGAGTTCGACAACACGCTCTCCGGCACCATCGAGTCCTGCCTCACGCACAGGCCGTGACCACACCGGGGACCAATGGTGTTCGAGGTGCCACTCGGCCGCGACGAGATCGTCACACAACCCAGACACGATGTTCATCGTGCAACTCGGTCTTCCTCCCCGGGTGGCCCCGCCAGCGACGCGTGACTTCCGGGTGATCGAGCCGGCTGGCCGGCTGCTCACACCGGCCGACATCGCACCGGTGTGCCGGGCACTACTCGCGCCACCTTTCGATCAGCCCGTGATCATCGACCTCGGCTCTGTCGAGGAGCTGCTGCGTTCGGCGGCACTCGCCCTCTGTGACCACATCTCGTGGCGCGTCTACTGGTCGCCGGTCGGGGTCGTGGCGCACGACCCCGACCTCCTCGAGCACTTCCAGTGCCGATCGTTCGACCGCATTGCGACGATCCACGCGTCGCGCTCAGAAGCCGTCCAGGCCCTGTCCGACAGCGGACAGGAGCAGGTCAGCAAGGCAGACACGGCAGCCTCCGCACGGCTGGGTGGCGCGTCCGTCGGTCGATGAGCCGACACAGCGTGGAAGGGGCCATCCGACCGCCGACAGCACGGGTCGGGCTGTCGGTTCCGATGGCCCCGTCCGTGCGGCCGAGTTGGTTTGAATGATCGTTCTCGAGGTCGTGGCGGGCGTGGTGGGCGTGTTCCTGCTCGGCCGCTCCGGCGCAGTGTTCGTGGGCTCGGCATCACGGCTCGCATTGCGACTCGGCGTGTCGAGCATCGTGGTGGGAATCGTCGTGATCGGATTCGGCACGTCGGCCCCCGAGCTCGTCGTGTCTGCGGTCGCGGCATTCGAGGGGAGCGCCGACGTGGGTGTCGGCAACGTCGTCGGGTCGAACCTCTCCAACCTCACGCTGGTTCTCGGGATCGCGGCGGTCGCTGCACCGTTGCGCGTGTCGTCGTCGCTCCTGCGACGCGAGGCGCCGCTGATGTTCGCCTCGATGGTGATGTTCGGCATCTTCGTACAACGCGGCCTCACCCGGCTCGAGGGGTTGTTGCTGCTCGGCACGCTGGCGGCGCTGACCCTGCTCCTGGTCCGGGCAGCGCGTGCGGCGCGGCAGCCGAGCTCAACGACCGATGCCGGCGAGGACGACGGAACGGCCGCGGACGAAACCGCCCCACATGTGGCATCCGCCGGTGACACCGGACTCACCGCCGACCACCTCGGCACGACCCGACGCGATGTCGCGATCGTCATGGTCGGGCTCGCGGGCACCCTCGGCGGGGCGCAGTTGCTCGTCTGGGCAGCAACAGGCCTCGCCGACCGTGCTGGTCTGTCGGGCGGGATCGTGGGGCTCACGCTCGTCGCAGTCGGAACCTCGCTGCCCGAGATGGCCACGACGCTGGAGGCCGCCCGTCAGGGCGACAGCGACATGATCATCGGCACCCTCTTCGGTTCGAACGTGATCAACTCGCTCGCCGCCGGCGCGGCTGTTGGCCTCATCGCGCCGTCGGCTGTCGTCGACCCGACGGTGATCGGCGCCGGCGTGGTGATCATGCTCGCGTCGGCGCTCTCGGCACTTGCGCTGATGCGTCGAGGCTTCGTACTCACCCGCAGGGAAGGCGCGATGCTCATCATCGCCTACGTCATTGCAGTCACCCTGCTCGCCTGAGGCTCCGGTTCGCTCGAATCGAAGCGCGGGCCGAGTCGGACAACACGCAGATCACCGGAACAACTGCCGATCGGCGCGGTGGATGGAAGGCCGAGCATCGAAGCGGGAATGTTGCCTCGGCAATTCATATCAGATAATCTGATGATATGCCCGAGATCACAGCGACCGAAGCGTCACGCAGCTTCGCGGACCTGCTCGACGCCGTCGAGCATCGCGGAGAGAGCTTCACCATCGTTCGGCGCGGCAAAGTGATTGCCCAGCTCGAACCGGCTCGGTCAGCTTCGGGCGCGCTCGCCAAGGAACTGCTTCGAAGGCATCGCGTTGATGCGGATTGGATCGGCGAGGTGGCCGAGCTCCGCTCGCAGTTGGTCGCGGAGGACCGGTTCTGACTGCGCTGCTGTTGGACACCAACGTGCTCATCGCTGCCGAGCGTGGCGAGTTCGATCTCGATCGTCTGATCGCCGATGACGACGAACCGGCAATCGCAGCGATCACCGTCGCCGAGCTCGGAGTCGGCATCGAGCTCGCAACCGGTCGGCGCAAGTCGAACCGCCGAGCGTTCTACGACGATCTGCTCGAGACGCTCCCAGTCATCGACTACGACATCGACGTCGCGGTCGCGCACACCGCGCTGCTCGTCGCGGTACGACGAGCCGGTCGCCCCCGTGGCGCCCACGACCTCATCATCGCGGCGACCGCACGTGCGACCGCCCGAGTTGTCGTCACCTC
>Ga0105046_10017451_pt1 | contig 10980 bp, 10 predicted proteins | sample MAT03_FD_78385 | JGI IMG/M metagenome (GOLD analysis project Ga0105046, IMG submission 78385) | Freshwater microbial communities from Lake Fryxell liftoff mats and glacier meltwater in Antarctica - MAT-03 (megahit assembly) | ecosystem: Environmental > Aquatic > Freshwater > Ice > Liftoff...
AAGTTCATGTTCGCCAGTTCGTAGACGTAGCGAGACGCTTCCGTGAGTCCGCGCAGGCTGTCCGGCTTCAACACGGTCATGCCGTATTTCAGCGAAAGGTTGGCGATGACGCTGACCAAATCGACGTTGCCGCAGCGCTCGCCGATGCCGTTCATAGTGCCTTGCACTTGGGTCGCCCCGGCCCGGACGCCTGCTAGCGTATTCGCCACGGCGAGGTCGCAGTCGTTGTGGCAATGGATGCCGACGTCGCAATCGAGCTTGGCCCGGATGATCGTGACCAACTCCGCGACGCGTTCGGGCATGGTGCCGCCGTTGGTATCGCACAAGATCACGACGCTCGCCCCGGCTTCTTCCGCGGTCTGTAGCGTCTTCAGCGCGTAGTCGGGGTTGGCCCGGTAGCCGTCGAAGAAATGCTCGGCGTCGTACATCACGGTGCGACCGGCAGCGCAAAGGTGCTCGATGGTATCGCCGATCATGCGGAGGTTTTCGTCGAGTGTCGCCCCGAGCACGTTCGTGACGTGGAAGTCCCACGTTTTACCGACGATGGTGACGACCGGCGTCTCGGCGTCGAGCAAAGCTTTCAACCCGGTGTCGGTCGCGGCTTCGGTGTTTTTTTTGCGAGTCATGCCGAAGGCGCAGACTTTGGCATGCTTCAGCGTCAGCGATTTCACGGCTTCGAAATACTCGGCGTCCTTGGGGTTCGAGAGCGGGTAACCCCCTTCGATGAAGTCGATGCCGAGTTCGTCGAGCCGCTTCGTCAGAGCGAGTTTGTCTTGGAGGGAGAAGTTGACGCCTTCGCCCTGGCTGCCGTCGCGCAGGGTGGTGTCGTAAACGAAAACGCGGGACATGAGAAACTCGCAGGGAGAGAACCGGTTCCTCTCAGTTTACGAAGAGCGCCGTCACATCGAGCGTCCAACCCGGCAGCGCCGGTTCAGCGTGGGCGAGTTCGCCGGGGCGGAAGACGGTTTCGGTTGTCGGTGTGTGCAAGGTGATGGTCTGGGCGACGGGGTCGACATCCCCACGGCGAGGGTACCGGCTTCGAAGTAGTCGGGCCGTTTGACGGCGATGGCGGTTTCGGCAATCCGGCCGTAATCGTTCTCGCTGCGGACTTCGATTGCAAAGGTCGGGGCAACTTCGATGAACGCCATGTCGTTCGGAGGAAATGGACCGGCGTGAAAGGATGAATCGGGACTGAAAGACTGACGGCCTGATGTCAGCGGTGGATCGACGGCATAGCCCAAGTTGTCGCCAAATGCTTCGCCGGTTCCGGTGCGGATCGTGAAGTCGCTCAACGACCGATAGATCCGACCGGCCAAACGACAGGGGATGAAGCCACTGGCCATATATTCCACGATCCTTCCGCCGATGAGTTCGGCCTTGCCTTCGACCTTCATCAGGTCGGCGAACGTCGCCGGGAACGGTAGCGCTACGATCATGGCTGGGCTCCTTCGCTGAGGCTCGTTGTGTGCTTTCCCTTCCAGTTTACTTCATCCTGCGTGGGGAAGTCGCTGCGGAAGTGGGTGCCGCGGGATTCTTCCCGGGCGATGGCGGCGTCGATCATTTCGCGGGCCATCGTCAGTAGATTCTGGAGTTCCCAGCCGCCGCGATCGCGGAACTCGCGGGCCAGCACATACCGGCACCAAAACTCCACGTCTTGCTTCGCTTCCTCCAACCGCGCCCGATCGCGGACGATCCCCAACTTGCGAACCATCAGCGCCCGCAGGGAATTTGTTACGTCGGCCACGTCGAGCGGCTCGGTCGGGGCGTCTTCGGGGGTCGAATAATTCAACGGGATCGCTTGCAGTGTCGTCGTCATCGCACGAGCCGCTTTCGCTGCATTGCGGCCGCAGATCGCCCCGTAGACAAGACCTTCAATCAAGCTGTTCGACGCCAGCCGGTTGGCACCGTGCAGTCCGCTGCTAGTGACTTCGCCCGCGGCCCATAAGTTCGGCAGCGACGTACGGCCGTCCCGATCGACGGTGATTCCTCCGATGGTGTAGTGGGCACCGGGCCGTACCGGAATGCGATCCTTGGCGATGTCGAGCCCGAAGCCTTTGCAGACCTTGCCTATGCCGGGGAAGCGCAATTTCACCATGGCCGGGTCGAGATGGCTGAGGTCGAGGTAGACGTTCGGGTGCTGGGTGCGCTCCATGGTGCGGAAGATGGCGCGTGCCACGACATCGCGCGGAGCGAGTTCGTGGCGCGGGTCGTCCTTCAACATAAATCGTTCGCCGTGGAGATCCCGCAAGTACGCCCCTTCGCCGCGTACGGCTTCGGAGATCAGGTAGCGGGCCGACCCGGCGACGTAGAGCACCGTCGGGTGGAACTGCATGAATTCCAGATCGCGCAGCTCGGCCCCGGCTCGGAACGCCGCCGCCATACCGTCGCCGGTGGCGACCGGTGGGTTCGTGGTTTCCCGGTAGACCATGCCGACGCCACCGGCTGCTAGGATGACTTGTTTGGCCCAAATCAATTCCTTCGTGATGCCGGGCCGCCAGGCCACGGCGCCGACGCATTTACCATTGTCGGTCAGCAGGTCGATGGTGAAGGTGTCGTCCCACAGGCTGATGTTCGGCGCGGCCTTCGCCTTGGCGATGATGGCCCGCATGACCTCGTGGCCGGTGGAATCGCCGAGGGCGTGGACGATCCGCCGGTGGCTGTGTCCCCCTTCGCGGGTAAGTGCGAGTTCGCCGTTTTCGAGGTCGAACTGCGTGCCCCACTCGATGAGCTTTTCGATTTCATCCGGCGCTTCGCGCACGACCATCTCGACCACTTCGGGGTCGCACAAACCATCCCCGGCGATCAGCGTGTCTTCGACGTGGTTGCCGAAATTATCCTCGGCGGACAGCACGCTGGCGATGCCCCCTTGGGCGTAGCTGCTGTTGCTCTCGGTGATGCGATCTTTGGTGGTGACAAGGACATCGAGATCGGCCGGCACTTCGAGCGCCGCCCGCAAGCCCGCGATTCCGGCGCCGATGACGAGGACATCGGTGAAGCGGTGGATGGCAGTGCGAGATTGGAACGACGTGAGGTAACGTTGGGCGGAGGACATGGGCGAAACCTTGGGGAGAAAACCAAGGCTATTGTAGGTGAGTGTCATCCCGCCAGTCGCGTCATCGCCAACTCGGGTTGCCGAATCAACTCCGAAGCGGTTCGCGATTCAAAACCCTCAGTGCGGAAGGCGTCGAGGAGGGCGTGCCGGCCCAGCAAATCAAATTCCCGCTGGCGCCGATGCAATTACCCGTCCGCCAAACCGCCGTCGCGGACTTCGAACATGGGGTTCAAGATGCCGGTGCGGCGGCGTGCCACTCGGCGAAGAATGGATCGGTTCGACGTTCCTCGACACGGTTCGCAATGGCCTGCCAACCCGGCCGAAAATGTGGACGTGGTAGTTGGGCATTCACTTTGGCCGGAGTCTCGCCGACCAGAATGAGAGAGCGGTGGGAACTGCGGAGCGCGGAACCTGACCATTCCGAACTCCGCATGACCGACTTTAGCCACCGCAAGAGCTGCAGCCTTGCGAAGCGGACTTGCAGCCCATCGCGCTGACGGCGGTCAGGGCGGCGGCGGCGACCATCAAAGCGAGAAAAATCTTGCGCATCGGAAACCATCCTTGGAAGGGGAACAATCACTTCACCCACCTCGCGATCGTCGCTCGGCAACGGGGAAGTGCGGGATTCATCGGGCATTTCGGTCGAATGGATCGAACGAATCGGATGAAACTCGAGTCGGAGCTAATTCCGCACTGCGGATGGTGTCGAACAGACCGGTTATGCCGGCGCCAGTAGCAGCGCATCAAAGCCACAGGTTCATCTTGGCCCGCAGGGCGGGTGGCAGCTTCGCTTCTAGCGTTCGCAGCACCTCCGAAGGGTGGTAGCGTGTGCTGAAGTGGCCGACGATCAGCAGCTCGTTGTTGAATTTGTGTTGGCGCTCGATGAAATCGTCGAGGTGCATGTGGCCGAACTTGTGGATCTTCTCCCGTTTGTGGCTCGCCCGGATGAAACTGAGTTCCGTGATCAGGATCTTCGCATCGAATGCGGCCGGGCAGGCATCAAGGCCCGCCGGGCTGGTATCCCCGGTGTAAGCGACCAGCGGCGTCCGCACTTCGCGGGTGATTTCCACTCCCGAAAACTTCAACTCCTTGATCTTCTCGCCGGGCAGGCCGACGAATTCGTCCTTCAATTTGTTGCGGCGCTCCCAGACGACGAACCCGAGCGAGGGAATCGTGTGCGTCGTGGCCCACGCGGTCACGACGTGGTCGCGGGACAGCTCAAATTCCTGGCCCGGTTCGACGGGGATGAGGTTGCACGTTTGCCGGCCGCGGTCGAGCCGTTGGAAGATGATCATCAGTTTCTTGACGTCTTCGAAGCTCTCGGCGGGAACGTAAATCGTCGGCGGTTCCATCTTCATCATCCGCCGGCGGGCGACGTACACGGGCAGGGCGGCGACGTGGTCGAGGTGTGTGTGGGAAACGAACATCGTGGGCGAACCCATGAAGTCCCAAGGGCTGGCGCCGAGGTCGAAGCCGAGTTTGAGTTCGGGGATGCGCCAGCAGCTTTGCACGGCGGCCCTGGACCAACCTTCGATGGTCAACGGGCCGTGCTTATGGGTCAGGTACGGGGCGTTATCGACGGGGCGATCATCGGGATGCATGGACGTCTCGGACTCGACTCGCTTCACCAACCGGTTGAATAGGACTACTTGACCGGTTCGACCAATTCATTCGTGACCTTTTCGACGCCGCTGGTCGTCTGGGCGAGTTCGACGGCCCGGGCGCGGACGAGGGCACTCCCGACTTCGCCGCGTAGGCGGATTTCCTTCCCCTCGGCGATCACGGTGATCGCGGCCCCTTCCAAGGCTTTGTCGGTTTGGAACCGTAACCGCACGCGGTCTTCGGGCGGCAACAGGTCGCCGGTTTTCGTGGCGGCGAGCGGCCCGGCCAACTGATTCGCCGGGGGCATCGCCCCGGTGACTTTCCTGGCCGTAGTCTTGCCTACGCGGGTGAGCACCTCGGCGTCGGATTTCTTGCTGAATCCGAGCGCGCCGCCGACGATGATGCCGAACATCAGGATCACGAGAGTTTTCTTCATTGCCGGCGCTCCGCAGGTGCTTTCACCGGGAAGGCTAGCACACGGATGGCGGCGGGGCGGAGAATCCCAGATACAAACGGAGAAAGCCCGGCATAGAGGCCGGGCTTTCCGAGATCATCCGGACGGATACTTACTTCTTGCTGCCGAGCTTGGTGGCTTCTTTGGCGATCATTTCGATGTCTTTGTCGGTGATCTTGCCTTTTTCGAAGCTGTGGTTAGCGACCACTTTGCGTTCGCTGTAGAGGACGACGGTGATGTCGGCGTCTTTGGAGACGTTGTACTTGTTCGGGCCGGCCGGGGTGTCGATCGAGAGAACAACGTTCTTCAACTTGGCTTTTTCGGCCATTTTCTTGAGTTCGTCGCCGGCTTTGTCGTCGTCGGTGAGGAACACCACGAAGCTGCCCATTTCGCTCTTGGCGTTGGCGGCGACGATTTCTTCGAGCTTCATGATCAGCTTGGCGGTACCTTCGCAGCCGGTGGTGCGAGCGAAGACCATGGCGACGGGATTGTCCCCGTTCTTGCAGTACAAGCAGGCCTTTTGGCCGGCTTCGCTACCGTTGATGTTGAGCGGGTGGAACGGGCCGGGGAGCTTTTCGCCCGTTTGCGGGCCGGACTTCAGTTCGGCGGCGATGGCCATGGAACCGGTGAAAGCGACGAGCACGGCGAGCAACAACTTGCGAACCATAACGAGAATCCCCAAAAGCGGTGAAGAGGGTCGTGTACGCACTCCGCACAGAGCGAACGTACTATTTGCAGACGGATGGTGCGACCCTTTTATTCGAAAGAATTGACCGAATTTGTGGCAAAAGCAAAATCAGGCTTCCAAGTCGGTACCGCTTTGATCAAATCGGGTAAAACGGTGCGCATTCACCCGTTTCGGGATCGATGAATATGCAAAATACATTCCCCGAATCAATTTCATCTTTTGAGAGTAATCTTCGCTCGATATCGATTTTCCAGAGCCCAGCCTTGCGTTGCTTGCTGTCTTGAAAAAGTGATATCCAATTCAGACTGTTTTCTGGTCTGACAAATACGATTCCTCGCATGCGTGCGTACGTAACGCCCTGATCCGCAAGAAAATCTGCGGCCAGCTGTAATATTCTTTCCTGCATAGAGTCACCTCCATAAAAGCTATGGTCTTGGAGGAATATAGTTCGGGTTGTTAGGGTTGAATCTTGCAACTTGGTTGAAGGCGTCGGTACGCTCTTCAGCAGAAAAATACTGCCAGTATGGCGATTCTCTCATACGAACGTATACTTCGTATTCGCGGGCTTCCTCAGTCAATCGAAAAAAGCCTCTTGCATCATCGAGTTGGTGTCGAAGGTGATGCATTTCGTGAAGCACTTCGTGCATCGTTGCGTTGTTTGGCAAGTACATTGTGACCTCGTGCCGAGTGACCTGACCTACAGAATCCCTGAATTTTAGAATGTTGTGTCGTGGCTTGATTCCCGGCGAACGTTAAAACCGTTCAAAACGAATTGTTACAGGCAAACCGTCGCGGGTACTGGTTAGTGCTCGGTACGCATAATCCAGACCTTGGACGTAATCAGCGCGCGTAACGAAGCCGCCCCGAGCGCCTCGTACATTTGTCATCGACGAAGTGCGGAACTCATCAATCAACGGCGATCTAGTTCTGACACTGAACGGCCTTGCCTCCACCACGCGCGCCGCCAGCGAAGCGCGTTCGATCCGCGCGCCGTTGTGCAGCCGGTAGTCTTGGGCCAACGCCCGCAATTCGGCCGCGCCGAGGGTACCGCCCCGTGCGCGTCGTGAACCGGCTCGTGGCGAAGTCGGCCGCGATGCGGCTCTCGCGCCAAGCCCACGCCAAAATCACGTCGGCGGGAACGGCGAACATCGCCAAGTCAATGGCGGTCGAAACCAGCATCTGTTCCATCGCTACGGTGGTGTTCAAAGCCCATGTCCGGGCGTCGAGGATCGCGCGCACTGCCGGGGCAGTTTCGGGTTCGTCGCGCATCCGGTTCGCCCACTGCGTGCGGTCGGCTCCGAGGATTTGAACCAACACAGCATCTTGAGTGGCCACCATCCCCGCGAGTCCGTTCTCGTTCTGTTGGAGTAACACCAACAGGTCGTCTACCGCGTCGGACAGCGTCCGGGAATTCCAACCTAAACCGCCGCGATCCGCATCGAGGATCAGCGTCCGTCCGTCCAAACGGCCCACGCCGTAGCGGACGACCGTATCGCGGCTGATCTAAAAGTCACCCCGGCTTGCGCCATCAAGTTCAACAGGCGGGCGCCCTCGATTGGGTGCCGGTTCCTGAGTTCGGCGAACAATCGATCCGCGCCGACATCGCGCAAACGCAGTTCCGCAATCGGCTTCGCCAGATCGACGGAGCGATCCGCGAAGTACGTGTCCCAGTATGCATTCGTGGTGCCCGAGTTGTCCCAAACCAAGCCGAAACCGGCCCGCTCCTGCACCGTCGCCAGCGGCACGCCCCGCTCGCCCCGCTGGACGTATTGGAACCCGTCCACGGTGATGAGTTCGCCGAGCCAACGCGGCGCGTCATCTGCGATGTTGTAGTGCGTCCGGACGTAATAAACCAGCGTTCGCCCGCTCGGATCTTCGGACGTTACGATCCGATCCCGGCTATCGACCAACACGGCCGTCGCCGCCGTCGACGCGGGCTTCTTGGAATCGATGTCGCGGTTGCGACGGGCCGTTTCCATTTCTCCGCGGATACTGCCCAGCGCCGTGAATAGCGCCGTGGCGGCGTCGTACATCGTGCGGTTTTGAAACGTGTGGCCATCGTAAACTCGGATCGCATTCCCGCTGACCGAATACGACCCGAAACCGCCCAACCGGCCGTGCTCGACCCGGTAGCCAGCGTCGAACATTAAGCGGACGAGCGTCGCCCCTTCATCGCCGTAACGGTTGACGGTGAGTTGAATGAGATCTTCGGCCGAGTGATCCTTCCATTTGTCGTTGCGACCCGTACCGGAGTAGCCCGAATAGACAGCCGGAGTCGACGCGGCCGGGATCGACGCGGGCGGCGCGGGTGCCGGGGCGGGCGGCGGTGGTGTCGGAGACGCGACGGGAGGAGGAAGCGGTATTACCGTGGACACGTACGCGGGCGGAGGCGGGGGCGCCGCGTCGTTCGGCGTAAAGACACGTCCCCAGAAAGATACGAACCCCCCCGGCGGTGGCACTTCCGGTTCAGGCGGGGCTTCACCGGTTTCCGGGTCGATCGGGGCATCGGGATCATCGAACGTCGGGACGGCGTAGAGCCACGACCAATCGTCGGCGTTCCAATCGGTCGAAATGGGCGGGGCTACGACCGGCGGGGTCGGATTCGCCGGTGGCGGAATCGGATCGGGTGGCAACACCGGATTCGCGTCGGGAACGAGCCGGTCTTCCAATTGCAAAAGATTCAGCTTGGAAATCCGGGGTCCATTGGCCGGGCTCGACTGGAGGAAGAATCGTTTTAACATACCCTGCACTCAGATATGTTGTTAGTTAATCTAAACCGATGGCGAAAGCGTAGTCAAGCGAAATCGAATCGGAATTCCGTGCTCATTCCGATTCGAGTGTTTTTTTTAATCCTCCAGCAGCTTCTCAAAATCGACCTGATAGCAGGTCGTGTTGCCGTTGGCGGTGAATAGCGTTTGCCCATCGGCGCTGAAGGCCAGACCCTGAATTGGCGTGTCGAACTCGCGGATGACGATTAGCCGGCCGCTAAGGAGATCCCAAACGCGGACGGTTTGATCGTCGCCGCCGGAGAGCAGGTAATTGCCATCGGGGCTGAAGGCGACAGTGTTGATCCGCTCTTGGTGGCCGTCGAGCGTAAAGACTTCGGTCTCGGTGGCCAAGTCCCAGACGTGGACGTGATCGGTCAGGCCGGCGCCGACGAGGAACCGCCCCTGCGGATCGAAGGCGAGTGCGTACACCCCCGTATCGAAGGTCGCCAGTTTCTCTTTGGTGGTCAAATCCCAAATGCAGACGGCACCGTCGCGTTCGCCGGTCGAAAGTACATCGGCGCCGCCTACGGCGACGCGGTTACCATCCGGGTGAACCGCCACCGTTTCGAGTGTGCAGCCGTCGGCGGCTTCGATTAAGATCAATTCCGCTTCGGTGCCTTCGGGCTTCCAAATCCACGCCAGACCATCGGCCGGGCTGGTTTGAACGAGGAACTTCCCACCGGGGGCGAAAGCGAGCGCCCCGACCGGCGGTTTGGTCGCTTCGAGGACTTTCGGGGCCGGCGCCGGTTGCGTGAGGTCATAGAGGCGCGTGCGATGGTCGGTTCCGCCGACGGCGAGCCAGCGGCCCGTATCGCTGGCGGCGACCGAGAAGGCCGGGCCATCGTGGCTCGGAGCGACTTCGTCGCCGGTCGCCAACGCCCACACCCGCAAACTAGGGCCGCCGGTGCTCGCCAGTAGGGGGTTCGCTCCGGGTACCACCGCCAAGCCGTGTTTGCCCGTCGGGTTCGGCCCGGCGAGGAGTTTGCCTTCGCGGGTGTCCCACAAGTGGATGACCCGGTCGGCTCCGGCCGAGGCGAGTATCGTGCCGTCGCGGTTGAATGCCAGCGACCGAACTTCCCCGGCATGGCCCCTCAGGGCGTGCCGGACTTTGCCGCTGGCCGCACTCGACCACAGATAAACGTCGTTTTCGGAATCGGCCGTCGCGAGGAGTTTGCCATCGATACTGAAGGTCGCGCACAACACTTGATCGGCGTGGCTATTCAAGAGCATCTCCGGTTCGGCGCTCACGCCGGGCCGCCAGACGCGGGCCGAGGTATCCCAGCCAGCCGAGACGAGCAAGCTGCCGTCGGGGGACCACGTCAGCGCTGGGATGCGGTCGGTATGGCTCTTGAGCGTCGCCAGCAATTTGTGGGTTTCCGCGTTCCATACCTGGACGACGCGGTCTTCCCCGGCCGTGGCAATACGGTCGCCCTGCGCCGAAAATTGAATCGCCGAGACGGCGTCGGCATGGGCCGGGATTTCGCCGACTTGCCGTTGGGTGCGGACATCCCAGAGCCGGACGAAACCGTCGTCGTGCCCGCAGGCGACGGTGCCGCCGTCCGGGCTGAAAGCGAGCGCCGAGACCCAACCCGGTTGCGGAATCCGGGACAACAGTTGCCCTTCGACCGTATTCCAAATCAGCAGGTCATCGTTGCCGCTGGCGAGCAAGTCGGCCCCGCTACTGAAGCACCAAAGTGTTTCGAGATCGCTGAGGAACGACCGTTTCAGCGATCGCCCTTGGGCCGACCATTGCCGGAGCAGGCCCGCTTCGTCAACGGACCAAATCGTCCCGTCCGCGGCGAAGGCCACCGCGGCGATATCGCCTTCGGTGTGGAACTTCGGTTCGCCGAAGGTTTTCGCGATGAGCGGGCTGGCCCGGAAGGTTTCGTCGTCCATCTCAACCGCCAGGGTGCGGGTCGGGGTCATGCCGGATTCGCTCCGAATAGGGAAAGTCGCAAGTTTAACAACTGTAGAACATCCTTCGCGGCCCGGTGAGAAAATTCCGAGTAACTCGTGAATTCTTCCCGACAAGAATCAGGCCGGACAGGAACAGTTGCCACAGAGCACGCAGAGGAATTTAGAGAACGGATACCGATCCAGCGATTATTGTCTGTTCTCTCTGTGTACTCTGTGGCTATCCGATCAACAATATTCTTGCCGGGGCCTGAAAATCGGGGTGAACCTTGTCAGCCGAGTTCGATTTCATTAGCTGGTTGCGTGCCAGAAGCGCCGAATCGCCGGGCGTCACGGTAGGTCCCGGGGACGATTGCGCCGTGTTGATGCCGACAACCGGAAAACTCCTCGTCACCACCGATGTCCTCACCCAAGGCATCGATTTTCTATTGGATCAAGCCAGCCCCCGGCAAATCGGCCGGAAGGCGATGGCTGTGAACCTCAGTGACATCGCCGCGATGGG
>Ga0105046_10017453_pt1 | contig 10979 bp, 12 predicted proteins | sample MAT03_FD_78385 | JGI IMG/M metagenome (GOLD analysis project Ga0105046, IMG submission 78385) | Freshwater microbial communities from Lake Fryxell liftoff mats and glacier meltwater in Antarctica - MAT-03 (megahit assembly) | ecosystem: Environmental > Aquatic > Freshwater > Ice > Liftoff...
CGGTACTGTTAATATCGCTGTTTTTCCCGCCGGAGGCGAGTCTTCGCAGCAAGCACCGGCGACTATTGCTTACCTGCGAGCTCGTGAGAACCTGGTGCATGTGCTGTTCAGTCACAATGATTTTGTCACGATCCGATGAATCCTTTATTTTTCATCTACACACCGGCGAGCGGTGCGGCGTCAGCCCACCGGTACCAATGCGACCCCTTCACGCGAATCGCATTGTACCGGCAAGCTGACGCATGCCGCCCGCCAATTTTAATTCCTCCACACCCCTGTTGTTAGCCATAGACATCCTTTGGAGTACCCCGCCATGAAAGATATCAATCGCGGTCGCCGACATTTCCTGTCCGACATGGGGATGGGATTCACAGGTCTGGCACTGGGTTCTCTGCTGGCTCGCGACGGCATTGCGCGACCTGTCGCGGCAAGCGCCCGCGCGATGGCAGATGCGGCGATCGCTCAATTCGCACCAAAGGCCAAGAGCGTTATCTGGTACTTCATGTTGGGCGGCACTAGTCATCTTGAGAGCTTTGATCCCAAGCCCGCTGTAGATAAATATGCCGGACTGACAATCGATGAGTCACCATTCAAGTCGTCCGTGCTGGACTCGCCCTTCTACCGAAAAAACGTGCGTGACTTTGCCGGAACTCCGCGAGCCCTGATGGCGAAGTTGTATCCTACTCAGGTGGGATTTCGTAGACGCGGGGACAGCGGCATCGAGGTCAGTGATTGGTGGCCTCACGTTGGAGACTGCGTTGACGATCTTGCCATCGTGCGGTCGATGTGGACCACTGACAATGATCATGCGGCTCAGTTGCAGTTTCACACGGGACGACACATCTTCGACGGCTTTCACCCGTCGATTGGATCATGGGTGCATTACGGCCTTGGATCGCTGAACGAGAATCTGCCGCAGTTTGTCGTCATGGGCGGCGGCCCGGGAGACTGCTGCGGAGGAGTCGGTGCTCACAGTGCCAGCTATCTTGGTCCGGAACACTCTGGAGTCAACATGGCCCTTGACCCGAATAACCCGCTGCCGTTCGGAACACCCGGTGCCAGCGTGTCGATCGCAGAACGGCGAGAACAATTGGACCTGCTGGATGGGCTCAACGGTCTTGCCGGAATCCAGTACCCCGATGATCCGGCCATGCGAGCTCGAATCAAGAGTTACGAACTCGCCTTCCGCATGCAGATGTCCGTCCCGGAAGTCGTGCGACTGAGTGACGAAACCCAACAGACACAGGAGCTCTACGGCCTGAACGAATCGGCCACGGAGCGTGTGGGTCGTTTCAGTCTGGCAGCACGTCGTCTGGTGGAACGCGGCGTTCGATTTGTCCAGATCTACGACGACGGCTGGGATGCTCATACTGAGTTATTGAAGAATCATTCCACGCGATGCAAGGCGGTGGATAAGCCAATCGCCGGTCTGCTGAAAGATCTGAAACAACGCGGACTGCTGGACGAAACACTTGTCGTCTGGGCGACGGAATTCGGTCGCACACCCGGTGCCGAACGTTCCGACGGACGTGATCATCATCCTTATGGATTTTCAGTCTGGATGGCGGGCGGCGGATTGAAGCGTGGCGTTGTGCATGGGTCGACCGATGAAATTGGATTTCACGCTGTCGAAAATCGCCATTATGTCACAGACATTCATGCGACGCTGTTGCATCAATTGGGCGTGGACTCTCGTCGCCTTGAATTTCCAGGACAAAAGCGACTGGAGATCGATTACGGCACGCCGATTCAGGAGATCATTGCGTAGCGGTGGTCGTGTCTGCCGGAAAAGACTTTGCAGCTTGCTGCAACCTGCGACTAATCGACTTGAGCCTGAGGCGCTAGCCGATTTCTTGTTGTCGAGTCGGCTAGCGCCTCAGGCTCGAAGGGTATTTTCAATTCTGCCGCTCGCCTTGAAGGGCAACACTTCGCCGCAGAGCGGACGTCCGCACCTCCAAATCAGGCACTGATCGGGCCTTCTTTGCGAGCTTGATCGTAAAGTTCTCGCCAGCGTGGCGTGCCGTCGTTGGGGACGAGGCTAGTGTCCGCTCCGTCGGCGAAATATGGATAGCGACCGTCGTTCGCGGCAGTCAGCATGAAGTTCACCTTGCCGTTGTTGGCGGTGTATATCCGTCGGCCGTCGGCCCATATGGTTTCGATCAGCCGCTCGGGCTCGGGGCGTTCTGCGGGTTTCTCGACCTTCAGTTTGTCCACGACATCTCGATCGACTTCGTAGCCCAGCCCCGGCCGATCGGGCACCGTCGCGTGTCCATCTTTCAGGAGAATCGGCTCCGTCAACAGATTGTGTTCGAACAATTGATGACAATTCACAGCAGGCCAGAGGGCTTGTTTGAGAACTCCTCCGAAGTGCAGCGAATGAGCGGCCGTCAGTCCGCTGCCCACAAGCTGCAGCCAAAGCGGAAATCGTGCCTCCTCACAAAATCGCCCGGTCTTCATCAGCTTCGTGGCACCGCCACCAGCCACGAAGCCATCACAACAACGCGTCTGCGCACAGGTTTCCGGATCAGGCGTGCCGTAGTGAATAGCGACCTTTACGTGAGTCGCATTCGTGATCTTTCGATTGCCATCGACGTCTTCCTGAGGAATCGGACCTTCAAAGATGTCAACCTGTGGATACTTGCCAAGCCGTTCCAGAATCGGAAGTCCCTGTTCGGCCGTTCGCAGAGTGTCGTTGAAATCCATATCGATTTTGAACTCAGGCGGAACAACCTTTGTTGCCATCTCGACCTGCTTAAAAACGTCGAACCACGGACGGCCTTTTGTCTTGTACGACATGTAACCAAGCCGCATCGCTTCTTTGCATTCGGACGTCATGTCTTCTGCGGAAGTATCGATATTCCACCACGACAACGGAGTTGTCTGATTGCACTTATTGCCCAGCAACGCATGGACCGGCACATCGGCCGCGCGCCCGACGGCATCGAACAGAGCCATCTGCAGTCCCGCACCAAGGGAGTCGTCCCACATCACTTTAATAGCGCTGCGGCCGATGACTCGCTGGACGGCTTCGTCGGGAGTCACGCCCCATGTGTAAAACAACAGTGTTTCACCAGTGCCGGTGACTCCGCATTTCAACGTGACGTCGCAAAGCTCAGTATAACGCCAGTGAGGAATCTCACGATCCATGTTGCGGCGCGGAGTCGGCCGGAATTCCAGCTTCACGGTCGTGCGTTTGATGTCCGCGATCTCAAAATGCTTCTCCGCAGCGACGGCACCGTTGGCACGCAGAGCATTGCGGCTGAAGCCTGACAGCGCCAGCATGCCAACAAGCCCGGCGGATTGTTTCAGAAACAAACGTCGTGCAGAAACCATGAGTTGTCCCCTGACAGAAATGAAGGAATTGGATTATGGTGCAGAGTAGATCGGGCTGAAAAGGGGTCAGGAACCAATAGTGCGAAGCACCCTTCGGGCCGTTTGGCTATTGGTTCCTGACCCCTGTGCTTCTAAATCATACCTGATTCGCTCGTCGGTCAACAATCGGGGTTGCAACGCCTGAGATCTTGTTTTCGGCGAGATCCACTTTGCCCACCTTGTCACCAATGCGGATACCGACGCGTCGAGCTGCTGCGCGGGTTTCAGTGATGGTGTTCCCGACGAGGCGAATATCTTTGGTCTCACCCGTGACTTCAATTCCGGCACCATCTTCATCGCCGCTGTTTTCGATGATGTTGTTCTCAATCACGTTACGATTCGCCCAGAAGTCGAGACCTCGGTTTTCGTCGCGAAACAGGAGGCCGAACTTGCCGCTGTTGCGAATCTGATTATTCCGCATGACGTTGTCGGTGTCGTTGTGGCCGATCGAAACGCCATACAGCGTATTGCCGTCGATGATATTGTTTTCTGCCAGCCCGTATTTGACGCCCCAGCACCAGAAAATGCCCTGACTGTTGCGTTCCAGAGTATTGCCGCGAATGATCGGTCGCTGCGAACCAGAGCCGGGGTGTACGCCAAGGTCCGTGTTGTCGTGGCTGTGGCAATTCTCCACGACCACATCGTGGCAGATCTGGAAGCTGATCCCGTCGCCGTTGTAGTTGCGAGCCGTCACTCCGCGAAATGTGTAACGATTGCAATCCTGCAGAAAGATGCAGCCGCCATAGTTGCCGTTGAAGTTTTCGCAGTTTTCGCGATTGCCGTCGAGCGTGATATTTTCAATGATCACATCGGCCGTGTGTTCGCTGGTCAGCAATGGAAACAAAGACGCACAGCTTGGCTTGCCAGACAGCCACAAGTTCTCCCGCAGGCCATCGTTGAGTTTGAAGCGATTGCCATTGCGAGCCACCAGCGTGCGTTTGATAACAATCGCGCCGTTGTTATGCGGATTCGTGGCCTGAAAGACGACGCCATCGCCCACCTGAAAGGCGTGGCCGTCCTTCAGAGTGACTTCCTGATCGTACCAGTCGGAATCCAAAGTCAGTTCGGTTCTGGTCGACGGCAATCGAGTAATGATCGAATCCGTACCGCTCCCAAGCAGACGAACTTTCGAAGGCATCCAGACGGCATTCCGAAACGTATAGGTTCCCGGCAACACTTTCACGGTACCACCGCCGAGCCGTGCTACATAATCGAGAGCAGCTTGAATGACTTTGTCAGTCTGTCCGATCATGTCGCCCGATTTTTCACCTACGCTGATCGTCAGCCGCTCGTCCCAATTCGGTTCGAAGCGTTCGTCGCCATCAGTGGCTCGTGGATTCGTCACCGGCGGGGGATCGTCAGCCAGCAAGGAACGACCGCTCAGTGCTGTCATCGCCGCAGTACCCGCAAATGCTGACAGAAATCTCCGCCGATGAACTCCAGAATGAGCGTGTGACATTGTCTGTAATTCCTTGAGAATCGTTAATAATCTCAGCCGAGATCTCTTCCGTTTAACCCGACTCGAAGAGGAGGCCGGGCAGTCGGCATCTCCTCTTCGAGTCGGGTCAAACGATTAATTTGTTCTTCAGAGCTAAAGACAACTATATGTTCTCTCGCACAATTCGCACTGCGCACTCTTTGAGATCATCGGGTACGACGAAACGTGCCGGGCCTCCGGGATGGGAAATCATCGGAGGAGCCTCTTCAAGACCACTCACAACGTCGATCCAGCGGACGTGATAATTCCCTGCCGGGAAATCGAGCGTGAATTCAAACTTCGCGGCACCTCGAAAATATGCGGCATATTGCCGACCGGGTTCCGCAAGAATCTGACATTGAGCGTCTTTTGGCAGAGGCTCACGGATGGCGTCGCGGGCTAGCTTCATTCGGACGAAGTCGAAACTGTGGATGAAATCTTTCAGAAGTTTGATCTGTTTGCGGAAGGTCGGACTGCCGCCGCCCGGTTGCGTGGGCGGATACTTGAATGTGCCGTCTTCATGCCCCACGGTGAACGAGTAGTCGAGATTGTTGAAAAGCCCTCCGCCAGCGAGGATGAACTCCCAGGCTTCCATCCGATAATGGTTGTCAGCGGTCCCCTTAAAGCCGGTCTCGTTGTCGCCGATGGGTTTATTGAGTCCGTAGTGTTCGGCCGAGGTGATCAAGACCGTCGGTTTGCCCTGAAATAAGAAATAGTGCGGATTGTCCGGGTGCAGCGAGATTGGCTGGGCCTTTATCGCCGCCGACGAGGTGACAACGAGCAGGAGGCTGAGGAGTGTTTTCATGGATTGCGGCCAGAATGGGACGGTGAAACAAGCAGAAGTCAGTATGATTTAGCAGAGACGAACGATGATACCTGAGTGAACTGCTTCGAGGTATTTGAGGATGATACGAGTATGATCTGTCATGGGGTAATTTTCAAAGTGAAAGGTTCAACTTGCCAGGGGGTCAAACCGATGCTATGCTTAGGAAAGGCCAGTGAACAAAAATCGGCTACATGCCGTGTGGTCCCGGAATTCGTTCCGGGAGACCCTATATTCACTGGCTTTTTTTATGCGCTGTCGGGAATTGCGGGTGGGAAGATTGGGCGTATGGGGCCGTAAATCATACCCCGCCGATTGCCGTGTTCGATGTCAAGATCCACGATTTCCCCCACTTTGCTCCAGAGCATTTCGATAAATCCCGACTCGCCCTGCTCGAAATGTCGCTGTAGAGCCCACATAAAGTAGTCGCAGGCTTGCAGACAAGGATCTTCGCGAGATCCTTTTGCTTCAACAGTGATCACGTGCCGCCGGTGAAAGCCAAACTTCAGGAGAAAGTCTTCGTCAGCAACTCGGAGAGCTTCCCGCAAAGCTTGGTTTCGAGTGGTGTTTCCTCGACTCGCAAATACAAGGTTGAGTTCATCCGCAGTTTGGCGAAGTCGTCCAAACAGTTCACGTGTCAACGTGTGGTAGACTTCGTTCTCGTTGAATCGGTACGCGGGATTGGCGACGTTTTGCTGCAGGACAAAATTTGCAAGGTCCATCTTGTTTCTGACGACTGCATAGAATTTGATCTCGTGCTTCAGCAGTAACTTGAAGACTTCTCGGCGGACCTCCGGCCGATCGTCCTTCGCATGAAACATGATGGCTGTTTTTCCGTAGGATTCCTGCATCGACGGCATTCCGCGAAAATATGGGTCCGCCAGCAGCTCAGTGCGCAATGTTGTCAGTTCAGCGCGTAGCAATGTGGGATTCGAAACTCGGATCTTGCCCAGCATGAAGAACTTTGAACACCCGTCTTTGCCGACAATTATGTTTCTACCACGACGATCGAACAGAGTGATGCTTCCCGCTTCGTCGATGAAGTAGTCCATTCGGTGGTAGTCTGCGTCCGACATGATCTACTGTGCCTTTTGTGAATCCACTTTGAGCAATTTTTGCACAGCAGCTCAAACAGCCGTTTCCACGTCGTGATACCAGTGGTGCCCCGCAGTTGTACGCGGCGTGGGGCATTCATGGTGAGAAGTCGAGGGTAGCTCGGCCGTCAGCTGTGCGACCCATGATGATTCCATCGTCCATGACAAAATCGCATCCATATTAACTGACTCGATTTGCCAGTACGCCGCGAGCTTTGGACTGCAGAATGGAAATCACATCCACCGCTTCAACAAAGTCCTTATATTCAGCGTCTTCCTCCACCGTCGATGTCCCAGCATTCGCTTTTTCACGCAGCTTCTCAACGTCCGACAACAACTCAGAATCCACCGTCAAGCCAACAAGCTTGGTGGCAAATTCAGGAGACATTGCCTCGGTAACGGACTGCAACATGCGATCGAGATAGCATGGTAGTACTCATGCGGGGAGTATACCACAGAGCCACCGCAACTGTCACGTAGAATGTTCTGCGACGGCTTTCTTTCTACGGGCTAATCAGCAGGCGGCATATAGGCGTGGTACTTCAGGATATTCATCAGATCGTCAGCAGTCAGATGACTGCTGAACTGTCGTTGGAAGAGTTTGGCATCGTCCACTCCGATTAGAAACGCAATCATACACAAACGGTTCCCGCCACCTTTGTGCGTTACTTCACCTTTGTGCGGTTCACCGCGAAATTGCGCAACCAGCTCAGACTCTCCGACGAACCCTCCGAAACCGTGTCTGTACGTATTTGAAGTGCCTTCACAGTCGGCGTCAATTCATCGGAATCATGCTGTGGAACTCCAACTCAGACAATGAATATGGCGTTGTGTCGATACACTACGGGAGTCACGCAGAATCTCGGTACCTGCCACCCGAGGTTTTTCGTTCCAAACGGTTTTTCCGCAACGGTTTTCATGATAAATCTGATCCAAGGCTAAAATCGCTTCGTTGTGATTGGACGCCAGACGGCGCAATCCGTCATCCTCAACGATCACTGGAGAAACTCGATGGCTGTAAAGCGATTGCTCTTGTATCTGAATGATTGTCCCTTGTTTACTTACGGCCTTCTCTACGTGCTCGTGACGTTCTTTTTCGCAATGATGTATTGGCTGATGCCCGGGCAATTCTATCATTCCACTGCCATTTATGAGCCAATTTTGAAGCGTGACGAAGAGCTGATATACAGCGGAATCAATAAAGCACTCGTCGAACAGGGACGCAAAAACCACGCGGCGGAATCGACCAGTTTTGATGGGGTGAACTTTCCGATTGACGGCTTGAGAGTTTTGTCCGTCATGTACGAAAAGAACAAATTTATCGTGCGGTCGATGATCACGAATGAAAGAGTTTGTTCGCTGGTACCTTGTGTGATTGTTTCCGCCAGAAGCGAACAAGACTTGTTGGACGAAAGATCCGAAGAGTGGGCGATTATACCTGCACAATTCGAGCGGCGAGTAGACGATGTCCAACGACCGGATTCAGAAGCGATCAATGCTGGGGAATTGATTGCTGGAGCAATGTACTCTGCCCCTGCACCGCCCCCAGCGCCAGAGCTTCGATCCGGGAGCTAAAAGATCTTCTTTGGTACGGCAATGATCGTATGGATCGGAATGGCGGAAGGCTGGCGATTCCTCGCAGGGTTTTTTACACAATGAACGGATATGCGGACGCGAAAGACGGCTTTGCTGGCCAAGCATCAGGTAGCTTTTGGAGGATGTTGTATCTCAGCACTGTCACGATCACTACGGTTGGTTATGGTGACATCGTCCCGATCACTCCATTGGCTCGTACGTTAGTTGCAGCCGAAGCTGTTCTAGGGATGCTAGTCATCGGCCTCTATTTGAATGCCCTCTCTCAAAGGCTCCGACCGAGCACTCCGTTATGAACCCAAACATCGACGCGATGAACGTCTCCAATATTAAATCGGTGTCACTGTTTGGAGCCGAACAGTATCGGTTGCGTCCCCTTTGCGTTGTTTGCTTTGTGCCTGACCATTCTTCTTTGGTCTTTCAAATATAGAGGCGTAAAACGCCTGACGCTTCTTAAGCGAACCGCGTCAGTCATGTTGCAATGGATCTGAAAATGAAGTCTAGGGCAGCCGCTGCATCTTCGGGTTCAACGTCGCTTGCATCTGTCTTTTCTGATCGAGGCAAGACCAAGAGACAAATCTTGCCATCGTGGGACAGCGGTGCCGAGAAAACGGGGTCGCCACCATACACAGAATTGCGATGACTTATGACGACCGAGTGCGTGCCAAGGGTCGGTCCGAGGTGTCCGGCACCCATGCTGTCAAGGCCTACAGTTATAACGTCGCGGTATTTTTTTGTCGGGTATCGTAAAAGCCTGGTCAATTCAGCTAGGCAACCAGAAGCCACTTCGCCCGTACAAATACCAGATTGCCGTGCCGCACACTTGATCTTTTGGTAGTCCTTGCTGTCCTTGTACTTGGAGAGAATGATCACAACATTTTTAGTTACTTTCTCCCTTGCAAGCAGCGAGAACAATTTGCACCAATGATCAGCACGCCATTGCTTACATTTATCCCCAGCAGTCTCGTGGAAAACAAATAGAGGAATTCTGTCGTCAATTAGATCGGGGAGCTCAACCTTCTTTTTGGTCTTCTTTTCCTTGACCAGTTCGTACCGAGTTGCGACAAGCGAGTTAGGGGCAGCAGTTGTGAGGGCAGCCGAGAAAGGATCTGCTCCAGAAACGCCCAACAACTCCAGCCAGAATCGCAGGGCTTCAGTGAGGTGTAGTTGGCCTTTGCTATAGAACTCTTTCTTAATGACAATATTTCTGAGGAGGTTGTGCTCACGCTCAAAGTTGCCTTCTTCCAAAATTTAGCGGCGATGCAAGCCTGCCGAGTGTTGGCGACAGTAGGACGGCAGAATTCGCGACGGACGAAATCGAATTCCAATATGGCTCGTTGTTATCTACTCGCAACGGTGACACCGAGTCGCATTCGGGCAAGCTCCTAGGCCCAAACGATGAATCGATGATGCCCGCATGAGAACTTGCCACGATAACTCGAGTCGCCCCAAAGTGTTTTTGAAGTGGTCTCAGTACCCGTGTACCTTGGACCGCATCGCCGAGGTATCCTGAGTTCTCCTTCCCCAATCGACCATCAATCACGACAACGATTTTATCATGCTCTCCAATAAACGCTGCGTTTCTTCGTCGCAAATCCAGCATAGCGTCAGCCAATTGGTTGTCGGCGCACCGCGCGAGTACGGTTTCGAAGCACCACGATTTGGGCTCTGGCCGGATCTTGAGGATCGGGCGTCCCGGAACGACAAGTTCGACCAATCTATGTTCAGCTTCTCTGTCAGGAAGCACGGCGTTCATGCTGGGACTCCGAAATGAATTTTGTTGTTGGAGTTGGAAGAGAATGCAAAAGGCGGGGAGCAGTTTAATCCATGTCCCATAGATCATACCGTCTCGAGCGAATTTGGGCATTGGGCGGAACACGAAACGGGCCAATAAGGTTCGGCACTGCGTTCGTGATACGAGGCGGGGAGCGGTCGGAGTTTGTTGAGGACTGGGGAGACTGCCGTGATTGAACGCAGCGCGGAGATCGAAGGCGTGCGGCATAAGATGCGCGGAGCGTGAACGGCGGCGGACGCGATGCCGACAACATCCCACGAATTGTGGCGTCTGTGTTTTCAGTTTTTCGATGTGAGCCATAAGTTCTGCTTCGCCGGCAAGGCCGCAGACGTCGAAACTGATCATTTCAAACGTTCGCTTCGCCGACTTGCGGCCCGTCCACAGAGTAATCTGCGTCTGAGGACAGCTCGGGCTACTTTTCTGACAGCGTGACATTCAGTCGCTTGCCGACAGCATTCGCCAGCTTCTTCAGAGTATCGAGCGTTGGAGATCCTGCACCGCTGAAGAGTCGAGACAGGTTTGCACGGTCGATGCCAGTTCTGGCTTTGATGTTTTCCAACGACAGATTCTGTCTGTCACGTTCCGCGCGGATCGCTGCCACAATATCAGCAATCTGCGCTTCTTCCGCATCCAGCCGCGCGAAAGCTTCACGAGCTTGCTGTTTTGGGGCAGCAATCACTTCCGGACGTCAGGGTGAGGGGCAACGCCGTTAAGGATTTTGTTTGCTGGCAATACCGGGTAAAACAAAAGCGAGCGATGCGATTCAGTCCCGGCAGGGACGGCGGCTCGATGCCGTCGGCGATAGCCGACGGATATGGTCGCTGA